>Ga0222427_100055_pt1 | contig 331450 bp, 306 predicted proteins | sample 2B20Ametagenome_FD_182890 | JGI IMG/M metagenome (GOLD analysis project Ga0222427, IMG submission 182890) | Enriched microbial communities from leaf-cutter ant dump, University of Wisconsin, Madison, United States - 2B20A (version 2) | ecosystem: Environmental > Terrestrial > Nest > Insects... | reverse complement strand
GATCACTGGACGGCATCCCCGTCCGGCGCTTGAGGGCACGATCCGAGAGGCGATCGCCTCGGGAACCGTCCTCATCCATGGCGGCACCGGCATGGGCAAAACCGCCCTGGCGCTCGCAGTAGTCAGCAGCCCTGACGAGTGTGCCTGGCTGGACCTGCGGGATACCTCGCCAGCCACCGCGGCCTCGCGGATCGATGCCGTGGCCGCCCGGATCAACGGGGCGGGCCGCGCATATGACGTCGTTCTCGACGACCTGCCCTCCGGGGGAGACACTCGCTCCTTTGAAGGTCCGCTTGGCCGGCTGCGCAGCGTTCAGGACCGTCTCGCCGGCACGCTGCTGGTGACCTCATCCGACCGCTTGCCGGCCCGGCTTGCAACCCAGATTGCGTTGCATCCGGCCCGAACGTTCGCGGCGCCCGCCTTCGAGGTCGATGATATTGATAGCTATCTTGCCGCTCGCGGCTGTCCGGCCGCTTATACCGAGAATTGGGCCAAGCTCATCCATGCCTCTACGAGCGGCCACCCTCAGCTCGTTGACGCCCGGGTCTCGGCCCTGACCGATCAAGGCTTTCCAAAACCCGACCTTTCCGAACTGCTGGTGGTGCCGGCAGGTATCCTCGATGTCAGATCCGAGGCGCGTCGTCTGGTGGCCGCGCGGCCGGCAGAGGATCGCGAGCTCCTTGCTCGGGCCAGCCTGCTTCTTGGCAGGGCGTCGCGCGACAGGCTGATGGCGGTCGCACGGATTCAACCACCCATCCTTGAACCTGGCGATGTCATCGACCGGCTCACCGGGCCTTGGCTCGAGCGCGTGGAGAGCGACAATCTTCGCGCCTCGCCATTGCTGCGCAATCTCGGCATCGACACACGCGGGCAGGAGTGGGTCACCGGCATGCATCGGGGCATCGCAAACTCCTTTCTGAGGGGCGGCTCGTTGTTCGCCACTGACATTTTCGAGATCGCGACCCACGCGATTTTGGGCGGCAGTGCCGCACCGCTGATTCCAATCCTGCCCGGCCTCCTTCAGGCGTCGCCCGAGGTGTGGGAGCAGGTCGCCCAGACCGCCTCGATGCTGGTCTATATGGGGCTTGATGGTACCACATTGCCATTCCGCGACCCGCTCGACACTGCGGCGTTCCGCATCCTGCAAGTCCGGATTGCCATCGAGATAGGCGACCACGAGCGCGCCTCCGCCATCGTGACGCAGGCTCTCAAGGAGTTTGATGCGACAGACGAGGCTGCCGTCCCCGGCCCGGGACTCTTCGAGGTGGTGTTCCTTTGGCAAGTCCTGCAGCGACCTGGAAACATTTCGCTTGAAGAACGCCTCCGTCTCTCGATCCGTTTTGTGAAGGCAGGTGCACGAACGGCCGAGACCCTCCGCAAGGCTGTTCCACCAAAAAATATTGATCCGGAGGATATGCATTTCCCGGACCTGTCTGCCTTCGTTCCAATGACGCTGGTTCCAGCAGTCTCCGACGTCGAAGACTTCGCCAAGCTGCTGGACCTCGTGGAAGGGTTGGGCGAGGAAGACCGCGCCACGGCGCTCGGCGGCTATGCAGCCGACGGCGAGGCGGCAGCTCTCGCGCTCGACCGGATATGGTTGGGCGAAGCCTCGCGTTCAGAGCCTCGCTGGTCGGATCTCGAACGCGAACTGAAGCGCGCGATAGCTCTCGCTGACGAATTGTCGATAGCGCAACTCGGATCGGCCGCAGCGCCCCTGCTGATCCGCGTGATCGACGAAAACCTGAAGCAGCCGGACGCCGCTGTTGCGCTCGCCGATGCAATGATCACCGATGGCGCTCGACCTCCTCGGGTGCTGACAGCCAAGGCGAAAGTACTGTGGAGAAGGGGCCAGGCGGCAGAAGCGATGCCCCTTTACGAGGAAGCGATTCCAGTCTTCCCGCTGGGCCTCTCCTGGAAGACCGACGCGCTGCGCGAAGCGGCCATGGCCGCCGGCAAGGTCAAGGACTGGCCGCTTGCCACCCGCCACCTGACAGAAGCCGTCGCTAACCTGTCAGAAGACGAGCCACTCGTGCGGCACGTCGGATTTCGGTTCGATCTCGCGATCGCGATGCAGCTGTCTTCCAGGACGAGGGAAGCCGTCAACCAATTGGGCGAGGCAATTGATCTCCTCGTGAACGATGGCCAGGAGACACCGCCCGAACCGTTGCTCTCCGTCCGGCAGATCGGGTCCCAGGCGATCAAATCCATCGGCTTCTCGCTCGGACTGAAGGGACTGCTCGAGGACCCCCAGATGCCGCTCGAGACTCTTTTTGGCTCGACGAGCGGTCTTGAAGAACTGCGCTGGGGCGAGCAGCGGCCGGCTCCACTGGACGTGGTGGCCCTCGTCATGGCCGAGCTCGACGTGCAACTTCCCGAATATCCGGTGATCGCCGAACGCCTCGCACGGAGGCTTCGCGCCACGCCTGATCTTCTCGCGCAGAGCACGCAAGGCGATTTCCTGACGAGGCTCGCCGTCCGCACGCTTGATGTCGCGGACGGCGCTGATGACGCGATCCGCGAGGTTCGGGTTCTCGCCTTTGCCGTTGCCGAAAGGGAAGCCGGTCGCGACACGGCCGGTCAGACTCTCTCGTCGGCCCCGATCACGCTGGAACCGCGCTGGCAAGAGCTCGTCAAATACCGCCTTCTCGCCCGCGTCGTTGGAATGATCGCGGCAGGAAAGGCAAGCACCATCCCGATCGCAGCGTGGCGCGACGCCATCAGGCGGTCGGAAATGGCCGACGTTCTCACAATGGTCGACGACCTTGGCCGGATGATCGACGGATCCGAGGATGCATCACGCCGCATCCTTGGCGGAAACCCAAGCTGGGATGGCCATCTGCTCGCCGCGCTGATGGCACCCGTGCAACGCCCGGTAGACCCGGGTCAGCAGCTTATCTGCCATGCTGTGGCAGCGCGCTATCTTCATCAGGGAAAGCTGACAGAGTTTACCGCCCAGCCATTCTCGGCCTTGGTGACGGACGCATGGCTGGATAGTTGCGACAACCCCGCTCAGCTTGTGACGCCGCGTCTGACCGTTCCTGCGATACGTCGCGCGGCCACCGGCTCGGCTCCAGGCTGGCAGCGCGTTCTGGCGGTTCTCGAAGAAGCCCGGCACGCCGTTTCAGCATCCACATCATCTTCCCTGAGGGAAACCCTGGATGAGCTCCGAAAGGCGGTAGCCGGATAAGAACTAACCGTGCGGTGAGCTGCAGGTGGGACGGCACTATCGCTGGAGGGTGATGCCAGTCAGCCGCTCAAGCTCGCCTATGAGCCGATCCTGATAGTCCGGGTCATCCGACGGATCAGCGGGCGTCTCACGACGCATTGCGTGCCAATAGCCGCCGGTGGCCGCAGCTGCTCCGTCATCGCCAGCCACCAGCCAGCTCTGTGTCGCCTGGCCCGTATCGATATCGACAGGCGCCGACGATCCTCCCATACGGGTGCGGACCCAGCCCGGATCGACGGCGTTGCTGCGCACCTCCGGCCAATATCGCGCAACCGCCAAGGCAAGGGCGACGATCTGGAGCTTAGTGTCGGCATAAGCCTGCCCGGACTGCCAGCTTCGGGCGATCCAGTCGATATCATCCAGCGCGCCGCTACCGCCACGATGGAGGCCGCTGCTCATATAGACCAGCCTGTCCGGCCGCTCGATCAGCGCGGTAAGCGCGTAGGGTGCAAGGATGTTGACTGCCGTCATCAGGCTATGCCCCTCCGCCGTGCGACCGCTGCCGCTCCCGCCGTAGAGCCCCGCATTGTGGAGTATGGCGTTCGGGCCACCGAGTGCGTTCACCTGCTCAGCGACAGATCGAACCTCGTCGCTGAGGCTGAGCTCGCCTATGACGATAGCTGCCGCGCCGGGCACTTCGCGTCTGAGAGCGTCGGCACGCACCGCGTTCCGCGCGTGAAAGATCACCTCATGTCCATCGGCCAGCAATGATTGGCCAGCGGCCAGGCCAAGGCCGGTCGAGCTTCCGGTTATGAAGATCCTGCTCATATCTCGGCCCTCTGTCGCGTCGGCGTGGGATTGCCCCCTCGTCAGGGCCACGGTCGCTACCGCCATTCTTGTCTGAGGAGGGCGCCGACGGCCGCGTCGGGCGACTACCGGCGCTCCCCAACGTGATCAGCCGTTCAAACGATCCTTCACAGCCTTGGCGGATGTGAAACCGAGCTTCTTGGAGGCCGCAATCGTGATGGCCTCGCCGGTCGAGGGGTTGCGGCCCTGACGTTCGGGCTGGTCCTTCACCTTGAACTTGCCGAAGCCCGGCAACGAAATCTCTTCGCCCTTTGCGACACCGTCGGCGATCACGGCAAAGACCGCGTCCACGAGCTTCTTGGCGTCGGTCTTGGCGATGCCGTGACTGGTGGCAATGGCGTCAGCGATATCGGTGTTGTTCACGCACGATACTTTCTTGTTGAATGAGCCGCGGCGGGGAGCCTCCAGTGGCCTGCCATCCCGCCTCGGTTCGACGTGTCTACCCTCGTCTTAGGTCCGTGGGAAAGCCAAAGCAGCTCGTCCAAGTCGCGGTGACGTAAACGAGCCAATCTCCGCTCGATAGTGCGTGAACCGATAGGGGGCACGGCCTAGCCGTGGCCCATCTTTTTCGACCTCGCCTTCTTCGCCAGTTTCATCCGGCGGGGCCGTGCTACGGACGCCAGCACGCGCTCCTTCGACCTGATTTCGGCCAGGTCATGGAAATGTCCAGTGATCCAGCCTGCGAGATAGTCGCGCGCCCGTCTCGCCAGATGATCTCCGCGCCGAACATGCTTGGCAAGTTCGGCATCGATCACATGGAGGACCGCCTTCCAGTCGTCGGGGCGTGATCGTACCAGTTGCTCCAGCAAGCGACCGACAGCTCGCCCCCGTTGCCAGGGCGGTAGCTTCAGCGTCCAGGCACCTCGCATCATGTCGATCGACACGCCGATATGCGAAGGCATATCGGCATTGCGGCCTCCCATGAACTGCACAGCCGCCTCAAACAGGCTGAACGCCCGGGGATCATCCAGCACCAGCATCTGATGGAGCGTCTGGGCATCCAGCCAGAGATGGTCATGGCGCATCGCCCCGAGCATGCCCACGGCGACGAGATACTCTGACTGCGTGATCCCCCCATCCACGGCGAGGACGTTCAGGAGAACCTGTAACCACGCGCCACCCTTGACGCCCTGCTGCGCCGCATATTGCCGCAGGTTGAGATCCTCCGAGAGGATGATGACATCCTCGGTACGGGCGAGGTTGATGGGATCGAAAATCTCCTTCGATCCGAAATTGTCGAGCAGCCTGTCGAGGCGACCGTCCAGCGACCCGTCGACCGGAAGGATCTCGCACGTCGTCTGCAGGTCCGCGATGATCGCGTTCACCCACTCAAGCTTCTTCTCGGTGTCCTCCGGGCTATGGAGCCGCCGCCATGCCTGCTCGCCCTCGAAGCCCATGGTCATGAACTCGCGGCCGCGGTTGCTCTCGATCCTTGCCCGTAGTTCGATCATCTCGTCCATGGTCGATCGCGCGATGCACAGGCGCCCGAAATAGTCCTTCACCGCCTGCAGATGGCCCAGCTCGCGCAACTGCCAGACGGTCAGCGTGTCGATCGCAGCACCTTTTCCGCGCGCCCGACGCACGAACATTGCGGCTTCCTGGCGTTCGTCTTCCGCCCCGACACAGGTCCGCAGGTTCGTTCCGGTCATCGCCAGATGCTCGGCTATCTGAAGGACCGATCGCTTGGAGGTCGCCGCGATCGCCGCCAAAGGCACGGGGAAGGACGCGTAGGTCGAGGTGACGACATCGTCTCTCTCCTGAAGGTCCCGAACGACGTCGAGGATCGGCTGCACGTCCCCGTCCTTCATCGTCATTTCGAACAGCGAGCGCGCTGCCGGGAACCGGGCAGCGTGTGTCGCCATGATGTCATTCAGCAGCCAGATATATTTGTGCTTGAGCTCGCGAATCCTGTACCGCCGCGGCTCTCCGATCTCAGCGGGCAACTCGATGACCTCGTCGACCGATTTGCCCGCAAGCGCCGCGGCGAGAGGATGGTCCGGCTCAAACCGGTCTATCCCCTGGACGTCCTCATCGTCGATGATACCGCTCACGTCTCTGGCGCCGTCGAGACCTTCCAGATCGAACCAGAAACCGGTTTGAGCTGGGCCCGACCTGCCGATCGGAGCGGGGAGCGCTTCGTCCATGAAGATGAGCGCTGGATAGGAAGATACGACGCTTTCTTCGCGGCGATTGGCCGCCGCCACGCGATATCCAAGTCTGAGCGCACGCGTGGTCTCGCCTGCCTGGCGGTGCCGGTGCGCCAGTCGCATCAGGTCGTCGGGAGAGCCATCGACCGCATCATCATCGATGCCCGAGATCAGCGCTTGCGCATCGGCTTCCTTGTTGCCGCGCAACAGCGTGCTCGACAGCAGCAGGGTAGCGCGCAGATCGGTCGGATCCGCGCCGATCGCGGACCGCAGATACGTCTCGGCGGCCTTGAGATCGCCCCTGTTATGTTCGGCCGCTCCCGCCAGCCGCGCATAGCGGGGAAGGGCAATGACGACGGCATTCAGCGAGCGGTAGAAGGGCGAGGTTCGCGCCTGGGACGGTGCGTTCGCAAAGGCGTGAGCGAGCCACGCCAAGGGCTCGGACGGGCGATCCGTGGATACATAGCCGTCGAGCGCGCTGATGATGTCGTCCCAGGCCTCGCGAAACAGCGAGAGTTGGGCGAACATCACCCTGTCGGAATAGCTGGTCTCGGGACCGATCAGCGACCGCGTCTTGGCGGCCATCGCGGCCAGCGCTTCCGGTTTCGCCACCCGGTAGATGTCCGCCACGGCGATATGGGCGCCGACGCCCAACGGCCAGCGCTCGAGGAGCTGGTCGACGTCCCCGTCGAGGTCGGCTCCGGTTTTTCCGGCATGACGCGCGCGAAACACCAGCACGTCAAACAGCTGGCGAGCCGGCGCCGGCAATTTTTCGCGACGCTCGCCGGTCGCCTCATCGATGACCATCTGCCACTTTTGCAGGTTGGAAAGCGTGACCAGGAGCGGGAGGACGGCGTTGTCCGTGATCACAGACCCGCGGAGTAACGTCTCGGCTTCGGCAAACTCGTCGCGATCGATGGCGACCCATGCTGCGCTGAGAGCCGCATCGGGATCCTGGGTTCCCGTCGCGAGGACCTCCTGTGCGACGCGCTTCGCCTGATCCAGCTCGCCGAGCGCTCTGTAGGCCGTGACGAGATTATAGCCCACCATCGACCAGTTCGGCTCGGCCGCCTGCTCATAGTGCCGGACTTCGTCCCAGTGGCGCTGCAGCAGGGCTGCGCCCTCGCGAAGCTTGGTCCGCCGCCCCTCGGGCACGGGGCCGAGCCGTTCGACGATGTCGCCGGCAAGCGCCTCATCGACAAGCGCGTCCCCCGCCATCCGGACAGAATTGCCATCCTCGGGAAAGCGCTCGAGCGTTTCGGCGGCAAGCGCCCACCAGCTGTCGGCCGCTCCCTTCTGGCGAAGATAGCTGATGCGATGGATCCGCACGCCATGGTCGTCGAGAAGACCGGCAGGAACGATTACCAGGGGATCGCGCTCGACGCTGTCCATCGCCGCCACCTGGAAAGCGAGGCCGGCCGCGCCAGCATTGCCGGGATCGTCGGACAGGACCTGCACAGTGAAGGCCCAGGCTCCCTCCAGATCCCCCTGGATTGCCAGAGAAAGGATCCTGTTCGCTCGTGTGCGCGGATCGGTCGGGTTGAGCGCATAGGCCGCGTCCAGCAGAGGCGCTGCGCTCGCCTCATCACCGAGCTTCATCCTGGTGATGGCGATGTTGACCTTGACCCGGGCCCGGACCGCGACGGCGCTTTGGTCGTCCAGCGTCTTGTCCAGCGCCTCGAGCAACTCCAGCGCGGTACGTGGCTTGCCCGCGTTCAACATGTCGCGATACAGGTCTATCTGCGCGTCGAGATGCTGATCGAACGCGCTGCGCGCTGTGTCGATCGGGGCTGTCGTGATGGTGGCGCGGATGACCTCCAGATGGTGTAGGGTCTGCTCGTTCTGTGCGCGGATCTCGGCCTGCGCTGAAAGCGTCTCGCCGCCCAGTTCGAGGAGACGGTTGGTCGATGCGCTATAGTCGGGATCGAAGGCCGCAAGAGCCTTCGGGTCGCTGCGGATTTTCTCCTGAAGCGTGTCCCAGCCCCACACCTGGATATCAACCGTTCGTCCAAGCTTGGCCTGGTCCTGGGACAACTCGATCGCGAGAAAATCGTGGGCAGGTTCATCGGTCGCGGTTGTGACGATATAGAATTCGGTGAGCGCAGGCTTGATGCCCATCGCTTGCCCGACCTCATCGCGGATCGTCTTTTCGGTGAGCTTCGCGCCGCGCGTGATGAGCTTGCATTGAATCCCCACCGGCTGCGCCGGGTCGCGATCCCGCCTTCCGATCAGGTCGAGACCGAATTGCTTCTTGCCCCTTGTTCCTAAAAGCTTGACGTTCGGATCATTCAGCAGACCGGCGAAAAGCGGGACGCAGTTGCTCTCGAACACCTTGTCGTCGGTGGGGATGTTGATGATCGTCGAGGAGCCCACGCGTTGATGTTTCCGCTCTTTTCCTGGTCCGAAGCGAAGGCCGTCGCGGAGTCGCTCCCCATACAGCTTGTTCACCGATCGTTCTTTTTGCCGCGCCCTTTTCCAACCTGCAATCATTCCGTCGAGAAATCTCTGCGACGGATCATGTCATGAAGCCCGCAACCTATTTCATCGACGAGAGCGGACATACCGGAGACCTGGCCTCGGCCAAGGCGCTCGATTTCGCTAGCCAACCGGTCTTTGCGCTCGCCTGTATCGGCCTGGCCGACGAGAAGAGCCTCGCTGACGAAATGGAGCGGCTCCGTGTCCTCCATCGCTGTGGCCCGGGCGAGCTCAAGTCAGAGATGGGTCCGCTGCCACAGTTCGTCATCGATCTTGTGGCCTATCTCGATGCTACGGATACTCCCGTGTTCATCGAACTGGTCGACAAGCGCTTCTTCATCGCCATCCATGTCGTGAACCATCTCCTCTGCGCTGGGCTCGGGCTCGACCGCGCGCCCATGGAGCTGCGGAATTCGGTGGCCGAGTTCCTGACCGACGGACCCTCCGATCAGATCCTGCTCGACTATATCGCGGCCTGCCGGGCCCCATCGATAGAGGCCGTCCGTAGCTTGCTGCAGACTCTCTGGACATGGCTAGACGCCTCGGATGAGGATGTGGCGCGAATTGCCCAGCTTCTCGTCATGGAGGCGCGTGATCGCCTCAATCTGGGGGAGTGCGGGGTAGAGGACTTTCTGCCACTTGCCGATCGGACCGAAGCCGGCCGGTTGGTGTGGATGCTGCCCAACCTGACCTCGCTCAGCAACATCTATGCTCGGATCAATCTGTCGCGGCCCGAGGGGGTGGATGGCGTCACGCTCATCCATGACGAGCAACTCCAATATGGCTCAATCCTCACGGACACCAAGGCCCTCATGGAGGACCTCGCTCGGCAGGGAAATGCTCCGCCGGCGCCGTTTGCAAACTACGATCTCTCCGGCGTGGCGGACCTCCGCTTCGTCGCCAGCACCAGCGAGATTTGCTTGCAGACCGCCGATCTGCTGGCGGGCTGCGCGATGCGCTTCGCCCGGGATGCGACGGGCAGGCGCCGCAAGCCCAGCCCCGCTCTGCGAGATGCCTTCTTTGCACTCCTCGGACTGGCCGACGAAATCCAGGGGCGGGGGGTCAACCTCGTCTTCACTTACGCGGCCCTCGAGAAGATGGGCGTGCCGGTTTTTCGCCTACCTCCATGGCTGGACCTGCCGGATGGCTGATGACAGCCCTTGGCTAGCTTCCGTAAGTGGACGACCAACGACTTCATGGCGGTTCAGCGTCGTATTGCCTGAACCTCTTAGTTACGGGGAACGGTCAGCGTTCCTGCCTACCGCCTCGCGGATCGTGACGGACGCCGATTGAAGCGCTTGCATGTCTTCTGCGGGCGGAGCGAGGAGGTCGGCCATCTCGTTTTCACCCGCCAGTCGCGCGCCGATCGCACTGAGAAGCCGGAAGAGGATTTCGCTGGCGATAGCGGATGCGTCCAGTGCGGGTTCCGATAGCGTCAGCGCAGCGAAGGGTCGTTTGCGCGGCTCGCCAAACCAGCTGCGGTTCTTCTCCAGTCTTCCCGGTGCAATTGGTGCGCCATGGGCGACCGTGTGGCGGACCTCCGCGAGAAGATCGCCGAGGTCGGCTGCGATAATCAAGCCGGCAGCGACCTCGGGCTCGCTTGCGGCGAGCGCCCGGATCGCTTTCAGCCGATCGCTGATCGTCATCTTGTCCGTCGCAAAGGCAAAGTCCGGCCCCGGCACGTTCCGCTGCAGCAGAACGAATTCGAGCTGCTGTTCAACCATGCTGAAGAGCAGGATGAACGTCCCGATACGGCGTTGCAGCTCTACGCTGATGCCGAAATAGCCGGCCAGCTTCTCGTGGGCGCCGGCATTCGCCAGTCCGGTTACGAGCATATCTTTTGTTCGCCTTCGAATACCATCCTTGGAGTTCGCGTGGAGAATAGCGGCAGTTTAGTTCGGCGCATATCGTCGACGCGCGGGGCGCTCGGAGGCTGTGTTCAACACAAGCCTGGCTCGACATAACCAGCACGTCGGTTCATCGAGGAACGGAGACCATGACGTCACATCCCGATCGCTTCGGACCAGAAGGCATTGCGCGCTGGGATCGCGATACAGAAGCGTGGGTGCTTTTCGACCCGCTCCCCAAGAAGCCCGAAGTGCGCTGCGCGCCCGTCGGGGTGTGCATCTATTGTGGCGCCTCCAGCTACACGCCTGACGGTGGAAAGTTGCACGAGGAGCACGTCGTTCCTCTGTCGATCAACGGAAATTTTGTGCTGCCCCAAGCCAGCTGCCATGCCTGCGAGCAAGTGACCGGCCGCAACGAGGCGCTGATCATGCGCGGGGGCTTCCGGGCGGTGCGCGAATATCTTCAGATGCGCTCGCGCACGAAGAAGCGCCCCACCGAGCTGCCGCTCTTCAACGTGAACCGGATCGAGGGAAACAAGGTGATGGTCCCGATCGAGGATTATCCGGTCATGTGGATGATCCCCAGGTTCGGCATGCCCGGCCAACTCCTGCCGCCCGGTTCGCCACGAGCCGACAATCCTGCGCCCTGGTCCAGCGGGATAAATCTCGATGCGGCGAAGCTCGCGAAGCACGGGATCTCGAACTTCACCACGAACCAGATGGATGTCTTCGCCTTCGTCCGAATGATCGCGAAGATCGGTCATGCGCTCGCCGTGTCTCGCTATGGCCTCAACCACTTCGTGCCGTTCCTGCGCCATATCATCCTGCATGAAACAGGGCCGGAGGCGTATGAATATATCGGTGGGGTCCCCGAGCATCATCATGACAGTGACGAGCTCCATGGCCTGGCGTTACGCACGCTTCAGGTGGGTGCGCGCGTCCTTCTGGTGGCGGAAATCCGGCTGTTTGCCACATTTGGTGCGCCGATCCACGTTGCCGTTGTGGGCGAGCTTCGGGGATAGGTCAGCGTACGGGGAGGCAAGCCTGCCTATCGCTGCGACGATCGCTGTCGCAGTGTCTTGCGACCCGTATCAATCTCTGGCGCCAAGGGGCGAGGTAGGGCGGATGCCCGCCGGAAGAAGCGGGCACCGGGCTCTATCTCCGCTTCGCTCCGACCAAGCCCCTGCGGGTCTTGTCCGCTTCGCGGTCACGATCCCTTCCGCGAAAGGGAGGAGGGCGGGGCAGCCGGGGGCATGCCATCAGCCGCATGACTAGCCGAACCTTCTTCGGAGACAGGCTTCGCCTAAGGAATCGCGCGTGCCGCGCGATGTGGATCGTGGAGCCAGCACGATCGCATCACCCCCTTCGCCGCCTCGCAGGATCCGCGCGTTGCAGAGCCGGGGCGGGGCTGCAACGAGTTGCGTCGCCAAGCTGCGCTAGCTGAAATGGGGCCGGCGACGTTTGTCTGATCTTGAAGAAGCGCCGACCCCATTTCAGCAAGCTTCGCTAGGCTCCCGTGCCTGTTGCAGCCCCGCCCCGGCCCTGCGCCTTCGGACCTGCGAGGGCGGCTCCGGGTGCGATGACGATCGAGCCGGCCCACGCTCCTTTATCCGTCAAGATGGAACCGTCCGCTGGCGCGGCCGGTGCGTCTTCGTGCCTGATTGCCGCTTGCGCGGCGAAATAGTGCTCGGGCTCACCAGGTACGATGAAAATCTGTCAAGAAATCAATAATATAGAAGATTTGGAGGGGAGGGGGTAGGGTTCAGATGTGGCCGCAAAGAGAAATGGCCACAGACCCATAGAGAAAGGACGAAGTCATGAAGATCGGTAACTTCAAGTTCGACGAGCGCGCCAGCGATATCATTGGCAAGATCGCTACCCGGACGATGCGATTTCCTTACCTCATCATGCGCCGCGTCGAGGACCGTCAGTCCGACACTGCCCCCGTCTACGAGATTTACGAGACGAACTCGGCCGGTGACGACATCCAGATTGGCGTCGTCTGGGAACGCAAGATGCGCTCGAATGACGAGGTGTTCCTGTCCGGCATGATCGACGATCCGAGCTTCCGCGAGCCACTCCCCATCGCCCTGTTCGGCGACGAGACGAACGGGTTCGACGTCCAGTGGCGGCGCGAACGCGAGCGCGAGCAGGGCGGCGGGTTCGGCTCGCAGCCGGGCGGGCGCGGGCAGCGTCAAAGCGGGTTCGGGGGCCGTTCGGGCGGCGGTTTCTCCGGCGGCAGCACGGCGGGCGCGGGCGGCGAATATACCGGCAATGGCCGCAGCCTTGACGATGAGGTGCCTTTCTAAGGCCGCTTAGGAAGGCGGGCCGGGGAAGCGGTGCAACGCTCCCCCGGTCCTGTACCGTCAATCCGTTACAAGGTGCGAGCCCATGAAACAGCCGACAGTCTCACCCACGGTTAGCAGCTTTGCCGACCTCCCGGAACTCTATGCCCGGTTGACCGAAACCAACCCCTTCACCGCCTCCTTCGGCGATCCCATCCCGCTGTCTATCGCCGAGCCGGGCGATGCACCGGCGGAACATGCCATGCCCGAGCCAATCGCGGCGCAGGCCGAATGCGGGGGCGTGGTCGCATCCATCTTCGACCTGTTCAGCGATACGAGGCTGGAACCGCTCGCGGCGGATATCGCATGGGGGTTCGTGAATAGCTTCCATTTCGTCGCGGGCAAACTCGAACGCCGCGAGGACGATCTGGCCGACAAGGTGCGCGATATGGCCCGCAGGCTGGAGCCGGGCGAAGTGTTCAACAAGGACTTGGAGGACACACAGCTTGAATGCCAGTCGCTGGCCGAGCAGCGCGCGGCAATGGAGGCGATGCGCGATTATGCGGGCCTGATGTATCGCACCTACACAGGCAGGCCGTGGAGCCCGGCGCGGGGCTCGCGGGCCTCGCAGGTGACGACTGCAAGCCAGATTTCCGCGCTCGATTTTCTGCGCGCCCGGTCCGAGCGGCGGCGCGATCGATACGATCCGCAAGGCCCCGTCGTCGTCGTCTCCGGTCCCGCCGAATGGCATGACTGGCGGATCATCTGGAACAGGCTCGACCAGATCAGGGCGCGCATCCCCAACATGGTCCTCGTCACCACCGGCCAGAGATTGGGGGTGGACGCCGCCGCAGCAGCATGGGCCGCGCAGCGCGGTTGCGTCTGTATCGCGTTCGGGCTCTATGGCCGCAGCGGAGGGAAAGCCTTCAAGCGCAATCGCGATATCGCCGAGCTTATGCCCGTCGAGGCGATCCTGTGCGAAGGGTCGGGGATACAGTCCGCCCTCTATGATCTGTTCAACCCGCAACAAGGACACCGCGTCCCCACCCACGTGTTCATGCGTGACGATCAGGAACCCGCCGTACCGATCAAGCGAAAGCGCCGCGTGATCGCCGCCTGAGCCAAGCGGCACCCACCAAAGGACGGGACCGGGGCGGGACACCGCTCCCGGTCCCTTGTCGTGCCTGTGGCACGAGCGGGGGAAACCCGATCGGTTTCCCCCGCGCCGCTCCTTTTGCCGGGCCTGCGGCCCGACAACGTCGCTCCCCTTTCCGCTAAGGCTGCACCTCCTCCTGGCCGCCATCAGCTGTGGCGGGTGACACAGATTTCCGACGCCGCGGGCCTTCCGGCTCAGATGCGGCGCGCTTCTCAGGCGGGGCATCACTTCCAGCCGGTAACGCCTTCAGCGCCGCCACGGCAGCACCGCCGCCGACCCGAACCGCCTGCATCAACACGTCCCGAAAATCACGATCGCTGAGCCTCTCGGCGGGTAGGTCGGCAACCAGCTTCCCATAATGGGCGCGCAGCGATCGGCGCACACTCTCAGCCTCGCTAGCGAGCGCGCTCTGATCGGCCTCGATCTTCGCCAGTCGCTCACGATCCGTCATCTTGGGCATTCTCGACTCCTTCTCAACAAAGGAGGTCTGCCCGCCGCCCGCCACTATCAACAAAGGGCAGCTCGCTTGCAACATTCGTCCCCACAATCCGCCACGTGGGCATGGTACGACAGCCTCCGTCGGGGGTGTCCCGCGCGGCGTGGAGGGGCGGGCGCAGCGCCGGGCGCGCTGCGGAAGGGCGGACGCACGCCAGGGGCGTAGGGAATGCACCGTACGCACGGGTGCTGCGGGTGCGGAAATGGCAGATTCTCGCCACTTTCGGCCGGCACAAGATGGCCGCCACCTTGGCACTAATCGACTGCCGGTGGCAGCCGCCCATGCTTCGATAGCGCGCTAAACCGTTGATCTGTCTCGGCACTCTTTGGCTGCCAATGGCAGTAGGTATAAATTCTTGAGATAGCAGAGAAATTCTGCTAACAAGCTGTCGCTTCACCACGTTCCTGGCGTGTCGGACAAGGAGTCCGCCGCTTGGCACGTATAACTATTCGCATAGACGACGACCTCTATGCGCGCCTGTCAGTCCAGGCGCGCAACTCCGGAGTCGGGGCCGCGACGTTCTGTCGCGACATCCTCGAGCGCTTCGAGGGAACGGACCCGTCTGGCTATCATGCCCGCTTCGACGAGCTTCATGCGACCGTCATCCAGGCCTTCGCCATCCTCGCCACATCGGTCGGCGAACGATCGCCGGACACCCTGCAAAAGGGCCACGCCGAAGCCCGCCGTCTCCTCCGTGAAAGGGGGCTGCTCGACAACGAGCAGGACCGGCCGTGAGCATCTTCCGCAACGACACGCTGGGCTCCTGGACCCGGGGTGGACAGGCGATCGTCCACAACGTTCGGATGACCACTCAGGTCTTCTATCAGACCCTGCTCGCGGGCCTGGTCATCTGGATCGGCGGCATCATCTGGTACGCGCTGGAGAAGTCCACCGAATATGAGCGCTTCGTGCTGCTCAAGGTCGGGCAGGCCGTCGCGATGGGGGACGCTGTTCCCGGAAGCGCTACCCCCATCCTGTTCAAGACTGCAGCCGGAAAGCAGTATTGGACGACACCGAAGGATTTGCTGGCGTCGGGCATCGCCCACAAGACGCTCAGTGCTTTCGAGGGATACCTCCTGTACGGGGCCGCAATCTCAGGTGCGTTTGCCCTTGGCATGCTCTTTTGGGCCTGGTTCTATTTCACCCGCACCGGGCGGGGGCTCGGCTCCAATCAATTTGTCCGAGGGGCGCGCTTCGGAACGGTCCGGCAGGTTCGTCGGGCACTGTGGCGGCACGCCCAGGGGAGCTTCTCGATCGGGGGCGTCAACGTGCCCGACGCCTTCGAGCCGGAGCATATTCTGATCTGCGGCGCCCCCGGCACGGGCAAGACCAACATCATCGTGAAGATGCTCGACGGGATCCGAAAAGCGAAGCGTCGGGCCATCGTCTACGACACCGCCGGCACCTTCGTTGAAAAATTCTACCGGCCCGGCATCGACGTCCTGCTGAACCCGCTCGACGCGCGGGCCGACTTCTGGTCGCCCTGGGTCGATGTCCCGCGTGACTATCATTACGACCAGATCGCGGAGTCGACGATCCCCGACAAAGCCGGCGATCCGTTCTGGGCCAAGGCAGCACGCGGCACGCTTGTCGCCGTCATGCGCAAGCTCGCCCGGCAAGAGCGCACCCTCGTGTCGATCCTGCTCGATACTCTGCTGCGCTCCAATCTGAAGGACCTCGCCGCCTTCGCCGCCGGCACCGATGCGGCGGCGTTCATCTCCACCGAGGGCGAACGCACCAGCGCCGGCATACAGGCGGAGCTAGCCTCGGTGATGCGCAGCTTCTCCTATCTCGACGACACCGAGGACGGGCTCTCGATCCGTGATTGGGTGGCCAATGAGCGTGATGACAGCTGGCTGTTCATCACCGTCAAGGCGGACCAGCTGCCTTCGCTCCGTCCCCTCATCACGGTGTGGTTGGACATCGCGATCAGCGCGATCATGAGCATCGCGCCCGACCGGAACCGGCGCCTCTATTGCGTGATCGACGAGCTGCCGACGCTCCAGAAGCTGCCATCCTTGTCCGACTTCCTGGCTCGCGCCCGCAAGTATGGCGGCTGCGGCATCCTCGGCTTCCAGAGCTACCCGCAACTCGAGGCGACCTACGGCATCCAGGATGCTGCGGCGATCACTGGCTATTGCTCGACCTGGGTGGCGCTGCGCGCCAACGACACTCCTACCGCGAAGCATGTCTCCGAGAATTTGGGACAGGTCGAGCAGGTCGAAGCCAATGAGGGCATGTCCTATGGCGTGAATGACATGCGGGACGGCGTGAACCTCTCGCGCATGCAAGTGACGCGCCCGCTGGTGATGCATACCGAGGTGACGAACCTGCCCAACCTCATGGGGTTTCTGCGGTTCGGTCGCAGCCTGCCGGTGGTCCGATTCGAGGATAGCTTCAACAAGGTCGAATCGGGGGCGGCCGCCTTCGAGGAGCGAACCGATCCACCCGTTCGACTGACCGCTGCGACAGACCCTTTACCGTCCGTGCCGGTCGAAGAGGCTCCCAAGCCGCGCGCGAAGCCGGCCCCTACACGGGGGCGGCGAGCCCGCCCAAACGAGGACGAGGCCCAGCTTCCACTCGTGCCTTCCGAGGACGAGCCTATCGCGCCTGTGCCGCCGATTGAGGAAGCGCCGATCAACCCGCAGGCTGAGTTCGATGTCCCAGGCGCGCCGACACCACCTGCTCCCCCGCTGGAGCTGTTCGGAAGGGCCGCCGGGTTCCGGCTTCAGCAGCACGGCCGCCACAGCGGCACCCGTGACACTGCGAGGCCGGCATGATCCATCCCCGCCGCCTCAAGGGCACGCCCGCAAACATCGCGAAATATTATACGGTCGGAGATTACTACACCAAGGGCACTGACGAGCACTCCGAATGGGGCGGCAAGATCGCCGCTGAGCTGGGCCTCGAAGGAAAGGTCGATCCCGACGTCTTCAAGGATCTGCTCGCTGGCAAATTTGGCGATCAGCAACTCGGTCGGCGCCGGGCAGATGGGAACATCCAACACCATCCTGGGTGGGACTTCGCGGTCAACGCTCCGAAATCCGTGTCGATCATGGCGCTCGTTGCCGGTGACGAGCGTATCGTCGCCGCACATGAAGCGGCAGTCGGCGTAGCGCTCTCCTGGCTCGAGGAGCACGCCATCATGCGGCACAGGGTCGATGGCGAGATCACCGAGAAAACGACCGGTCGGCTGATCTTCGCACGCTTCACGGAGCATGCGTCGCGCGAGCTCGATCCGCACCTGCACACCCACGTCGTGGTGATGAACATCAGCAACCAGCAGGATGGTGCCCACTTCGTCAGCCTTGAGACGCGAGCGATGTTCGGCGAGCAGATGGTCGCCGGCCAGATCTATCGCAACGAGCTCGCGCACCTCTTGCGCGAGCACGGGTATGAGGTCCAGTTCGACCCTCGCAAGGGGCTGTTCGAGATCCACGGCGTCCCCAAAACCCTGATTAGCGAGATGTCTCAGCGGGCCGAACAGATCGAGGCCCATGCAAAGGAACACGGGCTGACGGGTCAGGCGGCGCGCCGGATCTCTTTCTACGAGACGCGAGGGGCCAAAGAGAAAGTCGGGCTCGAAGAGCTCCATGCCCGCTGGGAGGGGCGGTTGGGGCGCCACGCCGAGGCGGTTCACGACACCCGGGCCGATGCCGAATCTGCGGGCGAGAGGCAGTTGGAGGTTCCGACCGCCGTATCGGCCCGCGCTATGCTGTTCGGGCTCCGCCAGTCGGAAGGGAAGGAGGCCGTCAACAATCTCGGCAGGCTGATCCAGGTCGCACTCGCCTCTCACGTCGGAGAGGTCAGGCTGTCCGATGTCCGCCCACATGTCGAAGAGCATCAGGCGCGGGAGAAGTTGCTCGCGACCCGGCATCGGACCGGTGACGAAATCCACACGCGGGGTCGCACCACCCGGCAAACGGCCCGTCTGGAGATGGCGCTATCGGACCATCTCGCGCTCGCGCTCACTGACGCAAAGCCGGTGGCTTCGGTCGAGGCGCTGCGGGACGCCGGCATCTCGCACAACCTCACGCCGGATCAGCGCACGGCGCTTCTCCACCTCGGACTCTCGTCCGACCGGGTCGTGGCGGTCCACGGCGTAGCTGGCTCCGGTAAGTCGACGATCGTCGGCGCGCTCCGAGCAGCGGCGGGCGACGACGTGGTGATGACGGCTTTGGCGCCGACCTCCTCGGCGGCGGCGGAACTCGGCATCAAGGCCGGGATCGAATCGCGGACGGTAGCCAGTCTGCTCGCGACCGGCGGGGCGAAGCTCGATGATCGCAACGTCCTTGTTGTCGACGAAGCCGGCCAGCTCGGAAACCGTCAGGCCATGCGCCTCCTGGAGATCAGCCGTACCACCGGTGCGCGGTTGATCCTGCTCGGGGATACCCGCCAGACCGGGGCCATCGAGCAGGGTAAGCCTTTCTGGTTGATGATGCGGCTCGGCATGCCGAAGGCCGAACTTCGAGAGCCAATCCGCCAGGAGACAGACCGAATCGCGCAGGCGGTCCGTCTCGCCCGCCTTCAGAATTATGATGGCTCGCTCGGTGCGCTCGATCAGGTCACCACCGGCGATACCAGCGAGAAACTCGCGGAGGCGCTGGTGCTCGACTGGATCCGGCTCAAACCCGAGCAACGCGAGAAGACCAACATCCTGGTGCTGGAGAACGCGACCCGTCTCATCGTGAACACCAAGGTCCGGGAGGCTCTAAAGACAGAGGGTGCGGTCGCTGCCGAGGAGGCCCGCCTCTCGATTCTCTCTCCGGCCGGCATGACCGACCAGGAGAAGCACTTCGCGCGCTTCTACGCCCGTGGACAGGTGGTGGTCTTCTCGCGCGACAATGTCGGCCTTGGGATCGCGCGGGACGCCGAATACAAGGTGATCGGCGTGTCCCGAGATACGCGTGGTCGGCAGGTCGTGAACCTCGTCGATGAGCACGGTCGAACCACTCAATGGGACCCGCGAATCGGTCGGGCGTCCCAGATCAACGTCTTCAAGGAAGAGAAGCGCGACCTCGCTGTCGGCGATCGGATCCAATGGCGACTCGTCAATCATGACCTCGGGCTGAAAAATGCCGAGCGCGGGACGGTCGAGAGACTGGACGGCGAACTCGCGACGATTCGCTGGGATCGTGGCGGGAAGGTTCAGGAAATCGACCTCTCGAAGCATAAGACCTGGGATCACGGCTACGGCGAGACGGTCTACTCCGCTCAGTCCAAGACCTATGATCGGGTCTACGTCCTGGCGCCGGTCAACTCCCCGCTGGTGACGGGGCAAAACTATTACACCGCAATCACGCGAGCGCGTTTCGGTGCCAAGCTGTGGACCGAGGACCGGGGGAGGCTGGTAGACCGCCTCAAGATCCGATCTGGTGAGAAGACCTCTTCTCTGGAAGGGCTCGGGCGCATCGAGCGCGACAGCGTGAAGGGTAGGGCGGCCCGGCACGGCGATCGATGGGATCAACTTCGTGATCAGCAACGTGCCGAGAGAGAAGCACGAAAGGATCGCCTCAGGGCAGACGAGGAGCAGAGGTCAAAGACGCAACAGGACAGCCTCAGCGCATTCTTGGCCGGAAGAGCCCAAGCGGCAGCGCGGTCGCTTGATCAGTGGCTCACTTCCTTGCTGGAGGGGCTTCGCTCGGGAGGTCAACGCGGCGCGGACCCTGGAGAGGAGCGGGCGCAACAGCCGCCATCGCCGACGGTCCACGAACACGCGAGGGGCGAAGATCGTGGAGGCGGCCATGATCACTAGGCCGCTCGTCCCCATAATCGGGTTTGCCGTGCTGGCCTGCGCTACCTTGCCCGCCTCAGCCCTCGCCGCATCCTCCCGGTCGCCGGAAGGAGAGGAACGCGTCGCGCAATGTATTCGACTAGCGGCCGGGGGGCGTGGCTGGCTGGAGAAGACGCTCTGGGGGCTTCGCGACAAAGAGGGCGGATGGCTCGGTGCGGAGGTCCTGAACTCAAACGGGAGCCACGATCTCGGGCCGCTGCAGGTAAACAGCTTCTGGGTGCCACGGTTGGCGGCGCTGACAGGAAAACCGGCTAGCCAGGTGCGCAATTGGCTGACCAACGATGCCTGCTTCAACGTGCAGGCGGCGCGGTGGATCTTCCTGTCCGGCCTTTCGATCACGCGAGACTATTGGAAGGCGGTCGGCGTCTATCACAGCCCTACAGGGTGGCGGCAACGTCGCTATATCGAGAGTGTCTCCCAGCACCTCGAACGTCGGTTCGGGCGAGACGTCTTCTCCGCCAATCGTGGGTCTCCGAACCGATGAGGCGGGCACGGTTAGGTACCACCGCATATGGGGAGGTACCGCAGCAGGTCGAGAGCGAGCCGGCCGGTCCATCGATTGTCGAGGCGCCTTCCCAGACGGAGGACCGCTGGACAATCAGGAGAGCTGCGCTCTCCCGAGACCTCGTGCTTGACGCTCAGGCGGTCTTCACGCGGCGGCTAGGCCGCACGATTTCGGAGAACGAAGCGAGGAACATGCTCGGCAGCTTCGGCGACTATGTCTGGATGCTCGTGCGATGGAAGGTGCAGCCGGGCATCGACCGAGACAGCGGAAAAGCGCCTCTCGCGAAGCGTGGGCGCCCAGCAAAGGCAGGGTCAAAAAGGCGTCGCGTTAAGGATCGCTCGACCAAGTGATCTCGCCGCGGCTTCGTCCATCGTGATTGGCTGGAGGGAGGGGGATGTTGGATTGGCGGAAAAGGGAATGAGAGCGAAAAATGGCACGACCACGTAAGGCTAAGCCGACCACGAATTCACCTAACAAGTCGCGATCAAATGCTGGCGAGAAGGCAGTGCTCTATGCGCGGGTATCGACCGCCGAGCAGGAAAAGGAGGGCTTCTCGATAGATGCCCAGATCGCGCTGGTGCGCGAATATGCCCAGCGGAACGGCCTCGCGATCGTGCAGCAATATGTCGATGTCGAAACCGCGAAGAAGACCGGCCGCACGCAGTTTGAGGCTATGTTGAAGTACCTTCGTGCCCATCCGGGGGTACGGCACCTGCTCGTCGAGAAGACAGACCGGCTCTATCGGAACATCAAGGATTGGGTGACGCTCGACGACTTCGATATCGAGCAGCACCTCGTGAAGGAGGGTACCGTCCTCTCCCGCGAGTCCCGGTCGTCCGAAAAGTTCATGCATGGGATCAAGGTCCTCATGGCCAAGAACTACGTGGACAATCTTTCAGAAGAGGCCCGCAAGGGCATGATGGAGAAGGCAAAACAGGGAATCTGGCCGTCCCAGGCTCCGATCGGCTACCTCAACGTGGTCGGCCCGCACGGCAAGAAAATCATTGTTCCCGATCCCGAATCGGCGCCGATCGTGGCCCGTGTCTTCGAGTGGTTCGAGACGGGCGATTACGCGCTGAAGGATCTGACTGCAAAGGCGCGAGAAGCCGGCCTGAGGTACCGAAAAAGCCAGCGGCCTGTGGGCGTCAGCACCATGCACTACATGCTTCGGAACCGCATCTACGCCGGGGCCTTCGAGTGGGCTGGCCGCCTCTATCAAGGCACCCACGAGCCGCTCATCACCACTGAAACCTGGGAGAATGTTCAGGAGGTTCTCGACGGGCGGAGCGCGAGCAATGTGCGGGCCGATCCGATCCGTTTTGCCTTCACCGGTCTCATCACATGTGGACACTGCGGATGCGCCGTCGTCGCGCAGATGCAACGGGGCACCTACATCTATTATCATTGCTCTGGCTTCAGGCAGAAATGCCCGGAGAAATATGTGCGGGAGGAGGCTCTTGCCGAGGCATTCTCGGCGCAGCTGTCGCGGTTGCGGATGGACGACGAGGTCTTCTCGCTGATCGAGCGGGTCATCCGCGAATCGCACGCCGACAAAAGCAGGGAGCGGATTGAGACCCTTGATCGCTTGCGGGCCGATTCCGATCGGCTCCAGCAGCGCCTCGATAAGCTCTACGTCGATCATCTGGATGGAAGGATCACACCTGACATGCACGACCGGATGGCGGCGACCTGGCGTGACGAGCGGGCTCGCTGCCAGCGCCAGATCGACGTACTCCACAACGCTGAGGATGCCTTTGTCGACGACGGCGTCGCGCTTCTCGATCTAGCGCGGAACGCTCACCGGACCTTCAACAAACAGTCGCAAAACGCAAAAAACGCCGCTCTGAATCTGTTGGTTTCGAACAGCACTTGGGCAAACGGCGAGCTCACGGTGACGTTCCGCGAACCCTTTGGAATGCTTGAAGAAAGTGCCTTTGGAGATCCGCCGCCCGGCCCCCCGATTATGCCGGGAGGCGGGGGCGTTTCAAAATGGCTCCCCGAGTAGGATTCGAACCTACGGCCATTCGATTAACAGTCGAATGCTCTACCGCTGAGCTATCGGGGAGCAGCCCCGCTTGCGCCGGGCAGGCCGCGCATATGCAGCGGCTTGTCCCAAATGGCAAGCGTGAAATTGCAGAAAATTACGCGATAAATTGTTCGGCCGCAATCCGGTCGTCGAGCGTATGTTCGGGGTCGAACAACAGGGTCAGCGGGGTGGCGCGGTCGATCTTGACCTCGACCTGCGCGACGTCGCGGACTTCGCGCTGGTCGGCGACGGCACTGACCGGGCGCTTGACCGGATCGAGAACGGTAAAGCGAATCGCGGTATTTTCCGGCAGGATGGCGCCACGCCAGCGGCGCGGCCGGAACGGGCTGATCGGGGTCAGGGCGACCAAGGCGGACCCCAGCGGCAGGATCGGGCCATGGGCGGAAAGATTATAGGCGGTAGACCCGGCGGGCGTTGCGACAAGCACGCCGTCGCACACTAGTTCGGGCAGCACGGGGCGATCGTTGACCTGCACTTCCAGCTTGGCGGTCTGGCGGGTTTCGCGCAGCAGCGAGACTTCGTTGATCGCCGGGATGGAGAAGCGCTCGCCATCGACCGTATCGACAACCATGCGCAGCGGATTGACCTTGAAGCTCTTGGCCTTTTCCAGTCGCTGTTCCAGCCGTTCCAGACGCCATTCGTTCATTAGGAAGCCGACCGTGCCGAGGTTCATGCCGAAGACTGGCAATATACGGCGGGATTCCAGCATGGCGTGCAGCGTCTGCAGCATGAAACCGTCGCCGCCCAGCGCGATGACCGTGTCCGCCTGTTCCAGCGGCACGAAATCATAGGCGGCGCGCAACCGTTCTTCCGCTGCCCGTGCAGCCTGGGTCGGGGACGCGACGAGGGCGCGCCGGGGTTCGCTGTTCATCCGCCGGTGACGCTCATATGTCGCTGGACGGCCGCCGTCGGAGCACCGGCGCCGATCCGGAAATCATGGGCTGCCGGCTTGCGCCGCAGCGCGCGATCGACCAGCGGCTCGACCGCCGCCAGTCCGCCGCTGCGCAGGGCGGCCTTGAAATCGACATGGTCGTCATGGCCCAGGCACATGTAGATCTTGCCCTCGCAGGTCATGCGCATGCGGTTGCAGTCGGCGCAGAAATTGCGGGTGAGCGGGGTGATGAGGCCCAATCGAACGCCCAGCCCCTCGACGGCATGATAGCGCGCCGGGCCACCAGTGCGCGCCGCGATCGGGGTGAGGGCATGATGGGCATCAATTTCCTGCGCGACATGTGACAGCGGCAGATAATGGTCGGTGCGATCCTCGCCGGTTTCGCCCAGCGGCATGGTCTCGATCAGGGTCAGGTCGAAGCCCTGGCTGTCGCACCAGCGCAGCATCGGCAGGATCTCGTCGGCATTAATATCCTTGAGCGCGACCATGTTGATCTTGACCGCAAGGCCCGCTGCGCGCGCGACATCCAGCCCGTGCAGCACGGCCGTCAGATCGCCGCCACGGGTGACATGGGCGAAGCGATCGGCCTGCAGGCTGTCGAGGCTGACATTGATGCGGCGAACGCCGGCGTCGTGCAGCGCCTCTGCATGATCGGCCAGGCGCGTGCCATTGGTTGTCAGCGTCAGTTCCTGAAGGCCGGCATCCAGATGGCGGCCGATTCGACGGATCAGCTCGATGATGTCGCGGCGCACCAGCGGTTCGCCGCCGGTCAGGCGAATACGGCGAACGCCGCGCGCGATGAAGAGATCGGCCAGAAGCGCGATTTCTTCCAGCGTCAGAACCTGGTTTCTCGGCAGGAACTGCATCCGCTCCGCCATGCAGTAGCGGCAGCGCAGGTCGCATCGATCCGTAACGGAAATCCGCAGATAATCGATCCGGCGGCCAAGGCCGTCAGTCATGGAAGTTGCGGCAGGATCGACCATGGCCATGCCCCTAGCTAAGCCATGGGCATGACGGGCGCAAGCTGGCCGGTTGCGGGGCGGTGAAGAGGTCGGTAACCGGTTGCTGTTACAAGAGCGGCATGCGCCTTGTCAGGGAGTCGATAAAAGAGTGAGCGGGCAGGCCGCCCCGGACGGGCAGCGCAGCATCTTCATCCTGTCGCCCGGCGACCGCGACCCCCTGTGCCGTGCCGCGCAGGAGGCGGGCTGGCGCGCGATTGGTGCGCGGCGTGCCACGGATGCGCCGCAACGTTTCCTGCGCAGCGATGCCCAGATCGCGCTGGTCGACATGCGCGGCGGGACGGCAGCCAAGCTGATCGCGCCTTTGGTGCCAGCTGTGGATGCGGGCGGCTGCGCGCTGGTGGTGCTGGTCGATGCGGCGGCGGTCGCGACCCTGCCGCAATTGTTCGACGCCGGCGCGACCCATTTTCTGGTGGCACCGGTAACGCAACCCGTGTTGCAGGCAACGCTGGCATCGGCGCAGCGACTGGTCGAGCGGCTGGGCGGTGGCGCGATGCAGAGCCAACGGGCGCAGCGCATCCGCCGGGGTGATGCCCTTTACTGGGAGATGGACCGCGACGGCGCCGGGCTGCGGCTGAGCGAGAGCCTGGCCCGCAATCTGGGCATAGAGGCGTGGCAGCCGACGCCGTCGACCTTGATCCACCGGCTGGCGCGCAATGAACGCAAGGCGGTGTTGAACGCGCTGGAGGGGATGATGCAGTCGGGGCGTCCGGCGGCATTCGCCCATGCGGTGCCGGGGCGGCCGGGCAATCGGCTGGTGCATCATCTGCGCTTCGTCGATGGCACGGTGGCGGCGGATGTGGAGTGGCTGTCCGACGCGCAGGACCAGGATGTGGCGAGCCGCGACAACCTGACCGGGCTGCGTTCGCGCCAGGCGGCACTGGACTGGCTGGATCGCCGGTCGGGGCTGCCGACGACGGTGGTGCTGTTGTCGATCAGCCAGTTCGATCGCATGAATGCGGCCTATGGCCAGGTGGTGGGCGACGCACTGCTGGGGCGGATTGCGCGGCGGATCGAACAGATTGTCGATAGCGTGGCAGGCCATGCGATGGTCGCGCGGATCGCCGGCACGGAATTTCTGGTCGGCCTGACCGGCGAGCCGGCGGCGGCGGAGCGGGCGACCTATCTGGCGCGGCAGTTGATCGAGGCGATCAGCCGGCCGTTCAGCGCGGGCGACCATCTGATCCGTTTGATTGCGCGATGCGGTATCGCGCAGGCGCGAGCGGAGGATGATGCGACCCAGTTGCTGCGGCGGGCGGGGGCTGCACTGGCCGATGCGCGGCAGGGCGGGGGCGAGGGTATTCGCATCTTTTCCGCCGAGAAGCGCAGCCGCCAGCTCGACGCCGACCAACTGGAAACCGACCTGCGGCTGGCGCTGCACCGGGGCGAGATCAGCATCGTGTTCCAGCCGCAATATCCGGTCTATGACCATCGCATCAGCGGGGTCGAGGCGTTGGCGCGGTGGAACCACCCGATTTATGGTCCGCTGGGGGCCGGCATATTGTTCGGCACGGCGGAACGGTCCGACTATATGCTGCCACTGTCGGCGCATATCCAGGCCGAGGCCTTGCGGCAGGCGGCGGCCTGGCCGAGCGCGCTGTCCAATCTGCGCCTGTCGATCAACGTCACGGCGGCGGATATTTCGCAGCCGGGGTTCATGGCCGATTTCCTGGGCCAGGTGGATCGCAGTGGCTTTCCCCGGTCGCGGCTGACGGTGGAGATTACCGAAAGCGGGCTGATCCATGATGTCGACGCGGCGGCGGCGCTGCTGACGGCATTGCGGTCCGAAGGGTTGGCGGTGGCGATCGACGATTTCGGCACCGGCTATTCGAGCCTGGCTTATCTCAAGGGCTTGCCGCTCGATTATCTGAAGATCGACTCCAGCCTGGCCCAGGATATCGCCGGGTCGGCGCGCGACCGGATCATCGTGCGCGGGGTGATCCATATGGCGAAGTCGCTGGGCCTCAACGTCATCGCCGAAGGGGTGGAGACGGAGCAGCAGCTCGACCTGCTGGCACGGGAAGGCTGTGATTATTACCAGGGCTTCCTGCGCTCGGCGGGCGTCTCCTCGCCCGAACTCATATCGCTGGTGCTACAGGGTTAGGCCGACCTTTCCGATGAGGGCCGAGCCGGCGTGGCGCGCATCGCGATTGTCGATGTCGATGTCGGTGTCGCTGTAGCGCAACTCCGCCGACCAGCGGCCACGATACCAGGCGATGGCCGCGCCATAATCCCAATAATCGCCGCCCGGCCGCAGCCGTTGCGAGGCGATCGGATCGCGATCCGACCCGGAGCTATGGCCAACCCGTGCCGAGGCGGTGAGCGGCGTGCCCGGAATGGCGAAGGCGGCGGCGGAGGACAGATAGAGATTGTCGCCGCCGATCGCCGACTGGCGCGGGGCATATTGAGCGCCGATGTCGATGCTGGCGGGGCCGATCAGGAAGCCGGCGCCGGCGCCCAATTCGCCATAGCCCTGATGATCTGCGCCGGGGAAGAGGTGGTAGCGCGCGTCGAGCGACAGCCGCCAGCCGCCCAGTTGATGGACATAGGAAGGGCCAAGGTCGATCACGGCGTCGGCGCCGCCATGGCGATCACTGCCCCAGAGGCTGGTCGCGGTGCCATCCAGCGACAGGCCCTGCGCGACCGGCACGGACAAGGTGCCGCGCAGCACCGGATCACCGTCGCTCCAGCTCAGGCCCCGGCGACGCTCGTCGCTGGCGACCTCGACCGTGGCGCTGGGGCCACTGGCATATTGGGCGGCGGCCGGTGCGGCATGGAGGGCGAGGCCAAGCCCGCCCAGCCATGCCAGGCCGATGGTCCGATCAGTTCGACGCAAGATTGCGCACCGAGTCCAGTTCGGCCAGCAGCGGCGCGCGATCGGCCTCTGCCACGGCGATCAGGTGCGCTTCGATCTTGTCCTGATACTGGGCCATGTTGCGTTCGCCCGACTGACGGCCGGTGGTGCAGGCGCCAGCCTCGCTACCCGAAAAGCGCTTGTCGCTCGACACGGTACGCGCCAGCGCCGGGCCATGGTCCAGCTTGCGGTCGACGACGATCGTCGCGGTCCACTGGCAGCGCTGGCTGTCCATGCGGTTGGGCGTCTTGGCGCCGATGGTCTTTGTGCGGATGTCGGCACGGGCGGTGTAGGTGGCACCGACCTGGTTGCCATGATGCTCGACCGACACATTGTGGGTCGCGGCGGCGGCAAGCGCCATAAGGATCAAACTCATTGCATTCTCCTGCTGTGACGCCGCGCTTTGTTGCCCGGTCGTCACGAAGGCATGTAGGTTTCTACTGTTGCTGCTTCTTTTCTGGTTGATGATGAATGGCGACATGAGGGTCGGACATGGCAGATGACGAGGTCACGACAGGGTCATGGTGACGCGTCAGTGGCGAAGTTCACACCGTTCTTGCCCTGTATTTCCGCTCGATTTCGCGAAAAAGGTCAGCGCGACGCGCCATCGACGCGACAGTTGCGTTTCCGTGACGCGACGGTCGGGTCATGATGGGGTGTCGCCAGGGTCATGATGACGCGACATCTGGGTCATGGGTTTGTGCAGCGGAACGGGCATGAGGGCTTCCATCCCCCAGGATAAAGCAGGGAAAGTCCAAATAGGAAAGGGTCGGAGCCTGGGCGGCAAAGGAGCGAGGTTCAGGCGGTCGGCCTCTTCTCGAAGCTGCCCAGCGCATCTTCCGCCACATCGGTCGCATCGATCCGGGCGACCTCAGCCGCCGGCGGGCCATCCTGTGCCAGCGTGACGAAGCGATCGACCATGTCCGCCTCGCCCTGCACCAGCGCCTCGACACTGCCATCCATCCGGTTGCGAACCCAACCGGTGAGGCCCAGGCTGCGGGCGGTCTCGACCGTCCAGTTGCGGTAGAAGACGCCCTGCACCCGGCCGAGGATCATCAGGTGACGGGCGACGACCGGCATCAGCGGATCCGCTTGATCCAGGTCTGGCCGCCTTCGCGCACTTCGGTGGTGAAATTGGGGATGGCGGCGACCAGGTCGGACAGGCGCTTGAAGCCATAATTGCGCACATCGAAGCTGGAGCGGTTGCCGACCCGCTGGCCGACCGGCCCCAGCGCCACGAAGCCGCGCTCGTCCCGCTTCGCCTCGTCATAGGCGTCGATCAGCAGGCGCACGACTTCCGGGTCCACCGCCGCACCGGTGCCCGCTGGCGCAGGCGGTGCGACTGGCGGGGGCGGGGCCGCTGCGGGGGCAGGTTTGGCGGCCGCGCTGCTCTTGGCGGGCGCCTTCTTCTTGGGCGCGGCCGCGGGCTTGGCCACCGGCACTTCGACCGGCCGCAGCGCAGCCACGTCGATGAAGCGGGTGCAGGCGCGGCGGAAGCCCTCGGGCGCATTGGCGTTTCCGAAGCCATAGACCGGGATGCCGTCCTGGCGCAGGCGCGTCACCAGCGGGGTGAAGTCGCTGTCGCTCGACATCAGGCCGAAGCCGTCGACGCGCCCGCTGGACAGCAGGTCCATCGCGTCGATCGTCATCTTCATGTCGGTGGCATTCTTGCCCTTGGTCAGATCGAACTGCTGCTGCGGCTCGATCGCCTGCGCGACCGACAGCGCCGCCCAGGTCTTGAGCGTCGCCTTGTTCCAATTGCCATAGGCGCGGCGGATATTGACCGTGCCAAGCTCCGCCAGCACGGTCATAACCGCGTCAAAATGGGCCGCCGACGCATTGTCCGCGTCGATCAGCAGGGCGATATTGCCGCGCCCTTCCTGCCGCATGGGCATGATGCGCCTCCCGTCAGGCTGCGGCGAAGACGCCGGTCTGTTCGTCCAATATATGAAGCTGGCCGTCGGAAATGGCGAAGAAGCTGCCGACCAGTTTCAGTTCGCCGGACTTTTCCTTGGCCCGCACGCAGGGGAAGCTGCGCAGGTTGGTGAGGCTCACCTTGACGCCTTCCTGTTCCATGGCGCGCTCGACATCCCGGTCACGCTGGTCGCCATAGCGGTCCACCACCACGTCGCGGGCATCGTCGAGCAGTTGGATCCAGTTATGGATGAAGCCGCCTTCGCCCGGAGGCGCGTCCTTCAGGTCATGGCTGAGCGCCGCCTTGCAGCCCCCGCATTTGCCATGGCCCATGACGACGATCTCGCCAACCTTGAGCACCTGGACGGCGAATTCCAGCGCAGCCGACACGCCGTGCCAGCCGGGATTGGTTTCGAACGGCGGCACCAGCGCGGCGACATTGCGCACCACGAAGATTTCGCCGGGGCTGGTGTCGAAGATCTGGGCCGGGTCGACTCGGCTGTCGGAACAGGCGATCACCATCACCTTGGGGCTCTGCCCCTCGTTGAGTTCGTCCCATCGCTCGCGCTGCTGGGACCAGCCGGTGTCACGGAAACGGCGATAGCCTTCGAGCATGTCTGCAAAGTCGGTCATGATGATTGATGTGCCGCACAAAGAGAGGGCTGGCAAGTATGGTCCTGCATCGCTATCTGGGGCCGATGAACGACATTGCCCCGATCCCCGTCCCCGGTCAGCCCGCCACGACCGAGCGTGCCCGCAAGCCTGACTGGATCCGCGTCAAGGCGCCGACCAGCCCCGCTTATCACGAGACGCGCAAGCTGATGCGGGAAAAGGGTTTGAACACGGTCTGCGAGGAAGCGGCCTGCCCGAATATCGGCGAATGCTGGACCAAGAAGCACGCCACGGTGATGATCCTGGGCGATGTCTGCACCCGCGCCTGCGCCTTCTGTAACGTGAAGACCGGCATGCCGCGCAAGGTGGACGTCAACGAACCGCAGAACCTGGCCGATGCCGCCGCCGAGATGGGCCTCGAGCATATCGTCATCACCTCGGTCGACCGCGACGACCTGCCCGATGGTGGCGCCAGCCAGTTCGTCAAGGTGATCGAGGCGCTGCGCCGCACGACGCCAGGCACCACGATCGAAATCCTGACTCCGGACTTCCGCAACAAGCATGAACGTGCCGTCGCGATGATCGTCGAGGCACGCCCGGACGTCTATAACCATAATCTGGAAACCGTGCCCCGGCTCTACCCGACCATCCGTCCTGGCGCGCGTTACTATGCATCGCTGCGCCTGCTGGAGAGCGTCAAGAAGCTCGATCCGTCGATCTTCACCAAGTCGGGCATCATGCTGGGCCTGGGCGAAGAGCGCCTGGAAGTGCATCAGGTGATGGACGACATGCGTTCGGCCGACATCGATTTTCTGACCATGGGCCAATATCTGCAGCCCACGCCCAAGCATGCCAAGGTGATGGAATTCGTCACCCCGGCCGCGTTCAATGCCTATGCGGCGATCGCGCGGGCCAAGGGCTTCCTGCAGGTGGCGTCGAGCCCGCTGACCCGGTCGAGCTATCATGCCGGCAAGGACTTCGCCGAGATGCGCGCCGCGCGCGAGGCGAAGCTGGCCAAGGCGGCCGTCGCGAAGGCCTGAACGGCGAATGCCCAAACATAACGAGACCCGCCAGCTACCCTATAGTCCGGAACAGATGTTCGACCTTGTGTCGAACGTCTCGGCCTATCCGCAATTCCTGCCCTGGGTCAGCGCGATCCGTATCCGCTCTGACAGCGAGAGCGAGATGGTCGCGGACATGATCGTCGGCTTCAAGGGGATCAGCGAGAGCTTCACCTCGCGCGTCCACAAACATCGCCCGGACCATGTCCGGGTCGATTATCTCAACGGCCCGCTCAAGCATCTCCATAATGAATGGCGTTTCCGCGACGACGGGCAGGGCGGCGTGCTGGTGGATTTCGAGGTCGAGTTCGAATTCAAGAACCGCATTTTCGAGATGCTGGCTGGCCAGTTTTTCGACAAGGCGCTGCGCAAGATGATCGGCGCGTTCGAGACGCGCGCGGCGGCACTTTACGGCGCCGGCGAATCGGGCAGCAGCAGTTCGAGCGCGCACAACGCCGCCTGAAGGCGGACGCCGCCGCGGCCATTATCCTCGAAATGATGCATGTCGGCCACGACCTTGTCGGGGCTGCCGCCGCGTTCCGCCCGCGCGAAGACGACGGTGCCGACCGGCTTCTGCTCGCTGCCGCCGCCTGGCCCCGCGATACCGGTGATGGCGACCGCGACATGGGCGTGGCTCTTCTTGAGGGCGCCCTGCGCCATCGCCCAGGCGGTGGCGATGGAGACCGCGCCGAACGTGTCCAGCACATCATGCGAAACCTTCAGAAGTTCCGCCTTCATGTCATTGGAATAGGTGATGAAACCGGCCTCGAAGACGTCCGATGAGCCGGCGATTTCGGTCAGCGCTGCGGAGACTAGACCGCCGGTGCAACTTTCCGCGACGGCGACGGTGCGGCCGGCGCGGCGATTGGCGATGATGACCTTTTCGGCAAGGTCGACAAGCTGGGCGGGCAGGATGGTATTGGGCATGGTTGGCTCAGAATAGCGTGGGGAGGGAGAGGGTGGCAACCGCCTGCGCGGCGATGCCTTCGCGCCGGCCGGCAAAGCCCAGTCGCTCGGTCGTCGTCGCCTTGACGCTGATGCGATCCAGCGAAACGTCCAATATCTCGGCGATCCGGGCACGCATGGCGTCACGATGCGGCCCGATCTTGGGCGCTTCGCAGATGATGGTGAGGTCGACATGGTCGATCCGGCCGTCCCGTTTCAGGACCAGATCGCGGGCATAGGCAAGAAAGCGATCCGACGAGGCGCCGCGCCATTGCGGATCGGACGGCGGGAAATGGCTGCCGATATCGCCATCGGCGAGCGCGCCGAGGATGGCGTCGACAATGGCATGGAGCGCGACATCGGCATCGCTGTGGCCGGCGAGGCCCCGATCGTGCGGGACCAGCACGCCGCCCAGCCACAATTCTTCGTTGGGCGCGAGACGATGGACATCATAGCCCATGCCGACGCGGGTGGTGCGGGCGCTTCCCAGGCGTGCCTCGGCACGGGCGAAATCCTGCGGGTAGGTCAATTTCTCCAGCCTTTCATCGCCTTGCACCAAGATGACGTCATGGCCCCAGGCGCGCAATATCTGGGCATCGTCGGTTGCTTCCCTAGTCTCGTCCCAGCCGCGATGGGCGGCCAGGATGGTCTCGAAGCGGAAGGCCTGCGGCGTCTGCACGCGATGCAGGTCGGCGCGATCGACGCCGTCGCTCATCAGCGCGCCATCGCTGCGAACCAGCGTATCGGCGACGGGCAGGGCGGGGATGGCGCCTTCGGCATCTTCCAGCGCGGCCAGCAACCGGTCGATCACCGATGCGGGCAGGAAGGGGCGGGCGGCATCGTGGATCAGCACGATATCCGCGCCGCCGTTGGTCGCAATCGCCTCCAGTCCGGCCCTGACCGAGCCGCGCCGACTGTCCGCGCCGGTGACGAAATGGGCGGTGCGATCGCCGAGCATGGACTGGGCGCGTCCTTCCTCGCCTTCGCCCAGAACAATGTGGATGGCCGAGACGCCGCCATGCGCCGTCAGGGCATCATGGGCATGCGCCAGCACGGCCTGGCTGCCGATCCGCCGATATTGTTTGGGAATGTCGTCACCGGCCCGACTTCCCTGCCCGGCGGCGACGATCAGCGCGACGATCCTGCTGTTCGATGTCATGCTGCGGCGCATAGACGCTCTGCCCCATGCTCGCCAACCTCTAAAGCGTAACGCGCGTGCTTGGCGCCCGCCTTGTCGTCGCGGCCATTTTCGGCTAAGGGCTGCCTGTTTTTTAGGCAGTGATAGAAGATGACGCGCAGGCTTTCCCCCATTTCCGTTGGACCGGTGACGGTCGACATGCCGGTCATATTGGCGCCGATGACGGGCGTTACCGACATGCCCTTCCGCACGCTGGTCCGCCGTTTCGGGTCGGGTCTCAACGTCACCGAGATGATTGCGAGCGCGGCGATGATCCGCGAAACGCGCCAGTCGCTGCAGAAGGCCGCCTGGCATCCGCTGGAAGAACCGGTGTCGATGCAGTTGGCCGGCTGTTCGCCGACGGAAATGGCCGAAGCCGCCAAGCTGAACGCTGATCGCGGCGCGGCGATCATTGACATCAACATGGGCTGCCCGGTGAAGAAGGTCGTCAATGGCGACGCGGGCAGCGCGCTGATGCGCGACCTGCCGCTGGCGGCGGCGCTGATCAAGGCGACGGTCGAGGCGGTCGATGTGCCGGTGACGGTCAAGATGCGCATGGGCTGGGATCATTCGAGCCTCAACGCACCGGAGCTGGCGCACATCGCCGAGGATCTGGGCGCGAAGCTGATCACGGTTCACGGCCGTACACGCTGCCAGATGTATAAGGGCAGTGCCGACTGGGGCTTCGTCCGCTCGGTCAAGGATGCGGTCAAGCTGCCAGTAATCGTCAATGGCGACATCTGCTCGATCGAGGACGCGGAAACCGCGCTCGACCAGAGCGGCGCCGATGGCGTGATGATCGGCCGTGGCGCCTATGGGAAGCCCTGGCTGCTGGGCCAGGTGATGCACTGGTTCGCCACCGGCGAGCGTCGTGCCGACCCGAGCCTTGCCGAACAATATGATCTGATTACAGAACATTACCGCATGATGCTCGATCATTATGACAATATGACCGGTGTCAATATGGCGCGCAAGCATATCGGCTGGTACACCAAGGGCCTGACCGGATCGGCGGAGTTCCGCAACACGGTCAATCAGGAGGCCGACGCGCAGCGGGTGCTGGATATGCTGGCCGCCTTCTATGAGCCGCTGATTGCGGCGGATGAACCGGCGGTCGCACTTCAGGCTGCATGACCATGCCATTGCCGTCCCTCCCGCCGCTTCAGATGCAGCAGGATGGACCATCTTTGTCAGAACTGATGACGGCGCTGCCGGTCGCGACCTTGGTGGTGCGGCCGGACAACGGCATTGCCGACGCCAATGTCCGTGCGGAAACCCTGCTCAACATGGCGCGGTCGGCGATCATCGGTAGCGATGTGGCGCGCACGGTGCGGATTGCGGAAGCCGGTGCGCGGTTCGATATCTGGCATAGCAACAAGCCGATCGCCGCCTATGACATCAAGGTCCATGCCGGTCGCACCGCCGAGATGGAGGTCGATCTGATGATTTCCCCCATCGTCGATCATGAGGGCTGGCGGGTCGTGTCGATCCATGCGCAGGGGCAGGCCCGCAAGATCGGCCATCGCGGCACGGCGGGCGGCGCGCGATCGGCGGTCGGCGCGGCGGCGATCCTGGCGCATGAGATCAAGAACCCGCTGTCCGGCATTCGCGGCGCGGCCCAGTTGCTGGAGACGAGCAACGGCGGCAGCGATGCCGCGCTGACCCAGCTCATCTGCAACGAGGTTGATCGGATCGCCGCCCTGATCGACCGGATGCAGGATTTCACGACCGACCGCACACTGGAATGCGGCCCCGGCAACATCTATCCGCTGATCGATCGGGCATCGCATATTGCTGCGGCCGGATTTGCCAAGAATGTAAAAATCATAAAACGTTATGATCCATCCCTGCCATTCGCGATCATCAATGACGATGCGCTGGTGCAGGTGATGATCAACCTGCTGAAGAACGCCGCCGAGGCATTGGAGCATGTCGAGCAGCCCTGCATTCGCGTCGAGACGGCGTTCCGGCATGGCATGTCGGTTCTGGTCGGCGATCGCAAGGGCAGCGCCGTGCTGCCGATCGAGATCGTGGTGATCGACAATGGACCGGGCGTGCCCGAGCATATTCTGGACCATCTCTTCAACCCGTTCATCACGGGCAAGCGGGACGGGCAGGGGCTCGGCCTGGCACTGGTAGACAAGTTGGTGAGGGACATGAGCGGTTTCGTGCAATATTCCCGCGATCAGGAAGCCGGGGAATCCACCTTCCGCATCCTGCTGCCGATGGGAATGGGCTGATGGCCGCAACGGGTACGGTCCTGGTCGTCGATGATGACCCCGCCATCTGTGTGGTCGTGGGCGAGGCTTTGCGGCGCCAGGGGCACAAGGTGAAGATCGCCGGATCGATCCGCGAACGCACGGCGCTGATGGAGAGTTTTTCTCCGGACATTCTGATCACCGACGTCATGTTGCCGGATGGCGACGGGCTGGATGGCGTGGCGGAGATTATCGAGCGCAAGCCTGACCTGAATGTCATCATTCTTTCTGCACAGAACACCCTGAATACTGCGATCCGGGCGACCGAGAAGGGGGCGTTCGAATATCTGCCAAAGCCGTTCGATCTCAATGAGTTGACGCGCGCTGTTGCGGATGCATTGGGGCATCGATCGGGCGGAGCGGATGCGGCGGAACAGGGGCTGCCGCATGATGGCCTGCCACTGGTGGGGCGATCGCCCGCGATGCAGGAAGTCTATCGCACCATCGCTCGCGTTCTTTCCAATGATCTCAGCATCCTGGTGCTGGGCGAGTCGGGAACGGGCAAGGAGTTGGTGGCAGAGGCGATCCATAGCCTGGGCCAGCGCCGCACCCGTCCCTTCGTCGCGATCAACATGGCGGCCATTCCGCGCGAGTTGATCGAAGCGGAACTGTTCGGCTATGAAAAGGGCGCCTTTACCGGTGCGCAGGCGCGGACTGCCGGCAAGTTCGAGCAGGCGCAGGGCGGCACCCTGTTCCTGGATGAAATCGGCGACATGCCGATGGAAGCGCAGACAAGGCTGCTTCGCGTGCTCCAGTCGGGCGAGGTCACGACGGTCGGCGGATCCAAGCCGGTGCGGGTCGATGTCCGCATCATCGCCGCCACCAACAAGGATTTGCCGCGACTGATCGAGGAAAATCGCTTCCGCCAGGATCTCTATTATCGGCTCAATGTCGTGCCGGTGTCGCTGCCGCCTTTGCGCGAACGACGCGAGGACGTGATCTTGCTGGCCCGCCATTTTCTGGATCGGGCGGCGCAGGACGGCTTGCCGCGCAAGGCGCTGGCCGAGGACGCGGCGCAGTTGCTGATGGCCTATCATTGGCCCGGCAATGTGCGCGAGCTCCAGAATATCATGCAGCGGCTTGCCGTGCTGAGCCGCGAGAATGTGATCGCGGCCGACATGCTGCGCCACGCGCTGCCGCTGGATGCGGTGCCGGCCGATCATGCCGCGCCCGCGGGGCAGCTTGCACAGGCCGTGCGGGAATGGACCAAGCGGCAACTGGGCGTCGGGCTGGGGCAGGCCAATCCCCAATTGCATGATAATCTGCTGGCGGTGATCGAGCCGATCCTGCTGCAGGAAACGCTGGCCAGCGTCGATGGCAACCAGATCCGGGCCGCCGGCCTGCTCGGCATCAATCGCAACACACTGCGCAAGAAGCTGACCGATTATGGCCTCGACCCGCTGCAATTACGGCTGGGGGACTAGGTGCTAGACTCATGGGCCCGGATCCACGCTCAGCTTGGTTATCCTGTATACGGATGATCATTATTGATAACTGAATGACGGCATCGACCGATCGTTAATATTGGTTTCGTCGTCCCTCAGTCGATTTATAGCGATCGAAAACTAGAAAAAGGACCATAGAGTGAGGCGCCGTTCAACCTGGGATGTGCAGCAGATCGACAGAATGGAAGCGCCGCCTGAAGATCAATACGACTGGACCCGAGCAACTGGTTTCAGGTATTTCGCCGACGGAAACTCCGTCGGCATCGGTATGAATTGCATAACTAAGCCGAGAGTAGAATTTACCGATACGCAGCTCTTTAATTTGGCGTCCGTCAACGAGCGACTTCAAGATGGACTCGATGGTCGACCGGCCCTAGAACACCAGTTTACTCGTGTCCTACGTTCTAACGACTTCCGACCATATCGATCTCGGTACGGATATAAATTTGTGACGGAAGAAACCTATGATCGCTTCATCACAGAAGGCTATTTCCGACTCAGCTCGCTTGGTCGCTTTCGCGATCTAGAGCTGCAAGGAGACATAGCAGGCGATCGCTTTGAAGGGACTGCTTACTGTTGCTTTTCAGTGCGCGATCGCAACTTGGTATTTTCGCTAATCTCTGGGTTTGACAGCCATATCTTTTCCCTGACCCGCGATTTGAGGAACGCTAACGAAATGCGGGAAAGATTTGGCCCGGTAGTGCTTCAAGTCAAATTGGCTCCTTTTGCTCGGAGGCTTGCCGAGCTGGTTGGGCAAGATAATGTTGAGACACGCCTCGTCCGCTATGCTGACCTAAAGATATATCGGGGGGCCATGACATATGGGGACGCAGAGTCGACAGCTTACAGATACAGTTCTAGATTGGCGAAAGCAGTGCGCAGAGGTGCTGCTATGCCATCGATCTTCGCCAAGCCTTCACGGTTTGAGCTGGAGCGAGAGGTTCGAATCCGAATAGCGACGGGGCTGGACGTACCGGATACGACGGATGTTCAAGATCGTGGATTGCTTCGCTTCGTCAGACGCATAGATACGTCAGCCTAAGCCCCTGAAGCAGTTGGCGCCGCGTTGGGCAAGTTGGCGCTGGCAGGACAGGAGAAATCCATCCGCTACTGTTTGATACCAGTTGATTCCCTCGCCAAGCCTTGTCTCCCGGCTCGTCTAAGGGCACCCACATCCTGACGCTGCGAGCATAGGCTTCGAAATTTATGGGAGCACGACCTAGCAAGGGCGAGACGAAGCGCCCAATCGCATCGACCAGCGACATGGTTTTATGTAAAAACTGTGTTTGATCGGGCACGGCATTGTTGTAACGAAGCCACTATGAGTGGTGCGGTGACAATCCCCCGACGGGGGCAGGCTTGGGCAAGGCTGATCCGGCCTTACCTGCGCAACGGTCGCCTGGCCGCCGCGATCGAAGCGGTCACGCTGATCCTGTTTCTCGGCACCGCTGGCCTGACCTATCGCCTGTTGTCCGGGCAGGACCAGTCCTACACCCTGTTGACCCCGCCGATCGTGGCGCTGTTGCTGGTTGCCAATCTGGTGCCGGCGATCGCGCTGCTGATGCTGCTGGGGCGTCGCGTGGCCAAGCGTCGGGCCGCAAAATCGGCGATCGGCAGCGATGGTCAGCTTCACGTGCGCCTCGTCGCGATCTTCTCGGTCGTGGCCAGCGTGCCGATGCTGCTGGTCGTGATCTTTGCGTCGCTGCTGTTCCAATATGGCGTGCAATTCTGGTTTTCGGACAGTGCGCGCGGCATGCTGCAAAATGCCAGCGACCTGGCGCGTGGCTATTATGAGCAGAATTTGCGCGAGGTCCGCGACGAGACGCTGACCATGGCGAGCGACTTGCGCGACTATCTGGGCCAGTCGAGCGTTTCGAGCCCGCGCTTTGCCGAAGGCTATATCTATCAGGTGGTGACGCGAAAGCTGAACCGATCGGCGATCATCGAGATTGGCAAGGACGGCGTGGCGCGGACCGCCGCGACAGTGGATCCCGAGAGCCGGCCAGCGTCCGAAATGCTGTCGGCCGATGTGATCAAGCGCCTGGCGTCCGGCGAGGATGTGGTGGTGGCCGCCAAGCCGAACCAGATCGAAGCGGTGACGCTGCTTTACCCCAATTCCAAAATCTATCTCTATGCCACGCGCAATGCCGGCAGTTCGTCCTTTTCCAATGTGGAGCGGGCGCAGAAGGTGCTGGGCGATTATGATCTGTTCGCGGCGCAATCCCGCGCGTTGCAATTGCGGTTCAACCTGTTGCTGTTCGTGGGATCGCTGTTGCTGGTCGGCATCGCCGTCTACATCGCGCTGGCGGTCGCCGACTGGATGGTGCGGCCGGTCAATGAACTGGTGACAGCGGCTCGCAAGATCACGGCCGGCGACCTGTCCGCACGCGTGACCAGTCCGGCCAGCCGGGACGAAATCGGCACGCTCGCCTCTGCCTTCAACCGCATGACGCAGCGCCTCGAAGCGCAGACTGGTGCGCTGGTTGCCGCCAACAGCCAGCTTGATGAGCGGCGCGCCTTTATCGAGGCGATTCTGTCGGGCGTGAGCGCGGGCGTGCTTTCGGTCGATCGCGGCGGCGTGATCCAGTTGCTGAACAGCTCGGCCGCTGCGATCCTGGTGCGTGAAGGCGATGATCCGGTCGGACGGCCGCTGGCCGAGATTTCGGCTGAGCTGGCCGAACTGGTTGCGTCGCAGGAGGATGCCGGGATTGTCCAGGTGCGCGCCCAAGGCGACCTCCGCACGCTGGCGGTCAAGGTGTCCGAGGATGTGTCCGGCCATATCCTGACCTTCGACGACATCACCCAGCAATTGTCGGATCAGCGCCGTGCGGCCTGGTCGGATGTGGCGCGGCGCATCGCGCATGAGATCAAGAACCCGCTGACCCCGATCCAGCTGGCAGCCGAACGCCTACAGCGCCGCTATGGCGAGGAAGTGACGAGCGACAAGCCGACCTTCGCCCGGCTAACCGGGACGATCGTGCGGCAGGTGGGCGATTTGCGCCGCATCGTCGACGAATTTTCCTCCTTTGCCCGCATGCCCAAGCCGGTGTTCCGGCGCGAGGCGCTGGGCGACATCGCCCGGCACGCGCTGTTCCTGCACGAGGTGGCTCATCCCGATATTCGCTTCGCCTTCGACGCGGATGCCGGGGAGATGGAGATGGTGTGCGATCGCCGCCAGCTTGGCCAGGCGCTGACCAATATCGTCAAGAATGCAGTCGAGGCGATCGAGCCGAAGCCGGCGCCCGAGGATGGCGGGGTGCGCGGCCATGTGCGCATGCGCCTGCATGAGGCTGATGGCGCGTTGGTGATCGAAGTGCGTGACGATGGCATCGGCCTGCCGCCCGAGCGTGAACGCATCCTGGAGCCCTATATGACCACGCGGTCGAAGGGGACGGGTTTGGGCTTGGCCATCGTCAAGAAGATTGTCGAAGAACATATGGGCGAAATCCGCTTCGATGATGCGGAAGGCGGGGGCGCGCGGGTTACGCTGCGCTTCCCTGTCGCGGCCCTGGAGAAACTGGAAGAGGGGCAGGTGGTTGCCTTGCCCAAAGGAAAAGTGACGGCCAATGGCGCTTGATATTCTGATAGTCGACGACGAAGAGGACATTCGCGATCTGGTTGCGGGTGTGCTGGAAGATGAGGGCTTTACCACCCGCACCGCCGCCAACAGCGACAGCGCGATCGAGGCGCTGGACAGCCGGCGCCCCTCGCTGGTGCTGCTCGATGTCTGGCTGCAGGGTTCGAAGCTCGACGGGCTGGAACTGCTGGACGAGATCAAGCGGCGCGACGCGACCGTCCCGGTGCTGATGATTTCCGGCCATGGCAATATCGACACGGCGGTGGCGGCGATCCGCAAGGGCGCGGCCGATTTCATCGAGAAGCCGTTCGAGGCGGACCGACTGCTCCATCTGGTGGCGCGCGCCACCGAGACCGAGCGGCTGCGGCGCGAAAACCAGACGCTGCGCGCGCGCTTTGGCCAGGATGATGAACTGACCGGCACGTCGGCATCGATCAACGGCGTTCGGGCGACGATAAAGAAGGTTGCAGGCACGGGGAGCCGGGTGCTGATTTCCGGGCCGGCCGGCGTCGGCAAGGAAGTCGCCGCCCGCATGCTGCACAGCTGGAGCGGTCGTGCCGACGCGCCCTTCATCATCGTCGCCGCAGCGCGGATGGACCCCGATCGGGTCGAGGAAGAACTGTTCGGCGTCGAGGATCCCAGCGGGCTGGTGCGTCCGGGCTATCTGGAACAGGCGCATGGCGGCACGCTCTATCTGGACGAGATCGCCGACATGCCGGTCACCACCCAGGGCAAGATATTGCGGGTGCTGACCGACCAGAGCTTCACCCGCGTCGGCGGGCAGCGGCAGGTGAAGGTCGACGTGCGCGTCATTTCCTCGACCGCGCGCAACCTGACGGCGGAGATCGAGGAGCGGCGCTTCCGCGAGGATCTCTTCTATCGGCTCAATGTCGTGCCGTTGCAGATTCCGTCGCTGTCCGAACGGCGCGACGATATCCCGCCGCTGGTCGAACATTATCTGGCACGCTTCGCCGCCGATCGCCGGGTCAACCCACCCGAGATCGCCAGCGATGCCATGGCGGCGCTGCAGGCCAATGAATGGCCGGGCAATGTCCGCCAACTGCGCAACGTGATCGAACGGACAATGATCCTGGCGCCGGGGGACCGGATCGGGCGGATCGAACTGGACATGTTGCCGGCCGAACTGACGAGCGGCGGCGGCGGCGACGGCATTGGCCAGTCGGCGATCATGGGCGCGCCGCTGCGCGAGGCCCGCGAAAGCTTTGAGCGGGAATATCTGCGCATCCAGATCCGCCGCTTTTCCGGCAATATCTCGCGCACCGCGACCTTCATCGGCATGGAACGGTCTGCGCTGCACCGCAAACTGAAATTGCTGGGCATTACCGACGGAAAGGACGGCTGACGCTAGGGAAATTCCCGATGGCGATGTCAGGCATGGACGCCCCTTCGCAATTGCGGTAGAATTGCCTCGCCCTCGACAAGCGGGGGCAGGCAAGACACCTCCGCCCAGAGGTGCGAGAGCGGGTAACGTCCCGCCAATAAAGGACTGGCAAAAACCATGGCCGACAAAGTGAACAACCTTCAGGATATTTTCCTCAACAGCCTGCGCAAGTCGAAGACCCCGGTGACCATGTTCCTGGTCAAGGGCGTGAAGCTGCAGGGCATCATCACCTGGTTCGACAATTTTTCCGTGCTGCTGCGCCGGGATGGTCAGTCGCAGCTGGTCTACAAGCATGCCATTTCGACGGTCATGCCGGCCCAGACGATGGACCTGACCGATCTGCGCAAGGCCAGTGACGGCAATGGCAAGCCGCGCCTGCTGCAGGAAATCTTCCTGAGCGCCGTGCGCAAGTCGGGCAGCCCGGTGACCATGTTCCTGGTCAATGGCGTGATGCTCCAGGGCGAGATCGCCGCCTTCGACCTGTTCTGCATGCTGCTCGAACGCGACGGCATGGTGCAGCTGGTCTACAAGCACGCCATTTCGACCGTGCAACCGCTCCATTCGCTCGACCTGTCGGGCGAGAACGAGCAGGACGACTGATCGTCCACGCCGCATCCGGTCTTCCCGCCGATCCGCGCGGGTAGACCGGAGCGCGGCCAGATGCTCTAAGCTGACATGGCCATATTCAATCGCGACTCCGAGGACGAAGTGGCGCGCGGTGCGCGTGCCGTCGTCGTGCATGCCGAAACCCATGGCGGCGATCGCCGCGACAGCGACGCCCGGCTGGAGGAAGCCCGTGGCCTGGCGCTTGCGATCGGCATCGATGTGCGCGCTGCCCAGAGCTTCCGCGTCCGCGACCGCAAACCGGCCACATTGTTCGGCAGCGGCCAGGTCGACCAGATCGCCACGCTGGTGAACCAGGAAGAGGCCGAACTGGTCATCGTCGACAATGCGCTGACGCCGGTGCAGCAGAGCAATCTGGAAAAGGGAACCGGCGCCAAGGTCATCGACCGGACCGGGCTGATCCTGGAAATTTTCGGCGAGCGCGCCGCCACCAACGAGGGGCGGTTGCAGGTCGAACTCGCCCATCTCGACTATCAGGCCGGCCGCCTGGTGCGCAGCTGGACCCATCTGGAGCGCCAGCGCGGTGGCTTCGGCTTCCTCGGCGGTCCGGGCGAAACCCAGATCGAGGCGGACCGGCGCATGATCCACGACCGCATGGCCAAGATCCGGCGCGAACTGGATCAGGTCACCAAGACGCGCGGCCTGCATCGCGCCCGGCGCCAGCGCGCGCCCTGGCCAGTGATCGCGCTGGTGGGCTATACCAATGCCGGCAAGTCGACCCTGTTCAACCGCCTGACCGGCGCCGAGGTGATGGCAGAGGACTTGCTGTTCGCCACGCTCGATCCGACGATGCGGCAGATCGTGCTGCCGGGGCTGGACAAGGCGATCCTGTCCGACACGGTGGGCTTCGTTTCCGACCTTCCGACCCAATTGATTGCGGCTTTCCGTGCGACGCTGGAGGAAGTGCTGTCGGCCGACATCATCGTTCATGTCCGCGACATCGCCCATCCCGACACCGAGGCGCAGCGCGACGACGTGCTGGATGTGCTGAGCGAACTGGGGGTGGCCGGCGAAGGCGCCGTGGAGCGTGGCGATGGCGAGGCTGATCCGCCGCCGATCATCGAGGCGTGGAACAAGCTGGACCTGCTCGACACAGAGAGTGCCGCGCAGGCGCGCGAGATTGCGGCGCGGCATGATGATGTCGTCATCATCTCGGCCTTGACCGGCGAAGGTGTCGAGGGGCTGCAGCGGGCGATCAGCAGCCGGCTGACCCGCGGTGCGCGGGTCCACAGCCTGCGCCTGCCGATCAGCGATGGTGCGGCCCTTGCCTGGCTGCACGAGCATGGCGAGGTGCTGGCGACGCGGCCGAGCGAAGCGGAGATGCAGGTGGATGTCCGCCTGTCCGACTCCGGCCTCGCCCGCTTCCTCAAGCGCGACCGTTAGAGCAACCGATCCGACTGCGTCAGATCGGTTGCTCTAAGTTTTTGGTTTAACGCGTTTTCCGAGTCATCAGGTGATTCCACCTGATTAGAAAACGCTCTAATCGGGCAGTCGCGCCACGAAATCCTGCACCACGCGGGCAGAGTTGGCCGAGGCGAGCGCCATGAAGACGCTCATCTGGTTCTGCTCGGCGTCGCCACCGGCCAAGTCCGACAGGCTGCGAAAGGCCAGGAAGGGTACGCGGTTGGCATAGGCGACCTGCGCCACGGCCGCGCTTTCCATGTCCAGCACCTGCGCCTGGAAAGTCGCGAACAGATATTGGCGATAGGCGGCATTGTCCATGAAGGCCGGGCCGCTGATGCCGCGCCCGCCGACATGCAGGCTGGGCTGGTGCGGCAGGCATTTTGCAGCGGCCGCATCGGCGCAGCGGGCCAGGCTTTCCGAGGATGACAGGGCACGGGCGATGGCGAGTAGGGCGGGATCGGCCGGGAAGGCGCGGTGCCAGCTCTTGGCTTCGGCTTCATTGCCGACCTCGACATCGCGCGGGAAGATCATGCCATAATTGGGCAGGTCGTTCCCCGGCGTACGGAAGATCGGCGCATAGCCGCCCGGCGCCTCGCGCGCGATCGTGCTTTCCATGAACTGGCCCCAGTCGGCCGCGACCACGACATCGCCGATATGCAGCGACGGATCGATGCCGCCGGCAATGCCGGAAAAGAGGATGCGCTTCACCGCAAAGCGATCGACCAGCCATTGGGTGGTCATGGCGGCATTGACCATGCTGACGCCGCTTTCGACCAGCAGGACCGGCTTGCCGGCCATCTGGCCGAGTGTCACCGGTACGCCGTTCACGCGGACGGTCCGCGGCTGCTCGATCCGGCCGACGAGCGCGGCATGTTCGGGCGGGAAGGCGGTCATGATCGCGGTGCGGGGCCGCTCATCGAGCTTCTGGGCGAGGGCAGGGGTGGCGGTCAGCAGGCCGACCAGGGCGAGGAGGAACTTCATGCGGCGGCAACCCAGGCAAAGCGGATGACGATCAATATGGCGAGCAGGAAGAGCTGCCAGTCGGCGCGGCTCATCTTGCCGCGCAGCAGCTTCAGGATCGCATGAGCGACAATGCCGAAGGCGATGCCGTTGGCGATCGAGAAGGTGAGGGGGATGAGTGCCAGGGTGAGGAAGGCGGGAACGGCCTCGAACGGTTCTTCCCAACTGACCTCGACCAGCGGCGCCATCATCAGGCTGCCGACCAGGATCAGCGCTGGCGCCGTCGCATAGAGCGGCACCAGGCCGGCATAAGGCGCGGCGAAGATGGTGACCAGGAAGAGGAGGCCGGTGACGATGGCGGTGAGGCCCGTGCGCCCGCCCGCCGCAACGCCGGCTGCGCTTTCGACATAGGAGGTGACGGTGCTGGTGCCCGCCGTCGCGCCGACCATTGTCGCGGCCGCGTCGGCGATCAGGATGCGGTTGAGATTGGGAACGCTGCCGTCCGGGCGGGCGAGGCCGGCGCGCTTGGTCACCGCCATCAGCGTGCCGAGATTGTCGAACAGGTCGACGAACAGGAAAACGAAGATGATCTCCAGCACGCCAATGCCATGGCTGCCGGCGAAGACCGCGCCAAGATCGAGATGGAAGGCCGTGCTGCCCAGCGCCGATACATCATAGGGCGTCGGCGTGAAATGCAGCGCGCCAACCAGCCAGCCGAGCAGGGTGGTGGCAACGATGCCGATCAGGATCGCGCCACGGACCTTGCGGATCGACAGGCCCGCGATCAGCGTCAGGCCGAACAGGGTGAGCAGCACCGGGGCCGAGCGGAGGTCGCCGAGCGCCACCGAGGTGGCGCTGTTGGAGACGACGATGCCGGCATTGCGCAGGCCGATGAAGGCGATGAAGAGGCCGATGCCGCCGGCGACAGCAGCCAGCAGATGGGGCGGGATGGCAGCCAGGATCATCTGGCGGATGCCAGCGAGGGTCAGCGCCAGGAAGGCGACGCCCGAGAGAAAGACGCAGCCGAGCGCGACCGGCCAGGGAATGCCGAGGCCCAGCACCACCGAATAGGTGAAATAGGCATTGAGGCCCATGCCCGGTGCCAGTGCCAGGGGCACGTTCGCCACCATCCCCATCAGGATGCTGGCAAAGGCGGCAGCGAAACAGGTTGCGGCGGCCACGCCGACCAGCGGCATGCCGGCTTCACCCAGGATCGCCGGATTGACCAGCACGATATAGGCCATGGTGAGGAAGGTGGTGATGCCGGCGACGATTTCCGTGCGCACATTGCTGCCGCGCGCGGCTATCTGGAAACGGCTGTCGAGCCAGGACGACAAGGGAGCCGTCATCGCGCGCAACCGGGCAGGAAAAGGGAAGGGGCCATGGCCGGCCCGGACAGCGAAGTTGACACCAGATACCCCCTATGCGCGATGGTCGCGATTGCGCGCCCTATGCCGCTGCGCACGCGCCGCGTCAAAGGTAACGATGCATCATAAATGTGTCGACCAGCCCCAGCGTCGGATGGGCAAAGGCGCAGGGCACGCGGCCGACAATGGCAAAGCCCATCGCCTGCCACAGCGCGACCGCGCGGCTGTTGGAGGAAACCACGAAATTATACTGCATGGCGCTGAAACCGAGATCGCGGGCCAGATCGAAGGAGGCCGCGCACATGCGCCGGGCAACGCCGCGTCCGGTTGCGTGGGCAGCGGTCACATAGCCGGCATTGGCGACATGGCGGCCACCGCCGGCCTGATTGGCCCGGACGTAGAAGATGCCGAGCAGGGCGCCATCATCCTCGACGACGCGGACGGTGCGGTCCGGGGACAGCCAGAGGGCAAGGGCGTCTTCGCGGCTGATCGCGCGATCGACCGCCAGCGTTTCGCCAGCGCGCAGCACGGGTTCCAGGATTGCCCAGATCGCGTCATGATCCGCCGGCCTGACCGGCCTGATTATTCCGCCTGCTTCGCCTGCTGCCATAGCGCTTCCTTCTCGTCGAGTGACAGGCCGACGAACGCGTCGCCGGCAATCGCCTCCATCTGGCGGAAACGACGATCGAACTTGGCATTTCCGCCACGCAGGGCGACTTCGGGGTCAATCTTGAGATGGCGTGCGAGGTTCACGACGGCAAAGAGCAGGTCGCCGACTTCTTCCTCCCGATGGGCATGGCCCGTCGCGCTGGCAACCTCGTCCAGTTCCTCATGGATCTTGGCGATTGCGCCCTGGGCATCGGGCCAGTCGAAGCCGGTGCGTGCGGCCCGCTTCTGCAGTTTTTCGGCGCGCAGCAGCGCCGGAAGCGCATGCGCGACGCCGGCCATGGCGCTCGGGTCAGGGATCTTGTCGGCGCGTTCGGCCGCCTTGATGCTTTCCCACTGGGCATGGCCATCCTCGCGCCGGGCGCCTTCGCCAAAGACATGCGGGTGGCGGCGGATCATCTTGGCGGCGATGCTGTCGATCACGTCCTGCAGGCGGAAATGGCCGGCCTGTTCGGCGATGCGGCTGTGGAACACGACCTGCAGCAGCAGATCGCCCAGTTCATCGCGCAGGTCGGCCATGTCATTGCGCTCGATCGCATCAGCCACTTCATAGGCTTCCTCGATCGTGTAGGGGGCGATGCTCGCGAAATCCTGTTCGATGTCCCAGGGGCAGCCGGTGTCCGGATCGCGCAGCCGCGCCATGACATCGGCGATCGGCATGATATCGGCGGGACTGGCTTTGCTGCTGTTGGACATGAGGAACCTGATGCGAGGGATGGAAGGCTTTGGCGATAGAGTTTCGACCGGGGGATAGCCAGCCCGGCCTGATCAATTTAAGTTCGATAATATATATTATGTTAAATCATAACCGGGATCGAGGGGAGGTCGTCCTCCTCATCAATTTCAGTCTTCCAGAATACGGCTATGGGCTTTGGTGTCGCGCATGCGGACATAGACCGTCAACGAGATCGCGATCATGACGCTGACATAGATGTAGAAAGCGGATTCCATCCCGGACTGCTTGAACCAAAGCGCGACGAATTCCGCCGTGCCGCCGAACAAGGTATTGGCCAGCGCATAAGGCAGCGCGACGCCGAGCGCGCGGATATGCGCGGGAAACAGTTCAGCCTTCACCACCGCGTTGATCGAGGTATAGCCGGTGACGATCACCAGGCCCGCCATCACCAGCGGCCCGGCGACCAGCGGATCGCGCGTTACCGCCAGCGTGGCGAAGATCGGATAAGTGCAGAGCACACCCATGATGCCGAAGCCGATCATCAGTGGCTTGCGCCCGATGCGGTCGGACAAGGCGCCGGCCAAAGGTTGCAACAACATGAAAATGAACAATGTTATACCATTGATTTCAGATGCTGTTTCACGACCGAAACCGGCCGTATTGACCAGGAATTTCTGCATGTAGATGGAATAGGCGTAGAAGGCGATCGTGCCGCCGGCGGTCAGCAGCATCACCGTCAGCGTTTCGCGCGGATGGTTGGTGATGAGTTCGATGAAGCCGGACTTGGGGGCGCCTTCGGCCTTGGCGACCTCATAGCTCTGGGTTTCGGCAAGGCCGCGCCGCAGCCAGAAGACGATCACCGCCAGTGCGCCGCCAATGGCGAAGGGAATGCGCCAGCCCCAGGCGTCAAGCTGCGCCTCCGTCAGGATAGACTGGAGCAGCAGCAGCACGCAGATGGCCACCAACTGCCCGGCGATCAGCGTCACATATTGGAAGCTGGAATAGAAACCGCGTCGGTCCTTGCCGGCCATTTCGGTGAGATAGGTCGCGCTGGCACCATATTCACCACCAATCGACAGGCCCTGCATCAGCCGGGCCAGCACGAGCAGCAGCGGCCCGCCGACGCCGATCACCTCATAGCCCGGCGTCACCGCGATCAGCAGCGATCCGGCGCACATCAGCGACACCGACAGGGTCAGGCCACTCTTGCGCCCATGACGGTCGGCATAGACGCCCATCAGCCAGGCACCGATCGGTCGCATCAGGAAGCCCACGGCAAAGATGCCGGCCGCGCTCAGCAACTGGGCGGTGCGATCCTCGCTCGGGAAGAAATGCGGCGCGAAATAGAGGGTGAAGGCGGCATAGGCATACCAGTCATACCATTCGACCAGATTGCCGGTGGAACCGCCGATGATCGCCTTGAGCCGGGCCCGTTTGTCGGGTGCCGCACCCTGCCCCTCATGTGACGTCATGGCGTCAGCACCATTTCACCATTTTCAACGCTCCAGCTTTTGAGACGGGACAGCATGTTCATGCCGATGACATTGACGTCGCCCAGCGCCGGCGAGACGACGACCTCGACATCATTGGCGCGCAGCGGCCCGACCGTCAGCGTCGAAATGCTGGCGCGGCGCGCGTCGATCTTGCCATTGGCGGTGTTGAGCGGGATCGGGGGCGCATTCATGTCGATATTGAGGCCGGTGGTGCGGGCGGTATTTTCCGAAAGGGCGGTGATGGTCGCGCCACTGTCGATCAGGAAGCGCGCGGACATGCCGTTTACCATGCCCTCCACCCAATAATGTCCGTCCGGCGCCACCGGAATGCGCACCACCTGACCATCGGACTGGATCGGCGGTGGGGCCGGCGGCGGCGCGGGCCGTGATAGGGCTTCGGCACTGTTCTGCGGCTGGAGCAAGGCCCCCTCCTCCGCTGCGAACCGTGCCGGCATCAGCCCCGCCTTCTGGGCGAAGGTGAAGAGGCCAAGCAGCGCACCGAAGATCAGCACCCAGAGCAGCGCCATCCGCACGAAGCTGCCCAGCGCGATGCGGCGGCCGATGAGCGCGGAGCCGACCAGGACCAGGGCGAGCAGATACCAGATGCTGGACATCGCCTGATCCGTGCCGTCCATCAGTGGGGTGCTCCGTCGTTGAGGTCGATGACCAGCCCGTCATAGCCCGGCTCCACGCCTTTGGGGAGCGTGGCGCACAGGGTCGCATAGTCCATGCTCTGGTCCATATGGGTGAGGATCGCGCGACCGGGCCGGGTCGCCGCGATCCCCGCCAACGTCATCTCCAGATGGGCATGGGTGGGATGTGGCCGCGCGCGCAGCGCATCGACCACCCAGATGTCGAGATCATCGAACAGCGCCAGCATATCCGGGGTTATGGCATGAAAATCCGTCGCATATCCGACATGACTATCATCATGACTGAAGCGAAATCCAGTCGAATAAATGTCGCCATGTGGCATGTCGGTGCAGGCAATGTCGATATCGCCGATCCGCAGGCCGTCAGGCAGGTCATGCGGGACGATGATCGGGGGATAGCCCCCCCTCCCCGCAAAGGCATAGGCGAAGCGGGCCTGGAGCAGGCGCATCGTCTGGGCACGGGCATAGCCGCGGATCGGGCTGCCGCGATGATGGAACAACTGGCGAACATCGTCGATGCCATGGCTGTGATCGGCATGGTCATGCGTCCACAGGATCGCGTCGATGTCGATCACGTCGGCCGCCAGCAACTGCGCTCGCAGGTCCGGGGATGTATCAACCAATATCCGGGTCGTCGCGCTTTCCACCAGGATCGAGACGCGCGTGCGGCGGTTACGCGGCTCGGTGGGATCGCAGGCGCCCCAATCATTGCCGATCCGGGGAACGCCGGAGGATGTGCCGCTGCCAAGGATGGTCAGCTTGAGGCTCATGCCTGCGGCCGGCCCTCGATCTTGGCAAAGAGGCGCAGGAAATTGGCCGAGGTGGCTTCTGCCAGATGCTCGATGCTTTCACCGCGCAGATCGGCGAGGAAGCGCGCCGTGTCGGCGACGAAGGCCGGCTCGCACGACTTGCCGCGATGGGGCACCGGAGCGAGGAAGGGCGAGTCCGTTTCCACCAGCAGCCGGTCGAGCGGCAGGCGCGCGGCCGTTTCCTGCAGATCCTTCGCGCTCTTGAAGGTCACGATGCCGGAAATGCTGATGTAGAAGCCAAGGTCCATCGCCGCGTCGGCAAAGGCGCCGCTGGCGGTGAAACAGTGGATGACGCCTCCATAGGCCCCCTTCCCCATCTCGTCCCGCATGATCGCCAGCGTATCCTCCTCCGCATCGCGGGTATGGACGATCAGCGGCAGGCCGGTCTCGCGGCAGGCGGCGATATGGCTGCGGAAGCTCTTCTGCTGCCGCTCGCGGTCACTATGGTCGTAATAATAATCAAGGCCCGTTTCGCCGATGCCGACGACGCGCGGATGGGCCGCGCGCTCGACCAGCTTGGCGGTGTCGACATGGGGATGCTCGTCCGCCTCATGCGGGTGGATCCCCACGGTCGCCCAGACATCCGCCTCACGCACTGCCGTGCCCAGCACATCGTCCCACTCGCTTTCGCGGGTAGCGATGTTGAGCATCAGGTCGACGCCGCGCGCGCGGGCGCGTTCCAGCACATTCTGCTGATCCTCGATCAACCCCTTGTAATTGAGGTGACAATGGCTGTCGATCAACATGGGTTCAGGCGTCCGCCTCGGTCAGTTCCAAGCGCGGGAAGAGCGGCTTGGGCGCGGCCAGCACGAAATCGCTTTCGGCCAGGTCGCTATACCAATGATCGCCGATCGCGCCATAGCTGCGCTTGTCCGCCGGCACGCCCATATGGTCGAGCAATGCCGTGGCGCTCGCCGGGATCACCGGCTGGATCGCGACCGCCAGCTGGGCGATGGCGATATAGAGCGTCGCCAGCACCGTCTCCATCCGCTGCGGATCGGTCTTGCGCAGCGACCAGGGCGCCTGCGCGTCGATATATTGGTTGCAGGCAAAGGCGGCGCGCAGCCAGGCATCGATCGCCACCGAGGGCGCCAGATCGGCCATGGCGGCGGGCATGTCGCCGCGCACGACCTTGTCGATCAGCGCGAACAGCTCGGTATCGGCGGCGTCATGGCCATTGATGGCCGGCAGGCGCCCTTCCAGATTTTTCGCGATGAAGCTCAGCGTGCGCTGCGCCAGATTGCCGAACGCATTGCCAAGATCGCTGTTCGAGCGCTGGACAATCGCTTCCGCGCTATAGCTGCCATCATTGCCAAAGGTCACTTCGGACAGCAGGAAATAGCGCAGCTGGTCGACGCCGAAGCGTTCGGCCAGCTCCATGGGGTCGGCGACATTGCCGACCGACTTGGACATCTTCTCGCCCCGGTTCAGCAGGAAGCCATGGCCGAACACCTGACGGGGCAGCGGCAGATTCGCGCTCATCAAGAACGCCGGCCAGTAAACCGTATGAAAACGCACGATATCCTTGCCGATGATATGGGTGATATCGCCACCCTCGGCCCAATAGCGCGCCATCCGCTCGGCATCGTCAGGATAGCCGCAGCCGGTGATATAGTTGGTCAGCGCATCGACCCAGACATACATGACATGGCCGTCGGCGCCGGGCACCTGGACGCCCCAGTCGAAGCTGGTGCGCGAAATGCTGAGATCGGACAGGCCGCCTTCGACGAAGCGCAGGATTTCGTTGCGACGGCTTTCCGGGCGGATGAAGTCGGGCTGGCTGTTATAGAGGTCCAGCAGCTTGTCCTGATATTTGGACAGGCGGAAGAACCAGCTTTCCTCGACGGTCCATTCCACCGGCGTTCCCTGCGGCGACAGCTTGGCGCCGTCTTCGCCCTCGGTGATTTCCTTCTCGTCATAAAAAGCTTCGTCGCGGACCGAATACCAGCCCTCGTAACGGCCGAGATACAGGTCGCCATTGGCCTCCATCGCCTGCCAGATCGCCTGGCTGGCGCGGTGGTGATCCGGTTCGCTGGTGCGGATGAAGCGATCATAGCTGATATTCAGGCTATCGTTCATCTGCTTGAAATAGGATGACATCTCATCGGCAAGCTCGCGCGGCTCGATACCCCGGTTGCGCGCCGTCTGGGCCATTTTCAGCCCATGTTCGTCGGTCCCGGTCTGGAAGAAGACATCGCGGCCCATCATCCGCTGGAACCGGGCGATCGCGTCGGTGGCGATCACCTCATAGGCATGGCCGATATGCGGACGGCCGTTGGGATAGGAGATGGCGGTGGTGATGGTGTAAGGCTGCGACATGCAGCCTCCCTAGCGGCTGTTCGCGTCGCCGCAAAGCCGCTTTTCAGGTCGCCGCCTCAGCCAGTGCCGCGACATGGCCGCCCAGCTCGAAAACGACCGAGGCCGGGTCGAGCGACAGGATGACCGCGCCGCCCGCGAGATGGCGGGCCGCTTCCCAATGATCGAGCGCACTCCCCAGTGCCGGACCATGGCGGGTCCGGGCGGCCTGGGCGATGAAGGCAGGTGCGCGCTCCAGAAAGGCTTCATATCGCGGCTTGGCGGCCTTGCCCGCCAACGTCTTAGCCAGGCGCAAGCGCTCCCGATTGCCAGGATCACCATCGGCCGCGATCGCCAGCAGCGATTTTTCGAGGCCCGCAAGGTCGAGGCCCGCATAGCGCAGCGCGCGACCGGGCGAGCCCTCCCCGGCGCGCAGCAGGGCATCCAGTTCCGGCCCGGACAGGCTTTCATCCTCGCGCCGCAGCACCGTCGCCATGGCGCCGTCCGACAGCGGATCGAAGCGCATCGTGCGGCAGCGCGAGCGAATGGTGGGCAGCAGCCGACCCGGCGCATGACTGACCAGCAGGAAGATCATGTCCGCCGGCGGCTCTTCCAACGTCTTGAGCAGGGCGTTGGCGGCGCCGCGCTCCAGATCATCGGCGCTGTCGATCACGACGATGCGACGGGAGGAGAGCGACGGCGCCGACTGGATCAGCCGTTGCAGGCCACGCACCTGATCGACGCTGATGTTGCGCGCGGTAACGCCATCCTTTTCCAGCGGCGCCAGTTCGGCATAATCGGGATGCGCGCTCGCCTCGATCAGGCGGCGGATCGGGTGGCTTTCGGGAACGGCGAGCCCCTCACCCTCTATCTTCGGGCCGGCCGCATCCGCCAGCAGGCGCATCGCCATGGCGCGGGCGAAGCTGGCCTTGCCGATGCCGCGCGGACCGCTCAAGATCCAGCCATGATGCATGCGCCCACTGCTTGCCGCCGCCAGCAGGGTCTGCGCCTGGGCGTCATGCCCGACCAGTGACGTCATGACAGCAGGTCGTCCAGTGCCGCGAGCAGCCGGGCCGTGACATCGTCTGCCGCGCCCGACGCGTCGATCGCGCGGACCCGTGCCGGCTCATCGGCGGCAAAGCGGACGAACGCATCGGCCACGGCGCGGTGGAAGGCGCGGTCGCGGCCGCCGATCCGATCCGACACGTCGCCGTCACGGGCATGGGCGCGGGCTTCCGCCTCGGCTTCCGGCAGGGTCAGGAACAGGGTGCGATCGGGCAGGAAACCGGCGCTGCCGATCTGGTGCAGCGCCAATATGTCGGCATCGCTGAGATCGCCCTGCCCCTGATAGGCACGGCTGCTGTCGAGGAAGCGATCGGACAGCACCCAGGCGCCACGGGCCAGTGCCGGACGGATCGTCTTTTCGATATGGTCGGCGCGCGCGGCGGCGAACAGCAGAGCTTCGGCGCGGGCATTCCAGCGATCCGCGCCACCCGTCAGCAGCATGGCGCGGATCGCCTCCGCCCCTTCACTGCCGCCCGGCTCGCGGGTTTCGACGACTTGCAGCCCGCGCGCGCGCAAGGCCGCCGCCAGCGCACGAAGCTGAGTCGACTTGCCGGCACCCTCGCCGCCTTCAAGCGTGATGAAACGGCCTGTGATCACCCGAAGAAGGACTTCAGACCATTCCAGAGACGACCGAAAATGCCGGCTTCCGCGACATCTTCACCGGCAACCAGCGGCAACACCTGCGGCGGCGTATCCGGGGTCTGGACGATGAGCTGGGCGATCTGCTGGCCCTTGGCGATCGGTGCCTTGATCGGCCCGGTATAGACGACCTTGACCTTCACATTGGCCGACGCTGTGCGCGGCATGGTGACGGCCATATTCTGCGGCGCGACCAGCGACACGGTCGACGCGCTGCCCAATTGGACCGCGGCGGTCTCAACCGTCTGCCCCTTCTTGAACAGCGGCTGCGCCTTCCAGGCCTTGAAGCCCCAGTCCATGAAGCGGACGGATTCGGCGATACGGCCGTTGAAGCTGGTCAGGCCCGCAACCACCATCACCAGGCGGCGGCCATCCTGCTCTGCCGAACCAGTGAAGCCGAAGCCGGCTTCCTCGGTATGGCCAGTCTTGAGGCCATCAGCGCCGGGAATCTTGCCCAGAATCGGGTTGCGATTGGCCTGCGCAATGTCGGAGCCACCCATGGTCTTGCCCCAGGTGAAGGAGCGAGTGGCGTAAAACTTCTTGTAGAGATCCGGCGTCTCTACGATCGTCGCTTCGGCAAGCTTGGCCAGATCTTCGGCAGTGACATAGGTCACGCCTTCGTCCGGCCAGCCATTGCTGGTGCCGAAATGGCTGTTCTTGAGGCCCATGCGCTTGGCCTCCTCGTTCATCAGCGCGACGAACGCCTGTTCGGTGCCGGCAATACCCTCGGCCAGCACGACGCAGGCATCATTGCCCGACAGGGTGACGATGCCGTGCAGCAGATTTTCGACCGAAACCTGTTCGCCCACCGACAGGAACATGGTCGAACCAGCCTGCGGGCCGTGCCACTGCTTCCAGGTTTCCGGACGCACCGTGAATTTGGTGTCGAGCTTCAGCTCGCCCTTCTGGATCAGGCGGAAGGCGACATGCGCCGTCATCATCTTCGCGAGTGAGGCCGGCGGCATCCGCGTTTCGCCGCCCTTGTCGTAAAGCACTGCGCCCGAAGACAGATCCTTCATATAGGCGATCGGCGCCTCGCTCGTATAGGGCGGGGCTGCCGCAACCAGCGGCTGGGCCAGCAGCCCGACGAAGAGAGTGGCGGCAACGGTTTTCTTCATGAACTCAAGCCTTCGACTGGATAGATTCGCTGGACGCATCGCTATGATTAGCGCGCGTCATTAGCCATGACACGGACATTCGCAAAGCCCTTCGCTGCCGCCCCCTTCACGCCGGCCTGCGCCGCCTCCTGCGAGGGATAAGGACCATAGCGCACCCGCCAGACCGGACCGGCCGCAACGGCGTGCGCGCCGATCTGCTTGGCGAGCGCCTCGGCCCGGCTTTGGGAAGAAAGCGCGGCAACCTGAACGACATAGCCGCCAGATACGGGTTTTGTAGGCGCTGTCGTCTTCGGGGCCAACTTGGCAACTGGCGGCCTGGGCGTATCGAAGGCCGCGCCGGGACGGCTGGGGCTGTTCGCGGCCGGGATCGCCTGAACGACGGGGCGTGCCGACTGGACCTGCGCCGGCTGGCTTGCCGGCACTTGCGCCAGACGCCCGCGCAGCACCTTCAACAGCGGTTGCGGGGTCTCGATCCGCGCGGGCGCAGATTGCTGCGCCCGCAGCAAGGCCTTTTCCTGCTCCGGCGGATTGACCCGGCGGACGCGAACCGCCGCCGCGCCGTCGCTGGTGATGCCCAGTTGTTCGGCCGCGCCGCGCGACAGGTCGATGAGCTTGTCGTCGCTGAACGGACCACGATCGTTGAGGCGGACCAGGATGGTGCGGCCGCTGTTGAGCGCCGTCACCTCGACATAGCTTGGCAGGGGCAAGGTCTTGTGCGCGCCGCTGATCGCCGACGGCACGAAATCCTCGCCATTGGCCGTCGGCTTGCCGATCGCCTCTTCGCCATACCAGCTGGCATAGCCGACCTCGTCATAATTGGCGGGATCGGCCGGGACATAGGTCTTGCCGCCCACGCTATAGGGTTCGCCAATCTTGACCGGTTCGTCCGCAACCGCTGGCGCCGTTACAGGTGTCGCGGGGCGCGGGGCCGGCGGCGTAACGGCCTGCTCGCTGCCGCAGGAGGCCAGCAGAGACGCCGCGCCGCCCAGCGCGAGCCAGTTCCTATTGCTTGACCGCATCGGCCAGCAACCCCACGGAAAGAGCGTAGAAATTGGAGCAATTATAGTCGAGGATCGCGCGATAATTGCTGGTCAGCAGATAGGCGGTCTTGCCCGGCCCGTCGGGTTCCAGCAGGGTCGCCATGACAGTGTCCGCCGGCCAGATGCCGCTGGCCGGGAACAGGCCCAGCTTGCGCCATTCGGCCATGGTCAACCAGCGGCTGTGGCGATTGAAGACCCGCGGGCAGCGCGGTGCCGTCGTGCGCGCGGCCACCGAGGCGCGGTTGAAGCTGGACGGCACGCTGACGGCCACGCCCCAGGGCTGGCCCCGCCGCCATCCGGCCGCAACGAAATAATTGGCGATCGACGCCAGCGCATCCGCCTGGCTGGTCCAGATATCGGCCCTGCCATCGCCGTCGCCATCCTTGGCGAGCTTGAGATAGACCGAGGGCAGGAATTGCGGATAGCCAGTCGCCCCGGCCCAGCTGCCGACCAGCCGACTGCGCGGCACACCATCGTTCAGCATCTTGAGCGTCGCCAGCAATTCCGGCTCGAACAAGGTGCGGCGGCGCCCTTCATGCGCGAGCGTCGCCAGCGACCGGATCAGGTCGAAATCGCCGGTATAGGAGCCATAATTGGTTTCATGACCGAAAATGGCGACCATGATTTCCTCGGGCACGCCGGTTTCCGCCTCGATCCGGGCCAAGCGTGCGCGATTGGCGGCATAGACCGCTCGTCCGCGGCTGATCCGCGCGGCATCGACATGCTTGACCCGATAGGGCTCGAAATTGGGAATGGGCGAATAGGCGCCCCCGCCCGGCTGGCTCTGGTCAAGCGCCACGACGCGTGGGTTGATCGTGAGGGTCGGGAAGACGGCGTCCAGCGTTGCATCGCGAATGCCCATGGCGCGTGCCTTGGGCCGCAGCGATTCCAGATAGGCGCGAAAGTCCCCATCATCCTGCGCAACCGCGACCTGCGGCGCGGCCAATCCCGCCACGACCGTCGAAAAACCCATCATCAGCGCAATGGCCAGCGAATTGAACCGAGAATCTGCCATGACCTTTTGTGGCACAGCCAGGGCGACCGGCGAAACCCCTATCCGATACGAAGTCGCGAATGGACGACCATTCCCTTTAATATTGTCATTTTTGCCCTTGGCTTGTTCGCCCGCTTCGCTAGGAAGCGTCGCAACGGAAGTGTGGCCGAGTGGTTTAAGGCAGCGGTCTTGAAAACCGCCGTGGGTGCAAGCTCACCGTGGGTTCGAATCCCACCGCTTCCGCCACAATATATTGTTTTATAAGAATTTTATGAAACATTTCCGCTCTCCACATCTGCCCTTGTGGGCCAACGGGTAATGATTGTCCGATCCATGTTGAGCAGGCCCGAACAGGCCACATGCAATCTCGAAGACGCGCGCGACCTGCGCATGGCCGGGCATTCCTATGCCCAAATCCGGCAGAAGCTCGGCCTCAGCGCCAGCCAGATCAGCCTGATCCGACGCACCCTGAAACGGGCGAAGGCGGCACAAACCCGGCTGCTTAAGAACAGGCCTGATGCCACGGTGCGCGACCTGCCGATTGGCCAGTCCATCTTGCCTGCCGACCTGCGAAAGCGGTTGATTGCCGCCGGCTTTCATACGCTGGGGGATCTGGCGCAGCGACTGGCAGACCCGTGCCTGCCAGGGTTGGAGACGTTGCCCGCCATCGGCCCCTATCGCGTACAACTGATCAAGCGGATGCTGGCGCATTTTGACCTGCTTCCCGAAGCAAATGACCTCAAGGCGGCGATCGAGGCACTGTTCCCCGAATGGGGGGATGATGACGAAACCTCGCCTGCCCCCCTTCCTTGAGCTAGGACGCCGCTATGGCGAGAGAGCGACTTCTAACGGAACTGGCACGCTGCAACTCTGCAGAGACATTGCTTGCTGCGATTTTCCGACATCATCCGGATATCAGCGCCCCCGTTCCTGTCGAGGATATCGCGCGGCGCGTCGGCATCACGGACATTCGCAGCCTGTCGGACGAAGTGCTCAGCAGTAGCGTCCTGGTCGATGGAACGGGCGTGACAGCTATCATCTCCTGCTCGGCGGCCCTCTCTGCCCCGCGCAGACGCTTTGCCATCGCGCATCAGCTAGGCCATTTTCTGCTCAAGACCGCGCGCGAAGACGGACCTTGCAGCGCCCGCGACCTCAGTGAAAACCGGCGCGATACGCCTCATCGCAAGCAGGAAGCACAGGCCAATCGCTTTGCTGCCGGATTGTTGATGCCCAAGCCGCTTATGGCCGCGTCCCTCGACAGCCTGGGCAAGCCCGCCATAGCCCATGTAGTCGCGCTCGCCGCCAGCTATGGTGTGACGACCGAGGCGGCGGCGAGCCGCTACCTCGATGTCACACCCGCAGCGTGCGCGATTCTGTTCATCAAACATGGCGTCGTGCATTATGCGCGACCATCGCGAACCTTCCCGGCCATGGCGATCCAGCGGGGAGATGCCGCGCCGTCCTCGGTGCTGGAGGACAAGATCGACCAGCCCACCGCCTGGATCACCGTCGAGGCCCGTGACTGGTTGATCCTGTCACGGGACGTTCGAAGCCCCAAAGTCTCGATGCAGGTGCTTGCAAAGAAAAATGACCTGCATCTCGTGATGCTCTCCATAAATGCAGCGGCGGAGAGGCGAGCGGACGAGGAGGCTGAGAAATATGCGACAGAACGCCCCAGCTTCGGGCGCGGGGTAGATCGTCGTTAGGCGAGCCAGTCGAACATCGTCATTCATGCCCCGCTTTCCGGGCTGTCGTTTCGGCTTGCGAAACGACAGCCAACCAATGACGATGCTCCTCCTGCGCATCTGGGAGCGCACGATGTACCGGCTCCCCTTCGTCTCGCCTGACGTCCACCATTGTCAGCAGATCGTCGATCTCGATGTGCAGGCGCTCGGCCGGAACGACCGGGGCGAGCGTTCGCCTGGCCGCTTCCACGCGCGCCTCTTCGGTATCACGAAGCCGCAAGGCATGGCGCGGGAGCTTGGCCGCTCGCAATAATGCGCTCAACCACTTCCCGTCCCAGGACGGCGAACTGGCGAAGAGACTATGCCCCGAAAGCTGTTCGACCATGCGGCGCGCCACGACATCGTGTGGCGTGCCATCGCGCTCCAGCATGGCGCGGGAAATGTGATGAACGGCCTCGGCCTCCGTATCCCAGTCCGTCCACTGCGGCGCGGGGCGGATGAGATGCGCCTCGCTCGTGCCATCCTCGAAGACCCACGCGACCTCGATCGGATAGCTGAGTTTGGCGAGGGACGACGCCTCGAAGTCCAGGAAAACGAACATGGGGGCGGAAGGGAGCGATGACATGATAGGCTTCACCTGCAAATTCAGGGGAGGAGGCGACGCGCGAATGCGGTAGCTGCGGCCAGGCCGTCCGATCCGATGCTATGGCCAAGGCCTGGAGACGCGTGGGTCGCAACGGGCACGCCGACGGCAGCCAATGCCGACGATGCCAATTCCATCGAACGGAAGGGAACGACCTCGTCTTCGGTGCCGTGAATAAGCAAAACCGGAGGGCGATTGCCGATATCTGCCTCCAACTGCTCGGGCGCGACCAGCATGCCCGAGATACCGATGATACCGGCAATGGCGCTGTTCCGGCGAAGCCCGACATGCAGTGCCATCATCGTCCCCTGGCTGAATCCCACCAGCAGCAGCCGGTCGCTGGTCAACCCCGCCTTCTCCAGTTCCTCGGAAATGAATGCGTCGAGGGCAGGGCCCGCCGCCGCCGCCCCAGCCGCGCGTTCAGCCATGGAGAAGGTTTCGATCGGCCACCACTGGTAAGCCGCTGCCATGTGCGGGAGCGATGAGGGGGCGTTCGGCGCTACAAACGCCGCGGATGGCAGCGCGGGTTGCATCATTTCGGCCAGCGAAATCAGATCCGCGCCATTCGAGCCATAACCGTGGATCAGTATGACCAGGGCGTCTGGTTGCCCGCCTGATAGCGGGGCAAGGCGGGGGCCATCGAGCAACAAGGCATCCTTCCAATTTGGTGACCAGCAACATTTTCAGCGCATCTATCCTGGTCCAATAGACCGAAGGCCTATCAGCGCCAACGGGCTAGAAGCAGATATCAGGCATGTCAGCGTAGGATCATGCCCCCCTGCGCATCAGATAAATGTCCATGATCCAGCCATGCCGGGCCCGTTCCTGCGCGCGGAGCCCCGCGATCCTGTCCCGCACGACCGCCAGCGGCCCTTCGACCAGGAGTTGATGCTCCATGCCGAGATAGGCCCCCCACCAGATGTGGATGCCGGCGGGATCGAGCGCGTCGAAGGCACAGCCCTGATCCAGCATCACGGCGACGCTGTCGCCGTCGGCCGGCCAGCCATCGTCGCGCAGCCGGCGCCCGGTGGTGATGACGACCGGCGCGCCCAGCCGGTTGAGCGGGATGGCGTGGGCCGCGGTCAGCGCCTGCAGGCTGGTGATGCCCGGCACGACGCTTACCCGGATCGCCAGCCCCCTCTCCGCCAGCCGGTCGGCGATCCGCAGGCTGCTGTCATAAAGGGAGGGGTCGCCCCAGACCAGCAGGGCAAGGCGGCCGCCATCGGGCAGGTGGCGTGCGATCTGTCCGGCCCAGGCCTGCGTGATGGCATCGTGCCAGTCCTGGACGCCGTCAATATAGTCGCCGCGCGCATCGCGCACGGGCAGGTCGAACTCCACCACCCGCACCGCCCGCGTCAGCACGGCCGCGCAAATCGCGCGGCGCAGGTCGACAAGGTCTGACTTGGCACTGCCCTTGCGCGGCAGCAGGATGAGGTCGGCGCCGTTCATTGCCCGCACCGCCTGGGCCGTCAGATGATCGGGATTGCCGGTGCCGATGCCGATGAGGTGCAGGTCGATCATCATGCGCTCGCGATCATGTGGAAGAAGGAACCGCTGACCCAGCCGCGCCGCGAGCCGGTTTCCGCGACCGCCGCGCCATCGGCATCGGTCACCCGCATCAGCGGCGCGTCATCTTGGCCCAGGATAGTCGAATAATGGAACTCATGGCCGCGCAACATGGTGCCGGCGCGCAGACCGGCGACAGGCGCCAGCAGCTCCGCCCGCCGATAGCCCAGATGCAGGCGGCGGTCCGCATGGCTGGTGACAAGGCGGAGCAGCCCGGCCATGCGATGGGCGGTGCCGTCCCGGTCGATCAGCGCATCGCCCAGCACCATATAGCCACCGCATTCGCCATGGACCGGCCGATCCTGAGCATGGCGGCGCAGGCCCGTCAGGAAGTGCTGCGCGGCGGCGATGGTCCCGGCGTGGAGTTCGGGATAGCCGCCGGGTAGCCAGATCAGGTCGGCATCGTCCGCTGGCGCCTCATCGGCCAGCGGGGAGAAGGGCATGATCTGTGCCCCGGCCTGTCGCCAGCCCTCCAGAAGATGTGGGTAGAGGAAGGAAAAAGCCACGTCCTGCGCCACCGCGATCCGCTGCGCCGGGGGAGCGGGCAGGCGCCCGCCGGCCCTGACGCCGTGCGAGCGGGCCGCGTCCCGAACCGCGGCGAGATCGACCCGCTCCCGCATGAGTGCGCCATGGCGCTCCAGCGCCTGATCGAGCCCCTGCTGCTCGCCGGCCTGCACCAGCCCCAGATGCCGTTCGGGCAAGCAAAGGTCCGCGCGCCGGGGCAAGGCACCGAACACCGCGATACCCGCCGCCGCCAGCCCCGCGCGCGCCAGCCGTTCATGGCGCGGGCTTGCTACACGGTTGAGGATGACGCCCGCAATCGTCACATCGGGATCGAAACGGGCAAAGCCCAGCGCCGTGGCCGCACAGGATTGCGCCTGTCCGGATATGTCGAGCACCAGCAGCACCGGCCAGCCCATGCGGCGTGCCACGTCGGCGGCGGTGCCATGGCCTGCCGCACCCCGACCCGCCACCCCGTCGAACAGGCCCATCGCCCCTTCGGCCACGATCATGTCGGCATCGCCGGCCTCGGCCGCCACCCGGTCCAGCAACGCGCCGTCCATCGCCCAGCTATCCAGGTTGAAGGACGGCCGGCCACAGGCGGCGCGATGGAAGGCCGGGTCGATATAGTCCGGCCCGCATTTGAACGGCTGCACCGTCACGCCCGCGTCGCGCAGCGCGCGGAGCAGACCGAGCGTGACGGTCGTCTTGCCGGTGCCCGATGCGGGCGCCGAAACGAGCAGGCCCGGCACCGTCACTCGGACGACCCGGCATAGCGCGATCCGGCATGCTGCGGCCGGAAACGCCGGTCATAGCCCTGCGCGTAGAGGCTGCTTTCGGCAAAATCCGCCGCGTCCAGCGCCGGACCGACCAGGATGATGGCGGTGCGCTCCATGCTGCCCGCGACCGCTGCCTCGATCGACGAGAGGGTCGCCCGCACGATCCGCTGGTCGGGCCAGCTTGCCCGCCACACCACCGCGACCGGGCAGGATTCGCCATAGGCCGGGGTGAGATCCGCCACCACCTGCGCCAGATTATGGATCGACAGATGGATGGCCAGGGTCGCGCCCGTTACCGCGAAATTGGTCAGGCTCTCGGCCGGGGGCATGGTGCTGGCGCGCCCCGGCGTGCGCGTCAGGACGAGCGACTGGGCCAGTTCAGGCAGCGTCAGCTCCACCTCCAGCGCAGCGGCCGCCGCGGCGAAGGCGGGCACGCCGGGCGTCACGGTGAAGGGGATGTCCAGCGCCCGGAGGCGGCGGATCTGCTCGCCCATGGCCGACCAGACCGACAGATCGCCGGAATGGAGCCGCGCCACATCCTGCCCGGCGGCGTGGGCGGTGGCGATTTCCGCCATGATGGCGTCCAGGTCCATGGGCGCGGTGTTGACGATGCGCGCGCCGGGCGGGCAATGACCCAGCACCTCCACGGGGACCAGCGACCCGGCATAGAGGCATATCGGGCTGGCCGCGATCAGATCGCGGCCGCGCAGGGTCAGCAGGTCGGGCGCGCCGGGGCCAGCGCCGATGAAATGGACGGTCATGATGATGCTCCTTGAGCGATGGCGCAGGTCGCCATGCGATCGGGGGAAAGGCTGCGGGCGGCGCGCAGGCGGGCGCCTTCCCCCGCGCCGGCCAGGGCACAGGCCTCGGCAACGCTGCCGGTGCCGCGCGCGGCCAGCGAGGCCGGCGACCGGCTGATGGTGGGCAGGGAGGCTAGGCGATCCGCCGCAATCGGGATGAGCGGCAGGGCCAGTTGGGCGGCGAGTTCAGCCAGTCCCCCGGCCTTGTCCGCCAGCGTGGCGAGATGGGTGACATCCCGTCCGCCGCCGGCCGCCACCAGCGCCGCGCGCAGGGACGCGGTGGTCGCGCCGGCACGGAAACCAAAGCCCGCAACGATCATAGCGTGACGCTCCACTGCACCACCGGATAGCGCGACCGCCAGCCATGGCGATTGCCGAGCGGCGCGGCGTCGGCCAGTTCGATCCGCAGCAGGCTGCCGCCCCGCCGCCCGTGCCAGAGCGCCAGCAGCGCCTCCGACTCCAACGTTACGGCATTGGCGACCAGCCGCGTGCCGGGTGGCAGCAGCGCCTCCAGCCGTTCCAGCAGCACCTGCGACAGACCGCCACCGACGAACACAGCCTGCGGCATCGGACCATCGGGCAACACGTCCGGCGCGCGACCGATCATCAACTCCAGCCGATCCACGCCCAGCGCACGGGCATTGGCGCGGGCGCGATCCGCACGGGCCGGATCGGCCTCCACGGCGCAGGCGCGATTGGCGGGATGGGCCAGCAGCCATTCGATCGCGATCGATCCCGACCCCGCGCCGATGTCCCACAGATAATCCCCCGGCCGAGGCGCCAGCGCCGACAGGGTCAGGGCACGCACCGGCGCCTTGGTGATCTGTCCGTCATGGTCGAACAGCGCGTCGGGACGACCGCTCGCGACCGTCAGGACGGGACCGTCGCCGGCGACCTCCAGCCCGACCGCCACGGGATGGGCGATGTCGGCCGGTATCGTCGCCCCCGCCTCGATCGACCGGATCCGCTCGCGCGGGCCGCCGAGGCTTTCCAACACATGCAGGCGCGACGCGCCAAATCCCCTGGCCGACAACCAGGCGCCAAGCCCCGCGACCGCCGCCCCGTCGCGCAGCAGCACCAGCGCCCGCGCGCCCGGCGCAAGGTGCGGACGCAGCCGGTCCAGCGGCGCGGCATGCAAGCCGAGGCACGCGACATCCTGTATCGCCCAGCCCAGCCGCGCCGCCGCCAGCCCGAAGGTGGAGGGCGCGGGATACGCGCACCATTCATGGACCGCCAGATGGCGCGCGATGCTGCTGCCCGCGCCGAACCAGAAGGGGTCGCCCGACGCCAGCACCACCACCGGCCGCCCACGATGCGCCAGCAGCCGCGCGATCCCGTCCGCGAAGGGCACTGGCCATTCGACCATCGGCGCGCTAATCCCGCCCAGCAGCGCAAGGTGCCGGGCCGGCCCCATGACCAGGTCCGCCGCCGCCAGTGCCGCGCGGCTTGCCGCAGATAGGCCGTCCATCCCGTCCTCGCCGATGCCGACGATCGTCAACCAGGGGGGAGAATTCATGTCATCCATGCCCAATATCCTGCTGCTGGGCGGCACGACGGAGGCAAGCGCGCTGGCGGCCTTGCTGGCGGCACGCGGCATCCGCGCGACCTTCAGCTATGCCGGACGCACGGCCAGCCCGCGGGCACAACCCTTGCCCGTGCGGGTCGGCGGCTTTGGCGGGGTGGCGGGACTGGTCGCGCATCTGCGCACGGAAGGCATCACCCATCTGGTCGACGCCACCCATCCCTTTGCCGCGACGATGAGCGCCCACGCGGTGGAGGCTGCGCATGGGGCGGGGATCGCCCATGCCGCACTGACCCGTGCACCCTGGACGCCCGGCGCCGGCGATCGCTGGACCGCGGTGCCGGACATGGCAGCGGCGGTGGCCGCGCTCGACGGCCCGCCTCAGCGGATCATGCTGGCTCTGGGGCGCATGCATGTGGAGGACTTCGCCGCCCAGCCCCAGCATCATTATCTGCTGCGCTTCGTCGATGCGCCGGATGCGGTGCCGCCCCTGCCCGATCATGCCCTGATCGTGGATCGCGGCCCGTTCACGGTGGCGGACGACACAAAGCTGCTGCGGGACCATCGCATCGACCTGATCGTCGCCAAGAATGCCGGTGGCACAGGCGCGGCCGCCAAGCTGGACGCCGCGCGCGCGCTGGGCCTGCGCGTGCTGATGATCGACCGCCCGCCGCTGCCCGATCGGCAGGAGTTCCACCGGCCCGAGGATGTGCTCGACTGGATCGCTCATCCCGCCGCCTCGTCGGGGATGCCGCGCGGCGTGTAGAGGATCGGCCCGCGCGCCCGCTCGATGATGCGGGTCCGGCTCGATCCGACGATCACCATGGTGCGCATGTCCGCCATGTCCGCCCGCGCCTGCCCCAGCGGCACGATATGCAATGTCTCCTGCGCGGTGGTCACGGCGCGGGCGAAGAGGATCGGGCGCGCATCGCCACAAAGCTCCCGCAACAGCGCCAGCGTGCGCACGAACCCTTCCGGCCGGGACGCCGAGCGCGGATTGTAGAAGGCCATGGCGAAATCCGCCTCCGCCGCCAGCCGCAGCCGCTTTTCGATCAGGGACCAGGGCTTGAGATTGTCGGACAGGTTGATCGCACAGAAATCATGGCCGAGCGGCGCGCCCGCACGCGCCGCAGCGGCCAGCATCGCGGTGATGCCGGGCAGCACGCGAATATCGATGTCGCGCCAGGGAGCGGGGCCGGCCTCCAGCGCCTCGAACAGGGCGGACGCCATGGCAAAGACGCCCGGATCGCCCGAGGAGACGACGACGACCCGCCGCCCCTGCGCCGCCAGCTCCAGCGCATGGGCCGCCCGATCCAGTTCCACCCGATTGTCCGAAGGATGCAGCACCAACCCCGCGCGTGGCGCGACCCGCGCGACATAGGGGATATAGCCCACCACGTCGGTCGCGGCAGCCAGCGCGGCATCGACCTCCGGCGTCACCAGCGCCTCGTCCCCCGGCCCGAGCCCCGCGATCGCGATCCAGCCCCCCTCTGCCGCCGCAAGACTCATGGCCGACGCCCCTGGCCGTGGATCAGCAGGATCGAGAAATAGGGCGTGACCCTGTCGACATCGGCCAGCCGGGTCACGCGCTGTTCCGGCATGGCGGCATGTTCGACCAGCCATGCCTCGTCGCTGCGCCCGGCCGCCGTCACAGCACGGCGCAGCTTGGCCAGGTGCCGGCCGATCTTCATCACCACCAGCGCGTCGGTATCGCGGATGCGGCGGACCAGTTCCTCTTCCGGCAGCGTCGCCATCGCCACGGTCAGCACATCGTCACCCCAGGTGATCGGCAGGCCGGTCGCATTCCACGCGCCCGACATGCCCATGATGCCGGGGACCACTTCGACCGGGACCAGCCCCGACAGCCGACTGTGCAGATGCATGAAGGAGCCGTAGAAAAAGGGATCGCCCTCGCACAATACGACGACATCCTCGCCCGCCTCCGCGATCGCCAGCAGCCGGCCGGTGCATTCGGCATAGAAGGCGGCAAGACAGTCGTTATAGCGCGGATCGGTGAGCGGAATTTCTGTCGTCACCGGATATTCCATCGCCAGTTCGATCGCATCGTCCCGCAACATGCCCTGCGCGATGCGGCGCGCCTGTCCCGGTCGGCCGGCCTTGCGGAAATAGGCGACATGCCGTCCGCCCCGCACCAGCCGGTCGGCGCGCACGCTCAGCAAGTCCTGCGCGCCAGGGCCAAGGCCCACGCCATAGACGGTGCCGCTCATTCCGCGCGGCTCGCCAGCGCATTGATCGCCGCGACCGTGATCGCGCTGCCACCCAGCCGCCCGTCGACGATGCAGCAGGGCACGGGCTGCGCCGCCCACAGTGCCGCCTTGGATTCCGCCGCACCGACGAAGCCGACCGGGCAGCCGATGATCGCCGCCGGGCGCGGACAGGCCGGATCTTCCAGCATGTCAAGCAGGTGGAACAGCGCCGTGGGCGCATTGCCGATGGCAACCAGTGCCCCGGCAAGATGCGGCCGCCACAGTTCCAGCGCGGCGGCGGACCGGGTATTACCCATTGCCCGCGCCATGTCCGGCACGGCGGTGTCGTGCAGGGTGCAGAGCACGGCATTGTCGGCGGGCAGGCGCGCCCGCGTGACCCCTTCCGACACCATGCGCGCATCGCACAGCACCGGCGCCCCTGCGGCCAAGGCCTGCCGCGCCACGGCTGCAAAGCCCGGCGAAAAGCGGATATGGGCCGCCAGGTCCACCATGCCCGCGGCATGGATCATGCGCACGGCGACCGGCTCCTCCTCGGCAGCAAAGCGCCCGAGGTCGGCTTCGGCGCGGATGGTGGCGAAGGACTGGCGATAGATCGCCGCGCCGTCCCTCTCATAATCATGGGGCATCAACAGGCTCCGAAATGGGCAAGAAGGTCGGTGGCGGTGAGGTCAGGACGGACGGGCGCCGATCCTGCGCGGGCATGGAAGGCAAGGTCGTAGCGCCCGTCCCGCCCCGTCAGCACGATGTCGGCCGGCATCGAACAGGCGCAGCCCTTGGCGCAGCCGGAGACATGAAGGCGGCCCGCCACATGGGGCGCCAGCCGGCGGGCGAGATCGCGCGTCTCCACGCTCGCCTGCGGACAGGCAGGCGCGCCGGGACAGGCCTCCACATGGATCAGCCCATCGGCAGCGTCGGCGGACAGGCCGGGCAGCTGCCCTTCGGCCAGCAGCATGCGCCACGGGGTCAGCCGCATGGCCGGCGCGTCAAGAAGATGCCGCGCGTCGATCCGGCCGAAGGGAAGACCATAAGCCATGCCGCCATCCCATGCGCCGGGGGTCAGACGCGGGCGCGGCGACGCGGCCTCTGCCCTGCCCGTTGCCCAATCCGGCAGGGGCGCATCATGCCGGGCCATGCGCCCCACGCGCGCGCCGTCGCTCTCCACGAACCACCGGGCGAGTGCGAGCAGCGCATCCACTTCGCCGCCGCTGTCCACCGGCACGCCTTGTGCCCGCCCCTCCGCACGCAAGATCAGGCCGCCATCCCGCGCCCGCTCGATGCGAAAATCCCCCGCTTCGCCCGGCAGGAGCGGCGCGGCGCCGGCATCGATGACGAAGCCCATCTTGCCCGGCAAGTCCGGCAGTTCGTCCAGGCGATCGAGCAACTGGCTGGCGATGCGATGGCTGTCATCCCCTTCGCGCCAGTCCGGCACGACCATCATCATGCGCGCGCCCTCGCCCCGGGCATCGTGGTCGACCAGGCCAAGGTCGAGCAGCCGGTCGAGCAAGGGGCGCCAGCTTTCGTCGCGCACGCCACGGATCTGGAGGTTCGCGCGCCGGGTCATGTCGATCAGGCCGTTGCCATGAGCGATCGCCGCTTCGCCCAGCGCCGCCATGTCGTCAGCCGAAAGACGACCGAGACGCGGCTTCACGCGCACGATCAGCCCGTCGCCCGCCGCCATCGGGCGCCAGGCATCGGGACACCAGCCCCGAACGGCCGGCCCGCAGGCCACCGCATGGTTCGCGGTCGCCCTATCCCTGCCCGCGCCGGTCTGGCTCACAGGCACATCCTCCGCGCGCCGGGACGCAACCAGGCGGGGCTTGCCGGCATCGCCGGTCAGCGCGAGGCGGCAGGCAGGCGCGACAGGCGCCCGACACCACGCGGCCGTGCAGCCCCAGCCACACGCTTCGCCGCCCAGACGGAAGAGAGACCGTGCCATGACCAACCCCTGGGTCAGGACAAGAGCGACCGAAACGCCGGCAGGTCTCCTGGCTCGCGGGTCGTTGCGGGATGCACGCCTTCCCGGACGCTCGGTCCAGTGGCTGCCCTCACGGGCTCGTGCATCGCGCTATCCGCTTACAGTTGCAGGGACAGCCACGGAATAAGGGGCCAGGCCCCCGCACCGCATTCCCGATTAAGTTCCTTGCGGAACACCGGCGTCAGTTATGCAATGCACCAGCATGAACCGGCGCATCAATGATGCCCTAGTCGAAACATCAGGCTTAGCCAAGACACGGAATGTAGATCGGCAGGACCGCGCCGTGCCAGTGAACGTGAAAACGCCGCCGATCACGAGACCAGCGGCGCCATCTTTCCCTTAATGATGAGCGTTTATTCGCAATAGACGTTGCCGCGATCAATCTCGCGGCCCAGCGCGCCACCAACGCCCGCGCCCAGGATCGTGCTCAACACGCCGGAATCGCCGTCACCCAGCGCATTGCCCAGAAGGCCGCCCACAGCCGCGCCAACAATCAGACCGGTCGAGCCGTCATTGCGGCGGCAATAATAGCGCCCATTACCACCACGATAGACCCGCGTGTTCCGGTCGATGCGATAGCGATCGCGCGACGAACCGGGGCGATAATGCTGGTCAGGATAATATTTTCCGCCATGGGAGGCGGAATGGGACGGCTTGCCCGGCGCTGGCGGCCGCCCATTATTATGGGACGGCTTGCCATGGGACGCGCCAGGGCCGGGCCCGCCATTATGGCCCGGCGGCTTGTTACCGGGGCCGTTGCCATTATTGTGCGAAGGCTTGTTCTGTCCGTGGCCAGGCGGCTGGGCCGTTACCGCCATCGGGGCTGTAATCACAGCCAAGGCCAGCACCATCGCAAATTTCCTCATGCCCTTCTCCTTCCGCCGGAACACCCGGTCCGCATCGCATAGGCGCAATGCGTAACGGCCTGTCAGCGCAAGGGTTCCCCATTTTCGTTGCAGGATCAAAACAAAAAAGGGCGCTGCCATCGGCAACGCCCTTCCCCGTTTCTCGCCTGTGGTCGCGCCTCAGCTCAGCGCACCATGGCAATGCTTGTATTTCTGGCCCGAACCGCAGGGGCAAAGCGCATTGCGGCTGATGTCGAGATTGGCGAACTCGCCCGCCGCGACATTGTCCACCGGCGCGCGCGGAATGGTGGTGGTGATGCCCGCCAGCTGGCTGCCATCGATATCCGCGCTGTTATCTTCGCCCGAGAAGGGGTCGATATGGGTGGTGATGAAGTCCGGCAGCACCGGCAGGTCGAACTGCGGCTGCGGCGCCTCCATGCGGAACTGCACCCGCGCGATCGAGCTGGTCACGTCCTCGCGGATATTCTCCAGCATGCGCTCGAACAGGGCGAAGGCTTCCTGCTTATATTCGTTGATCGGCGTCTTCTGCGCATAGGCGCGCAGATGTACCACCTGGCGCAGCGCGTCGAGCGTCGAGAGATGCTCCTTCCAGTGATGGTCGAGGCTCTGGAGCATGATGCTCTTCTCGATCATGTGCCAGTCGGCCGCTTCGACTTCCTGCGTCTTCTCGGCAATGGCCGCGTCGGCCAGACCGGCAAGCCGCTCCTCGATCATTTCCGGATCGACGGCGTCTTCTGCCAGCCAGGCGTCGAAATCGGGCTCCAGGCCCAGCACTTCGGCGGTGCGCAGCTTCAGCCGCTCCATATCCCACTGCTCGGGATAGGTGCCCGGCGGGCAGGATGCGCCGACCAGGTCGTTGACCGTCTCATGGCGCATGTCGGTGACGACATCGTCCACCGTCTCGGCGTCCATGATGTCGCTGCGCTGCTCGTAGATCACCTTGCGCTGGTCGTTCATGACATCGTCATATTCGACGACCTGCTTGCGGATGTCGTAGTTGCGGGCCTCGACCTTGCGCTGGGCGGTCTCGATCGCCTTGCTCAGCCACTTGGACGGGGGCAGCGCCTCGCCATCCTCCAGGTTGGAGCGGATCATCTTGGCGAACATCGTGTCCGGACCGAAGATGCGCATCAGGTCATCGTCGAGGCTGAGGTAGAAGCGCGACAGGCCAGGATCGCCCTGACGGCCCGAACGGCCACGCAGCTGGTTGTCGATGCGGCGGCTTTCGTGCCGCTCGGTCGCCAGCACGAACAGACCGCCGGCCGCCAGCACTTCCTGCTTCTCCGCCTCGATCTCGACCTCGATGCGGGCGATCGCCGCCTCGCGCTCGGGGCCTTCCGGCATATCACGCAGTTCGTCCTCGACCCGCATCTCCAGATTGCCGCCCAGCTTGATGTCGGTGCCGCGGCCAGCCATGTTGGTGGCGATCGTCACCGCGCCCTTGCGGCCTGCCTGGGCAACGATATGGGCTTCGCTCTCGTGGAATCGCGCGTTCAGGACCGCATGCTTGACGCCTTCCTGATTGAGGAATTCCGACAGCATTTCCGACTTTTCGATCGACACGGTGCCGACCAGCACCGGCTGACCCTTTTCGGCATGTTCCTTGATGGTGCGCGCAATGCCCCGGAACTTGTCTTCCAGATTCTTGTAGAACGTGTCTTCCTCGTCGACGCGCTGCACCGGCCGGTTGGTCGGGATGGTGACGACGTTCATCTTGTAGATTTCGTAGAATTCGGTCGCTTCGGTCGAAGCGGTGCCGGTCATGCCCGAAATCTTGGGGTACATGCGGAAATAATTCTGGAAGGTGATCGACGCCAGCGTCTGGTTTTCCGGCTCGATCTGGACGCCTTCCTTGGCTTCCACCGCCTGGTGCAGACCATCCGACCAGCGGCGGCCATCCATCATGCGGCCGGTGAATTCGTCGATGATGACGACCTTGCCGTCCTTGACGATATAGTCGATGTCGCGGCGGAACATCACCACCGCGCGCAGCGCCTGGTTGACGTGATGGACGACCTGGGTGTTCTCGAAATCGTAGAGATTATTGCCCTGGAGCAGGCCGGCGGCCTCCAGCAGACGCTCGATCTTCTCGGTGCCGTCTTCGGTCAGCGTGATCGTGCGCTGCTTCTCGTCCTTCTCATAATCCTCCTCGACCAGCTGCTTCACGATCGCATCGACCGCGACATACAGCTCCGACTTGTCGTCGGTCGGACCGGAAATGATCAGCGGCGTGCGCGCTTCGTCGATCAGGATCGAATCGACTTCGTCGACGATCGCATGGTTGAACGGGCGCTGGACCATCGCACCGCGATCGAACTTCATGTTATCGCGCAGATAATCGAAGCCGAGCTCATTGTTGGTCGCATAGGTGATGTCGGCATTATAGGCCTCGCGGCGCTGGTCTTCCGACAGGTTGGGCACGATCACACCGGTGGTGAGGCCCAGGAAGCGATAGACCTGACCCATCCATTCGCAGTCACGGCTGGCCAGATAGTCGTTCACGGTGACGACATGGACGCCCTTGCCTTCAAGCGCGTTCAGATAGGTGGCAAGCGTCGCCACCAGCGTCTTGCCCTCGCCGGTCCGCATTTCGGCGATCTCGCCGCGATGCAGGACGATGCCGCCGATCATCTGGACGTCGAAGTGACGCATGCCGAGCACGCGGACCGACGCTTCGCGGACGGTCGCGAAAGCTTCGGGCAGCAGGCCGTCCAGCGTCTCGCCATTGGCCAGGCGCTCACGGAAGCGCGCCGTCTGGTTCACCAGTTCCTCGTCGCTCATCGCCTGGACCGTTGGTTCGAAGGCGGCAATCTGGTCGATGATCTTGCCCAGCGACTTTACATAACGTTCGTTGGACGATCCGAAGATAGACTTGGCGAGTGCGCCGAACATGCAAATTCCTATATTTCGCGGGCGCGCAGGCCCGATACGGATATGCGCCGCGATGTAAGACTGGCGCGGACCTTAGTCAATCAAAGGCGGCTCAAAGGATCAAAACTTTGCAAGGCGAAAGGAACGCCAACATGCGTGGACCAACGGCTCGACAAATGACGCCCCCGCCCCCACCAGCCCCTGTCTTTCGTCCATCACGATATAAAAACGCAACGCCGGACGCCCTGAAATCGGGCCTCCGGCGCTGATTTTCCTGATGTCCGTATCGGTTATCAGAATTTGAAGCGGACGCCCGCTGTGAAAGCCCGGCCGATAAAGTCGTAGACCGCGATATTGGTGGGCAGGTTCACGCCCGGCACGGTGCCCGGAATGATCGGCGGCTGCTTGTCGAACAGATTGTTGACGTTGCCGAACAGCTCGAAATTGCCATTCCCCCTGGGCACGGTGAAGCGCACCGACAGGTCGGTATACCAGACCGCCTTCACCTTATCGTCGACGAACTGGATCGGCACCGGGCCGCCCGGAATGTCGAGCCGCATCTTGTGAATATATTGTTCCGACAGGGTGATGCCGAACGGGCCGTTGCTATAGTCCACCGACAGGTTGCCGCGCCAGCGCGGGAAGCCGGTCGGGTTGCTGCCGACCACGCTGACGCCGGCATAATGGGCGATCGGCGCGCCCGCATATTGCTGGGCATCGAACTTGTCGAGATAGTTCATGTAGAGGCGCAGGCTGAGCGCCCCGTCGCCCACCGCCGTGCGATAGCTGGCGTCGAAATCAATGCCGGCGGTTTTCAGGAAGGCGATATTGGCCGGCACGATATGCACCAGCGACGGTAGGCTGGTCGGCGTCGCCCGGTCGATCAGGCCGCATTCGGCCACGCCCGAACCGCCTGCATTATAACAGTTGGTGATGATCTGCTGCGACGACAGGCTGTCGATCAGGCCGGTGACCTTGATCTTGTAATAGTCGACCGACAGCGAGAAGCCCCGGAAGAAGGAGGGGGTCAGCACCCCGCCGATCGTCAGCGTCTTGGATTTCTCCGGCTTCAGATTGGCGTTGCCACTGGTGACGGTGTTGACGTTCTGGTTGAGACCGCTGCCATAGCTGCCATCGGCGGTCTGGAGATCGTTGACGATGCCGATGCCGCTCTGCGCCCCCGAATAAAGTTCGAACAGGTTGGGCGCACGAATGTCGCGCGACAGGGTGGCACGCAGCAGCAGGTCATCGACCGGCTTCCAGGTGGTGCCGACCTTCCAGGTCTCGACCGTGCCCGACGTTGAATAGTCGGTGATGCGCCCCGCGCCGTTGATGCTGAGTTCGCGGAAGAAGGGCTTGTCCTTCAGGATCGGCACCGCCAGTTCGGCATAGGCTTCCTTGACGTTCAGGCTGCCATGCGCCGTGCCGACATTGGTCAGCCAGTAGAAGTTGGTGGTGGCCGGCACGCCGCGCAGGCCGGCGAAATAGGCGCTGCGCTCGGCCGCCGTGTCGAGCAGCGACGGATCGGCATTGCTGGTAAGGTTCAGCGTCTGCTTGCGATATTCCGCGCCGACCGCAAAGTCGACCGGCCCGGCCGGCAGGTCGAACAGGCTGCCATTCAGGTTCACGGCAAAGCTGTCCTGGCGGATGATCGCCTTGTAGCGCGACGTGCCGGTGGCATAGGCATAGCCTTCGGGCGTCGACTTGGACGGATCGCCATGCAGCACGTCGATCGGCTTGCAGCCCGCATATTGGCTGGCATAGGTCGGATCGAGCAGCACGCGACAGGTGATCTGGCCGGTGCTGGGATCGACCACCGCGTCGGCCGCGGCATAGAGCTTCTTGCTGTCATAAAGGCCGGAATTGGCCATCGTATGCTTGGAGTCGCCATGCGAGTAGGTGGCGCTCCAGTCCAGCCCGCCCAACTTGCCGGTGAAGCCGGCATTGACCATCCAGTAATCGGTCCGTTCCTTGGCGACGGCGGTCGGCTGGCCGGCATCATATTGGCCGACCGTGTAGCTGTCGGTCGCCGACGTCAGCGCCGCATCCAGCGCGGACGACAGATAGGGATTGCCCTTGTAGATGGTGACGCCCTGTGACGAGGGGACCAGCGCGTTCACCTGGGTCGAATATTCCAGGTCCGAGCGCGACCAGCTGCCCTGGACGAAGGCGTTGATGTCGTCGGTCACGTCATAGCTCAGGCGCCCAAAGGCCTGATAGGTGGTCAGCGGGATGACCGCCGCGCCGGTGGTCGGGATCTGGTAGCCATCGCCGCCCGACTGGAAGCCGGTGGTGCCGACCGCCGTGCCGGTGTTGAACGGCCGGGTCGTGCCATCATTGTTGATGACCTGCCCGACATAGGGATTGCCCGCCACGCTGGAGGCGGTGATGCGGCCATTGGGCGCCAGCGCCGAAATCAGGATGTTCGACCCGATCGTATAGGGATTGCGCGCGCCGCCGGGGGCGCAGACCGAAGCGGCCTCCGTCGCCAGCTTGGTGCAACCCACGACGCTGCCGACATAGCTATAGCCCTTGGTCGCATAGTCGCGATCGCTGCGCAGCATGCCTTCATTGTTGGAATATTCGCCGCTCAGCAGGATATGTCCGCGTCCGCCGGCAAAATCCTGGCCGACCGCCAGGCCGAGGCGCTGGTTGGCATTGTCGCCCTCGTCGGAAATGCCCGCCTGGGCAACGCCCTTGATGCCGGTGAATTTCTTGTCGAGCACGAAGTTGACGACACCCGCGACCGCGTCAGACCCCCATTGGGCCGAGGCACCGCCGGTCACCACGTCAACCCGCTGCATCAGCAGCTGCGGCAGCACATTGGTGTCGATCGTGCCGATATATTCGGTCGGCGACACGCGCATGCCGTCGAAAAGGATCAACGTGCGCAGCGGCCCCTTGGGATTGGCGCTGGGCGTGCCCAGGCCGCGCAGGTTGAGCACATTGCCGTGGATCGGCGCGTTCGAGAAATTCGACGCCGACTTGGAAGGGCTGAGCGAATTGGAGAATTGCGGCAGCTTGTTGAGCGCGTCCGGAATGCTCGACGGGGTCGTGCGCGACAGTTCCTCGGTCGTGGCGACCGTTACCGGGGTCGGCGCGGTATAGCCGTCGCGCACGATGCGCGAGCCGGTCACGACGATGTCGGATGTGCTGACCGGTGCGCTCGAACTCTGTTCGGCAGCCTGCTCAGGCGCCGGTGCGGGCGGCGCCGCATCCTGCGCCAGCGCGCTGCCCGTCATGGCGACGATGCTGGCGCCGATCGCCAGCGACGACGCAAAAATCTTGTGCTTGGACATTGGTCATTCCTCTCCCTGGACGCAATGTGTCGGCTCGTTGGCCCACACCTGTCATTATTATCCCGGTGTGCATTTTTATTTCTATCGCTCCAGCGGTGGATGTCAACTAATTTTGCACCAGTGGTAAATGTTTGATCGAAAAGAATTTGCCCCCTTGCCGCAACGGAAATCCGGCCTTCTTATTAGCGACAGGGGATAAAGCCGCGAAAAGCGGCGCATCATATATTGACCTATGGTGCAAAAATGTGCGTTATGCCGGCAACAGATCGTGCCGCTCCCCGGACCAGGCACGGCGATCAGCATGGAGAAGGTCGGTGTCGAGCCTGCGCAACAGAGAATCGGTGATAATCAGGGCGTTCCGTCGATGAGCGAACCTGCCTTGTCCCTGTCAGCTTCGCCGTCACCCTCAGCGCCGATCGACAGCCCTGCGCCGCCGTCCCCTGCCCCGGCCACCGCCGATTATCCCAGCCCCTTCATGGGCTGGCTGACGGTCGCGATCCTGTTCCTGCTCTATATCCTGTCGCTGACCGACCGGAACATCATGGCGCTGATGGTCGGCCCGATCAAACAGGATCTGGGTCTCTCCGACCTCCAGATCAGCCTGCTCCAGGGGCCGGCCTTCGCCGTCCTCTTTTGCCTCTGCGCCATTCCGCTCGGCATGGCGCTCGACCGGTTCAGCCGCCGCATCGTCCTCTATCTGTCGGTCACGGTCTGGAGCATCGCCGCCGCCTCCTGTGGCCTCGCCGGCAGCTTCATCGGCCTTGCCATGGCGCGGGCCGGGGTGGGCGCGGGCGAGTCGGGCTTTGGCACCGGCAGCTATTCGGTCGTCGGCGACAGCTTCCCGCCGCACCGCGTCTCGCTCGCCATGTCGGTCTTCATCATGGGCGGCGTCATGGGCGCGGGCATCGTCTTCCTGCTGGGCGGTCCGATCGTCGGCGCGGCGATGAAAGCCGGCCCTGCCACATGGCCGCTCTTCGGCACGCTCCAGCCCTGGCAGCAGGTGTTCATCATGACCGGCGCGCCCGGCATCCTGCTCGCCTTCCTCGTCTTCCTGTTCCGCGAACCGCCCCGCCGCAAGGCCGTGAGCGCGGGCGCGGGCTATGGCGAGGCATGGGCCTATATCCGCCGGCACAAGCCGCTCTACACCGCCGCCTTTGTCGGCTTCGGCCTCGCTTATGCCGCCACCATCGGCTTCCAGCTCTGGACGCCAGTCTATCTCGCTCGCGTCCATGGCTGGCAGCCGGCACAGATCGGCCCGGTGATCGGCATCGCCCAGATCGCTGCCGCCGCGCTGATCCCGCTCCATGGCTGGACCGTCGATCGCCTCTATCGCCGGGGGCGCAAGGACGCGCATCTCTTCTGGTGCCTCATGACCGTGCTGGCCGCCGCCCCCTTCGGCATCGCCGCCTTCCTGGTCGCCAGCCCCTGGGCCACGGTCGCCTGCTACTGGTGCTTCATGGCGCTGATCCTCTCGACCGCCAGCATGGGGCCGGCCACGGTCCAGGTCGTCACCCCGGCCTATCTGCGCGGACGCGTCTCGGCACTCTATGTGCTGGCATCCGGCCTCATCGCCATGGCCGGCGGCCCGGCCTTCATCGGCCTCGTCACCGACAAGCTGTGGGGCGACGAGATGAAGGTGGGCCTCTCGCTCATCACCAGCGTCTTCTGCGTGCTGCTGCCCGCCGCCCTTCTCTTCGCCCTCGGCCGCGCCTCGATGCGCCGCGCCCATGAAGGCGATCCGGTCTGACCGGCTGTTTCCGAAAGGACATAAAGATGATCGAAACCCGCCGCCCCGCCTTTATCGACGGCAAGCCCAAGCAGTTGCTGATCGATGGCCAGCATGTCGACGCGCTGTCGGGCAAGACATTCCAGAGCTTCAGCGCCTCCACCGGCGAACTGGTCGCCGAACTCGCGCTGGCCGGCACCGAGGATGTCGACCGCGCCGTGCGCGCCGCTCGCGCCGCCTTTGAAGGACCATGGAGCCGCTTCAAGCCGGCCGAGCGCCAGGCGGTATTGCTGCGTCTCGCCGATCTGGTCGATGCCGAGTTTCAGGATCTCGCCCTGCTGGACGTGATCGAGATGGGCCGACCGATCACCGCCGCCATGGGGCTGCGCGGCATGTTGCAGCGATCACTGCGCCATTTCGCCGGCGCCGCCACCGCCATCCATGGCGAGACCTTGTCCAACAGCTTCCCGGTCGATCTCCTCTCCTACACATTGAAGGAGCCGGTCGGCGTCGTCGGCGCGATCATCCCCTGGAACGGCCCGCTGTTCAGCGCCGCCTGGAAGATCGGCCCGGTGCTCGCAACCGGCTGCACCATCGTGCTGAAGCCGGCCGAGGATGCCTCGCTCAGTCCGCTGCGCTTTGCGCAGCTCTGCCTGGAGGCCGGCGTGCCGCCCGGCGTGGTCAATGTCGTCACCGGCGCGGGCGAGACCGGCGCGGCCCTTTCCGCCCATCCCGACGTCGACAAGATCGCCTTCACCGGCTCGTGCGAGACCGGCCAGCGGATCATCGCCGCCTCGGCCGGGTCGGTGAAGAAGGTGACGATGGAACTGGGCGGCAAGTCACCCAACATCATCTTTGCCGACGCTGATCTCGACGCCGCCACCCCGGCCGCCGCGATGGGCGTGTTCAACAATTCAGGCCAGGTCTGCGCCGCCGGCACCCGGCTGTTCGTCGAACGGCCAGTCTATGAGGAGATGGTGCAGCGCATCGCCGCCTTCGCCGCCAATCTCAAGATCGGCCCCAGCCTCGACCCCGAAACCGTGATCGGCCCGCTGGTGTCGGCCAAGCAGTTCGCCCGCGTCTCCTCCTATCTCGATCTTGGCCCGCAGGAGGGCGCCCGGCTCGTCACCGGCGGCCATCGCGTCACCGGCGGCGCGCTTGACAAGGGCCATTGGGTCGCCCCGACCATTTTCGCCGATGTAACCGACGAGATGCGGATCGCCCGCGAGGAAATTTTCGGACCCGTCTCCTGCATCCTGCCCTTCGACAGCCTGGACGAGGTGATCGGCCGCGCCAACGCGACCCGCTTCGGCCTGGCCGGTGGCGTGTGGACCCGCGACATCGGCAAGGCCATGACGGCGGTCAAGCGCATCCGCGCCGGCTCCATCTGGGTGAACCATTATTTCGCCATGGACCCGTCAGTCCCGTTCGGCGGCTACAAGATGAGCGGCTATGGGCGTGAGGGCGGCGCCGAGCATATCGACGCCTATCTTCAGACCAAGGGCGTGTGGATCCGCACCTGAGCGCCGCCACCCGAGGGGCCGGTCAGCGCCCCTCGGCATAGGCGCGGATCAGCGCATAGAGATAATCGCGCCCGTCATAGACGCTTTTCACCCTGATGCGCTCGTCCACCCCATGCGCGCCATTGCCGTCGGGATCGAGGACAATGCCCGGCACGCCATAGGTCGGAATACCCGCCGCGCTGAGATAGCGACCATCGGTGCCGGCGGTCAGCAGGTTGGGCACCAGCGGAATGCCGGGGAAATGCCGCTGCGACAGCTTTTCAGCCGGTCCCATGATCCGGGGATCGAGCGGCGGCGGCACGGCCGGCGCGCCCTTGTCGCCCTTGCGCGTCAGGGCAATGCCGGACGGCAGGACCGCGCGCAGCCGCGCCTCGACATCCTCCACCCTGTCGCCGGGAAACAGACGGCACTGGATCGTCGCCTGCGCCCGCTGCGGCAGCGCGTTTTCGGCATGGCCCGCCTCCACCTGCGTCGCGACACAGGTGGTGCGCAGCATCGCATTATAGGTGACGTCGCCCGTCACCGTCGCGATCGTTGCGGCATCGTCCTGCCCCTGCCCCAGCCGCTCCATCGCCTGCCCCAGTACGCCGCCGACGATCGGCCCCATGCGGGTGAAATAGCCGCGATTGGTCGGGTTGAGCTGGATCGGGAATAACAGCCGCCGCACCGCCGCCAGCGCATCGGCCAGGTCATAGATCGCATTGTCGGGACGCGGCCGGCTGCTATGGCCGCCGCTGTTGCGCGCCTCGATCGTGAAGCTCTGCGCATATTTCTCGCCCACCGCCAGATAGAGGGCGATCGGCCGGCCATCCTTGTCGCTGATGCCATAGCCGCCCTCGTTCAGGGCAAAGCCCGCCTGCACCGCATCGCGCCGGTTGCGCAGCAGCCAGTCGACGCCGTTCACCGCATCGCTGCTTTCCTCGCCACAGGTCAGCGCCACCTTGATCGTGCGCCGGGGACGAAAGCCCGCCGCCTGCATCCGGATCAGGCTGTCGATCCAGATCGCCGACAGCGCCTTGTCGTCGATCACCCCGCGCCCGATGAAATAGCCCTTCTCCTCGGTCAGCCGGAACGGATCGCGCGGCCAATCCTCGCGCCGGGCGGCGACCACATCGATATGATCGACCAGCAGCATCGGCGCCGCGCGCCGATCGCTTCCCTCGATCCAGGCGATCAGGCCGCCGTCCTTCTCATGCCCCTCCGGCACGAAAACCTCGGCGCGATCCGGCCCGAACCCTGCCTTGCGCAGCCGATCGAGCATCCGGCCCGCCGCCACGGTGCAACTGCCGGTCGGGGCGCTGGTGTCGGTCTCCACCAGTTCGCGATAGATATCGCGAAAGGCGATCTGGTCGGGGCGCAGTTCCGCCGCCGTCGCCGGGCCGGATGCCAGCGCGACAAGGCCACCAAGGGCCAGCAGGGAGCCTCTCATTTCTGGATGTCGAGCGCGCGTTCGGGGCAGGATTTGGCGCCCATCCAGGCCAGCCTTTCCTGCTCTTCCGGCACGTCGATGTCGCCGGGCATGATATAGCCCTCGTCATCCAGTTCGAAGATATCGGGCGCCATCGCCCAGCAACGGGCATGGCCCTGGCATTTCTCGCGATGCACGATGATCTTCATACCGCATCCTCCTGCGACCAGTCGAGGATGAGATTTTCGATCCCGAACACATGGCCGCCATAGGTGACCGGCGCGGTACCGGACTTGATGCGGAAGGTCGGGATGCGCTTCAGCCATTCCTCCAGCCCCACGACGATCTCGCGCCGCGCCAGATGCGACCCCAGGCAGCGATGCGGACCATAGGCAAAGGCGGTGTGGCGATTATCCTCGCGGGCGAGGTCGATGCGCGCGGGATCGGCAAATTCCAGCGGATCGCGGTTGGCGATCATCGTCGCGCAGGACACATAATCGCCCTTGCGGATCGGCGCGCCCTCGAAATCCACGTCCCTGGTCGCGACCCGGATCATCTGCACCGTCGGATAGGCGCGCAGCAATTCCTCCGCCGCCAGCACGATCCGCTTGGGATCGTCGCGCAGCCATTGCTGGTCCGCCTGATGCCGCGCCAGATAGTTGAGGTCAAAGCCGATCGCGGCCGCCACCGTGTCCAGCCCGGCGATGAACAGCAGCACGCCCGTGCCCCTGATCTCCATGTCGGTCAGCGGCCGGTCGTCGATCCGCGACTGCACCAGGAAGGACATGAAATCATCCACCGGCTGCCGACGCCGATCGGCCGACAATTCGTCGATGAAGGCGACGATGGTGCGCGCCGCCGCCGGCCGCTTCACATTGTCGCCATGCAGCAGGTCATTGGCCCAGCCGACAAATTCGTCCAGCCTATCGTCCGACAGGCCCAGGAAGCGCAGGAAGATATTGACCGCGAAGGGGAAGGCAAAATCGGTCATCACGTCGCAACTGGTGCCCGACGCCGCGATCCGGTCGATCAGCACGCTCGCCCTTTCGCGCACCGCCGTTTCCAGCGCCATCACCCGCCTGGGCGACAGCAGGGGGTTGAGCAGCGAGCGGAACTTGCCATGTTCGGGCGGATCCAGCTCCAGCGGGATCATCGGCCAGCTCTCGCCCAGCGCCGAGGCAAAGATGCTGCGATGGCTGGAGAAGGTTTCGGGATCCTGCAACACCCGCCGCTGGTCCTGCGCGCGGGTGATGACCCATGTGCCCTTGCCGTCGCGGGTGTTGACCGGCGAATAGAAGATGCGCGGCCCATCATGCACCACCGCGCTCGCCGCCTGCGGATCGCCATTGGGGGTCGGCTCCAGTCCCGGCGAACTGAACAGGCTGAAATTGCCGATCATGTCGGGCGGCACATGCGCCGGGATCGGACGGGCGGCCATGGTTTCCATACTACGCTCTCCTGCAGCGGTAGCCAGTTCTCGCACCAAGACGGACCGGCCTTATCAATTTTGCATTATGGTATAGTTTATGAACAGGCGACCGGCTGTCAATCGGGCAATCGTCGTTACGATATTTTCCCGCGCGCGGCGCACGGGCACCACCGCATTTCCACGCTTTTCCACCACATTGCGCAAAATTCGCGATTTCCGTTGCGGATGAAAATTATCCTTGAGTGCAAAATATAGCTAGCCACCTGTGCAATATTGACCTAAGGAATCGGTCATGGATCGCAAGCGGCCATCCGAAAGCCGCGAGCAGCCCGACGGGTGACACCCGGACGGCGCGCTCGCCTTTCGAGCAGAACAGGGATGTGAGTGGATGGCGGAAGTGGAGCCCATCGATGGAGAAGAATTCCGGCAGGAGGCGCGTGCCTGGCTGAAGGCGAATTTTCCGCCGGCGCTGACCAATGTGCCCGGCCTCCTCTTCCAGGGCGACGCCCATGCTGCCGCCGCCAATGCCGACTATCAGCTCTGGCGCCAGCGGATGACCGACAAGGGCTGGGGCGTGCCGACCTGGGCGCCGCGCTATGGCGGCGCCGGCCTCACCGAAGCGCATGGCAAGATCATCGGCGAGGAACTGGCCGCGATCGGCGGTTTCAACCCGATCCGCAGCTATGGCACGATGATGCTCGGCCCGACCTTGCTGGAATATGGCGACGAAGCACAGAAGCTGGAACATCTGCCTTTCATCGCCAGCCATGAACGGCGCTGGTGCCAGGGCTTTTCCGAACCCGGCGCGGGATCGGACCTGGCCGCGCTCCAGACCAAATGCATCGACATGGGCGACCACTGGCTGGTCAGCGGGCAGAAGATCTGGACGTCGGGCGCCGACCAGGCCGACTGGTGCTTCGTCCTGGTCCGCACCGACACCGAGCGCAAGCAGGGCGGCATCAGCTTCCTGCTGGTCGACATGCAATCCGAAGGGATCGAGGCCAGGCCGATCGTCCTGATCAGCGGATCGACCCATTTCTGCGAGGTCTTCTTCAACGATGTGAAGGTGCCCAAGGGCAATCTGGTGGGCGAGGTCAACCAGGGCTGGACCATCGCCAAGCGGCTGCTGCAGTTCGAACGCAACAGCCTGTCGGAGGTGAAGGCCGACATCACCCCTCTCGCCCCGCTGGCCCACGATTATCTGGGCACGGATGCGCTCGGGCGGATCGACAGCCCGGACCTGCGCGCCCGGCTGGTGCGCAATGCGATGCGGCATGAAGCCTATATGGCGACGGTCCGCCGGCTCGCCGCCGAAGCCAAGAATGGCGGCCCCAGCCATGGCGTGTCCGCACTCAAGAATTTGTGGTCCGGCATCATCCAGGAACGGGCCGAGCTGCTGGTCGAGATCATGGGCGCCGACGGCCTGGGCTGGGCCGGCGATCCCTATAGCGCGGCCGAGAAGGAGGCGACGCGCGCCTGGCTGCACAGCAAGGCCTTCTCCATCTACGGCGGCAGCTACGAGGTTCAGAACAATATCACCGCCAAGCGCACGCTGGGCCTGCCGGGCTGAGCATGGGCGAGGACGAGAGAAAAGACAGGATGCGGGAGGACGCGCCGTGGCGGTGCTGAACGAAGAACAGACGATGCTGAAGGACATGGCGTCGCAATGGGTGCGCGACCGCCTGCCCGTGACCGCGTTGCGTGGCCTCTACGATCATGGCGGCGGCGGCCGCAGCGGATCGGACGGCTATGATGCCGACGCCTGGGCCGAAATGGCGCAGATGGGCTGGTGCGGCATCATCGTGCCGGAAGCCCATGGCGGCGCCGATTTCGGCTATCTCAGCCTTGGCCTGGTGATCGAGGAACTGGGACGCACCCTGGCCGCTTCGCCGCTCATCAGCTCCGCGCTGGTCGCCGCATCCGCGCTGCGCCTCGCGGGAACGCAGGAGCAACAGGCCCGCTGGCTACCCGGCATCGCCGACGGCTCGCTGATCGGCACGCTCGCGCTCGACGAAGGGCCGCATCATGCGCCCGAGCGCACGGCGCTGGCCGCCACAGCCTCGGGCGATGGCTGGACTTTGTCGGGCACGAAACGCCCGGTGCAGGACGGCATGATCGCCAATCTCGCCATCGTCGCCGCGCGCACCAGCGGCGCGCCGGGCGATCGCGATGGCCTGACCCTGTTCCTGGTGCCGACCGACAGCGCCGGGCTGGAGCGGCAGGTGCTCGACCAGGTCGATGCCCGTCGCCCGGCCCTCTACCGCTTCGATAGCGTCAACATCGCTGTCAACGATGTGCTGGGCGAAGTCGGCAAGGCCGCCGACCTGATCGACGCGATCCGCGACCGGGCCGCGATCGGCATGGCGGCCGAAATGCTGGGCAGCGCGACCCAAGCCTTCGACATCACGCTCGATTATCTCAAGACCCGCGTCCAGTTCGGCGCGATCATCGGCTCCTTCCAGGCGCTCCAGCATCGCGCCGCCGAACTGTTCGGCGAATTGCAGCTGACGCGATCGGCGGTCGAAACCGCGCTGGCGGCGATCGATGCCGATGATCCGGCGCTCCCCGCCCTCGCCTCGCTCGCCAAGGCGACCGCCGGCGAGACGCTGCACCGCATTTCCTCGCAGATGGTCCAGCTGCATGGCGGCATCGGCATGACCCATGAACATGATGCTGGCCTTTACCTCAAGCGCGCCCGCGTCGCCGAGCAATGCCATGGCAGCACCGCCTGGCATCGCGAGCGCTGGGCGCGGCTCAATGGCTATTAAGGGGCCGATGACCATGAAATCGCGCGAAATACAGCTGAATCGCCGCCCGGTCGGCGCCCCCGTGACGGAGGATTTCGCCACCGTCGAACAGGCCGTGCCCCCACCCGGCCCCGGCGAGGTCCAGGTCCGCAATCTCTGGATGGCGGTCGACCCGGCGATGCGCGGGCGGATGAGCGACGCCAAAAGCTATGTTCCACCCTTCGCCCTTGATGCGGCGATGGAGGGGCCGGCGATCGGCGAAGTGATCGCCTCCAACGATCCGGCCTTCGCGCCCGGCGACCTGGTCTTTTCCCGGCTCGGCTGGCGCGAGGCGTTCAACGCCCCCGGCACCGCGCTCCAGCATCGTGATCGCCAGGCACTGCCGCCCCAGGCCTATCTCTGCTTCGCCGGCATGACCGGCCTCACCGCCTATGCCGGCCTCATCCGCATTGCCGAATTGCAGCCGGGCGACACCGTCTTCGTGTCGGCCGCGTCCGGCGCGGTCGGATCGATCGCCTGCCAGATCGCCCGCAACATGGGATGCAAGGTGATCGGATCGGCCGGCGGCCCGGACAAGACCGCCTTCCTGCGCGATGCGCTCAAGGTCGACGCCGCAATCGATTACAAGGCGGAGCCGAACCTGACCAAGGCCCTCGCCCGCGAAGTCAAGGCGATCGGCGCCAGCGGCATTGACGTCTATTTCGACAATGTCGGCGGCGATCATCTGCAGGCAGCCCTGTCGCTCGCCAATGATTTCGCGCGCTTCGCCATCTGCGGCATGATCTCGCAATATAATGTCACCGACGCGCCGACCGTGCCGCGCAACCTCACCATGCTGATGACCAAGCGCATCCGCATGCAGGGCTATATCGCACTCGACCATATGGATCTTGAGGCGGAAATGCTGGAGCGCATGACCGCCTGGAACCAGGCCGGCCAGATGGCCTCGGCCGAAACCGTCTATGACGGCATCGACAAGGCGCTCGACGCTTTCTGGGGTCTGTTCTCGGGCGCCAATATCGGCCGCACCATGGTCAGGCTGGGCTAGGGGGAATTCCATGTACGACATGCTCAAGGGCCTGCGCGTGGTAGAGGGCGCCGCCTTCATCGCCGGCCCGTCCTGCGGCCTGCACCTGGCACAGATGGGGGCGGAGGTGATCCGCTTCGACGCCATCGGTGGCGGCCCCGACTATCGTCGCTGGCCGGTCGCACCGTCCGGGGCCAGCCTCTATTGGGAGGGGCTCAACAAGGGCAAGAAATCGATCGCGATCGATCTGGGCCGGCCCGAAGGGCGCGAACTGGCGGTCGCCATCGCAACCGCGCCGGGCGACAATGCCGGCCTGTTCCTCACCAATTATCCGGTCAAGGGTTTCCTCAGCCATGAGGCGCTGGCCGCGCGCCGTGCCGATATCATCAGCGTCCGCGTGATGGGCTGGGCCGATGGATCACCGGCGGTCGATTACACCATCAACGCCGCCGCCGGCGTGCCGATGATGACCGGCCCGGCCGACGATGACCGTCCGGTCAACCATGTCCTGCCGGCCTGGGACCTGCTCGGCGGCGCCTATGCCGCCTTTGCCATGACGTCCGCCCTGCTGCGCCGGCGCGCGACCGGCCAGGGCGCCGAAATCCGCGTGCCCCTGTCAGACCTCGCGGCATCCACCCTGTCGCATCTCGGCTCCGTGGCCGAAGTCCTGTCGGCCGGCGACCGGCCGCGCATGGGCAATGACCTGTTCGGCGCCTTCGGCCGGGATTTCCTGACCGCCGACGGCAAGAGGCTGATCGTCGTCGCCATCACCCCGCGCCAATGGACCGGCCTCCTCAAGACGCTGGACCTTGGCGACGCGATCGCCGCGATCGAGGGCGAAACGGGGGCCAACTTCGCCAGGGATGAAGGCGCCCGCTTCACCCACCGCGCCCACCTCTTCCCGCTGTTCGAAGCCGCCTTCGCCGCGCGCAGCAGCGATGCCTTGAAACCCGCTTTCGACGCGGGCGGCGTCACCTGGGGCGAATATCAGTCGCTGCATCAGGCCGTGACGCAGGACGAAAGGCTGTTCACCGCCAATCCCCTGTTCGAGACGATCGCCCATCCCAGCGGACTCACCTATCCCACATCCGGCCCGGCCGGCACGCTGGCCGGCGAGGCGCGCGGTGCCGTCGGCACGGCCCCGCGCCTTGGCGAGCATAGCGACCAGATATTGAGCGAGTTGCTGGGCCTCGACAGCGGCGCGATCGGCCGCCTCCATGACGAAGGACTGGTCGCATGACCCTTTCCCCATCCGATATCGCCCATTGGCAGACATGGGTCGGCAGGACCGAGAGCCGGACCGAAATGCTCGACCGGGAAGCGCTGCGCCGCTTCGCCGCCGCCATCGGCGAACCGCTCGATGTCGAGGCGGTCCAGCCCTCGCTGGCCCATTGGGCCTTTTTCTTGCCGGTTGCCGCCGCCGACCAGATCGGCCCGGACGGACATCCCAAACGCGGCGGTTTCCTGCCGCCGATCAGCCTGCCGCGCCGCATGTTCGCCGCCGCCGAGATGCAGTTTCATGCCCCGCTGATGCTCGATTGGGAAGCGACCCGGACATCGACCGTGCTGGACATCGCCCACAAGAGCGGCCGCAGTGGCGAGCTTGTCCTCGTGAAGGTCGGCCACAGCATCGTCCAGGCCGATCGCGAACGGGTGAGCGAGGTGCAGACCATCATCTATCGCCACACCGGTGCGCCGACGCCCGCGATAGTCCCCGCGGCCGTCGATACGGCGCCCGATGATGTGAACTGGGCGCCGAACAGCGTCGACCTGTTCCGCTTCTCGGCCGTCACCTTCAACAGCCATCGCATCCATTATGACCTGCCCTATGCGACCGGCGAGGAGGGCTATCCCGGCCTGGTGATCCACGGCCCCTTCACCGCCGCCAGATTGTTCGGCCATGCCCGGCGCGGTGGCCGCAGCCCGACCCGCTTCACCTTCCGCGCGGTCGCGCCGGTCTTCGCCGGCCAGCCGGTAATGCTGCGCGAGGATGAAGCCGGCCGCTGCCGTGCGATCCGCTGCGACGGCAGCGACGCGATGGTCGCCGACATCGGATATTGAGAGGAGATTTTTCATGGACGCCGAGACGTTCGACCTGTTCCGCACCACCGTCCGCCGCTTCGTCAGCGAAAAGCTGATCCCGGCCGAGGACGCCGTGGAGGAAGCGGATGCCGTTCCCGAAACCATCATCCAGCAGATGCGCGACATGGGCCTGTTCGGCCTGTCGGTGCCGGAGGAGTTTGGCGGCATCGGCTGCACCATGGCGGAGGAAGCGGCGATCATCCGCGAGATCACCCGCGCGTCGGTCGTGTTCCGCTCCGTCATCGGCACCACGGTCGGCATCGGCAGCCAGGGCATCGTCATGGACGGGACCGAGGAACAGAAGCGCGAATGGCTGCCCAAATTCGCCACCGGCGAAGCGATCGCCAGCTTCGGCCTGACCGAGCCGGAGGCTGGGTCCGACGCCGGTTCGCTGCGCACCGTCGCCATCCGCGACGGCGACACTTACCGCATCACCGGCACCAAGCGCTATATCACCAATGCCCCGCGCGCCAGCGTCTTCACCCTGATGGCCCGGACCGAACCGGATGTGAAGGGCGCGGCCGGCATTTCCGCCTTCATCCTGCCCGCAAACACCCCCGGCATCAGCTTCGGCAAGCCGGACAAGAAAATGGGGCAGAAGGGGTCGATCACCACCGATGTGATCCTGGACGATGTCGTCGTGCCGGCCGCCAACATCATCGGCGGCGTGCCGGGCTGCGGCTTCAAGACCGCGATGAAGGTGTTGGATCGCGGCCGCATCCATATCGCCGCGGTCGCGCTCGGCATGTGCCAGCGGCTGATCGACATGGCCCTGCAATATGCCATGGAACGCAAGCAGTTCGGCCAACGCATCGCCGATTTCCAGCTGGTCCAGGCGATGCTTGCCGACATGAAGGTCGACATGCTGACGACCGAAGCGCTGATGCAGTCGGTCGCCGCCAAATTCGACGCCGGCGAGCCGGTCAGCCTGGAATGCGCCGCGCTCAAATATTACGCATCCGAAGCCGTCGGCCGGATCGCCGACCGCGCCGTCCAGATCTATGGCGGTGCCGGCTATATGGCGGAATATAAGGTCGAGCGCTTCTATCGCGATGTCCGGCTGCTGCGCATCTATGAGGGCACCAGCCAGATCCAGCAGACCATCATCGCCAAGCAGATGATCCGCCAGGCCGAAGCGGCCGCCTGATCCTCCCCATTCCCGCAAAGGACATCGCATGCGCAGAGCCGCCATCGTCGCCCCAATCCGTACCGCCGTCGGCAAATATGGCGGTTCTTTGAAATCCTTCAGCGCCGGCGATCTGGGCGCGGTCATCATCAAGGCCTTGATGGAGCGCACCAGGATCGATCCGGAACGGATCGACGATGTCGTCTTCTCCCAGGGCTATGGCAATGGCGAGGCGCCCTGCATCGGCCGCTGGTCGGCGCTGGCGGCGGGTTTGCCCGAAAGCATCCCCGGCGTGCAGCTCGACCGGCGCTGCGGTTCGGGGCTTCAGGCGGTGATCGACGCGGCCATGCGGATCCAGACCGGCGCCGCCGACATCGTCGTCGCCGGCGGGGTCGAGAGCATGTCCAATGTCGAATATTATTCGATGGACCATCGCTGGGGTGCCCGTTCCGGATCGACCCAGTTCCATGACCGCCTGACCCGCGGCCGCGTCATGTCGCAGCCGATTGCCCGCTATGGCATCATCAGCGGCATGATCGAGACGGCGAACAATCTCGCCAAGGATTATGACATCAGCCGCGAAGCCTGCGACGAATATGCCGCGATGAGCCATCAGCGCGCTGCAGCCGCCTGGGCCGCCGGCAAGTTCGACGACGAACTGGTCCCGGTCGCCGTGCCGCAGCGCAAGGGCGATCCGCTGATCTTCGCCATGGATGAGGGCATTCGTGCCGACGCCACGCCGGAATCGCTCGCCCTGTTGAAGCCGATCGAGAAGGACGGCGTGGTCACCGCCGGCAATGCCAGTCAGCAGAATGATGCCGCCGCCGCCTGCCTGGTGGTCGCGGAGGACAAGCTGGAGGAACTGGGCCTGGAACCCATGGCCTGGTTGCACAGCTGGGCGGCGGCGGGCTGCGATCCCTCGCGCATGGGCATCGGTCCGGTGCCGGCGGTCGAAAAGCTGTTCGCCCGCAATGGCCTTGGCTGGAACGACATCGATCTGGTCGAACTCAACGAAGCCTTCGCGCCGCAGGTACTGGCCTGCCTCAAGGGCTGGAACTGGGACGATCGCGACAAGCTCAACGTCAATGGATCGGGCATTTCGCTCGGCCATCCGATCGGCGCGACCGGCGGACGCATCCTCGCCAATCTGCTGCGCGAACTGCAGCGGCGCGACGGCCGCTATGGCCTGGAAACCATGTGCATTGGCGGCGGTCAGGGCCTGGCCGCCATCTTCGAACGGGCGGTCTGACCACCGCCCTTCGGAAGCCCCCTGGGCCGGCGTCGAGGCATGCGACGCCGGCCCATTTTTTTTGATTGTCAGTCGACCGGTCGGCGATCGGGCGAGAAGGCGATGATCGTCACGCCCAGCAGCGCCACCGTCCCGCCAGCAATCATGCCGACCGTGATCGGCGTGCCGAAATAGAGCGAGGCAAAGACCGTCGACATGACCGGCGACGCCAGCATCAGCGGCATGATGGTCGAGATCGGATAACGTTGCAGCAGCCAGGCGAGCGTTCCCTGCCCCAACACCGTCGCGCCCAGGCAGGAAAAGGCGAACCAGCCGGTCGGCACCCAGCCGACATCGGCCAGCCCCGCGATCGCGGGCCGCTCGAACATCATGGCAAAGGGTGCCAGCACCACGGCGCCCATCAGCCCGTTCCACGCCTGCCCGTTCATCACGCTCACCCCGGTCAGCTTGCGCTGCACCAGGGTCGCGCCACCCCACACCATCGCCGCGCTGGCCATCACCAACACGGCGGGCACCTCCGCCAAGATATGCGGGTCGAACACCAGCGCCACGACCCCGGCAAAGGCCAACAGCACGCCGACGATCTTGCGCCGGTTGAGCCGCTCGCCCAGCAGCAGCGCGCCCAGCAGCAGCGAGAAGGGCACGCTGAGTTGCCCGGCGATCGCCAGCGCCCCGACATTGGTCGCCATGAACAAAGCCAGGTTCAGCAGCAGCAGGAACAGCCCGCCATTCAGGAAGCCATAGAGCATCAGCCAGCCCGTTCGACCCGGCAGCGGACGCAGCGCCGGCGCACAGATCAGGAAGACCGTCCCCATCCGCAGCGCCACCGACAATAGCGGCGCGGTCGCGTCCACCACCACTTTCATCGCGATCACGTTGAGCGCGAACATGATGTTCACCAGCAAGGCCAGCGCCATGCCGCCCGGCCCGAACCGGTGGTTCGCCATGGGTTCGCCATCGGCCATTTCCGCATCCTTCCCGCTTCAACCGCCGTTCAGACTCAGACGGCTATTGGTTTATTTATGCACACTGGTATAGATTTTGGCCAGAGAAGAAGGGAAGAGGATTGAGGATGTCGATGAAGCATGTTTCGCGCGTGATGATGTTCGCTATGGCGGTCGCCGCTACCGGCCCGGCGTTGGCCCAGGCTGGCGATGCGACCAAGGGCAAGGCGGTCTTCGCCCGCTGCGCCGTCTGCCATTCGGTCGATCCGGGCGTGAAGAAGCTAGGCCCTTCGCTCTCGGGCGTGTTCGGGCGCACCTCTGGCACCGTCCCCGGCTTCACTTATTCGCCGGCCATGCAGAAGGCCAATATCCGCTGGGATGCCAAGTCGCTCGACGGCTTCCTTGCCAAGCCCAGCGCCGCCGTCCCCGGCAGCCGCATGGTCTTTGCCGGCCTGCCCAACCCGGCCGATCGCGCCAACCTGCTCGCCTATCTCGCCGGCGCTACCAAGAAATAGCACCAAAAGTATCCCATAGTGCAATAATTCTTGCCCTCCATTCCTGCACCCGCTATCAGAATCATCAACCGATGCAGCAGATAGACGGGGACAGGAGCGGATGGCGATGACAGCGGTCATGACGGACAAGGCGGGCAGCCGATGAGCGGCCGCGCCCTTGAAGGGATCAAGGTTCTAGACCTGTCGCGCGTGCTCGCGGGGCCATGGTCGACCCAGATACTCGCGGACTTCGGTGCCGACGTCATCAAGATCGAACTGCCCGGCCATGGCGACGATACCCGCGCCTGGGGGCCGCCTTTCCTGACCGGCGCCGATGGCCAGCCGGAAATCGGCACCAGCGCCTATTATCTGTCCTGCAACCGCAACAAGCGCTCCGCCGCGATCAACCTGGCGACGCCGCAGGGCGCCGAGCTGATCCGCCGGCTGGCGGCGGAAGCCGACATATTGGTCGAGAATTTCAAGGTCGGGGGCCTCAGCAAATATGGTCTCGACTATGCCAGCCTGAAGGCGATCAACCCGCGCCTCGTCTATTGCTCGATCACCGGCTTCGGCCAGACCGGCCCCTATGCCGACCGGGGCGGCTATGATTTCGTTGCCCAGGGCATGGGCGGCTTCATGAGCATCACCGGCGAAGAGGATGGCGGCCCGCTGCGCGCTGGCGTTGCCATGGCTGACCTGTCGACCGGCATGTTCGCCACCGTCTCGATCCTCGCCGCCCTGCGCCATGCCGAACGCACGGGCGAGGGGCAACAGATCGACGTGTCGCTGCTCGATACCCAGATCGCGATGCTCGCCAATCAAGGGATGAACTGGCTGGTCGGCGGCATCGTGCCCGGACGCCTGGGCAATCGCCATCCCACCGTCGTCCCCTACAAGACGTTCGAGGTCGCCGACGGCATGATGATCATCGCGATCGGCAATGATCGCCAGTTCCGCGCCTTCTGCACCGAAATGGGTCATGCGGAACTGGGCACCGATCCGCTCTACGCCACCAGCGCCCAGCGCCTCATCAACCGAGACGCGATCGAGGCGAAGGTGCAGGAGATCGTCCGCCCCTTCGCCCGCGACGACCTGATGGCGCGCTTCGTCGCCGCGGGCGTCCCCGCCGGCCCGGTCAACAGCATTCAGGACGTGTTCGAGGATCCCTTCATCGACGCCCGCAAGACCGTCCATCGCTATCGCCGGGAAGAGGATGGGGTCGAGATCCCGACCGTCGCCTATCCCGGCAAGCTGTCGGCGACGCCGGCCGATTATCGTCACTGCCCGCCGCGCGTGGGCGAACATAGCCGCGAAATATTGGGGGAATGGCTCGGCCTCGACGACGGCGCGCTCGATGCGCTGACGAGCGACGGCGCGATCGCCCAACGCCCCGTGAAGAAGAGGACACAGGCATGAAGATCGACCAGGGGGTAGCCGCCATCGTCACCGGCGGGGCATCGGGTCTGGGTGAGGCGACGGCCCGCGCCATCGCGGCGCAGGGCGCCAAGGTGGCGCTGTTCGACTTCAACGAGGAAACCGGGACAAAGGTCGCAGCGGACATCGGCGGCACCTTCTGCAAGGTCGACGTCACCGACGAAGCCTCGGTCGATGCCGGCTTTGCCAAGGCACGCGCCGCCCATGGCCAGGAACGTATCCTGGTCAATTGCGCGGGCACCGGCAATGTCATCAAGACCGTCAGCCGCGACCGCGAGACCGGCGAGATCAAGGCTTTCCCGACCGACCAGTTCGAACGGATCATCCAGATCAACCTGATCGGCACCTTCCGCTGCTGCGCCAAGTCGGCCGCCGGCATGCTCAGCCTCGACCCGCTGGAGGACAAGGCGCGTGGCGTCATCATCAACACGTCCAGCGCGGCGGCGGTCGACGGCCAGATCGGCCAGGCGGCCTATTCCGCGTCGAAGGGCGGCATCGTCAGCCTGACCCTGCCGATGGCGCGCGACCTGATGGGCGAAGGCATCCGCGTCAACGCGATCCTGCCCGGTATCTTCGACACGCCGCTGATGGCGCGGGCCAGCGACAAGGTGCGCGATGCGCTGTCGGCCACCGTTCCCTTCCCCAAGCGTTTCGGCAAGCCCGAGGAGTTTGCCGCGATGGCGCTGGCGATGATCGAGAATGACTATTGGAACGGCGAATATGTGCGGCTCGACGGTGGCCTGCGCATGCCGCCGCGCTGAGGGAGAGGGACGATGTCCGAAGAAGCGCAGCCCGAATTCGTGACCTACAATGTGGTGGACGGCGTCGCCTGGGTGATGCTGAACCGTCCCCAATATGGCAATGCCCAGAATTACCGACTGCTCGGCCAACTCGACGACGCCTTCAAGCGCGCGGTCGAGGATGACGGGGTCAAAGTGATCGTGCTCGGTGGCGAGGGCAAGCATTTCTCCGCCGGCCATGACATCGGCACCCCGGACAAGGACAGCCACATGCCGCGCACGCGCACCAGCATGTGGTGGGACCATCTGAACAAGGGCGGCGCCGAACGCCAATATGTGCTGGAACAGGACGGCTATCTGGGCCTGTGCCGGCGCTGGGCCGACATCCCCAAGCCGATGATCGCCATGGTGCAGGGCGCCTGCATCGCCGGCGGGCTGATGCTGGCCTGGGTCTGCGACCTCATCATCGCATCGGAAGACGCCTTCTTCCAGGATCCGGTGCAGCGCATGGCCCAGCCGGGCGTCGAATATTTCGCCCATGCCTTCGAACTGCCGACCCGCGTCGCGCGCGAACTGCTGCTGCTCGGCCGCCGCATGCCGGCCCAGCGCGCCTATAATTTCGGCATGGTGAACGAGATTTTCCCGCGCGAGACGCTGCGCGAGGAAGTCACCAAGATCGCCGCCGAAATCGCCCAGCATGAACGGTTCGGTCTGGCGCTGACCAAGCAGGCGTTCAACTTCGTCGAGGATGCGCGCGGCAAGCGGCAGGTGATGGATAGCGTGTTCCACATGCACCATCTCGCCCATGCCCATAATCAGCTGATGACCGGCAATCTGGTCGGCGGGCTGGATGCCAAGGCAATGGCATCGGCCAATAAGAAGCAGGCGGGGGAAGGATGAGCGCGACCATGGAGATGGACAAGAATATCCTGGTCCTGCCCGATCTGCCGGCCTTGCTGTCGGGCGCAGCCGATGCCGCCCACGCCTTCGTCGCCGCCGCCCGCCCGCATGTGAAGGCGCGGATCAGCAGCGATGGTGGCAAGGTCGATCGCGTCCTTGCCGATGTCGAGCAGCATGTCGTCCACGGCTTTGGCTGGTTCGCCGCCTATGCCGAAATGCTGCGCGAAGTCGCCAGCTGGGCCGCCAGTCTCGACGCCCAGGGCAGCTTTGGCGAGATCGAGGCCCTGCTCGCCCAGTTGCTCTTCGCCGAATATGGCGCGCAGATGCTGGGCGGCATCCCGATGAACCAGGGCGAGGTGATCCGCCCCACCGACCTGACCGACGATCTGTCCGCGCTCGACGCACCGGCCCTGCGCACCCTCATCCGCAGCGGTGGCGGCCAGGCGGTTAAGAGCGCGATTGCCGGCCATCTGGTCGATGCGCGCGGCCGGGCGACGCTGGAAAATTGCGGCCTGGACGAAATGTTCGACATGGTGCGCGACCAGTTCTTCGCTTTCTCGAACGAGAAGGTCGCCCCTTTCGCCCATGAATGGCATCTCAAGGACGAACTCATCCCGCTGCCGCTGGTCCAGGAACTGGGCGAGATGGGCGTGTTCGGCATGACCATTCCAGAAGAGTTTGGCGGCCTTGGCATGGGCAAGACCGCAATGTGCGTCGTGTCGGAAGAATTGTCGCGCGGCTGGATCGGCGTCGGCAGCCTCGCCACCCGGTCGGAAATCGCGGCAGAATTGATCCTGACCGGCGGCACCGCCGAGCAGAAGGCCCATTGGCTGCCGCAGATCGCCAATGCCGCGATCCTGCCCACCGCCGTCTTTACCGAGCCTGATACCGGCTCCGACCTTGGCGCGCTGCGCACCCGCGCGACGCTGGCTGATGGCGAATATCGGGTCAGCGGCAACAAGACATGGATCACCCATGCGGCCCGCGCCGACGTGATGACCCTGCTGGTCCGCACCGATCCCGATACCCGCAACTATAGCGGCCTGTCGATGCTGATCGCGCCCAAGCAGCGCGGTACCGTCGACGCCCCCTTCCCCACGCCCGGCATGAGCGGCGGCGAGATCGAGGTGATCGGCTATCGCGGCATGAAGGAATATGAGATCGGCTTCGACGATTTCCGCGTGCCTGCCGCCAATCTGCTCGGCGGGGTCGAGGGCCAGGGCTTCAAGCAGTTGATGGCGACCTTCGAAAGCGCCCGTATCCAGACCGCCGCCCGCGCCATCGGCGTCGCCCAGGCGGCGCTCGACATCGGCCTGTCCTACGCACTTGACCGCAAGCAGTTCGGCCGGCCGATCTTCGACTTCCCGCGCGTCGCCAACAAGCTGGCGATGATGGCGGCGGAGATCATGGGCGCGCGCCAGCTCACCTATTTCGCCGCCCGGCGCAAGGATGAGGACAAGCGCTGCGATCTGGAGGCCGGCATGGCCAAGCTGATCGGCGCGCGGGTCGCCTGGGCTGCGGCCGACAATGCGCTGCAGATCCATGGCGGCAATGGCTTTGCTACCGAATATCAGGTCAGCCGCCTGCTGGCCGACGCGCGCATCCTCAACATTTTCGAGGGCGCCGGCGAAATCCAGGCCCAGGTCATCGCCCGGCGCCTGCTCGACGAAGGCAATTGAGGGATCGGCCCTTCCCCGCCACCGGGGAAGGGCCGATCCATTTCCCTCAGAGCCGTTCCACGATCGTCACATTGGCCATGCCGCCGGCCTCGCACATGGTCTGAAGGCCATAGCGCGCGCCACGATCATGCAACGCGCTGACCAGCGTCGCCATCAGCTTGGCGCCCGATCCGCCCAGCGGATGGCCCAGCGAAATCGCCCCGCCATGCACGTTGAGCCGCGCCGGATCGGCGCCCAGCGCCTTCGCCCAGGCCAGCGGCACCGGCGCGAACGCCTCATTCACTTCGTAGAGATCGATATCGCCCAGCGTCATGCCTGCCCGCGCCAGCGCCCGCTCGGTCGCCGGGATCGGCGCCTCCAGCATGATGACCGGATCATGCCCCAGCACGGTCATTTCATGCACCCGCGCCAGCGGCGTCAGGCCATGGGTCTTGAGGCCCCGCTCATTGACGATCAGCAGCGCCGCGGCGCCATCGCAGATCTGGCTGGCATTGGCGGCGGAAATCACCCCGCCCTCCTGCAACAGCTTGACGCTGGCAATCTTCTCCAGGCTGGCGTCGAAGCGGATGCCCTCATCCACCTTGTGGACCAGCTTTTCGCCCTCGGCGGTCTCGATCTCCAGCGGCACGATCTCCGCATCGAACTTGCCGGCCTGCGTCGCCGCCGCCGCGCGATGATGGCTCTCCAGCGCATAGGCATCGAGCGCCGCACGGTCGAAACCATATTTGCGGGCCATCATCTCGGCCCCGCCAAACTGGCTGAACGGCGTGTCGGGATAGCGCGCCTCGATTCCCGGACTGCGATAGGTGCCGAACCCATGTTTGGCCGCCAGCGTCCAGGGCAGGCCCATCGGCACGCGGGTCATGCTCTCGACACCGGCGGCGATCACCACGTCCTGCACGCCCGCCATCACCGTCGCGGCGGCGAAATGCAGCGCCTGCTGCGACGATCCGCACTGGCGGTCGACATGGGTGCCGGGCACGGATTCGGGCAGGCCGCTCGCCAGCACGGCGTTGCGGGCGATGTTCGCCCCCTGCTCGCCGCCGGGACAGGCACAGCCCATGATGACATCCTCGATCGCGGCCGGATCGATCCCGCTGCGGCCTACCAGTCCCGCCAGCACGCGCCCGGCCAGATCCGCGGGATGCACCCCCGCCAGCCTGCCGCCCCGCTTGCCACCGGCGCTGCGCGCCACGGCCGCAATATATGCCTCCGCCATCCGACTCCTCCAATTATATACCTAGATGCAATTTTATTGCCTTACCCCGCCCGTTCGGCAGGACCAAGGCAATTATGCACCAACGGAAAATATTTGGAGATGTTCGGGCAGGTCGACATCGTCGGCGAGACCGGGCCGCCGGATGACCGATACGCGATGTCCGGCTCGTTCCGCTTCGCCGACATGGGCAGCACAACTCTTCGGCCCGAAGCGCAGCGGGATGAGGCCGGGCCGCTTCAGCAGCAGCGCGTTGGTCCCCTGCCCCTCACGATCGGTGGCGATCACCACATCGGCCGGTTCCTGCACCATCGCGTGCAGGTCCGCAGCCGCCAGCATCGGCAGGTCCGCGCTCAGAATCAGCACCGGCCGATCGATCGGCAACGCCTGCATCGCCGCCATCAGTGCCGGCACATGGCCGGGTTCCCGCTCTGCCAGGACAGTCGCGCCCCGCTCGGTCGCGAAACCGCGCACCTCCGGGCAGGCGCTGACAACATAGGTGATTGCATCCAGCCCAGCATCGCGCGCGACCGCCAGCACATGCCCCAATAATTGCCGGCACAGCGCCGCCCGATCCCGTGGCCCCAGCACCTGCGACAACCGGCTCTTACCCTGCGCAAAGCTCTTGGCCGGGACCAGGATCGACAGGGTCATGGCGCCGCGCGCCGCAACGCCGCCGCAAAATCGATCATTTCGGATGCCAGTGCCCGCTGCTGATCGACATTGCGCATCAAGATGTCGGCACTGCGCACAGCCAGACCCTCGTCGGCCCAGCCCTGCGCATCGGCAACGTCCACCATCAGCCCGTCGATCAGCCCATCATAATGGCGAGCGATCGTCGCCGGCGTCGTCGGCAGGCCCAGTTCGGTCATGATCTTGGCCGCCGGCCCCTTGACCGCCTGCCCGGCGATGAAGGGCGACAGCGCCACGCACGGCACGCGCCGCGCCACCAGCCTGTCCCGCACACCCGGCACCGCCAGGATCGGGTCGATCGACAGGATGGGATTGGATGGGCAAAGAATGATCGCTTCCAGCGCGGGATCATCCAGCGCCGCTAGCAGCCCGGCGCTCGGTCGCGCCGCAGCGGCCCCGTCGAACCGGATCGATTTGAAGCGCGGCCCGCATTGATGGCGCACGAAATAATCCTGGAACGCCATTTCGCCCCGCTCGGTGTCGATCATCGACCGGACCGGATCGTCGCTCATCGGCACGATCGCCGGCCCGATGCCCAGCCGCGCGGCGATATCCGTCGTGACCGAAGACAGAGTGCCCTCGCGCAGCAAGGCGGTGCGCAGCACATGGGTCGCCAGATCCCGATCGCCCAGGTTGAACCAGCTTTCGCCGCCCAGCCGCCTTGTGGCATCCATGAAGGCCCAGCTTTCATCGGCCACGCCCCAGCCCCGCACGCTATCGTTCATGCCCGCCAGCGCATAGGTGACGCTGTCGATGTCGGGCGAGATATGCAGGCCCATATGGACGAAATCATCGCCCGTGTTGACGGCAATGGTCAGTGCGCCGGGCGGCACGACGCCGGCCAGGCCATTGGCCAGCTTGGCGCCGCCGACGCCCCCGGCCAGGGCCAGCACGCTCATGGGAACAGGTCCATCGCCGGCTCGCGGATCAGTTCGGCCGCGCTACCCTCATTGCGGCCCCGCGCAATGCCGCGCGCCACGACGATCGGCCGGCCTTCGCCGGCCTGTCCCATGATCAGCGAGGCGGCAGCCGCCACCTCGTCGGCCAGGCCCAGTTCGCTGGTCTGCAGCGGCCGGCCATGCAGATCCGGCTCGCCGCGCAGGTCAAGTAAACCGCTCATGCCGGCGACGCCGATCGCCGCGCCGCAGGTGCCCTTGCGCCAGGCCCGGCCCAGGCTGTCGATGATGACCACCGCAATGTCGACGCTCAGCGCGTCATGCACCGCCCGCCGCAGCGCCGCAGCGCTGCCATCGGGATCGAGCGGCAGCAGCAGCGCGACGCCATCCCCATCCTGCGCGATGTTGGACTGGTCGATCCCGGCATTGGCCAGCACCAGCCCCAGCCGATGGCGCACGATCAGCACGCCCGGCCGGACCCGCATCAACTTCTCGCTCTCCGACAGGATCAGTTCGACCAGCCGGGGATCCTTGTGGCATTGCGCTGCCAGATCGATCGCCTCGTCCGAGGGCGACACGCTGGCCAGCGGCACCGCGCGCCCCTCCGCCTTGGATATGATCTTCTGCGCCAGCACGACGATGTCGCCATCCTGCAGCGACAGGCCATTGGCATGGCAGGCCGACAGCAGCATGGCCGACAGATCGTCGCCCGGCGCAACCATGGGAACCCCGTTCAGGGCCGATAATGTGACGGCGGCCGGTGCGACTATCATGGATGCAGCTTACACTCCGGTGATGCGAATACCCGATCCGGGTACCTTGTACCGCCGATTGAGCGCAATCAAGACCGACGTAAGTCCTTCTGCAACAACCGAATTGCACAGCGGCCCGGCATTCCAGGCGCGCAGGCCGATTTCCTGCGCCAGCCCGACCACCTGGTCCGCCGCCTCGCTGTCGTCGGCGCAGACCAGCACGTCGCATTCGATCTCCTCGTCCAGCTTGGTCAGGTGATGCGCGCTGATATTCTGGAAGGCGGAGACGACGCGGACGCCATCGCCCAGCATCTTCTGCACCGCCTCGACTGCCGATCCGCCGTCGGGCAACTGCACCCGGCTGACCTTCGGCGGCACCAGCGGCACGGTCACGTCGATCAATATCTTGCCCGCCAGCGCGTCGGCGACATCCTTCACCGTCGATTGCTGCGCAGCATAGGGCACGGCCAACACGATGATGTCCGCCTGCCCCGCCGCATCGGCATTGGCGGCGCCGACGACCGAACTGCCGCCCAGCGTCGCGTTCATCGCATCGGCCGCTTCCTGCGCCCGCTCGGCGGTGCGGCTGCCGATGATGACCTTGTGTCCCTTGTGCGCCCAGCGCAGCGCTAGGCCGCCGCCTTCCTTGCCGGTCCCGCCAAGCACGGCGATCGTCGCCAAAGCCTCATTCTGCATATTCAAACCTCTCCTGGTTCGTATCGGCCTCGCGCCGCCGCTTGCGCGGGGGCGTCAGGACCATGGGTGTCAGTTCCGTCGCGGTCATTCCGCGTGCATGAATATCCTCGCTCACGCCGCCATAGGCGGTGCTGCGCTGCCGGGGCGTGCGGTCGATCGACCGGATCAGCGCCTCCATCGCCGCGGGCGGCATTTCCTGGCCGTGCTGGGTGCCCGCCGCACGCGAGATGCTCTCGTTCATCAGCGTGCCGCCCAGGTCATTGGCGCCGCCCTCCAGGCAGGCCTTCACCCCTTCCGGCCCCAGCTTGACCCAGCTGGTCTGGATCGACCGGATATGCGGGTGCAGCGCCAGCCGCGCGACCGCATGCATCAGCCGCACCTCGCGGAAGGTCGGGCCATGGCGCGACTGGCCGCGCACGCCCATCGGCGCCTCCATATGGACGAAGGGCAAGGGCACGAATTCGGTGAAGCCGCCGGTCCGCCGCTGCAGGTCGCGGATGCGGATCAGGTGCCTTGCCCAGTGGCGCGGCATATCGACATGGCCGAACATGATCGTCGCGGTGGTGGTGAAGCCGACGCGATGCGCGGTCTCGATCACCTCCAGCCATTGCGCCGTGTCCAGCTTGTCGGGGCAGATGATCGCCCGCACCTCGTCATCCAGTATCTCGGCCGCCGTGCCGGGCAGCGTGTCGAGGCCCACCGCCTTCAGCCGGCGCAGGAAGTCCTCGACGGGCAGGCCCAACGTCGCCGCCCCCTGCCACACTTCCAACGGGGAAAAGGCGTGGATGTGCATCTCGGGCACCGCCGCCTTCACCGCGCGGGCCAGGTTCAGATAGGTGTCACCGGTATAATGGGGGTGGATGCCACCCTGCAGGCAGACTTCGGTGCCGCCCCGTTCCCATGCCTCGCGAGTGCGGCGGACGACTTCCTCCAGGTCCAGGTCATAGGGCTTGCCGCGCAGCGCCTCCGCCTTGTCGCCCTTGGAAAAGGCGCAGAAGCTGCATTTATAGGCGCAGATATTGGTGTAGTTGATGTTGCGGTTGACGACATAGCTGATCGTGTCGCCCATCTCCTGCATCCGCAGCGCGTCCGCGCTGGCGCAGACATGTTCCAGGTCGGTCTCGCGCGCGGTGAACAGTGTCTCGATCTCGGTTTCTTCCAGCAGCGCCCCGGCCATCGCCCGGTCGACAATCGCCGCGATCGCGGGATCGACCGGCAGCGCCGACGGGCGCGTGATGCGCGGCTCCAGTGCGATGCCCGGCGACCAGCTATCCTCGCGCGCAAAACCCATCGCATCGGCATGGGCCAGCACATGGCGGACCATCGCCTGGTCCTGCCAGCGGTCATTATCCTGCGCATAGGCGGGATAGACCGGCAGCCGGGCGACCAGCATCCGCCCTTCGCCTTCCGTCGCGGCGCGCAGCCGCTCAACCGCCGGCCAGGGCGCTTCCGGGTTCACATGGTCGGGCGTCACCGGCGACACGCCGCCCCAATCATTGATCCCCGCCGCCATCAGCCGGGGGAAGTCCGCTGCCGACAGGTTGGGCGGTGCCTGGATATTCATCTCCGGCCCAAGGATCAGCCGCGCCACCGCGATCGTCCACAGCAATTCGTCCATGTCCGGCTCGGGTGCATCGGCCATCACCGTGCGCGGTTTCGCCCGGAAATTCTGGACGATCACTTCCTGAATATGGCCATAGCCATCCTGCAGGTCGCGGATCGCCTCCAGCGCCTCGATCCGTTCCTCGCGCGTCTCGCCGATGCCGATCAGGATGCCGGTGGTGAAGGGAATGGCCAGTTCGCCCGCCAGCCGGATCGTCTCCAGCCGTGCCGCCGGCTCCTTGTCGGGCGATCGATAATGGGCGCCGCCCTTGCGGCACAGCCGGTCGGACACAGACTCCAGCATCAGCCCCTGCGACACCGACACCCGGCGCAGACCGGCCATTTCCTCGCGGCTCATCACCCCAGCATTGATATGCGGCAGCAGCCCGGTCTCGTCGCGCACCAGCGCCGCCATTTCCGCCAGATAGGACAGGGTGCTGTCATGGCCCAGCCGCGCCAGTTCCTCGCGCGCGGCGGCAAAGCGCAGTTCCGGCTTGTCGCCCAGCGTGAACAGCGCTTCGGTGCAGCCCGCCGCCTTGCCGGCGCGTGCCACCGCCAGCACCTCCTCGCGCGTCATATAGGCATTCTCGCCCGGCCGCGGCGGCTGCGAGAAGGTGCAATAATGACAGAGATTGCGGCATAGCTGGGTCAGCGGGATGAAGATCTTGCGCGACCAGCTCTGCACCCGGCCATGGCCTTCGTCACGCAGCGCCGCCGCCTGCGCCATCAGTTCGGCCAGCGGCATCGCCAGCAGCTCTGCCGTGCGCGCGTGCTCCGCTTCGCCGATCCTTTCCGTAACTGCCATCATCCCGCTCCGCTTGTTTCGTCTTCTATGTTCTGATTGTGATTGCGCCCCGGTTCAACCGACAGGGCCAGGTCGATCCGGAATAGCGCCGCCGCGTTGTCCCAATTGCCTGAGCATCGCCGCCGGCAGGTCCGCCGGCGCTTCCAGCAACGCCACCAGCGTCTGCAGGAAATGCTCGACGCTCGCCTCGCTGCCCCACATCGGATGCGCGCGGCTCTCGTCGGCCAGCGCGCGCTGTCGGGCCGACAGCACGGCGCTGAGGTAAGCCCCCATGAACACGAAGCGCTGGTTCTGCAACGCCACCGGCAGATCCGCCATCATGCCCCGCAGATGATCGAGGCATCGGCCATAGGCATTGTTCCAGGCCGGATCGATCGCATCCAGCATCATGTCGCGATGGGTCATGGCAAAGATGACGATGAACTGGACATAATGGCTATCGGGCAGCGCCAGCACCGGCCGGACCAATATCTCCACCACTTCGCGGATCGAGCGCGGCCCGCCCTGGGCCTCCAGCCCGTCGAGCGCCGCATTGCGCTCCCGCTCCAGCGCCATCGCGCCATCCATCACCAGCGCCCGGACCAGCGCCTCCTTCGACCCGAAATAGTAACTGACGGCGCCGTGATTCTTCTGCCCCGCCGCCGCCGCGATCTCGCGCACGGTCACGCCATCCACGCCCTTTTCGGCGAACAGGCGCAACGCCACCTGCTTGATCTGCTCGGCAGCGGATCCGCGGGTGGCATCTTCGGCCTTGGCGAGTTGAAGTCTGACCATGAGTGCAATTTCTCATTGCAATGCTGGTTCGTCAAGTGCATTATCCAATTGACCTAATCGACGACTAACAGTCGAAAAAAGCGAGGGATGCCTAAGTGGAATCAGCGGTCGACATCGAGTCGCTGGCGGCGTGGATGACGGATCAGGGGCTTGGCTCTGGTCCGATCAGCAACGTGACGCCGCTTGCCGGGGGGACGCAGAATATCCTGCTGCGCCTGACCCGCGACGGCCGCGACTATATCTTCCGTCGCCCGCCGGCACACCCCCGCCCCAACAGCAATGAAACGATGCGGCGTGAGGCGCGGCTGCTGCACGCCATCGCCGGCACCAACGTCCCCCATCCCGCGCTGATCGCCGATTGCGGCGATGAGGATGTGCTGGGCGTCGCCTTCTACCTGATGGAGCCGGTCGACGGCTTCAATCCGGTCGGCCAGCTGCCCATGCCCCATGCCGGGTCGCCCGCGATGCGCCACGCCATGGGCCTGGCGCTGGTCGACGGCATCGCCGCATTGGGCGCGCTCGATCATCAGGCGCTCGGCCTCGCCGATTTCGGCCGGCCCGACAATTTCCTCGGCCGCCAGGTCGATCGCTGGCGCAGCCAGCTTGCCGGCTATGGCGAATTTGCCGACTGGACCGGGCCGCAGGCGCTGCCCAGCGTCGATGCCATCGCTGCCTGGCTGGAACGGCACCGCCCGGCCGATTTCACGCCCGGCATCATGCATGGCGACTATCATCTCGCCAATGTCATGTACCGCCCCGACAGCGGCGATCTTGCCGCGATCATCGACTGGGAACTGGCGACGATCGGTGATCCGCTGCTGGACCTGGGCTGGGTGCTGGCCACCTGGCCCGACGGCAGCGGCGCCAGCACCGTGTCGGTCACGCCGTGGGAGGGTTTCCCGACGCCCGCCGAACTGGTCGCGCGCTATGGCGCCGGCTCCGCGCGCGATCTGTCGGCGGTCGACTGGTATCATGTCCTCGCCTGCTACAAGCTCGGCATCTTGCTGGAAGGCACCCATGCCCGCGCCTGCGCCGGCAAGGCGCCACGCGACACCGGCGACCGGCTGCACAGCCGCGCCATCCACCTTTTCGACCGCGCCCAGGCGCTGATCCGCTGACATGCAGGAAGGATGTTCCCCCTTGGGCAATGAACTGGACTTCACCGGAAAGACGGTGCTGGTGGTCGGCGGATCGAGCGGCATCGGCAATGGCATGGCCCAGGCCTTTCTGAAGCGCGGCGCCCACGTCCATGTCTGGGGCACGCGTGCCAGCGCCGCCGATTATGCCGGCGAGGAAGGATCGGATCTGGACGGCATCGGCTATACCCAGGTCGATGTCAGCGATCCCGCCGCGATCGCCGCCGCACCCGCCCCTTTCGATGCGCTGGACGTCCTCATCCATTCGCAGGGCGCCGTCCTCTATCGCCGCCAGGAGTTCGAGGTCGATGGCTGGAACAAGGTGATGGCGGTCAATCTCGACTCCATCCTTCATATCTCCAACCGCTTCAAGGATGCGCTGGCGGCCACCAAGGGCGCCGTCATCGTCGTCAGCTCGATCGGCGGGTTCAAGGCGACCTTCGGCAACCCCGCCTATGCCGCGTCGAAGGCGGGCGCCGTCAATCTGGTCCGCGCGCTCGCCATCGCCTGGGCGGGCGAGGGCATCCGCGTCAACGGCATCGCCCCCAGCCTGGTCGATACCAAGATGACCAAGGTGACGATGGACAATGACGAGCGGCGCGACCGCGCGCTGTCGCGCATCCCGCTCGGCCGCTTCGGCTCGGTGGAGGAGATGGCGGGCGTCGCCCTGTTTCTCGCCTCCCCCCTCTCCACCTACATCTGCGGGCAGACGCTGATCGTGGACGGCGGCCTCACGCTGACCTGATCCTCTGGCCGCCTTCGCCCCATTTCCCAAAAGGACCGATCGCATGGATTTCGAATATTCCGACAAGGTGCAGGCGCTGCGGGCGCAGCTCACCGATTTCATGGACGCCCATGTCTATCCGATCGAGAAGGAACGGGATCATTTCCACCATGATCCCGCCCATTTGTGGCAGCGCTGGCCGGGCACCGAGGCGATCAAGGCGAAGGCGAAGGAAGCGGGCCTGTGGAACCTGTTCCTGCCGCATGAATATGGGGCATGGAGTCCGGGCCTCACCAACCTCGAATATGCGCCGCTGGCCGAACTGATGGGCCGGGTGATCGGATCGTCGGAATATTATAACTGCTCCGCGCCCGACACCGGCAATATGGAAGTGCTCGCCCGCTACGGTACGCCCGAGCAGCAGGAGAAGTGGCTCAAGCCCCTGCTCGCCGGCGATATCCGCTCCTGCTATGTCATGACCGAGCCGGGCGTCGCCTCGTCCGACGCCACCAATGTCGAAACGACGATCGTCGCGGATGGCGACGACTATGTCATCAACGGCCGCAAATGGTGGATTTCGGGCGCGCTCGATCCGCTGACCAAAGTCTATATCCTGCTCGGCCGCACCCCCAATGCGGACCGGCCGCGCCACCAGCAGCATTCGCAGATCCTGATCCCGGCCGACACGCCGGGGATCGAGATCGTCCGCCCGCTCGACGTGATGAACGCCGTTCATTCACCCGGTGGCCATGCCGAGATGGTCTTCAAGGATGTGCGCGTGCCCAGGGAAAATCTGATCCTGGGCGAAGGACGCGGGTTCGAGATCGCCCAGGGTCGCCTGGGGCCGGGCCGCATTCACCATTGCATGCGCCTCATCGGCCAGGCCCAGCGCGCGCTCGAATATATGGCCCGCCGCGTCGACAGCCGCGTCGCCTTCGGCCGCAAGCTCGCCGACCAGGGCAGCATCCGCCAGGATATTGCGTTGTCCTTCTGCCAGATCGAACAGGCCCGGCTGCTGACGCTCAAGGCCGCCGACGCGATGGACCGCCACGGCAACAAGGTCGCCAAGGATCTGATCGCCGCGATCAAGATCGTCGCCCCGCGCATGACCCAGACGGTCGCCGACCGGGCGATGCAGGTGTTCGGCGGCATCGGCATGGCCAGCGACTTCCCGCCTGCCGCCGCCTTCATGAATGCGCGTTACCTGCGCCTCGCCGACGGGCCGGACGAAGTCCACATGGCCCAGCTCGGCAAGCTCAAGATCGCCGAACTCAACGCACTGCCGCAACGCTGAGAGACGCAAGAGGGCGAAGGGAAGGATCATGCTGATGACCAGCCAGGAAACAGCCCCGGACGGCCGCGATACCCAGCATCTGGGCACCGCCTGGTGGATGGTGGCGGTGCTGTTCGGCCTCTATGTCCTGTCCTGGGTCGACCGGCTGATCGTGTCGATGCTGGTCACGCCGATCAAGGCACATCTGCTACTCAGCGATGTGCAGGTCAGCATGATCACCTCGACATCCTTCGCCATCTTCTACGCCATTTTCGGCCTGCCGCTCGGCTGGGCGGCGGACCGCTATTCGCGCCGCTGGATCATCTTCGGCGGCGTCGCGCTCTGGGCCGTCGCCACGACTGCTTGTGGTTTCGCGCAAAGCTATGAGGCGCTGCTGGTCGGCCGCATCTTCGTCGGCGCGGGGGAAGCGGCGCTGCTGCCCGCCGCTTATTCGCTGATCGCCGACGCCTTCCCGCCGCGTCTGCTGACCCGCGCCACCTCCACCTTCCAGATGGCGGGCAAGGTCGGCTCGGCGACAGCATTTGCCCTGGGCGGCGTCGCCATCGCCTTCGCCGCCGCGCATAGCGGCATCCATATTCCCTTCCATGGCCCGGCCCAGCCCTGGCAGCTGGTGATGATGATGGTCGGCGTGCCCGGCCTGCTGATTGCCCTGCTGGTCTTCACCTTCCCCGAACCGGGCCGCCGCGGCGCGACCAGGGCCGCACGCCCGGTCGCGGAAAAGGGCGCGATCGCCGGCTTCGTGCGCCAGAACTGGCGGCTGCTGGCGCTGATGCTGGTCGGCACATCCTGCCTCGCCATGTGCGGCTATTCGATGACCAATTGGGTGCCCGCCTATATCGAACGGCATTTCGGCTGGAAGCCGGTGCAATATGGCGTGGCGTTGAGCCTGATGAACATCGTTTCGGCCGTGTCGCTGGTGATCAACGGCTGGATCGTCGACCGTCTGTTCACGCGCGGCATGACGGATGCCCATCTGCGTTTCTACAGCTGGCTGATCCTCGGCTTCCTGCCGGTGATCGCCTATATGTTCTTCGCCACCAACGTCTATGTCTTCCTGGTCTGCTACTGCGTGGCGCAGTTCATCACCGTGCCCTTCATGGTCTATGTCTCCTCGATCATGGGGCTGATCGCGCCGGCGACGATCCGCGCGCGGATGCTGGCCTTCTTCCTGTTCGTCTTCACCATATTGGGCCTGGGCGCCGGCCCGGCGATCGTCGCCGCGCTCACCCAATATGTCTTCCGGTCGGAAGCCGCGCTGGGCCAGTCGCTGGCGGTGGTCGTCACCGTCTGCTCGGTCGTCGCCCTCCTCTCCTTCCGCATGGCCCTGCGCTACCTCGCCCCCACCATCGCCGCGCGTGCCGTCCACGCGCCGGCCGCCTGAAAGGACGCCTGATGTCACTCACCCTCCAGGCTGTCGCGCCCGACCGTCGCACCGACATGGCGCTGACCGACGAGCGCGTCTCGCTCGACTGGCTGCAACTGGATGATCGGCTGAACCGCGCTGCCAATGCCCTCAATGGCCTCGACCTGCACGAACGCCGGGTCGCCGTCTTCGCGCCCAACAGCGCAGAAACCGTGATCGCCTATGTCGCCTGTCTGGAGGCCGGCATTTCCAGCGTCCCGGTCAGCTTCCATCTCACCCCGTCGGAGGCCGCCTATATCCTCAAGGACAGCGGCGCCGTCGCCCTGCTGGTCGGCCCGGAAACGATGGAGGCGGGCCTTGCCGCCGCGGCCGAGGCCGGCGTCGCCACCGTCATCGGCTGGCGCTGCCCCGATCGCGAAGGCCTGATCCATTGGGAAGCCTGGCTCGCCGCCGCCTCGACCGCCGAGCCCGACCCCAGCGTGCCGCCGCTGCCCCATCTCCATTATACCTCCGGCACCACCGGCCGGCCCAAGGCGACCGAGACCCCGCCGCAATATTTCCCGCGCGTCGCCACGGTCCAGGCGCTGGCGGAAACGGTGCGCGCACGCATCACACCCTCGCCCGGCATCGCCGTCGGCCCGCTCTACCATACCGGCCCGCTCGGCATGGCGCGCAACGTCTTCGGCGGCATGAGCCTCATCACGGTCGAGCATTTCGACGCGGAAAAGGCGCTGGCGCTGATCGAGAAATATCGGGTCGCCGGATCGGTCATGGTCCCCACCCATTTCCAGCGCATGCTCGCCCTGCCGGAAGAGGTGCGCGCAAAATATGACATCTCCAGCATCCAGCGCCTCGCCCATACCGGCGCGGCCTGCCCGCGCGCCGTCAAGCAGGCGATGATCGACTGGTTCGGCCCGGTGCTGGTGGAGGCTTATGGCGGCACCGAGGCCGGTTCCACCACCTTCATCACTTCGCCCGAATGGCTCGAACGCCCCGGCTCGGTGGGCCGCGCCTTGGCCCCGTTCGAAACCGTAATCTATGGCGATGATGGCGCGGTGCTGGGCGCTAACGAAGTCGGCCAGGTCTATTTCCGCGACACCAGCGGCCATGGCATCGTCTATCGCGGCGACCCGGAAAAGACCGCCGCCGCCCATATCGCACCCGGCATCTTCACCCTGGGCGAAATGGGCTATGTCGATGATGCGGGCTATCTCTTCATCACCGATCGCGTGTCGGACATGATCGTGTCGGGCGGCGTCAACATCTATCCTGCGGAATCCGAACATGTACTGCTGCGCCATCCCAAGGTGGCCGACATCGCCGTGGTCGCCGCCCCCAATGCGGAAATGGGCGAGGAAGCCCGCGCGCTGGTGATCCCGCGCGATCCGGCCGATCCGCCCAGCGCCGACGAACTCAACGCCTTCTGCCGCGCCAGCCTTGCCGGCTATAAATGCCCGCGAGGCTATGAGATGGTCGACGATATCGGCCGCACCATCATGGGCAAGGTCAACAAGAAGGCGCTGCGCCAGCGCTTCTGGCCGTCCGACCGGACGATCGGGGGCTGATCTTCATGCGTCTTGCGTCCCTCACTCTGCCGCTTCTGGCCTTGCTCGCCGCCTGCGCGCCCTCGGGCCAGGCCCGGCGCGACGGCACCGACTGGCCCGGCTATGGCGGCATCGACGAAAATCATTACAGCCCCTTGAAAGATATCAACGACCGCAATGTCGACCGGCTCGGCCTCGCCTGGTATCAGGATATCGAAGGCGGCGGCTCCAGCCTGACCGCACCGATCGCGGTCGACGGCATCCTCTATTATGCCTCGGGCTACAGCGTCGTCCACGCGGTCGACGCCGCCACCGGCCATGAACTCTGGACCTATGACCCGCAAAGCTGGAAGGTCGCCGACCAGAAGATGCGCGGCGCCTGGGGCAGTCGTGGCATCGCCTATGATAATGGCGCCGTCTATGTCGGCACGATCGACGGCCGGCTGATCGCCATCAATGCCCGCACCGGGCACAAGCTTTGGTCGACCCAGACCATCGGCAAGGATGACGAACGCTATATCAGCGGCGCGCCCTGGGTGTTCAACGGCAAGGTCTTGATCGGCCATGGCGGCGCCGATTTCGCGCCGATCCGCGGCTATGTCACCGCCTATGACCAGAAGACCGGCAAGCAGCTCTGGCGCTTCCACACCGTGCCCGGCGACCCGAAGCTCGGCTTCGAGAACAAGGCGATGGCGATGGCCGCCAAGACCTGGACCGGCGAATGGTGGAAATATGGCGGCGGCGGCACCGCCTGGAACGCCATGGCCTATGACCCCAAATATAACCGCATCTATATCGGAGTCGGCAATGGCTCGCCCTGGAACCAGAAGATCCGCAGTCCGGGCGGCGGCGACAATCTCTTCCTCTGCTCGATCGTCGCGCTCGACGCCGACACCGGCGAATATGTCTGGCACTATCAGACCAATCCGGGCGAGACCTGGGACTTCAACTCGGCGATGGACATGGAACTCGCCCGGCTGAAGATCGACGGACAGGACCGCGACGTGCTGATGCACGCGCCCAAGAATGGCTTCTTCTACGTCATCGACCGCGCCACCGGAAAGCTGATCTCCGCCCGCAACATCGTGCCGGTCAACTGGGCCAGCGGCATCGACGTGAAGAGCGGCCGGCCGATCGAAAACCCCGCCGCCCGCTATCCCGGCGGCAAGGCGGCGATCGTCTACCCCTCGCCCTTTGGTGCCCATAATATCGAGGCGATGTCCTTCAATCCGGCCAGCGGCCTCGTCTATATCCCGACGATGGATCAGGGCCGCGTCTATATCGACCCGGCCGAGCCGCTCGAGGGCTGGAAGCATCTCGATGGCCAGCGCATCAGCGTCGGCACCGGCGCGCCACCGCCCGGCGTCACGCCCGATCGCCCCGCCACCAGCTTCCTGCTCGCCTGGAACCCGGTGACGCAGAGCGAGGCCTGGCGCATTCCCATGCCCGGCCTGCGCGGCGGCGGCGGCACTGCGACCACGGCCGGCAACCTGCTGTTCCAGGGCAATGCCGGCGGCAAGTTCGTCGCCTATGCCGCCACCAGCGGCAAGCCGCTCTGGTCGTTCGATGCCCAGACCGCGGTGATGGCCCAGCCGATCAGCTATCGCGCCCGCGGCCGGCAATATGTGACGGTCATTGCCGGCTCCCGCTTCCCAACCGCCATCGGCCTGCCGCGCGAATGGAATTACCGCACCCAGCAATGGCGCGTCCTGACCTTCGCCCTCGATGGCAAGGCCGCGCTGCCGAAAGTCGATCCCGTCGACATGCCGGTGATCGACGATCCCGCCTTCGCCGTCGATCCGGCAAAGGCCGCCATCGGCGCCACCGTCTTTGGCCAGCGCTGCTCCATCTGTCATGGCGCCAACGCCGTGTCGGGCGGCGCCGCGCCGGACCTGCTCCAGTCGGGCGTTCCGCTCGACACCGCCAGCATGAAGGATGTGCTGCACAACGGCATCCTGCGCGAACGGGGCATGCCGCGCTTCCAGGAACTGACCGACGAAGAGATCGCCGGGCTCCAGCATTATTTCCGCCAACGCGCCCGTCAGGTGCTGGCCGCGCAGTCCGCCGGCCAGCCGGGCGCCCAAACGCACAGAGGCTTGAATGAAGGTCAATGACGTCGTCACCTATGCGGTGGAAGGCTCCATCGCGGTCATCACGGTCAACTCGCCGCCGGTGAACGCCCTCTCCAACGCCGTGCGCCAGGGCGTCGCCAGCGCGGTCGAAACCGCCATCGGCGATCCGGCGGTTGGCGCCATGGTGCTGATCTGCGAAGGCCGCACCTTCTTTGCCGGCGCCGACATCACCGAATTCGGCAAGCCGCCGGTCGAACCGACGCTGCGCAACCTGCAGCTGGTGGTGGAGAATGCCACCAAGCCGGTGATAGCCGCCATCCACGGCACGGCGCTGGGCGGGGGCCTGGAACTCGCGCTCGTCGCCCATTATCGCATCGCCGTGCCCTCGGCCAAATGCGGCCTGCCCGAAGTCAATCTGGGCCTGCTGCCCGGCGCCGGCGGCACCCAGCGCCTGCCGCGCATCGTCGGCGTCGAAAAGGCGCTCGACCTCATGACCGCCGGCAGCCCGGTCTCGGCCAAAGCCGCAAAGGAAATGGGCCTGATCGACGAACTCGCCGCCGAAGGCCAGTTGCGCGCCGACGCCATCGCCTTCGCCCAGCGCGTGCTCGATGAAGGACGCCCGCTGCTCAAGGTCCGCGACCGCACCGAGAAGCTGGACGAGGCGCGCGGCAAGCCCGAAATCTTCGCCGATTTCCGCAAGGCCAACGCCCGCAAGTTCCGTGGCTTCAACGCCCCCGAAGCGATCATCCGCTGCGTCGAGGCGTCACTGGACCTGCCCTTTGACGAGGGCATGACCTTCGAGCGCCAATTGTTCAACGAGCTTCAGGCCGACAGCCAGTCCGCCGCCCAGCGGCACGTCTTCTTCGCCGAGCGTCAGGCCGCCAAGGTCGACAGCCTGCCCGCCGACACCCCGATCCTGCCGATCGGCAAGGTCGGCGTCATCGGCGCCGGCACCATGGGCGGCGGCATCGCGATGAACTTCGCCAATGCCGGCATCCCCGTCACCCTGGTCGAAACCAACGAGGAGGCGCTGTTCCGCGGCCTGCGCATCATCCGCGGCAATTATGAGACGACCGCCAAGAAGGGCAAGATGAAGCCCGAGGATGTCGACACCCGCATGGGCCTGCTCACCGGATCGATCGCGATGGAGGATCTGGCCGATTGCGACCTGATCATCGAAGCGGTGTTCGAGCAGATCGACGTCAAGCGCGAGGTCTTCGCCAAGCTCGACCGGATCGCCAGGCCCGGCGCCATTCTCGCCACCAACACCTCCTATCTCGACATTGACGACATCGCCGCTGCCACCAGCCGGCCCGACAGCGTCGTCGGCCTCCATTTCTTCTCGCCGGCCAATGTCATGAAGCTGCTGGAGGTGGTCCGCACCAGGGACACGAAGCCCGAGATCATCGCCACCGCCATGAAGCTTGCCAAGACGATCGGCAAGATCGGTGTGCTGGTCGGCAATGGCTATGGTTTTGTCGGCAACCGCATCCTCGCCGCCCGCAACACGCAAGCGGACCAGCTGATCCTCGAAGGAGCCACGCCCTGGGCGGTCGACAAGGTGCTGTACGACTTCGGCTTTGCCATGGGCCATTTCCAGATGCGCGATCTGGTCGGGCTCGATGTCGGCTGGAACCCCAAGACCACCAGTTCCGCCAATGTCCGCGAGATCCTCAACGAAATGGGCCGCCACGGACAGAAGACGAAGGGCGGCTTCTACGATTATGACGAGAACCGCAAACAGACCCCCTCGCCGGTCGCGATGCAGGTGATCGAGGATTTCGCCGCGAAGCAGGGCATCGTCCGCCGCGACATCAGCGACGCGGAGATCCAGGATCGCATCCTCTTCGCCATGGTGAATGAGGGCGCCCGCATCCTTGACGAAGGCATCGCCTCGCGCGCGTCCGACATCGATATCGTCTGGATCACCGGCTATGGCTGGCCGAAATATCGCGGCGGCCCGATGTTCTGGGCCGATCTCCAGGGGCTTCCCACCGTCCTCGATCGGCTGAAGGCGCTGGAGGCAGCGCACGGCGCCGCCTTCACCCCCTCCCCGCTGATCGAGCGACTGGTGGCACAGGGCGAGGGGTTCAAGGACGCATGATGAAGGGCAATAAAATCGCCATCACCGGCATTGGCGAAACCGCGTTCCTGCGCAAGGGCGAGGAAACGGTGATGCAGATGATGACCCGCGCCAGCCTGGCCGCGATCGCTGACGCGGGCCTTACCCCCGCCGATATCGACGGCCATGTCAGCAACAAATATGTCGGCCACCCGTCGGAGGAGGTCGCCCATGCGATCGGCGCTGCGACCCGGCGCTTCACCGCCGTCGCCGACACGGCGGGCGGCACCGCTACCACCGGTGACGCGCTGCGGCTGGCGCAGCTCGCGATCGAGGCCGGGCTCGCCCGCCATGTCCTCGTCCCCTATGCCATTCGCTCGACCAAGCCGGGCGGCGTCTATGGCTTCCACGCGCGCGAGCCGCAAAAGGCCGGGCTGGAAATGCCCGCCGGCTTCTTCGGCCAGCCCACCTATTTCGCCACCATGGCCAATCGCTACGCCCATGAATTCGGCATGAGCGAGGAGGAACTGGCGTCCGTCTCGATGACCTATCGTGCCTGGGCAGCGCTGACCCCCAGCGCCCAGAAGCGCGATCCTATGGACCTTAACGCCTATCGCCAGACGCCGATGATCTCGACCCCGCTGCGCGTCGCCGACTGCTGCCTCACCACCGATGGCGGTGGCGCCTATGTGGTGAGCGCGGTGGAGGCCGCCCGCGACCTGCCCCATCCGGTGATATCGGTGCAGGGCGTCGGCATCGGCTACAATAATTACCCCCATGGCGTGCTGTTCACGCAGAAACCCTGCACCTTCGACTATCCCGGCTGGGACTCGGCGGCGCAGGCCTATGCCATGGCCGGCGTGGACCCCAAGGATCTGGACCTCGCCCAGGTCTATGACGGCTTCTCCATCTCGGCGATCGTCCAGACCGAGATGCTGGGGCTGTGCGATCGCGGCGAAGGCGCCCGCTTCTACGCCGCCGGCCATGCCAAACCGGGCGGCCGGATGCCGGTCAATACCAGCGGCGGCCATATGTCGGGCGGCTATGTCCCCGGCATCAACCTGCTGATCGAGGCCGTGCGCCAGCTGCGCGGGCAGGAGGGCGATCGCCAGGTGCCCGACGCCCGCCTCTGCGCGGTGGCGGGCCTGGGCGGCAATAATCATTCCACCACCATCCTTGCGAGGGACTGACCATGGGCATTCCCATCTATCCCGTCCATCTGGAAGATCCGCTGTTCCAGGGCTTCTACGACGGCCTCGATGCCGGCGAACTGCGCATCACCGTCGACGCCGAAACCGGCGAATGGGTCTGGTATCCGCCAGAGGTCGTCCCCGGAAAGCCCGATGCCGTGCTGGAATGGCGCCCGGTCTCGGCCGAGGGCAAGGCCTATAGCTTCACCACCGTGATCCGCAGCCTGCTGCCCGGCGACCACAAGGCAGAAGTCCCCTACACCGTCATCCTGTTCGAACCCGACGATGCGCCGGGCGTGCGGATCGCGGGCATATTGGTGGATGACGACGGCGTGGAGCCGGCCTGCGACATGCGCCTGCGCTTCCGCCCGGTCGAGGCGGGCGATCACCGCATCGCCGGCTTCGCGCCGGTCCGCTGACATGCAGTTGGACCGGCGCACAGCGATACTGGGCAGCGCGGCGCTCGCGCTCGCCGGCTGCACCCGCGCCGGCACGCCGCGTGCCTCCACGGTCCCGGCGCCCCTGACCCCGGCCGATTTCAGCCTAGTCATCGACGGGCTCGACCATGCCGAGGGCGTCGCCAGCGCCCCCGACGGCCGCCTGTTCCTGTCCAACAGCGGCGGCGCGATCGGCGTTCTGGCACCGGGCCAGCCGCTGCGGCAGGTCGGCGCCCCGCTCGCCGCCAATGGCGTCGCCGTCGATGCCCAGGGCCGCGTGATCGTCGCGAATATGGGCCTGCTCAAGCAGCAGCCCGGCCCGCTCCAGCGCATTACCCTCGAAACCGGCACGGTCGAAACGCTCGTTTCGGAACTGGAGGGGCGCCAGTTGGTCGCCTCCAACGGCCCGGCCACCGCGCGGGACGGCAGCATCTATTGCACCCACAGCAGTTGGGGGCCGGTCGCCAATATCGGCACCACCACGCCGGCCGGCTTCATCTACATGGTCCGGCCCGACGGCAGCGCCGCGATCGTCGCGCGCGACCTGCGCGGGGTCAACGGCCTCTGCCTCGACCGCGATGAGCGCCATGTCTATGCCTCGCTGACTGCCGAAGGCCGCATCCGCCGCTGGCGCCGCAACGCCGACGGCACCCTTGCCGACCCGCAGGATTTCGGCCCGCAACTCGGCACCGTCGTCCCCGACCAGACGGTCAAGGCCATCCTCGCCCTGCCGCCGCAGGAAAAGGCGGCGCTGGGTTATTGCGACGGCATCGCCTTCGACATGGCCGACAATCTCTGGATCACCCTGCCCTTTTCCAACCGGCTGGTCGCGCTGACGCCGCAGGGCCGGCAGATCGACATCCTGCATGATCCCGCCGGCGAAAAGATCGCCATGCCGACCAATCTCTGCTGGGGCGGGCCGGATCGGCGCACCCTCTATGTGGTCTCGCGCGGCAAGGGCATGATCGTCCAGGCCCGCACCGCCATCGCCGGCGCCCCACTCGCCAACTGGCCAGCCGGCTGAAGCACCACTTTCCTACTGCACGCTTTTCTGCTCCATACTCCGCGATGGAATTGCCGATCTGCTTCAATGCCAGGCGTGACCCAAGGGGCGCGTTCGTGTCGCGTCACAGACGCGCGGGCGTGACCCCAATGTCGCGTGGCTGTCGCATCGGCGTGACTTTGGCGGCGCGTTTGCGCGTCAAACCGCCCATATTTTCGATGATCAACGGTGTGAACTTCGCGGCGATGACCTGAGCCTGACCCTGTGATGACCCGATCAGGCCATCTCGATCACCACCTTGCCCTGCGCCTTGCGATCCATGATCCAGCGGATCGCCGCCCGGCTCTCGTCAAAGGCGAACCGCGCGCCGATCGCCGGCCGCAGCCCGCCCCGTTCATACCAGTCATAAAGCTGCGCCATATTAGCGGCATGGATGTCCGGCTCGCGCCGGCTGTGCATCCCCCATGTCACGCCGACGATCGACGCCGTCTTCACCAGCGGCAGGTTCAACGGGATCGCCGGAATGCTCCCGGCGGCAAAGCCGACCACCAGATAGCGCCCGTCCCAGCCCATGGTGCGAAAGGCCGGCTCGGCCAGATCGCCACCGACCGGATCGAAGATCACATCGACACCGCGCTCCCCGGCCAGCGCCTTCACCGCCTGCTTGATGTCGACCTCAGCATAATTGACCGTCTCGTCCGCGCCATGCGCCCGCGCCAGATCCAGCTTCTCCGCGCTGGAGGCCGCCGCGATCACCCGTGCGCCCATGCGCTTGCCGATCTCCACCGCCGCCAGTCCCACGCCGCCCGCCGCGCCCAGCACCAGCAGCGTCTCGCCGGCCTGCAACCGCCCGCGTTGGCGCAGCCCGTGCAGCGCCGTCGCATAGACCATGGTGAAACCGGCCGCGACGTCGAAGCCCATCGCATCGGGAATGATGCTGGTGCGGAAGGCCGGCGCCACCGCCTGCTCGGCAAAGGCGCCCTGGAACGGGATCGCCGCCACCCGGTCGCCGATGCGAAAGCCGTTGACGCCCTCGCCGATCGCATCGACCACCCCGGCCGCCTCGCCGCCGGGGATGAAGGGCAAGGGCGGCTTGGTCTGGTAGAGATTCTGGATCATCAGCGCGTCGGGGAAATTGACGCTCGCCGCCCGCACCGCCAGCCTGATCTCGCGCGGCCCCGGCTGGGGCACGGGCACGTCACGGAACGCCAGTTGCTCGGGCGCGCCATGCGCCTCGCACATCAGCGCCCGCACGGATCAGCTGCCCAGAAACTGCTGGCGCATCTTGTAATAATCGTCGCTTGGATATTTCTCGCTATGCTGGCCCGCCGGCCAGTCGGCATAGGGCGTCAGCGCCGGTTCGGGCGGCGACGTATAGTCGGACAGGCCCCGGCGACGGATGATCTTCCACACCCCGTTTCGCCGTTCCAGATCGTCGAGATAGCGGCCCTGGAAGAAGACATCCTCCTCGCCCCCGCCTTCCTTGCGGTCGCGCCGATGCTGCGCGAAATAATAGCATTCGGAAAAAGCCTTGTCCCCCTTCACCTCGACCGAGACATTGGTGATGTGGTGGCAGGCATATTTCAGCGTCGACACGATCTTGAAGGCGAAGCCGACGAAATCGGACGACTTGCCCTCGAACTTGCCATGTTTGTGCGTCGATTCCGGCCAGAAGAGGGATCGCAGCAGCGCCTCGTCCGCCCGGTCATTGGCCCGCGCATAGGCATAGAGGGTTTCGGTGATCGCCTGCTTGGACTCGATGATGTCCAGCCGCTGGGCCATGTCCATGCCGCTTGCCTTTCCCCTGGGCGCGGCGGCCGATGCCTCGGCGGCGGCGGCCATGCCGATCGGCAGCGCCAGCATGGCGGCCAGCGTGCCCCGACGATTGCGTTCTTCCATGCTCATTCTCCCGGATTTTCCAGCAGGCCCGGCTCGGCGCGCAGGCGCGGCAGCACTTCCTTCTCGAACAGGCGCAGGCTGCGCCACGACACTTCGGGGTCCAGCCCGCCCAGCAGCGCGTGGAAGGTGACGGCCGTGCCCCGGCCCAGCCCCTTGAGATATTCAAAACATTCGTCGGGCGTCAGCACCTTGATGTTCGGCATCGCCTTCAGCCCCTCGATCGTTTCAGCGGGCTGATAGCGTGTCTGGCCGGTGCCGCGCTCCTTGGCCCATTCGGCATAGGCGTTGGTCGCATAGGCGACATGCGGCGCCACCAGCGGCCAGTCGCGGTCCGGATCGTCGGAAACATAGAGGAAGCTCGCCGCCGGCTTGCGCAGTTCCTCGGGCGGCGGGAAGCCGGCCTTTTCCCGCTCTTCCTTGTAGAGGGTGAACAGGTCGGGATGGCCGGGGAAATATTGATAGCCGCCCTTGGCCGCGCGGATCGCCGACTTGTCGGTCGACCCGCCCATGTAGATTTTCGGCCCGCCCGGCGTTGCCGGGGCCGGCGTCACCCGCACGGTGCGCTCGCGAAACTCGAACGGCTCGCCGGTCCAGGCCTGCTTCAGCGTGGCCATCGCCTCGTTCATGATCGCCAGCCGCTTGGTGATGTCCTTGCCGAACATCTCGAACTCATGCGGGCGATAGCCCATGCCGGCGGTGAGCCACACGCGGCCGGGCGCGATATTGTCAAGCACCGCCAGATCCTCGGCCAGCCGCAGCGGATCGTGCATGGTGACGACCAGCGCCGACAGATGCGCGACGATATTCTCCGTCGCCCCCAGGATCGACGCCGCCTGCACCATGGAGGACGGGCAATAGCCGCCCTCAGCGCCATGATGCTCGGCCAGGAACACCTGCGTGAAGCCCAGCTTGTCGGCCCATTGTGCCTGCTCGATCGCAGTGCGGTAAAGCACGGGATGCGGCGCGCCGAAATCCGGCCGGTTCATGTCGTAACGAAGGTTCAACTGCACCCTTTGGGTTCCTCTTCCCGATTATCTGCTGTTGGTTCAGGCCGCCGAAACGCGCGACTGGATACGGCCGGTCACGTCCGCCGCCTGCATCGCCTTGCCGCTGTCGATCAGCGCGTCGATCGCGTCCGGCGCATAGCCGATCTCGGCCAATATCTGCCGCGTATGCTCACCCAGCCGCGGCGCGGACTTGCGCGCATGGCCCGGCGTGTCGCTCAGATGGATGAAGCTGCCGAACTGGCGGACATGGCCATACATGGAATCGAAATTCTCGATTACCCGGTTGCTGGTCACCGCCCAGTCCTGCCACAGCGCCTCGCGCACCCAGCTCTTCGCCGCCGGTATTTCGCACGGCACACCCGCCGCATCGAGCAGGGCGAAGGCCTCCGCGCTCGTCTTGTCGGCAAACCAGGGCGCCAGCGCCGCCAGCAGCACCGCGTCATGCAGCGACCGTTCCTTTGGCGAAGCAAAGCGCGGATCGCCGATCAGCCCGGCCTGACCGACCGCCTGCGCCAGCGCCGCGAAGCGCCCGTCCTGCCGGCAGGCGATGCAGAGCCAGCCGTCGCTGGTGCGATAGAGCCGGTCGAGCGCATTATAGCCCGCCTGATCCTTGTCGAGGCGGAAGCCGTAGACGACCTGCTTGTCGGCATCCAGGAAATGCTCGGACGTGGTCCACAGGCTCGAATGGAGCTGGGGTATCTCCATATAGTCGCCGACGCCGCTGATCGCGCGCCGCTCCAGCCCCATCAATATGCCCGCCGCGCCCAGGAAGCCGTTATTATAATCCTCATTGCCGAACACCGACCGGGTCGGCGGATTGCCCGCGCCGCCGCCTTCGTAGAGCAGGCCGGTCCAGCCCGACACCAAGGGCGCAAAGCTCTTGAGCAGCGACTTGGGACCCCTGGATCCATAGCCGGGCAGATAGACATAGAGCAGGCGCGGATTGATCTGCGACAGCGCCTCATAGCCGATGCCCAGCTTGTCAGCCTTGCCGGGGCGCAGATTATGGGTGACGACATCGGCCTGCGCCACCAGCTTCAGCGCCGCTTCCAGCGCCTCGGGCTGCTTCAGGTTCAGCACGATGTCGCGCTTGCCGCGCTGCGCCGCGTCGAAACAGTCGGGCAGCGGCCGCATCTGGTCGCCATCGGGCGTCTCCACCTTGATGACGTCAGCGCCCAGGTCCGACAGCAGCCGCCCGCCAAAGCCCACCGCGAAGAAGGACGAGAAGTCCACCACCTTGATGCCTTCGAGCGGCCGGTCGATCGGCTTGCCCGCCGCCGCCAGTTCGCCCCGCTTGCGCGCGATCAGGTCGGCCAGTGCATCATTGTCGGCGCCGATCGTCGGCGCCGGGCGCGGCGCGGCGCAGGGCGTGCGATCGAACCGCACGGCGGGAGCCGCCTGATAGATGGTGCCGAACTCCGCGTCCGGCAGCGCAATCCGCTGGCCGACAAATTCCACCTGCTCGTCCAGCAATACTTCGGCCGGTTCCAGCACCGGCAGCGCCGCCACATCGGCCGCCTGGAACAGCGCGATCCATTCGGCGCGCGGGCGCGCCTTGAACGCATCGAAAATCTCGACGCGGGCGATATGATATTCGTCGTCGCTCAATGGCACCGACATTTCCGCCGCGCCCTTGACCACCGACACCCGGTCGCCAAAGCCAAGCTGGTCCATCGCCGCCTTGAAGCCGCCCTGGCCGCCGGTATGGATCTGCAGGAACAGGCCGTCGCCGCATTCGAACATGCCGGTCACCAGCCGGGTCCGGCCAAACCGGTCGACCGCGCCGGAATCCCCCGCCTTGATGTAGGAAATACCGTCTTCCTGCCACCAATTGTTCATCGGCGACTGGGCCAGCATCGCGTCGAGCAGCGAGGATTCAACCTTCTGTCCTTTGCCACTCGATCGCCGCGCCCGGATCGCCGTCAATGCACCGATCACGCCCAGAAACGCCTGACCATAATGAAGCGCGGGATGGCCCAGATAGACCGGCCCTTCGCGGAACGGGCTGGACTTGTCGATCATCGTGCCGAGCAGCGCCGCCGCCAGCCCCTCGCCGCGCGGCCGGTCGGCAAAGGGCGTGTCCGCGCCATAGGCGGTCAGCGCCGACACGATCAGTTGCGGATAGTCGCGCGCCAGGCTCTCACCGTCCAGACCCAGCGCCTTCGCCTCCCCTTCCTCCAGCGCATGAATGAAGATGTCCGCTCCGCCGAGCAGTCCGCGGAGCGCTGCCCGATCATCCGCATCGGCCACGTCCAGCTCGACGCTGCGCTTGGACCGGTCCCAGCTCTTGCGGGTCAGTTCATGGGCGAAATAGGCGCCGCCCCTGGGCTCGACCTTCAGCACGTCGGCGCCATGGTCGGCGAGCAGCATGCCCGCAATCGCGACCGGCATTTCGGTCGACAGCTCGATAACGACAAGATGGTCCAGAGGGCCGGGCATCACGCACTCCTGTTTGGCGGTCTGCGCCGCCTCTTGTTCGGATCTGGCCGGTAGTGCGCGGAATCGCGCCTCCGACCTTTCCCTTGAAACAGACACGCTTTTTCCCGGCAGTGCAAGTAATATTGCACTATAGGTTCAAATTCATTCCTTACCCGTCAGCCATGCCGGATCATAGCGCGGCCGGTCCATCTGGAAACTGTCGCCATTGCGCACATACCAGCCACTGCCATGGGTGCGGCCGATCAGCTTCATCGCCGGCGTATCGAAATAGACCCGCTCGCGATCGGTGATGAACTCGTCGCGGATATGCGCCATCACGATCTCGCCGATGATCACCGTCTGCATCGTGCCGATGTCCATCGCCGCGACCTTGCGGCATTCGAAGCTGACCGGGCTGCTGGCGATCAGTGGCGGCGTGACCAGCACCGACGGCGCGGTCTCGATCCCGGCATAGTCGATCTCGCTGACATCAGCCGGCGCATCGACGCTGCAATGGTTCATCTTCTCGGCATCATCCTCGCACACCAGGTTCACGACGAACTCGCCGGTGGCGATGATGTTGGCGGCCGTGTTCTTCAGGCCGCGCGACACCGGCTCCTTGAGCAGACCCAGCGCCACCAGCGGCGGCTCCGTGCCAACGCAGTTGAAGAAGCTGTAGGGCGCGGCATTGACCACGCCCGCTTCGGACCGGGTGGTGATCCAGGCGATCGGGCGCGGGGTGATGGTCGAATTGACGATCTTATAGCGGGTCGCCATCGGCAGGCTGCGCATGTCGAACTGCATGACTTATTCCTTCGCCCCAGTTGCCGCCTTCGCGGCAGCCTTTGCCGCTGCGCGTGCCTTGAACGCCTCGCGAGCGCGGGGCACTTCCTCCCCCGCCTGGCAGGTATGGCAATAGACCAGTTCCAGCGCATGATTGGCCGACAGGTCGCCGCTTTCCGCCTGATCCAGCAGCCGCTTGGTCAGTTCGACCGCATGGGCGTTGCCGCCGCCAATCGTCGCGCCCAGCGCCAACGCCTGCGCGACCGCCTCGCCCGGCGGCACCAGCCGGCTGACCAGCCCCAGGCTCAATGCCTCGGCCGCCTCCAATGTCCGCCCCGAAAAGATGATCTCGGCCGCGCGTGCCCGCCCCAGTTGCCGGGTCAGGAACCAGGCCGCCCCGCCATCGGGAACCAGCCCGAAATCCAGGAATGGCGCGCCGAACCGCGCATCGTCTGCAGCGAAGATCATGTCGCAGGCCATCGCCAGACTCCAGGACACGCCATAGGCGCCGCCCTCCACTGCTGCCACGGTCGGGATCGGCAGCGCGCGCAGCCGGCGGATGATCCGCTGCCCCATCTCCAGCCGAGCGGCGAGCCGCAACGCACCCTCGCCCCGCGCCGGCGGCAGCTTCACGTCGCCGCCATTGCTGAAATAGCCATCCGCCCCGCACAGCAGCAGCATCCGCGCCGGCGTCGCATTTTCCAGCCGGTCGAGCGCAGCAGAAAACTGCTCCCACATGGTGAAGGAAACGGTGTTCTTCGCGCGCGGCCGGTTGAGGGTGATGACGGCCACGCCATCCGCGCGCAGCTCGAACAACAGTTCGGGGTCTTCGCTCGGCGCGCTCATCTCACTCTCCCATGCTGATGCCCATGTCGGGCCTGGGGCATGCCTAGACGAGGCGCGCACCATGATGCAAGAAAATTTGCATCATGGTGCAGATTCAAGCCGCTTTCGTCTTGGTCTTGGGCGACATGGGCAGCGCATCCATGCCGCGCTCGGCAATATCCTTGATCAGCGCTTCGACTTCCTTGCGCGCCGCACCCTTCAGCGAACCGAGCAGGCAGGACAGATAGCTGCTGACCAGCCGGACGATCACCTCGTCATCGGGTATGCGGCCCTGCGCCCAGTCGTTGATGGTCGCATATTCGAAGCGCACCAGATCATCGACCAGCTTGTCGACCTGCACCCAGGGCTGCAACTGCTTCGTGGCGTCGAGCGCCTCGATCCACTGCTTGTTATGATGGATGGCCGGCGAGTGCATCGCGGTCCAGATGTCGCGGTCGACATCCGAACTGAAATAGAGCGCCATGATCGCCTTGATATAGTTGCGGATCTTCCGGTTGCGCTGGACGACCGAAATCATCCGCTCCAGATTATGCTGCATCGTGCCGGGCGGGCTCGAATAGACGATGCGGCTGACATATTCGTCGAAATATTCCTGGATCGCAGTGGCGATCATCCGCTCGCGGGTCTGGAAAGCGTTGTAGAGCGTCCGCTTGGCGACACCCGCGCGCTGGCCGATCTCGTTCATGCTCAGCGCCGCGATCCCCTGTTCGGCGATCACCTTGCGCGTTTCCTCCAATATCCGGCGACGGCGCTCGATGATCGCCGGACTGGAATAGGTCTGCGGCCGATCGCCATTTTCCTTGAGGTCAGCCATGTCCTTGTCCGTCGTCAAATTCGCTCATCCTCCCCGAGGCGCGCCCGGCGGGGGCACGTAACCGACGATCATAACGCAATTGCATGAACGTGCAAATTTGATGCCGCACGGCCGGACTTTGTGCAAGCCCCTGCTCGACGCAGACAAGGAGCCCCGCCTCCCGATAAAAGGAAGCGGGGCGAAGCAGCATCCGCCACAAGGGGACGGATGCCATGGGAGGTCAGTTTGCCTTGGGCGCGGTTTCCCGCGCGCGCTGCCGGATATAGTGGCGCAGCCCTTCCAGATCGGCGTCGCTCAACTGCTCGAAGGCGCCCATGCCGCGCGCCATCAGCGCCCCGTCATGCACCACCGACTTGAAGGTCTCCGCGTCCAGCGGCACCGCCGACTTGCGCAGGTCCGGCGCCGCGCCGCCCGCCATCATGCCTGCACCATGACAGATGACGCAGCTGCTATTGTAGATGCCGGCGCCGACCTTGGCCTTGGCGGCGTCGACGGTGAAGGCCGGATCATCCTGGATCGGCTCGTCCACCGGCTCGAACTTGGGCAGTGCCTTGGTGCCACCGATCGCGAAGGTCAGCACCCGACGTTGCTGCTGGCGATAATCCCAGTTGGGCACGTTGGGGAAGCTGCTGCGGAAACCGGTGATGACCGACACATATTGCTTGCCGCCGACCGTATAGCTGATCGGTGCGGACAATATGCCGTTCTGCGCCGGGAAGGACCAGAGCTTGCGCCCATCGGTCGCCGAATAGGCGTTGAAATTGCCGTCATTCGTGCCCTGGAACAGCAGGCCGCCACCGGTCGCCATGATGCCGCCATTGAACACGCCAGGTTGCGGCACCGACCAGGCGACCTTGTTGTTGGCGACGTCGAAGGCGACCAGCTTGCTCACCGCAGCGGGCGGCACCAGATTGGCGGGCGGCGCGCCCAGCCCGGTATTGACCATCATCCCCGGCTTGTAGGTCCAGTCCTTCACATTGGCCGGATCGACGAACACGCGGCCGCCCTCCATCACCGGAATATAGCTGAGGTTCGTCTTGGGACTGAACGCCATCGCCTGGACGCCATGCGCGCCATTAGGGAAGGGATACATCATGAACGGCTTGCCGTTCGGATATTGCGCCTCGGGATTGATCTCGGGCCGGCCGGTGACCGGGTCGATCCGCTTGGCCCAATTCTGCTTTGCGAACTCGCCCGCCGAAATGAACTTTCCGGTCTCGCGGTCCAGCGCATAGAAGAAGCCATTCTTGGGCGCGTGCATCAGCACCGACCGCATCTTGCCGCCAATCTCGATATCGGCCAGCTCGATATCCATCGCATCGTTGAAATCGTGGCTATTTTCCGGGTTCACCTGATAGTGCCAGGCATATTCCCCGGTCTTCACGTCGATCGCCACGATCGAGGCGAGATAGAGATTGTCGCCACCACCGGGCGAACGGATTTTCTGGTTCCACGGCCAGCCATTGCCGGTGCCGAGGTAGATGCGGTCATATTTGGCGTCATAGGCCATGGCGTGCCACACCGTGCCGCCGCCGCCGAACTTCCACCATTCGCCGGTCCAGGTCTTGGCCGCCGCCTCCATCGCCTTGTTCTCGAAGCCCTTGGCCGGATCGCCCGGCACCACGAACCAGCGCCACGCCTTCTTGCCGGTCTTGGCATCATAGGCGGTCACATAGCCGCGGGTCGGGCTGTAATCCGCGCCACCAAAGCCGACCACGATCTTGTCGCCGGCCACCCATGGCGGGCCTGTGATATAGCCGTTTTCCGCCTCGTCCAGTGTCTGGACCGACCAGCGCGGCTTGCCGGTCTTGGCGTCGACCGCGATCAGCCGGCCTTCGCGCGTGGCGGTATAGATCAGCCCGTCCTTATAGGCCATCCCGCGCGTGCCCCAGCCGGCGCGCATCCGCCATTTCGCCTCCGGCTGGCTCGCCACATCGGGGTCATATTGCCAAAGCAGCTTGCCGGTCTTGGCGTCGAGCGCATGGACGACCGACAGGCCCACCGCAAAATAGAGCACGCCATCTATCGCCAGCGGCTGTGTATAGCTGTCATAGGTGTCGATATCATAGGACCAGGCGAGACCAAGCTTGCCGACATTGTCGGCGCTGATCTGGTCGAGCGCGCTATAATGCTGCTCCTTGTCGTCGCCGCCAAAGCTGGACCAGTTGGCGGTCGGACCGCCCGGCGCTGCGCTGTCCGCGCCGCAGGCGACCAGCCCGCTTGCCAGGGCCAGGATCGCCACGGCCGTCGACACTCTTCCCTTCATATTCTCATCCTTCTCCGTGCGCCCCTGTTCGCGCCTCTTTATATTGCACCATGGTGCAGATTCACGACCCTGTCAACGCGCCTGCGCGCTTGACAACGATAATCCTCTCCAACATCATTATGCACCATAGAGCAAAATTGATGAGGGGATGATGGAGATGGTGCAGCGTCCTGTCGCCTGCGCGGCCGCAGCCGTCGCTTTATGGGCAAGCCTTGGAAATGCCGCCCCTTCTTCGGCACCGCCCCGATTGTCCACCGCCTCCGGCCCGATCCGCGGCGTGGTGCGCGACGATGTCCGCTTCTTTGGCGGCATCCCCTATGCCGCGCCCCCCGTCGGCGCCAATCGCTGGCGCGCACCGCAACCGGTCCGCGCCTGGAAGACCGAGCGTGACGCTACAGGCTTTGCTGCCGATTGCCCCCAGCCACAGCGCAAAGGGGACGCCGCCTTCCCCCAGGATGAAAATTGCCTGACCCTCAACATCGCCTCGCCTGACCTTGGCGCCCGCAAATTGCCGGTGCTGTTCGTCGTCCATGGCGGCGCCTATTTCGTCGGCTCGGGTCGGGAACCGTTCCGCAACGGCATGCCGCCGCTGGTCAAGCAGGGTGTCGTCCTTGTCGCCCCCAATTACCGCATCGGGCGGCTCGGCTTCTTCGCCCATCCCGCCCTGACCGCCGAAGCGCCCAAGGCGACCGCCAATTTCTGGCTGATGGATCAGGTCGCGGCGCTGCACTGGGTCAGGCAGAACATCGCCCGCTTCGGCGGCGATCCCGACAATGTGACTATCATCGGCTGTTCGGCGGGCGGCTCCAGCATCAATGCGCTGATGGCGACGCCGATGGCCAGGGGCCTGTTCGCCCGCGCCAGCGCCCATTCGGCCGGCGGCCTGTTCAACGCCAACCGCCCCCTGCCCCAGGCGCAGGATCAGGGACTGGCCTTTGCCCAGCGCACCGGCGTGAACGGCGATGGCGCGCCATCGCTCGCTGCCCTGCGCAGGCTCAGCGTCGCACAGGTGATGGCCGGCGACAGCGGCGCACCGGACTTTGGCGCAACCGTCGATGGCAGCTGGCTGCCCGCTCCGCTTTCCACCCTGTTCGCAAGGGGCCAGATCGCGCATGTCCCGCTGATCAGCGGATCGACCAGCAACGAAGCCAGCGTCTTTGGCCTGATGGGCTTTGGCCGGGCCGAAATGGCACGCCGCTTCGGCATCGATCTGTCAGCCGTGTCCGCCAGCTATAACCTGTCCGACGAGGCGGAATTGCTGCGCCAGGTGCAGACCGACTTCCTGTTCACCTCGGCGGCGCTCGGCATGACCCAGCTGGCGGCCCGCGCCGGCCTGCCGACACGCGCCTATCAGTTCGATTTCGTGCCGCCCGACCAGCGCAGTTCGAAACCCGGCGCGGACCATTGCGCCGACCGCCTGTTCTGGCTCGGCCAATCCCCCTCGGCCGATGCGGAAAGCCAGGCGCTCGCCAGGACCATGTCGGGCTGGATGCTGAACTATGTGCGGAGCGGCGATCCCAACGGCCCCGGCCTGCCGCCATGGCCCGCCAGCCAGGACGGTCGCACCAACCCGCTGGTCATCGGCCAGCATGTCGCCGCCACCCCGGACTTTCGCGCCCGCCAGCTCACCCCCTGGTTCGACAAATGGCAGCGGGAAAGCGGTCAGACCTTCGGCTGGACGCCCACGCCATGACCCTTCGGCTGGAGCATGACGGCGCAGTGGCGATCGTGACGCTCGATCGCCCCGACCGGCGCAATGCCTTCACCATGGCGATGCGCGGCGAGATCGCCACGCTGTTCGACAATCTGGCCCAGGATGACGGGGTTCGGGCGGTCGTCCTGACCGGCGCAGGCGGTCATTTCTGCTCGGGCGCCGATACCGGCGAAATGGGCGCCGCCGACAGTGCCGCTTTCCTCAAGCGGATGCGCGCGCTCCACCGCATGATCCGCGCCATCGCCGCCATGCCCAAGCCGGTCATCGCAGCGGTCGACGGCGCCTGCGTCGGCGCCGGCTGGAGCCTGGCGCTCGCCTGCGACCTGATCCTCGCCAGCCCGAACGCCAGCTTTGCCCAACTGTTCGGCCGGATCGGCTATGCGCCCGACGCCGGTGCCATCTGGCAATTGACCCGGCTGGTCGGCCCGATGCGCGCGAAGGAAATCGTCTATAGCGGCCGGACGCTCGGCGCAGACGAAGCCTTGCAGCTCGGCCTCATCCTCTCGATCGAGGCGGAACGACCGGTCCGAGACGCGGCGATCGACCTGGCCACCCGCCTTGCACAGGGGCCACCCGTCGCGCTGGCGATGAGCAAGCAATTATTCGAGGCGACCACGCTTTCCTTCGACCAGTTCCTCGACCGCGAGTTCATGGTCCAGCCGCTGCTGGCGACCACCGCCGATCATCGCGAGGGGCTGGCCGCAACGCGAGACAAGCGCGCCCCGAACTTCATCGGCCGATAATCCCTTCATCAGCCTTGCCATCATGATCTCCATGGGGAACGGTGCAGCACGCCCCTGTCAATTTTGCTGTCCATCAGGTTCTTCATGGTCTTCACCGATATCGCCACCCGCACCTACAACCATAATTGGCGGCTCGACCCGATCGTGCGCAGCCTGCTCGACACCGACTTCTACAAGCTGCTGATGCTGCAGATGATCCGGCAGCTTCACCCTGATGTCCGCACGACTTTCAAGCTTATCAACCGCACCCACCATGTGCGCCTGGCCGACATCATCGATGAAGGCGAGCTGCGCGCCCAGCTCGACCATGCCCGTTCATTACGCTTCAGCAAGAAGGAACTGATCTGGCTGGCGGGCAACAGCTTCTATGGCCGGACCCAGATGTTCAGCCCGGATTTCATCGCCTGGCTCGCGGACTTTCGCCTGCCGGAATATGAGCTGCGCCAGGTCGATGGCCAATATGAGCTGCGCTTCCGCGGGCTCTGGATCGAGACGATGATGTGGGAGATTCCGGCGCTCGCCATCATCAACGAATTGCGATCGCGCGCGGCGATGAAGGGGCATGGCCGCTTCGCGCTCGACGTGCTTTACGCCCGTGCCAAGGCGAAATTGTGGGAGAAGGTCGAGCGCCTGAGCGCGCTGCCCGATCTTGTCATCTCCGACTTCGGCACGCGCCGTCGCCATGGCTTCCTGTGGCAGCGCTGGTGCGTCGAGGCGCTGAAGGAAGGTCTGGGCGACCGCTTCATCGGCTCGTCCAACGTGCTGCTGGCGATGGATGCCGACCTGGAGGCGATCGGCACCAATGCGCATGAACTGCCTATGGTGCTGGCGGCGCTGGCACCGGATGACGCGGCGCTCGCCCGCGCGCCCTATGCGGTTCTGGAACAATGGCAGGCCCATTATGGCGGCAATCTGCGCATTGCCCTGCCCGACGCGTTCGGCACCGCCGCCTTCCTGAAGGACGCGCCGGACTGGGTCGCCGACTGGACCGGTTTCCGCCCCGACAGCGCCCCACCGATCGAGGCGGGTGAGCAGATCATCCGCTGGTGGCAGGAAAAGGGGCGCGACCCGCGCAGCAAGCTGCTGATCTTTTCCGATGGCATGGACGTCGACAGTATCGAGGCAACCTATCGCCATTTCCATGGCCGCGTGCGCATGAGCTTTGGCTGGGGCACCAATCTCACCAATGATTTTCGCGGCTGCGCCCCGTTCGAAACCGACGGGCTCGATCCGATCTCACTGGTGTGCAAGGTGGTGGACGCCAATGGCCGCCCGGCGGTCAAGCTGTCGGACAATCCCGCCAAGGCGACCGGCGATCCGGCCGAGATCGACCGCTATCTGCGCGTCTTCGGCAGCGACGGGCGAAAGGCGGTCGCGGTTCAGGTGTGATCACCCTTCAGCGCCGCATGAACCCCATCCAGCGCAGCAGGAAATAGCTGACGCCAGCCGCCCCGGCCGCGACCAGCGTCGCCGTCAGCGTGCCGTGCGACGCACCAGCAAAGGGCATGCCCCCGGTGTTCATGCCGAACAGTCCGGTAACCAGGGTCGCCGGCAGCATCAGCGCAGTGATGATCGACAGGATGTAGAGATTCTGGTTGGTCCGCTGCGCCGCCTGTATGTCCAGTTCGTCGCGCAGCAACCGCAGTTGCGCCTGCCCTTCCAATATGTCGGCGTCCAGCGCCTGCAGCCGCTGGGTCAGCTTCTCGACCGTGGGCAGCAGCGCGTCCGGCAGTTCCTCATCCCGCTCCAGCCGCTGAAACACGCCGCGCGCACCGGCAAGCAGGCGATGCAGTTGCGCCAGCCGGCGGCGAATGCCGACCAGATCGCGGGGCTGGGGCGGATGATGCCCCTCCAGAAAGGCATCCTCGGCGCGCTGGATGTCGGCCGACAGGGTGCGGCTGATATCGGCGATATTCTCGGCAATGGCGCCCACCAGCAGGTCCAGCGCCTGCGCCCCGCCGATCACGCCCTTCGTCCGCTCCAGCCGATGGCGCGCGATGTCGGCGCAGCGCAGCGGGTGCAGCCGGGTGGTCAGCATCAATGTCGGCGTCAACGCCATGCGCAGCGCACCGACCCGCGCGGTATCGGCCACATCGAAATCCCGCTCGAAATCATGCAGGACGCAGCCGACCGTGTCGCCATCGACCAGCGCCCGCTGATGCGTATCGGGCGACAGGATCAGTTCGCGCACCGCCTCGGGCAGCATCGCCGCCCCCTCGATCCATTGCCGCGTGCCATGATCGGCCAGGTTCAGGTGCAGCCAGCGAAAGCCGGCCGTCGTCCCGCCATCGCAATAATCCACCGGCCTGATCGCGTCAGGCGCGAACTCCAGCCCCCAGATCAGCCCCGGCCCCATGCCCGGAACCGGCAAGACGATAGGGATCAGCGGGTCGTTCCGGTCGCCGATATGCCGCTCCTGTCGATCAGAAGATCTGCGCGAAAACCATATATAGCAGCCCTGCGAGCAGGATCGAACAGGGCAATGTCAGCACCCAGGCCATCAGCAGGTTGCGTACCGTCGCCATCTGCAGGCCCGATCCATTGGCCGCCATCGTGCCGGCCACGCCCGACGACAGGACATGGGTGGTCGATACCGGCAGGCCCATATGATCCGCGCCGAAGATCGTCGCCATCGCCACCAGTTCGGCCGATGCGCCCTGCGCATAGGTGAGGTGCGTCTTGCCGATCTTCTCGCCCACCGTGACCACGATCCGCCGCCAGCCGACCATGGTGCCCAGCCCCAGCGCAAAGGCGACGGCGATCTTCACCCAGGTCGGGATGAAGCGGGTGCCGGCATCGAGAGAACCCTTGTAGGTCGTCAGCGCCGTCATCTTCGCTTCGGAAAGCCCCGCCGTCTTCTCCTTGCCCAGTCGCTTGATCGCTTCGGACGCCAGATACATGTCGTTGCGGATGTTGGACACGGCAGCGGCCGGCACCTGCGCCAGCGATCCATAATTCATCACCTGCCGATCGACATCCGCGATCAGCACCGACAGCGCCGGCATGGTCGTGTCGGCAAAGCGCTTGTCAGCGATATAGCGCGTGACCTGCACCCGCGCCTCGGCCGGCTGCATCATGGCGGGCGCGCGCTGGCCAAGCGCCGCCGTGGCGGCAATCGAATTGGCGTGGAATTCGGTGGTGTAGCGCGCCGGCACCGCGCGGTTGAGCGCATAGGCGGTCGGCACCGTGCCGATCAGGATCAGCATGATGAGGCCCATGCCCTTCTGCCCGTCATTGGAACCATGGGCGAAGCTGACGCCGGTGCAGGTGAAGATCAGCAGCGCACGGATCCACAATGGCGGCGGCATGCCGTTCTGCGGCTCGCGATAGAGCGCCTTGTTGCGGACCAGGATTTTCATCGCCACGAACAGCAGCGCCGCCAGGCCAAAGCCGATCAGCGGCGAAAAGAGCAGTGCCTGGCCGATCTCGGTCGCCTTGCTCCAGTCGACGCCGGACGTGCCGCTCTTGCCATGCAGCAGCGCATTGGCGACGCCGACGCCGATGATCGATCCGATCAGCGTGTGCGAGCTGGACGACGGGATACCCAGCCACCATGTGGCGAGGTTCCATAGGATCGCCGCGATCAGCAGCGCGAACACCATGGCGAAACCGGCGCTGGACCCGACCTGCAGGATCAGTTCGACCGGCAGCAGCGACACGATGCCGAACGCGACCGCGCCGGTCGACAGCAGCACGCCCAGGAAGTTGAAGAAGCCCGACCAGACCACCGCGATATTGGCCGGCATCGCATTGGTGTAGATCACCGTCGCGACCGCATTGGCGGTGTCATGGAAGCCATTCACGAATTCGAAGCCCAGCGCGATCAGCAGCGCCAGGAACAGCAGCAGGAAGGGCAGATAGGCGGTCGGTGCCACGCCCACCGCCGTCGCATCGCTATAGACGCTGTAGACGACATAGATCAGCGCGGCGATGATGGCAGCGCCAAAGCCGATCGAGCCGGCCATGCCCAGCCCCTTGTCCATCTCGGGCCGGCGTGCCCCGTCCATTGCCACGCTTGCATTCATCGAATCGTCCCCGAATGGCAAATAATGTTAACCCTCTAGGTCCGCTGCATGACAGCCGCGTTGCGATGCTGAAATCGAAGGAAAATTCGCGTCCGGCGCTTGCCCATCGGCAATCCGTCCGCCTAGGGTCGCCCCACACATAAGTTGGAGCGAAGATTTGGACGTCATTTCGGTCGTATTATTCCTGTTGCTGGCTGTCGTCGTCAGTGGCGCCCTGTCGCGCATGATGCCGATTTCCATCCCGACACCTCTGGTCCAGATCGCCCTTGGCGCGATCATCGGCCTGTCGACATCGCACAGGGTCGCGCTCGATCCCGAAATATTCCTGCTCTTGTTCCTGCCGCCTCTGCTGTTCCTCGACGGCTGGCGCATTCCCAAGGATGAACTGCTCAAGGATGCCTCGACCGTGGTCGAACTGGCGCTGGGGCTGGTGCTGACCACCGTCATCGGCATGGGCTTCTTCATCAACTGGATGATCCCGGCGATGCCGCTCGCCGTCGCCTTCGCCCTCGCCGCCGTGGTCTCGCCGACCGATCCGATCGCCGTGTCCGCCATCGCCGCGCGCGTGCCCATTCCCAAGCGCATGATGCACATCCTCGAAGGGGAATCGCTGCTCAACGACGCATCCGGCCTGGTCTGCCTGCGCTTTGCCATTGCGGCGGCGCTGACCGGCAGCTTCTCCGCCGGCGATGCCGCGCTCAACTTCCTCTGGCTTGCCTTTGCCGGCATCGCGATCGGCGTAGGCGTCACGCTGGTCGTGTCGCGCGCCAAGGCCTGGGTCACGCGCCGCTGGGGCGAGGAAACCGGGTCGCAGATCCTGGTCAGCCTGCTGATCCCCTTCGGCTCCTATATCCTGGCCGAACATGTCCATGCCTCCGGCATCCTGGCCGCCGTCGCCGCGGGCGTGACCATGACCTTCGCCGAAATCTCGCGCGAGGCGATGGCCGAAACCCGCATGCGCCGCAATTCGGTGTGGGACACGATCCAGTTCACGCTCAACGGCATCATCTTCGTGCTGCTGGGCGAACAATTGCCCGGCATCCTCGCCGAAGCGAAGCGCACGGTCGCACTGACCGGCCATACAGAACCCGGCTGGCTGGCACTCTACACGGTCGCGATCGTCGTCGGCCTCGCTGCGCTGCGTTTCCTGTGGGTGTGGTTGTCGCTGCGCTTCACCATCCTGCGCAACCAGTATCGCGGCGTCGATGGTCCGCGCCGGCCCAACTGGCGGCTGGTGGCGGCGACCTCCTTCGCCGGGGTGCGCGGCGCCATCACCCTTGCCGGTGTGCTCACCCTGCCGCTCGCGCTCAATGACGGCACGCCCTTCCCCGCGCGCGATCTTGCCATCTTCTTGGCCGCGGGGGTCATCATCCTGTCGCTGATCCTGGCCAGCGTCGCACTGCCGCTGCTGCTCAAGAATCTCGACATGCCGGCCGAAGCCAACAAGGCCGCGGAAGAGGACGCCGCCCGCATCGTCACCGCCGAGGCAGCGATCCAGGCGATCGAGCGTCATCAACATGAACTGGCCGAAACCCATGGCCATGCCGAACGCTATGCCGAGGCTGGCGCCCGCGTGATGGATCTGTATCGCGAGCGGATCGAGGCCCTGGGGGCCGCCGAAGCTGACAGCCTGCGCGCGCAGGGCGCCCTGTTCCGCGATTTCCGCATGGTCGGCGTCGCGGCGGAACGCACGGCCCTCCTCACCCTGCTGCGCAGCCGCAAGATCGGCAGCGAGGTCGGGCGCAAGCTCACCCGTGAGCTTGACCTGTCCGAAGCGCGCCTGCGCACATGAGCGGCGGCGGCCCAGACCAGGCCATCAGCAAGCCGGCCCGACGGCCGCGCCGATCCTCGGCGGAGGTCTCCAGCCGGCTGATCCAGGCAGCGCAGGACGAATTTCGCCGCCATGGCTATGCCGGCGCGACCACCGCCGCCATCGCCCGCGCCGCCGACACGACCGAGGCGCAACTGTTCCGCAGCTTCGCGTCCAAGGCCGCGCTGTTCCAGGAAGCGGTGTTCCGCCCGCTCAGCCAGCATCTCGAACGCTTCAACGCCGATCATCCGCTGCCGCAGGACGATGCCAGCCGCGCCGACACCGCGCGCCTTTACATCGCCGAACTGCAACGCTTCGTCACCGAGCATGAGGCGCTGCTGCGAGCGATGATGCTGGCCGGAGGCCCGGCTGGAGAGAGCGGCAATCCGATCGAGAGCCTGGCCGCCTATTTCGAGCAGGGCGCCGCCGTCCAGTCGGCCCGGATCGAGGGTGCGCCACGCGTCGATCCGCGCCTGATGGTCCGCGCCGCCTTTGCCGCGGTGCTCGCCAATCGGCTGTTTCGCGACTGGCTCTATCCGGCGGGGCTGGCGGACGATGCCAGCATCGACGCCGCGATCGCCGATTTCGTGCTGGACGGGATCAACGCCAATCGGGGCTGAGCGTCCGCCCGCATTTCCAGCCTATGTGTCAGCGCCGACAAATTCGCCGGCCCATCCCATGATAGCAGACCCTTCTGTCTGCAACGGGAAGGACCGGCGTGCTGGAATATCTGGGAAAGGGCGAGCATCTTCTCTCGCTATGGCTTGGCCTGTTTGTCGCGACCGGGATCGGCGCCGGCATCGTCAGCGGCTATTTCAAGGCGCGCAAGATCCAGCCGCGCGGCTTCAAGTGGAAAATTTCCGGAACGAAGCCGGCTTTGCCGTCATCAACCTCGCCATCACAGGCCTGCTGCTCGGCACGATCAAGACCAAGCTGGTCGAAATCGGCGCGATCAGCTTCAACCCGGCGCCCGCCGCCTGGTGGATGATCGCGCTTGAATATCCGCTCTATTTCTTCCTGTTCGACACCTATTTCTACTGGCTGCACCGCTGGATGCACAAGGAACCGGTCTATAGCTGGGTCCACAAGCTGCATCACAAGTCGACCTCCCCCAACCTGCTCACCACCCTGTCGGTCAGCCCGCTGGAATCGCTGATCAATGGCGGCTTCGTGCCGCTGTTCCTGACCGTCTTCACCGTGCATGACGCGACCGTCGCGCTGATCGTGCCGACCAACATCATCATGGGCCTCTATGTCCATTCCGGCTATGAGATGCTGCCGCGCTGGTGGAACCGCAGCTGGGCGACCAAATGGTTCATCTCCGCCACCTTCCACGATCAGCATCATCGCTATTTCACCGGCAATTTCGGTGGCTACACGACGATCTGGGACCGGCTGTGCGGCACCATGCGCCCGAAGTTCGAGGCGGATTTCGACAAGATCAAGCAGCGCCGGAAGACGGACGACGCCCCGGTTGCCACCGTCAGCGAAAGTGCCTGATCCATGCGCGACATCGCCCTTCTGCTCGCCCTGCTGCCCGTTGGCGCGGCCCCGCTTCATGCCCAGACGCCGCCGCCGATCGGCGCGACCCTGATGGCGCCCGGCCTGCCCGTGGCCGATCTCGACAAGGCGCTGCGTTTCTATCAAGTCGCGCTCGGCCTCGTCCCCGCCACCACGCTGCAACATGGGCCAGTGACCGAAATCATGCTCTGCGCCGACGGCAAGGCCGGCCGGCTGACCCTGATCCTGCTGCACGACCAGGCGCAGAAGGCGCCGCCGGCCGACGGCGGCATCGCCAAGATCGTGCTGCGCGTGCCCGATCTGTCGGGTGTCGCATCGCGCATGCAGGCGGCGGGCTATCCGGTCGGCGCGATCCGTGCCTCGGGCAAGGGCCCCTCCATATTGATGATCCATGATCCCGACGGCCATGAACTGGAACTGGTCGGCAATCCGCCCGGCCCGGCCTAACGCCGAAGCGATATCTCCCGCATCTGCATGGCCAGACACAGACTGCTTGGGTTAGCCCAGCGCCCCAAGGAGAGAATGGATGAGCCAGACACCCAAGGTCGCGGTCGTCACCGGTGCCAGCCGGGGCGCGGGCCAGGGCATTGCCACCGCACTCGGCCAGCATGGCTGCATCGTCTATGTCACCGGCCGGTCGGAAAAGGCCGGCCACGCCCCCTTGCCCGGCACCATCTACGAAACCGCCGCCGCCGTGACGGCCGCTGGTGGACAGGGCATTGCCGTGCGCGTCGATCATGGCGATGACGAGCAGACCCGCGCGCTGTTCGACCGGGTCCGCGCCGAACAGGGGCATATCGACATATTGGTCAATAATGTCGCCGCCATCCATGACGAACTCACCCTGCCCGGCCGTTTCTGGGAAAAGCCGCTGAAGCTGGCCGACATCATCACCGTCGGCATCCGCAGCTCCTATGTCGCCAGCTATCATGCCGCACCGATGATGGTCGATCGCGGCCAGGGGCTGATCGTCTTCACATCGGGGTCGGGCGCCTCCCATTATGTCTATGGCCCTGGCTATGGCGCGCACAAGGTCAGCCAGGACAAGATGGCGGCCGACATGGCCGTCGACCTGCGCGATACCGGCGTCACGGCCCTGTCGATCTGGATGGGCGCGCTGCGCACCGGGCGCCTGCTGCAACTGATCGCGTCGGACCCGGCCAAATATGCCTATCTGGAAAAGATGGTCGAAACGCCCGAGTTCACCGGCCATGTCATCTGGGCGCTGTCGCAGGATCCGGCATTGGCGGACCATGCCGGCCAGACCCTGATCGGCGCGGAACTGGCCGAACATTATGGGCTGCGCGACGTAGGCGATCGCCAGCCGCCCTCCTATCGGCAAAGCTATGGCGTCGCGCCGCTGCCGCAATATGACCGGATCATCCGCTGACCCGATCGGCCAAGCATCGCCATGGCGACGCCCTTTTCAGGTCCGTCGGGCGCCCGGCTGGTTTACACCGAAGTTGACAGAGAGGAGGCCGTCATGAGCGACGACAGTTCCGCCGCCATCCGCGACACGCGCAAGGACTGGATCAGCGAGCATCGCGACATGTATCTGCGATCGGGCGGGGCGCAGGGCCATATCATGGACATCGCCGCCGTTGGCGGCCATGGCTTCACGACCCATTGCATGATCCGCTATACCGGCCGCAAGAGCGGCAAGACCTTCATCACCACCCTCATCTATGGCGATATCGGTGGCGAGGTGGTGATCGTCGCGTCCAAGGGCGGCGCCGACCATCATCCCGCCTGGTATCTCAATATCCGCGACAGCGAGACGGTCGATTTCCAGGTCGCGACCCAGGCCTTCCGCGCGACCTGGCGCGAGCCGCAGGGCGAGGAACGCGACCGGGTCTGGGCCTTCATGTGCCAGGTCTTCCCGGCCTATGCCGGCTATCAGCAGTCGACCGACCGCCTGATCCCGCTGGTGATGATGAAGGCGATCGAACCGATCGACGGCTTCAAGGCGTCGGACGCTACCGGCGAACGGCAATATTGAGCGCGGGAGGAGAGCCATGATCAAGCAGATCGTCTTCCTCAGGAAGCGCGATGACCTCAGCATGGACCAGTTCATGGACTATTATGAGAACCAGCATTCGCGCCTGTCGCAGAAGATGGGCGCCAAGCCCGCCCTGCCCAATGCCCAGCGCTATGTCCGCCGCTATGTCACGCCCCAGCCCAACCCGCTGACCGGTGAGGTCATTCATCCCGGCTATGACTGCATCATGGAAATCTGGTGGAACAGCCTGGCCGATTATCAGGCCGCGATGAAGGGGCTGTCCGACCCGGCGATGCTCGACATCCGCAAGGCCGACGAACTGCAACTCTTCGCCAGCAACAGCAACCCCGTCTGCCTGGTCGAGGAACATGACAGCCCGATGGGGCCGAATGGCGAGATGATGCAGGTGCAACTGGTGCCGCAGGACTGAAAGGAAGAGCTGGAGATGGACCTGGAACAGGAAGTCGTCGCGCTGCGCGCCACCGTGCGCGACCTGCAGGACCGGCAGGCGATCCGCGATTGCATCCTGCGCGAATGCCGCGGACGCGACCGGCAGGATGTCGACATCATCAACAGTTGCTGGTGGGAGGATGGCGTGGACGAGCATGGCCCCATCATCACCCGCGCGCCCGACTATGCAGCGCGGGCCAATATGGGCCATGGCAAATTCTTCCTGTCGACCAGCCACAACATCACCAACCATCTGTGCGAGATCGACGGCGACACCGCCTATTGCGAAAGCTACACGGTCGGTGGCCTGTTCTGGCAGGATGGCAAGACCACGACGATCGCCTTTGGCCGCTATATCGACCAGTTGGAACGGCGCGGCGGCGAATGGCGGCTGCTCACCCGTCGCTGCACGATCGAGATGACCGCCGACACTGATGCGAGCTGGGTCTATTCCGCCAATGTGAAGGGCTTCCTCAAGCCCCACTGGAGCAGGGAAGACGCCTCCTACCAGCGCCCCGTCGTCGCCTCGACCCAGGGCGAACGCTGGTAGCCCGGCGTGCCGGTTATCGGCGCAAAACCGCCCCCGCAGAAAATTTCTGCTTGCTTCACATAAGGTTCATGGACCGGACCTATAGATGTGGCTGTCACTTCTTTCCCCCCTTGGAGTGACACCTCCCTGAACCTCGGCCCCGTCGCATCCCTTGTGCGGCGGGGTCTCTTTCTGTTCAGGCCATGGCACGGGCGACGCCCAGCAGCCCCGCCAACGTCGCGCCATCATCGTCCCGTCGCCAGGCAAGGCCCGTCTCCAGGGTCGGCGCGTCCTGCAGGTCGAGATAGCGCACCCCGGTCCGCGCGAGGTTGCGCAGCGATGCGGGCACCAGCGCGATGCCCATGCCGGCCGACACCAGGCTGATGATCGTCTGCATCTGGATCGCCTCCTGCCGGATCAGCAGCGGCTGCCCCCGCCCGGCCAGATAGCCGCTCACCAGATCATGGAAGGCCGGCGCCACCCGGCGCGGAAACAGGATCAGCGGCCGGTCGAGCCAGGGATCGCCCTGCGCCTGATCGTCCGCCACCCAGCCCTCCGGCACCGCCACCACCAGCGGCTCACGCAGCAAGGGCATATAGGCGAGCGCGTCGGGGAGCGCGCCATCGGGCGCGATCAATATGCCGGCATCATTCACCCCGTCGATCAGGTCGGCAATCTGCACGTCGCTGGTCGCCTCGGTCAGTGCGATCTCCACCTCCGGGAAACGGGCGGCATAATCGCGCACGAGCGCCGGCAACAGGCTATAGTCGGCGGTGCTGACGAAGCTGAGGCCGATCTGCCCCGCGCTGCCGTCGCGCAGGCGGCGGGCGATGTCCGGCAGCGCGCTCACCGCCTCCACCGCCGGACGGACATGCTCCAGCCATTGCCGGCCAAAGGCGGTCAGCGCGACATTGCGCTTCGACCGGATGAAAAGCGGCGCGCCCAGTTCCCGCTCCAGCGCCAGGATCGACTGGCTCAGCGGCGGCTGGGTCATGCCCAGGCGCTGCGCCGCCTGGCCGAAATGCAGCGTGTCGGCAACAGCCAGGAAATGGCGAAGCGGGCGAAGGTCCATGGCGATAAAGTCTCCTTGCGACCTTATACTGCTTAAATAATATATTTCACAACCTTTGCGCAAAGGCGTAGGGGGCAGCCATTGCAGGGAAACAAGATTACAGGAACGGCGCAAAATGCCTCATTATCGTTCACGCACCAGCACCCACGGCCGTAACATGGCGGGCGCGCGCGGCCTCTGGCGCGCTACCGGCATGAAGGACGAGGATTTCGGCAAGCCGATCATCGCCATTGCCAATTCATTCACCCAGTTCGTGCCCGGCCATGTCCATTTGAAGGATCTGGGCCAGCTGGTCGCGCGCGAGATCGAGGCGGCAGGCGGCGTCGCCAAGGAATTCAACACCATCGCGGTCGATGACGGCATCGCCATGGGCCATGACGGCATGCTCTATTCGCTGCCCAGCCGCGACCTGATCGCCGACAGCGTCGAATATATGGTCAATGCCCATTGCGCCGACGCGCTGCTGTGCATTTCCAACTGCGACAAGATCACGCCGGGCATGCTGATGGCCGCGATGCGCCTCAACATCCCCGTCATCTTCGTTTCGGGCGGCCCGATGGAAGCCGGCAAGGCCGACATTCGCGGCAAGACCGTGGCGCTCGACCTGGTCGATGCGATGGTCGTCGCCGCCGACGAAAATTACACCGACGAGGAAGTCGCCGCGATCGAGAAGGCGGCCTGCCCCACCTGCGGCAGCTGTTCGGGCATGTTCACCGCCAACTCGATGAACTGCCTGACCGAAGCGCTGGGCCTGTCGCTGCCGGGCAATGGCTCGATCCTCGCCACCCATGCCGATCGCGAGAAGCTGTTCCGCGAGGCCGGCCATACCATCGTCGATCTCGCACGCCGCTGGTATGAGCAGGACGACGCATCCGCCCTGCCCCGCAACATCGCCTGCCATGCGGCCTTCGAAAATGCGATGAGCCTCGACATCGCCATGGGCGGTTCGACCAACACGGTGCTGCATCTGCTCGCCGCCGCGCATGAGGGCGGCGTCGATTTCTCGATGGCCGATATCGACCGTCTGTCGCGCCGCGTGCCATGCCTGTGCAAGGTCGCCCCGGCCAAGCAGGATGTGCATATGGAGGACGTCCACCGTGCCGGCGGCATCATGGCGATCCTGGGCCAGCTCGAACGCGCCGGCCTGCTCGACACCAGCCTGCCGACCGTCCACGCCACCACCATGGGCGAGGCGATCAACCGCTGGGACATCAGCCGTACCAACAGCGAAGCCGTGCAGGAATTCTTCAAGGCCGCACCCGGCGGCGTGCGCACCACCCAGGCCTTCAGCCAGAATAATCGTTGGAAGGAACTGGACATGGATCGCCAGACCGGCGTGATCCGCAGCGCCGAACATCCCTTCTCCAAGGATGGCGGCCTGGCCGTGCTGTTCGGCAATCTGGCGCCCGAGGGCTGTATCGTGAAGACCGCCGGCGTCGACGACAGCATCCTGACCTTCCATGGCACGGCCCGCGTCTATGAAAGCCAGGATGCAGCGGTCGCGGGCATCCTGGGCAATGAAGTCAAGGCGAACGACGTCGTCGTCATCCGCTATGAAGGGCCCAAGGGCGGCCCCGGCATGCAGGAAATGCTCTATCCGACCAGCTATCTGAAGTCGAAGGGGCTGGGCAAGGCTTGCGCGCTCATCACCGACGGACGCTTTTCCGGCGGCACGTCGGGCCTGTCGATCGGCCATGTCTCGCCCGAGGCGGCCGAGGGCGGCCTGATCGCGCTTGTCGCGACCGGCGACCCGATCCTGATCGACATCCCCAATCGCGGTATCCAGTTGCTGGTCGACGATGCCGAACTGGCCAGGCGCCATGAGGAGATGGTCGCCCGCGGCAAGAAGGCGTGGAAACCGTTCGGCCGCAAGCGCAACGTCTCGCCGGCGCTGCGCGCCTATGCGGCGCTCACCACCAACGCCGCCCGCGGCGCGGTGCGCGACGTCAGCCAGGTCGAAAAGGACTGATGGAAAAAGGCCCGGTCGTTCATCGACCGGGCCTTTTTTTTCCTTATTGCGCCTTGGCCGCTTCGGGGGCGGCGATCGGGCCGCCCTTCACTTCCGGCGCCCCCTTCAGATAATGGGCCAGCCAGCCCTGCACCTCGCGATAGAATTGGCGGCTATCCTCCGGCTTGGTGATCCAGTGCCAGGCATCGGGGAAGATCAGCAGGCGGCTGGGCACCTGCATCCGCTGCAAGGTCGACCAGGTTTCCAGCGTGTTCGCCAGCGGCACGCGGAAATCGCGCTCACCCGCCGTCAGCAGCATCGGCGTCTTCCAGTCCTTGCCATAGGTGATCGGGCTCTGGTCGCGCCACACCGGGCTGTCGCCCCAGGGCGGACCGCCGCTCGCCACTTCGCGGCCATAGTTGAAATCGCTGGTGCCCCACTGGGTCAGCAGGTCGACTTCGCCGGCATGGCTGACGATGCACTTGTAGCGGATGGTGGTCGCCTCCATCCAGTTGGCGAGATGGCCGCCATAGCTGGCGCCGCCGATGCAGGCATTGGCCGTGTCGATAAAGCCATAGCGCTTGCCGGCCTCATCCACCGCCTGGTTGATCTCGTTCGCCGGGCCACGCAGCGGATCGAGCTTGATCGCCCGCGAGAAGGCCTCGCCATAGCCGGTCGAGCCGGTATAGTCGGTCATCAGCACGACATAACCGGCACTCGCGAGCAGGTGATAATTCCAGCGCAGGCCGATCTGGTCCATGTTGGACGATGCCGGGCCGCCATGCATCAGCACCATCAGCGGATATTTCTTCGCCGGGTCGAACGCCGGGGGCGTGACGATCATGTTGTGGATGCGCCGGCCCTTGTCGGTGGTGAACCAGAAATGTTCCGGGCTGGCCCAGTCGATCGTCGCGGCGAGCGCGGTGTTGACGTTGGTCAGATTCTTGTGCCGCTTGGCCGCCGGGTCGATCCGCACGATTTCCGCCGGGTTCACCGAGCTGCCATAGCTGGCGATGATCTGCGTCGACTTGGCATCCGACGGAATGTCGATCCCGGCATAGCCGCCGACCTTGGGCGCGATCACCAGTTCAGGCGTGCCGCCGCTCACGGGTACGCGATAGAGATTTTCCATCCCCGCGTCGGGCACGGTCAGATAGAGGCTGCGGCTGTCAGGCGTCACGGCATAGCTGTCCACCGCGCGATCGAAGCCGCCGGTCAGCAGCGTCGCTGCCCCGCCCGCCGGCCAGGCAACCCGGTGCAGCTTGGCCAGATCATAGACCTCCTGCCCCTGTGTGTTGAACTGGAAGATCAGGCTCTTGCCGTCCGGCGTGAATTTCATGTCGCCATATTCGCCCGGCGTCGGCGTCACCAGCACCGGCTCACCGCCGTCGGCCGGCATGCGATAGAGGCCGAAATTGACGCGGGCGTGCGCCGCATTCCAGCGCTCGGTGGTGGCGGTGAAGATGATTTCCTTGCCATCCGGGCTCCAGACCGGGGCCAGCGTCATACCGCCGTCGCTCTGGGCATTGCCGCCAAAGCCATCGGCCTGCGCCAGCTTGGTTGCGGACAGGATATCGCGCGCCGGCGCACCTTCCGCCAGCGGCTGGAGCCACAGGCTCGGCCGCTTGTCATCCAGCCAGTCATTCCAGTAGCGGATCGGGAAATGCTCATAGACGCGCATATTATATTTGCGCGCCTTGCGCTCCTCGGCCGTCTTCTTGTTGGCGGCGGCGTCCATCGCGCCGGGATAGACCGCGCTTTCGAACAGGATCGCCTGACCATCGGGCCGCCAGATCGGCTTGCCCGCACCGGTCGGGATGCTGGTCACGCGGCGGGCTTCACCTCCGGCCAGGTCCAGCACATAGATTTGGGCGACATCGTCGCCCTCGCGCTTGGCGGAAAAGGCGATGCGGCGGCTGTCGGGGGCCCAGGCCGGATCACCCTCGCCCGCCTTGGTCGCGGTCAGGCGGCGCGGCGCGGCCGATCCGTCGGCCGGCACGATCCACAGGTCGCTGACGGCGCCATCCTTCTCATAGGAAGGTTCGCTGAGCGAATAGACCACCCATTTGCCGTCCGGGCTCGCCACCGGCGCGCCGACGCGCTTCATCATCCACAGCGTTTCGTGGGTCAGCACCTGCTTGGGCTGCGCGATTGCCGGCGCGGCGCAAGCGCCCGCCACCATTGCCGCCGACAGCAGCAAACGGGATATCATTGTCACGGTATCAAACCCCTGTTCTGACATTGGGCCGAACGGCCAGGCCGCATGGTCAGCACGGGTGGCGCAGGATTTCAAGCGCGCGTAATATTTTTACGTGATTTTATCTCATCCCGCCGGTTATTCATTGTCCGCGATGATCGAAAGGGCGAAGTCCCGCGACCGCTGCACCAGCGTGCGGACCGTGTCCGGCCCGTCATAGCCTTCATAGGTCGCGACGAGGATCGCCTTGCCCGCCGCCGTCGTCAGACAGCCGCCAACGCCGATCGCCACCTGCGCCTGCGGGGTCTGCATCGTCATCGATCCGCCGATGATCGCGCAGCTATCGTCCATTCCCATCGGCACCACCTTGCCGCTGGTCTGGGTCTTGGCGCCGAACAGCGTCTCCATCCCCTTGTCGATAGCCACATTGGTATCGTCCTTGTCCAGGAACGCCTTGAACGCCGGCGTGTCGAACTCCGCCTCCATGAGCTTCAGGAACTGGTCCCGCTCCAGCGTCGCCATCAATGCCGCGACCGGCGCCTTGACGAGGATATAGCGATCTAGCTTCGTCAGCGTCGCGTCGCAGGCATAAAGGGTCAGGACCGTGACATTCTGCGTGTCCATGGTCGCCATCATCTGCGCCAGCGACGCCATCGGCCCCTTGGGCGGGCAATAGCCGTCCGGCACGGTCCAGTGCAGTTCCTGGTCGCCGACCTGGAAGCGCACCACCTCCGGTTCGGCGGCCAGCGCGGGGCTGGCCGCCGACAGCAGCAGGGCGACGATGGCGCAGGCCCGCGCCGCCATGGCGCCGATCATGCCTTGGCGGTCTCCGCCTTCTTCTTGGCCGGGGCCTTCTTGGCGGCGGGCTTCTTCTCGCCCGCTTCCTTCTTCGCCGCGGGCTTCTTGGCAGCCGCCTTCTTCGCCGGCGCCTTCTTGCCCTTCTTGGCCGGGGCAGCCGCAGCGCGCGCGTCGATCAGTTGGGCTGCTTCCTCCAGCGTCAGCGCATCCTGCTCGATCGTCTTGGGCAGGGTCGCGTTGGTCGTGCCGTCGGTGACATAGGGGCCATAGCGGCCCGCCATCAGCTTGATTTCCGCTTCGGTGCGCGGATGCTTGCCCAGCACCTTGAGCGGCTCGCGTGAAGACGACCCGCGCCCGCCCTTGTTCGCCGCATCGGCGAGCTTGGCAACGGCCATGTTCATGCCAACCTCGAAAATCTCGGCGGTCGAGGACAGGCGGCCATATTTGCCGTCATGCAGCAGATAGGGACCGAAGCGACCGATATTGGCAACGATCGGCAGCCCGGTTTCCGGGTGCAGGCCGACCTCGCGCGGCAGGCTCAGCAGCTTGATCGCCCAGTCGAGCGTCATTTCGCCATCGGGCAGATCCTTGGGGATCGACCCGCGCTTGGCCTCCTTGCCCTCGCCCATCTCGATATAGGGGCCGAAACGGCCGGACTTCTTGACGATGTCCTGCCCGGTTTCGGGGTGCTGGCCGAGGATTTCTGGGCCGGTATCGGCGCCATCGCTGCCGCCGGGCTGACCGAACTTGCGGGTATATTTGCACTCGGGATAGTTGGAGCAGGCGATGAACGCGCCGAAGCGGCCACCGCGCAGCGACAATTGGCCATCGGCGCAGAGCGGGCAGGCGCGCGGATTGCTGCCGTCCGCCTTGGGCGGGAACAGCATCGGCTCCAGGAACTTGTCCAGCTCGGCCGTGATGTCCGACGGCTTCTGCTCCATGATCTCGGCGGTCTTGGGCTTGAAGTCCTTCCAGAAGGCTTCGAGCACTTCCTGCCACTGGGCGCGGCCGCCGGAAATCTCGTCCAGCTCGTCCTCAAGACCCGCAGTGAAGTCATAGGAGACATAACGTTCGAAGAATCGCTCCAGGAAGGCCGTGACGAGCCGCCCGCTCTCCTCGGCGAAGAAGCGGTTCTTCTCGACGCGGACATAGTCGCGGTCCTTCAGAACCTGCAGGGTCGAGGCATAGGTCGACGGGCGACCGATGCCCAGCTCTTCCAGCCGCTTCACCAGCGACGCTTCCGAAAAGCGCGGCGGCGGCTGAGTGAAATGCTGCTCGGCGCTCACCTTCTTCTTGGCCGGCGCGTCGCCTTCGCTCAGGCGCGGCAGCAGCTTGCTGTCGTCGTCTTCCGCGTCGTCGCGACCTTCTTCATAAAGAGCGAGGAAACCGGGGAAGATCACCACCTGCCCGGTGGCGCGCAGCGTGTGGCTGCCGCTGCCGTCGACCATGTCGATGGTGGTGCGCTCCAGCCGGGCCGAGGCCATCTGGCTCGCCAGCGCGCGCTTGAAGATCAGGTCATAGAGGCGCGCATGATCGCCGCCGCCCACCTTGTCGCGATGGAATTCGGTCGGACGAATGGCTTCGTGCGCTTCCTGCGCATTCTTCGCCTTGGTCTGATATTGGCGTGGCTTTTCGGGCAGATAGCCGCCGTCATAGCGCTCCGCGATCGCCTTGCGCGCAGCCGAGATGGCGCTGCCGTCCATCTGCACGCCGTCGGTACGCATATAGGTGATCGCACCGTCCTCGTAGAGCTGCTGCGCGATCCGCATCGTGTGGCTGGCCGAAAAGCCCAGCTTGCGCGCGGCTTCCTGCTGCAGGGTCGAGGTGGTGAAGGGTGGTGGGGGATTGCGGGTGAGCGGCTTGGTCTCCACCTTGTCGACGGTGAAGCGCCCGGCCTCCACGTCCGCCTTGGCGGCCATGGCGTCGCCTTCCTTGCCGATGGTCAGGCGGTCAATCTTCTCGCCCTTCCAGCGGACGAGGCGCGCGCTGAAGCCCTGCCCGCCCTGCTCCATCTCGGCCGAGATCGACCAATATTCTTGCGGCACGAAGCTTTCGATCTCGCGCTCGCGCTCCACCACCAGGCGCAGCGCGACCGACTGGACGCGGCCGGCCGACTTGGCGCCGGGCAGCTTGCGCCACAGCACCGGCGACAGGGTGAAGCCCACCAGATAGTCGAGCGCGCGGCGCGCGCGATAGGCGTCGATCAGATCCTCGTCCAGCGCGCGCGGCTTGGCCATCGCGTCCAGTACCGCCGCCTTGGTGATCGCGTTGAACGTCACCCGGTCCACCGTCTGCGGCAGCGCCTTCTTGGCGCGCAGCACTTCCTGCACATGCCAGCTGATCGCTTCCCCTTCGCGATCAGGGTCAGTCGCCAGGATCAATCGCGTGGCCTTCTTCGCCTCGTCGGCGATGGCCTTGAGCTGCTTGCCCTTGTCGCCATAATTTTCCCAGGACATGGCAAAGCCATTGTCGGGATCGACCGACCCGTCCTTGGGCGGCAGGTCGCGGATATGGCCGTAGCTGGCCAGGACATGAAAATCCCCGCCCAGATATTTCTCGATGGTCTTCGCCTTGGCCGGCGATTCGACAATGACAAGTTGCATTCAGGCCCCGGTTTGGAAGTCTCTCACGTATACGCGCGAGTCTGTAGGGTAGTGGTGGAAGGCGTCAAGCGCCCTGCGCATCTCGTCTCATGACCGCGATCAGCAAGGCCATGACCAGCGCCGCCCCGCTCCCCAGCCATATCGCATCCTGCTGGAGCATCGGAAACAGCCATGCGCCGGTCACCGCGCCCACGACAAGCCCCAGCCAGAGCAGCGCATAGCTGCCCCAGCCGGGATAGCGCCGCCCCGTGACTAGTCCGGCAAGGCCAAAGCCGATGCGCACCAGACTGCCGGTCATATAGGTCAGCCCGAGCGGCGCTTCCCCTTCGCGTTCGAACACGGTGTTTTCGGCACCCATCGCCAGCGCCAGCAGGCCCGCAGCCCCAAGTGCCGACTGCCCGACCATGAGCGCCGCCACCGCCAGCAGCATCGCGACGAGGATCAATATGGCGCTGCTTTGTCGCCGCCCCGCAATCGCGCCGACGATCGCGCCACCGCCAACACCCGCGACAAAGCACAGGATCAGTATAGCCGCCGCCGTCGCATCACTCCTGTCGCTCGCAATGCCGACGGCCAGCCGGGTCGAATTGCCGCTCATGAACGATACGAAGAAACCCGATGTCGTCAGGAAACCGAGTGCATCGACATAGCCTGCCAGAAAGGCGAGGGCGATGGCGAAGCCCTGCATCGGCCGATCGAACCGGATCATCGCGCGCGCCCCCGCCTCATATCAGGCTGACCCGGCCACCCGCCTGCCGTTCCAACCCGCCCGCCAGCTCCAGTTCCAGCAGCACCGTCTGCACGATAGCGGGCGACAGGCCGGACAGGCGGATGATCTCGTCCACCGCCACCGCGACCGGCCCCAGCAAGGCGATCACCGCCGCGCGATCGGCATCGGCCACATCGCTCGACACCAGCTGGCCGATGAAATCGAAACTGCCCTGTCGCACCATGCGGGGATCAAGCCCGCCGACCGCCTCCAATATATCGTCGGCATTCTGCACCAATGTCGCGCCCTCGCGGATCAGCAGGTTGCAGCCCTGGGCGCGGGGGTCGAGCGGCGATCCGGGCACTGCCATCACCTCGCGCCCCGCCTCGGTCGCGAGCCTTGCGGTGATCAGCGACCCGGACTTGGGCGCCGCCTCCACCACAACCGTGCCCAGCGCGAGGCCGGCGATGATCCGGTTGCGCGCCGGGAAATGCCGGGCGAGCGGCTGGGTGCCGGGCGGATGCTCGGTCACCAGCAGGCCGCGCTGCGCCACATCCTCCTGCAAGGCCGCATTTTCGGGCGGGAAGCCGATGTCGATGCCGCTGGCGATCACGCCGATCGTGCCGCTGTCGATCGATCCGCGATGCGCTTCGGTGTCGATGCCACGCGCCAGCCCGGACACGACCACCGCACCGCGATCGCCCAATTGCTGCGCCAATATCCGGGCAAAGCGGCAGGCGGCGGCCGAGGCGTTGCGCGCCCCGACCATGGCGATGCAGGGCCGCGCCGCGATCGCGGCATCGCCCCGCACGATCAGCGCCGGCGGCGCGCCCTCCATCTCGGCCAGCAGCGCGGGATAATCGGCATCGCCCATCAGCAGATAGCGGGCGCCGATCGCGCGGGTCGCGGCGATCTCCCGCTCAATCGCGGCTCCATCGGCCACCCGCGCCTCGCCCCCGCCGCGCGCCGCAAGCATGGGAATGGCGCGCAGCGCCTCGGCCGCGCTGCCGAAGCGCGCGAGCAACTGGCGGTAGCTGACGGGGCCGATCCGGGGGGATCGGATCAGGCGGAGACGGTCGAACCGCTCCTGCCCGCTCACTCGGTGGCGGCTTTCTGCTTGGAACTGCCGACCTTGGGCTCCTCGCCCTTCAGCAGCCGGGCGATATTGGCACGGTGCCGCCACAGCACGATCAGCGCGAGCGCCAGGCTGACCGACACCAGATCGATCCGGCCAAAGGCGAACATGGCGATCGGCGCGCTGACCGCCGCCGACATACCGCCAACCGACGACCATTTGGTGCCGAACAGCGCGCCCAGCCACACGACCGCAAAGACGATGCCGGCCGGCCAGTACATGGCCGTCACCACGCCCATCATCGTCGCCACGCCCTTGCCGCCGGCAAAGCGCAGCCAGACGGGGTAGCAATGGCCGATGAACGCCATGGCGCCTGCCATCGGCCCGCCACCATCCACCAGCGCCGCGCCGATCAGCACCGCCGCCGCGCCCTTGAGCAGGTCGAGCAGCAGGGTCGCCGCCGCCAGCCCCTTGCGCCCGGTGCGCAGCACATTGGTCGCGCCGATATTGCCCGACCCGATCTGGCGCAGGTCGCCAGCGCCGGTAAAGCGCGTCAGCAGCAGGCCAAAGGGGATCGAGCCGAGCAGATAGCCCAGCACCAGGACAAAAGTGGGAAGCAGCCAGGGAGGTGTCATGAAATTCGCCGATAAAGCGTTTTCAAAGCAGGTGGAACAACTGCTGGCTCGGAAAACGCGGTACATCAAAAGACCAGAACAGGACAGCCGATGCAATCGGCCGGCCTGTTCTGATTGTTGCACGCGACCATAGCGTGACAGTCGCGCGGGGCAATGGGCAGTATCGGTTTACCGCACCCGCGCGGGATTGCCGACCACGGTTGCACCGGCCGGCACGTCGCGCGTCACCACGCTGCCCGCACCGATCAGCGCATCGTCGCCGATCGTCACGCCGGGCAGGATGATGGCGCCACCACCGATCCACACATTGCGGCCGATAGTGATCGGCACGCCCCATTCGATGCCGGTGGCGCGCTCGGCCGGATCGCGCGGATGATCGGCGGTCAATATCTGCACCCCGGTGCCGATCTGCGTGCCGTCGCCGATGGTCACCGGCACCACGTCCAGGATGACGCAGTTGAAGTTCAGGAACACACCCGCGCCCAGGAAGATGTTGAAGCCATAGTCGCAGTGGAAGGGCGGCCGGATCGTCGATCCCGCCCCCAGCGCACCCAGCCGCTCGCGCAGCAACGCCTCGCGCTCGGGCGGCAGGGTCGCGTTGAAACGCTGCATCCATGCTGCTGCGGCCAGTTGGTCCGCGATGATTTCCGGGTCGCTCGCATGATAGGGCTCACCCGCGATCATCTTCTGCTTCATGCTGGGCTGGGTCATTCTGTTCTCCTTCGATCGGCCCGCGAGGTGGCAGCGACCGGCCCGTTTTGCAAGCACCGGGCGTTGACACTCCCGCCCCATGCCGCGACACAGGCGCGCATGACGGTCGCACCAGACGCTCCCATCCTTTTCTTCGATTCCGGCGTGGGGGGCCTGTCCATCCTCGCCCCGGCCCGCGCCGCCTTGCCGAACGCCCCTGTGGTCTATGCCGCGGACAGCGCCGGCTTCCCCTATGGCACAAAGAGCGAGGCGGAGATCGCCGCGCGCGTGCCCGCCCTGCTCGGCCGGCTGGTGGAGCGCTATCGCCCGCGCCTCGCCGTCATCGCCTGCAACACCGCCTCGACCATCGCGCTGCCGCATGTCCGCGCCGCGCTCGACATTCCGGTGGTCGGCACCGTCCCGGCGATCAAGCCGGCGGCGCTATTGTCCAAAAGCCGGGTGTTCGGCGTGCTGGGCACCAATGCCACCGTGCGCCAGCCCTATGTCGACCGGCTTGCCGCCGAACATGGCGCCGACTGCACCGTGCTGCGCCATGGCAGCGCCGCACTGGTGCAACTGGCCGAGGCGAAGCTGCGCGGCGAAACGCTCGATCCCGCCATCGCCCGCGACGCGCTGGCAGGCCTGCTCGACCAGCCCGGCGGTGACCGGATGGACATGGTCGTCCTCGCCTGCACCCATTTTCCGCTGGTGGAACAAGAACTTGCCGCCGCCGCGCCGCATCCGATGGGCTTCGTCCATGGCGGCGAAGGGATCGCCCGGCGCATCGCCTTCCTGACCGAAGGACAGCCCTGGCCGGATGCGCCCTCGCCCGGCATCGCCGTCTTCACCCGTGTCGATGACAAGGTCGAGGCGCTGCGCGACGCGCTTGCCGGCTATGGCCTCGATCGCATCGACGCGCTCTGACCCCAGGGGGTAGGCCATTTGTCCAATGGCAAAGCGTTTCGATCACACTGATAGGGAATCTGCGTATCGTTGCGAGCGGTTATCGCTGGCAATGGCAGGCGCGCGCAGGTAAATGCACTCCTCAGGCAGAGGATGGCGCGACCATAGAAGAACCGGCGCGCGAGCAACGGGAAGAACGGCGTAGTGAATTACAAGCATATCTTTTCGCAGGCGATCGACCGGCTCCACAGCGAGGGCCGCTACCGCGTGTTCATCGACATCCTGCGCAACAAGGGCGCTTTCCCCAACGCCCGCTGCTTCCACGGCCATAACGGCCCGAAGCCGATCACCGTCTGGTGCTCGAACGATTATCTCGCCATGGGCCAGCATCCCAAGGTGGTCGCCGCCATGGAGGAAGCGCTCCATGATGTCGGCGCCGGATCGGGCGGCACCCGCAATATCGGCGGCAACACCCATTATCATGTCGATCTGGAGGCGGAACTCGCCGATCTGCATGGCAAGGAAGCGGCCCTGCTCTTCACCTCGGGCTATGTCTCGAACGAAGCGACGCTCTCCACCCTCGCCAAGATCCTGCCGGGCTGCATCATCTTTTCGGACGAGCTGAACCATGCCTCGATGATCGCGGGCATCCGCAATTCGGGCTGTGAAAAGCGCGTCTTCCGTCACAATGATCTCGATCATCTGCGCGAACTTCTCGCCGCCGAAGATCCCGAGGCGCCCAAGCTGATCGCCTTCGAAAGCGTCTATTCGATGGACGGCGACGTCGCGCCGATCGCGGAAATCTGCGACCTGGCCGACGAGTTCAACGCGCTCACCTATCTCGACGAAGTCCATGCCGTGGGCATGTATGGCGCGCGCGGCGGCGGCATTTCGGAGCGCGACGATGTCGCCCATCGCCTGACCATCATCGAAGGCACGCTGGGCAAGGCATTCGGCGTAATGGGCGGCTATATCGCCGCCGACCAGATGATCGTCGACGTGATCCGCAGCTATGCGCCCGGCTTCATCTTCACCACCTCGCTCTCGCCCGTGCTGGTCGCCGGCGTGCTGGCGAGCGTGCGACACCTGAAGGGCTCCAGCGCCGAGCGCGAAGGCCAGCAGGCGTCGGCCGCCAAGCTCAAGCAGCTGATGCGCGAAGCGGGCCTGCCGGTGATGAACTCGGTCACCCATATCGTGCCGCTGATGGTGGGCGATCCGGTCAAGGCCAAGCGGATCAGCGACATCCTTCTCGCCGAATATGGCGCCTATGTGCAGCCGATCAACTATCCCACCGTGCCGCGCGGCACCGAACGTCTGCGCTTCACCCCCGGCCCGGCCCATAATGAAGAGATGATGCGCGACCTGGTGTCGGCACTGGTCGAAATCTGGGACCGGCTGGAACTGGAACTGCTGGAGCGCCAGGCCGCCTGACCGGACAGGAACGGGGCGGCCGATCGCAGCGCCGCCCTGTCCTATCCGCGTAAAAGCGGCTATGACGAGCTAGGTCGGAACCATCCTTCCCGCAACAAGATTTCCTACATTGGATATCAAATGTCACAATGTGCGGGAAATATGCGAAGTTAAGCGCGCCCGTTCCTACAAATCCAACGGGGCCGGCGCTCTTATCCCCTCAGGATAGTCCGTCCAATTACAAGCCGTCCCGCAAATTACTGCGGGACACACTAGGTCGTAGACTCATAAGCACGGAGCCATAGGCGCATTAAGGCGAGCTGGACCATGGCAAGGAAGTTGGCGGCGAGCTTGTCAAAGCGGGTGGCGACACGGCGGAAGTGCTTCAACTTAGAGAAGAAGCGCTCGATCAGATTGCGCTCGCGGTAGAGCCTCTTGCTGAAGCAGGGCTTCCACTTTCGATTGGATTTAGCCGGGATGTTGGGCGTAGCGCCTTGTTCCTCGATCAGCGTGCGGATGCGATCAGCATCGTAGGCCTTGTCGGCGAGCACGATCATGTGCGGCCCAAGGTGGTTGAGCAGATCGTTCGCGACTTGGCCATCATGCGCCTGCCCAGCGGTCAGGCCGAGCCGGATCGGGAGGCCTTGCGCATCGACGACCGCGTGGATTTTGGTCGTGAGCCCGCCTCGGGAGCGACCGAGACAATGATCTCGATCCCCCTTTTTGCCGTCGCAGCTTGTTGGTGCGCCCGGATGGAAGTGCTGTCGATCATTTGGATGTTGCCGTCATGGGCGGCAGTGATGGCATCCATCATCCGATCCCAGACGCCTGCCTTCCGCCATCGCACGAAGCGATTGTAGCAGGTGGTACGCGGGCCATAGCGTTCGGGCAGGTCGCGCCATGGAGCGCCGGATCGCAGCACCCAGAAGATGCCGTTCAACACGCGGCGATCATCGACGCGCGGCACGCCTCGCGGCTTGTTGGGCAGAAGCGGTTCGATCACACGCCACTCGAAGTCGGTCAGGTCATATCGGCTCATGCCGACGCTGAATCACTTCAGGCGGGAGGATGGAACCCTCCGTTTGCAAGCCTAAGTCGGAAAATGCGCACCCACTCGTTGCTCTGGTCTGCAAGCAAATCCCACATCGGCCAATCGGGCGCGGCCTCAATCGCATGCAGCAACGACCAGTTCAGGCCAGCAGCGGTGTCACCGTCTTGCGGTAGAAGCGGCAGCAAAGCCCGGATATCATCTGGTTTCAAAGGGTACGCGAGCGCATCAATATGCTTTGTCGCCGCCGCCAGTTGCTCTGCATCAAGGTCGTCCGTGAGCTTCTCGCTAACGCCGCAAAGCTCTTTCACCGCATTCTGAACCATGCATCCTCCGTTGCTCGGAAGGATGAGACATCAGCGCTCTGGCTTCAATCCATTTTATGAGTTCACGACCTAAATAGTTGACGATCCCAACATCACTTCCCCATCTACCCTGCTCAAGAAGGGGGAAATATCATGTTGATGAGGGATTTAGCGAAGAGCGGCGCATGTCTGGCGCTGGCGATCGCCATGCCTGCGCAGGCCGCGCAAAATGGCATAACCTATGACTGCGATACAGCAGCCAATCATTATTCCGATCTGGTGCTGCCAACGCCGCAAGGTCCATTCACCGTCCGTGGACAGCTCAGGCTCAATCAGGTCGCCTCGTCGGATCAATATGTGCCGATGACCGGCATTGCGATCGCCGATGCGCTGGATGCACCCGGTGCCAGTTCCAAGGATGCCGCCGGCTTCAAGCTGGTTGCCATGCACGCCAGGCTTCTGGGCGTGAAGACCAAGGACAAGGATGCGGTGCTGCAATTTCAGCAGTGGAACGAGGTCAAAGGCGGGACCGAAGTCACGCACGACCCCATCCCTCTTCCCGACACCCAGAATGGGGGCGCCTTTTCGCTCAGCTATGACGGCAAGTCCGTCACCGTGGAATTTGCCGGTCAGCGTCGGGATATCCCCCTCACCGCCGCAACACCGGTGGTTCGCCTGACCTGCTCGACTGGCGAATTTCTCTACACCGACCTGATCATTCAGGGTCAGTAATCTATAGCGTCGCCTCCCATGAACAGGAGGCGACGTCATCAGACCCGGATCAGCCCGCCCCTGACCGCATAGCCGCGATAGAGCGTCCGGACGTGGGGAAAGCCGCCCATATCCTGGGCCAGTCGGTTGATAGCGCCGTTGAGTTCGCGCCGAGGCGAGACGTGGAACCGCTCCAGCCAGCCGAACAGCGCCCGTTTCCAGAGCGCTGGCAGTTCGTCCTGCTGGCCGAAATCGACGATCTCCAGCTTGCCGCCGGGCGCCACGCAGCGCGCCGCCTGAACCAGCGCCATTTCCCATTCGGGGATCATCGACAGTGCATAGCTAATGAACACCCGCTCGAAGCTCGCCCGGCCGAACAGTGCCTGCGGATCGAAGCCGCAGGCATCGCCCTGCGCCAGCGTCACCCGATCCACCATGCCTGCCTTGGCGACCGAGGCGCGCGCCGTGTCCAGCATCGCATCGCTGATATCGACACCATAAAGCCGCGCCTTGGGCCAGGCCTTGCCCACCGCAATCAGGTTGCGGCCGGTGCCGCAGCCAATCTCCAGCACAGCGCCGCCGGCGGGCGGATCAAGATCGGCGATCAGCCCGTCGCGGCCGAGCAGATAATATTTGCGGGTCAGGTCGTAAATGTGCCGCTGGTAGCGATAGACCCCGTCCATCAACTGCCCATGGCCACTCATGCGCCGGCGCCCTTCAGCACATAGAGATGCACGCCGCCATAGATGGCCGAGCGGTCCCGCGCGGTATAATCGCGCGAGGCATCGGCCCGATAGTCCCAATGGGCCAGCACATCGTCGGCGACCCGGCCGGGCAGGATGCTCGGTTCGCCCGCCGTGCGGAACAGCACGCGGGCGCCGGGCCTCGCCGTCCGCGTGATCTGCGCCCAGAGCGCGTTCAACTGCTCGTCATCCATCCAGTCCTGCGCATCGAGCAGGATATAGCGGTCGCACGATGCCGCCGGCTGATTGGCCAGGAAGTCGGTGAAGTTGATATGCCGCACATCGACCCGTTCGGCCCGGTCGCGCACCGCACGATGATTGGCCGCCTGCAGATAGGGCGGCAACGGCCCTTCGCCGCCTGCATAGCCGCGACCGAAAGCCTGCACGGCGAAATAATTGTCCTTCAGGTCGAAGTCGCAGGCCAGCTTCTTCAATCGCGCCTTCAGCACATTGTCCATCCGGTCGTCGCCGGCCAACGCCTCGAACTGCGCGGGCGGGATGCCGAGGCCGAACAGCGAAGCGGGCTGGCTGGTCAGCCAGCGGACGAAGCCCTTGTCGAAGATCGGCGCCAGTTCGCGCTCGAAGATCGCCAGTTGCTCCTCGCGGCTCTGCGCATCCAGCATCCGCTTCGGGTTTACGCCATGCAGCCGGGCCAGCAGATGCGCCGCGCCGATGAAGCGGCCGAGCAGGCCATGCCTGTAGATGCCCCGCGCAAAGCCACCGATACGGCGGCGGCCGGTCATGTCGCGCCCCTCCCAATAACGACGGGTCGCCTCATCCAGGCGCGGCGCCACGACCGCGCGATAGGCCGCGATATTTGCCTTGTCGTCCGCTCGCGCGAAGAAGCGGTGGAAGGCGGCATGATCGGGCAGCGTCTGTGCGGCCATCAGCTTCAGCCGGTTGAGCGCGATATGGGCGGTGTTGAGGTCGACCGCGGTGATCTTCGCCGGATCGGCGGTGAGATAGGACAGGACATTGCAACCGCCCGACGCGATCGTCACCACATGGCTGTCCGGCGTGATCGCCAGCGCTTCCATGTCGACCGCCGGGTCTTCCCAGATCTGGGCATAGACCAGGCCACGGAAGGCGAAGGTGAAGGCGCGTTCCAGCAGCCCCTGCTTCGACAGATGGCGGTGACGATGCACCGCATTGGTGACTTTCTTGTGGGCCGATGCGGCCATGGGCGCACTCCTCGCTGCCGGGTCGTTCGGTCGGCCGATAGGGCAAGCGCATGTCGTGCGCATGACCGCTGGATGACGCGACGATGACGCCCCTTGCGGAACCGGGACCGCCTCTCCCATCTTCTGCATCTGATGGCGCACTGGATCGAACCCCACCCCACCGGCATCTATGTCCGCCCTGCCGATGCGTGGATCGACCCGTCGCAGCCGCAGGAACGGGCGCTTGTCACCCATGGCCATGCCGACCATGCGCGCGGCGGCCACGGCCATGTCTGGGCGACGCGGGAAACGCTGGCCATCATGGCGCTGCGCTATGGCACGGCCAGCGGCACGGCGGTCGGCTATGGCGAGGAGATCAGGCTGGGCGGCGTCGCCATCCGCTATGTCCCCGCCGGCCATGTTCTGGGATCGGCGCAGATCATCCTGGATCATGCCGGCGAACGGGTGGTGGTGACCGGCGACTACAAGCGGCGCCCCGATCCGACCTGCCTGCCGTTCGAGCCGGTGCCTTGCGACATCTTCGTGACCGAGGCGACCTTCGGCCTGCCCGTCTTCCGCCATCCCGACACCGGCAGCGAGATGGACCGGCTACTCCATGCGCTCCATGCCAATCCCGATCGCTGCGTTCTGGTCGGCGCCTATGCGCTCGGCAAAGCGCAGCGGGTAATCTGCGAGTTGCGGGCGCGCGGCCATCATGACCCCATCTATATCCATGGCGCGCTCGAACGCATGTGTGCGCTCTACCAGGATTTCGGCGTCGACATGGGGAAGTTGCGCGGCGCGACTGGCGTGCCGGCCAAGGACATGCGCGGCGCCATCGTGCTGGCGCCGCCCTCCGCGCTCAACGATCGCTGGAGCCGCCGCCTGCCCGACCCGATTGCCGCCATGGCGTCAGGCTGGATGCGGGTGCGCCAGCGCGCCCGGCAGCGCAATGTCGAACTGCCTTTGGTCATTTCCGACCATGCCGACTGGGACGAGCTGACCGACACGATCCGCGAGGTCGCGCCCAGCGAGACCTGGATCACCCATGGCCGCGAGGAAGCCTTGCTCCACTGGTGCATGACCCACCAATATCGCGCCCGCGCACTCGCGCTGGTCGGTCGCGAGGATGAGGAGGAGGGATGATGAATATCGCATCACCACCTCCGTTCGGTTCGAGCCTGTCGAGAACCGGTGCGCATGGGTTCTCGACAGGCTCGAACCGAACGGGACAAGACGGATGAGGCAATTTTCCCAACTGCTCGACGGCCTCGTCTACACCCGCTCGCGCAACGGCAAGCTGGCGCTGATCGCCGCCTATATGCGCGAAGCGCCTGATCCCGACCGGGGCTGGGCGCTGGCCGCGCTGACCGGCAATCTCGATCTCAAGGCGGTGAAGGCATCGGCCATCGGCCAGATGATCCGCGCCCGCACCGATCCCGTCCTCTTCGAGATGAGCCGCGACTATGTCGGCGACCTGGCCGAGACCGTTGCCCTGCTCTGGCCCCGCCCCGGCAATGAACCGGCCGAACTGGACGACGGCTCGCTCAGCCTGTCCGCCGTCATCGACCGCCTCCACAGCGTTAGCCGCGCCGCCGCGCCGGATGCGCTGGGGCAGATGATGGACCATCTCGACGCCTCGGGCCGCTTCGCCCTGCTGAAACTCGCCACCGGGGGCCTGCGCGTCGGCATCTCCGCCCGTCTCGCCAAGACCGGCTGCGCCCAGGCTTTCGGGCTCGACGCCGATGATGTCGAACAGGTCTGGCACGCGCTCGCTCCGCCCTATGCCACCCTGTTCGACTGGGCCGAAGGCCGCAGCGCCCGGCCCGATCCGGAAGGCACGCCCTATTTCCGTCCCTTCATGCTCGCTCATCCGCTAGAGGCCGACAGCGTGGACCTCGCCGATTATGCGGCCGAATGGAAATGGGACGGCATCCGCATCCAGATCGTCGGCACCGGCCAAAAAAATGGGGGCGGAACCCGCCTCTACAGCCGCGCGGGTGACGACATCACGGGCAGCTTTCCCGAAGTCGCGCAGGCCTTCACCGGCCATGCCGTGCTGGACGGCGAATTGCTGGTGAAAGGCGAATTTCAGGGTGGCGAGGCGGCCAGCTTCAACGCCCTGCAACAGCGGCTCGGCCGCAAGGCGGTCAGCGCCAAGATGATGGCCGACTATCCCGCCTTCGTCCGTCTCTACGACCTGCTGATAGAGGGCGACGACGACCTGCGCGCCCTCCCCTGGACGCAGCGCCGCGCGCGCCTCGAAGCCTATATGGCGCAGCTATCGCCCGACCGCTTCGACCTGTCCGCCGTCATCGACGCGCCCGATTTCGCGGCGCTGGCCGATATCCGCGCTGGCGCCCGCGACGCCGCGATCGAGGGGGTGATGCTCAAGCGCCGCGACAGCCCCTATGTCGCGGGGCGCAAGGCGGCGCTCTGGTACAAATGGAAGCGCGATCCGCTGACCGCCGATTGCGTCATGATGTATGCCCAGCGCGGCCATGGCAAACGCTCCTCCTTCTATTCGGATTACACATTCGGCTGCTGGACGGAGGATGGCGAATTGCTGCCGGTCGGCAAGGCCTATAGCGGCTTCACCGACGAGGAACTGAAATGGCTCGACCGCTTTGTCCGGGGGAATACAGTGAACCGCTTCGGCCCGGTCCGGGAGGTCGAAAAGACGCTGGTGCTGGAGGTCGCGTTCGACTCCATCCATGACAGCAAGCGCCACAAATCCGGCCTCGCCATGCGCTTCCCCCGCATCGCCCGCATCCGCAAGGACAAACCGGCAGCGGAGGCGGATACGGTCGAGGGATTGAAGCGTCTGGTCAGCTGAAGCATAAGGACCAGAAGGAGAACGAGGATGGCCTATAGCGGAAGCTGCCATTGCGGCGCCGTCACCTTCACGGTCGATGCCGATCCGCCCAGCGAGGCGATGAGCTGCAACTGCTCCCATTGCGGCCGCAAGGGCTTCGTCCTGACCTTCGTTCCCGTGGATCAGTTCCGTCTCGACAGCGGCGCCGAGCAATTGACTGACTATCTCTTCTACAAGCACGCCATCACGCATCAATTCTGCAAGACCTGCGGGACAGAAGCCTTCGCGCTCGGCAGGTCACCCCAGGGTGAAATGCGCGCGTTTAACCTGCGCTGCGTGCCTGCGGTCGATATTGAAGCACTGACCATCCAGAAGGTTGACGGAGCGCGCTTCTAACTCTGACTTTGCTCTGTCACGCGACGCCCCTATATGGGCGCTTTCGCGCGTCCGGCGCGACCACAGTTATGGAGCAGTTGAATTGAGCAAGGTTCTGGTCATCGGCGCAGGCGGCGTCGGGTCTGTCGCGGTCCACAAGATGGCGATGAACCCTGATATTTTCAGCCACATCACGCTGGCCAGCCGCCGCATCGTCAGCTGCGAGAAGGTCGCCGAATCGGTGAAGAAGCTGGTCGGCGTGGATATCGACGTGGCCCAGGTGGATGCCGACAATGTCGAAGAGACCATCGCCCTCATCCAGAAGGTCCAGCCCAAGCTGGTCGTGAACCTGGCGCTGCCCTATCAGGATCTGGCGATCATGGACGCGTGCCTCGCGACCAAGACCGACTATCTCGACACCGCCAATTATGAACCGCGCGACACCGCCAAGTTCGAATATAGCTGGCAGTGGGCCTATCAGGAACGCTTCAAGGAAGCCGGCATCATGGCGCTGCTGGGTTCGGGCTTCGATCCGGGCGTCACCAGCGTGTTCGCCAGCTACATCAAGAAGCATCTCCTCGACACGATCGACACGCTCGACATTCTCGACTGCAATGGCGGCGACCATGGCCAGCATTTCGCCACCAACTTCAATCCGGAAATCAACATCCGCGAAGTGACCGCCCCGTCGCGTCACTGGCTGAACGGCGAATGGGTCGAAGGCCCTGCGCTCAGCCACAAGCAGGTGTTCGACTTCGATCAGGTCGGCGAAAAGAACATGTACCTCATGTATCATGAGGAACTGGAAAGCCTCGCCACCCACTATCCCGAGATCAAGCGCATCCGCTTCTGGATGACCTTCGGCGACACCTATCTCAAGCATCTCGAAGTGCTGCAGAATGTCGGCATGACCCGGATCGATCCGGTCATCTATAATGGCCAGGAAATCATTCCTCTCCAGTTCCTGAAGGCGGTTCTGCCCGAACCGTCGAGCCTCGGTTCGACCACCAAGGGCAAGACCAATATCGGCGACATTGCGACCGGCCAGAAGGATGGCCAGGAAAAGACCGTCTATATCTATCAAGTCTGCGACCATGAGGACGCCTATGCCGAAACCGGCAACCAGGCGGTCAGCTACACCACCGGCGTGCCCGCCATGATCGGCGCCGCCATGATGCTGACCGGCGCCTGGAAGGGCGAAGGTGTGTTCAACATCGAGCAGTTCGATCCTGATCCCTTCATGGACATGCTGAACAAGCATGGCCTGCCCTGGCAGGTGAAGGAACTGGACGCGCCGCTGGCCTTCTAAGCGACACGCGATATCACATGCCGCCCCACTCATTGGACCTCGCGTTCATAGGAGCGGGGCGGCATGTTGATCCGTGACAGTGGGATGATGGAGGGGATGGAATGCGAAAGCTGACAAGCGCCGTTCTGGCGCTTTCTCTTTTTGGAGCGCCGGTTTCTGCGCAGCAGCCCGCCGATCCTTATGCCCCGGCCAAGGCCATCGTCGCCGACGTCAACCGGATCGTGACGCCGAATGGCGTCCAGGAAAATCTGGTCGTGACCTTGGGTGGCGCGCGGCAGGCGATCAATGTGCGCGGCGCCGATCGGGCCAACCCGATCCTCCTCTATATCCATGGCGGCCCCGGCGCGGTGGAAATGCCCTTCGCCTGGTCGTTCCAGCGGCCATGGGAGGATTTCTTCACGGTCGTCCAGTGGGACCAGCGCGGCGCGGGCAAAAGCTATGCGCTGAACGATCCCAAGGCGATCGCGCCGACCATGACGCTGGATCGCTATCGTGACGATGCCATCGAACTGATCGACTATCTCAAGGCCCGCTATGGCAAGCGCAAGGTCTTCCTGCTCGGCCATAGCTGGGGCTCCGCCGTCGGCCTCTCGGTGGCGATCAAGCGGCCCGACCTACTCTACGCCTATGTCGGCATGGGCCAAGCGATCGACTTCCGCGCCGGCGAACGCATGGGCATGGACTGGACGATCGCGCAGGCAAGGAAGGCCGGCAACGCCGATGCCGTGAAGGCGATCGAGGCGCTTGCCCCCTATCCCGACAGCGGGCCGTTCACGATCGACAAGGCGGACGGCTGGCGCCGCTACGCCATTCCCTATGGCTCGCTGATGGCCGACCGGCCCGACCCGACGCTCTACTTCCAAACGCCGCGCCTGTCGCCCGACTATACGCCCGAAGACCGCAAGGCCTGGGGCGCAGGCAGCGAATTTTCGACCACGGCCCTGTGGCCGCGCGTTGCGGACGTCAGCTTCGCCATGGTTCACGAGATGAAGCTGCCAGTGATCATGCTGCTCGGCCGCACCGACTATACCGTGCCCTCCCCGCTCGCCGCGCAGTGGATGGACCGGTTGAAAGCCCCCGCCAAGAAGACCATCTGGTTCGAGCATTCGGCCCATATGCCGATGGTCGAGGAACCCGGCCTGGTCCTCAAGGCCCTGATCAACGATGTCCGCCCGCTGGCGGATCAGGAGTAATAATTCCATGGAAACCAAGGCTGGCGATCCCGCCGCTTTCGCCCATTTCGACCTGTACCGCGTCCCCTCGCCCGCCTTCGTCGTCGATGAAGCGGCGGTGCGACGGAACCTGTCGGTGCTGCGCGATATCGGCGACCGCGCCGGGATCAAGGTTCTGGGCGCGCTCAAGGCCTTTTCCATGTGGTCGCTGGGCGGCGTGCTGGGCGAATATCTCGACGGCGTCTGCGCCTCGGGCATCTATGAAGCGCGCCTAGGCCGCGAGGAATATCAGGGCGAGGTCGCGACCTATTGCGCTGCCTACAAGCCCGACGATCTCGCCGAAATCCTCAAGATTTCCGACCATGTGATCTTCAACAGCCCCGGCCAGATCGCCCGCATGAAGCCGGTGATCGACGCCGCGCGCGCAGAAGGTCGCATCTTCGACATCGGCCTGCGCATCAACCCCCTCCACCCGGAGGGCGAGGTACCTAAATATGACCCCTCGCAGCCGCACAGCCGCCTGGGCTTCCCGATCGACCAGTTGCGCGCCGAGCATCTGGACGGGGTGGATGGCCTTCACGTCCACAATCTGTGTGAACAGGATTTCCTGCCGCTTCAGCGCACCTGGGCGGCGATCGCGCCGTTCGTCATGCCCCATATTGCCGGCCTCAAATGGCTGAACTTTGGCGGTGGCCACCATGTCACCCGCGCCGACTACCAGATCGACGAGCTGATCGCCTTCCTTCAGGCGATCAAGGCGCAGACCGGGCTTGAACTCTATATCGAGCCGGGCGAGGCGATGGCGCTCGATGCGGGCATCCTGATCGGCGAGATCCTGGACGTGATCGACAATGGCATGCCCGTCGCCATCACCGACATCAGCGCCACCTGCCACATGCCCGACGTGATCGAGGCACCCTATCGCCCCGCCATGCTGCATGAGCAGGAAGATGGCCCGGTCACGCGCCTGGGCGGCCCATCCTGCCTGGCGGGCGATATCATCGGCGATTATCGGGTGCCTGGCGGCGCCGAACCGGGCGCGCGCATCGCCTTCCTGGACCAGGCCCATTATTCGATGGTGAAGACCAACACCTTCAACGGCGTGCCCCTGCCGGCCATCTGGCTGTGGAATTCCAAGAGCGATGAACTCCGGGAAATCCGCAGCTTTTCCTATGCGGATTTCAAGAGCCGCCTATCCTGATTCCATTCCTGTTTCTGCCCGGCCGGGCGTGTGAAATTCCGCGTTAATTCTGTGGAAACTATCTTTCGTCCGGCCGAAATATCATGCCTTTTCAACGACCCGTCCAGCATGACGCACGTTTCATAGCGGGCTGCGCAACAAAATTTTCATATGCGCTTTACAGGGGGGACCCCACCGCATATATCGGCCGCTCGCTGCCCCATGGGACTTCCACCGCAAGGCAGCTTTTTCGCCCTGAACTACACTGGAGGTCCCTTGAGTTGCACAAGCATCATAGCGCGCTGGGGGTAGCGACCGCCCTCACACCGGCAGCACCGGTAACGCTGATTCGTCCCGAAGCCGCAGCTCGGGCCGCCCGTTTCTTCACTGAGAAGTTTCCGGGTCGCTCGCTCTATGCAGTCAAGGCGAATCCGTCTCCTGATCTGATCCGCACGCTTTTCGATTCGGGCATCACGCATTTCGACGTGGCCTCGATCGCCGAAGTGCGTCTCGTTGCCGAAACGCTCGAAGGCAAGGCCAAGCTCTGCTTCATGCACCCGGTCAAGGCCGAGGAAGCGATCGCGGAAGCTTACCATGTCCATGGCGTGCGCACCTTCTCGCTCGACACGATCGACGAGCTGGAAAAGATCATGCGTGCCACCGGCGATGCGACCGATCTGGAGCTGTGCGTGCGCCTGCGCGTTTCGTCCGAACATTCGGAACTCAGCCTGGCGTCGAAGTTCGGCGCGGAGCTGGGCGAGACACGCGAGCTGTTGATGGCAACCCGCCAGGCCGCCGATGCGCTGGGCATCTGCTTCCATGTCGGCAGCCAAGCGATGAGCCCCCAGGCCTACAGCGATGCGATCGAGCGCGTGCGCGCCGCGATCGTTGACGCGGCCGTCACGGTCGACATCATCGATGTCGGCGGCGGCTTCCCGTCCATCTATCCGGGCATGGAGCCGGTCGCGCTCGAAAATTATTTCGAAGCCATCCATCGCGGCTTTGAAAGCCTGCCGGTCAGCTACTCGTCGGAACTGTGGTGCGAACCCGGCCGCGCGCTGTCGGCGGAATATAGCTCGATCATCGTGCGCGTCGAACGCCGCCGCGGTCAGGAACTCTACATCAACGACGGCGCCTATGGCGCGCTGTTCGATGCCGCGCATATCGGCTGGCGCTTCCCCGTCGCCCTGCTGCGCGAGGATGAGAGCGAGGAAGAGCTGGAAGGCTTCTCCTTCTATGGCCCGACCTGCGACGACATGGACCATATGGTCGGCCCGTTCATGCTCCCGGCGGACGTGAAGGTCGGCGACTATATCGAGATCGGTATGCTCGGCGCCTATGGCGCGGCGATGCGCACCGGCTTCAACGGCTTCACCTCGGAATCGACGATCGAAGTGTCGGACGAGCCGATGGCCAGCCTCTATGCCGAAACGCTGCCGGCCCGTCGTCGCGCAACTGTCATTAAGCTCGGTTAAGACGGGCACCGCTCCCCTTTAGGAGAGGATGCCCGTCCAACGGCCCACATAGGCCGAGGATCGAACGAAAGACTATATCCCTCGCTGCCGCCCCCTCGCAGCGGGGGATTTTCTTTGGGGCATTTGCCCCCTCAACGACGGTGTGAACTTCGTAGGAAATCGCTCAGGGGCGCCGGAAAATCCCGACCAGTTCGACATGGGTCGACCAGCGGAACTGTCCGACCGGCATGACGCTGTCGAGCACATAGCCCCCCGCCACCAGATGCGCGGCGTCGCGGGCGAAGCTGCCCGGATTGCACGAGACATAGGCGATCAGCGGCACCGTCGACTGCGCCAGTTGCATCGCCTGTTCGCGCGCGCCCGCACGGGGCGGATCGATCACCACGGCGGCAAAGCGGTTCAGCTCCTCGGGCGTCAGCGGCCGACGGAACAGGTCGCGATGATCCGCCACCATGCGCCGCTGCGCGCGATGGCCGGCGAGTTTCAGCGACAGCACCAGATCGCGCGCACCTTCCGCCGCATAGACCGGCCGATTGGCGCCGATCGCCAGCGCAAAGGTGCCAAGGCCGCAGAACAGGTCGGCGACAGCGCCGGTCGCGGGCAACGCATCCTGCACGGCCTTAACCAGCGCGGCCTCGCCATCGGGCGTCGCCTGCAGGAAGGAATAGGGTGGAAAGCCGACCGCGACACCGCCGAAGCTGACGGTCACCGGTTCCGGCTCCCACCGCGTCTCCGGGCCATCGCCCTGATCGATCGTAAGCCGCGCCAGAGTGTGTCCGCGGGCGAAATCCCCCAGCGCCTCGTCCGCCGCCAGCCCCTCGACCTTCACGCCTTCCAGCAGCAGGTCGACGCCCTGGTCGGTCAGAGACATGCGCACATGCGCGGCGCGCTTGTCGGGCAGGCAGGTCAACAGCATCGTCCGCAGCGGCGCAATGAGCGCGAACAGGCGCGGATCGAGGATTTCGCACATCGTCAAGTCGACCAGCACATGGCTGCCCTGCTCGGCAAAGCCGATGGTGATCCGCTTGCCCTGCCGCGCGGCACGCAGCGAGGCACGGCGCCGCGTGCGTGGCGGCGAGACATGGGCAGGCAGCACCGTCTGCGCCACCACGCCCTGCCCGGCCAAGGCGCCGGTCACACGGGCGCTGACGAAATCAGCGAGGCTCGGCTCGTCAATCTGCTGTAGCTCGCAGCCACCGCAGCCGGGGAAATGGATGCAGGGCGCATCGACATGGTGCGGGCCGGCGATGATGCTGCCGTCGGCAGCGATCCGGTCGCCCGGTGCTACCAGTGCGAAATGCCGCCCATCGGCGGTGACGCCATCGCCCTTGGCGGCGATGCGGAGGATGAGATCATTATCTTGGGTCACAGCCGCGAGCCGATAGCGGCTGGAAGCGCGGCAAGCAAATCATCCGCGACAAAAGCCGGGCCAGCCCGGCGCGCAGCGTCCCCATGCAGCCAGACCGCTTCGCACGCCGCACGGAACGGATCGCCGGTCACGGCCAGTCGCCCGGCCGCCAAGCCAGCCAGCACATCGCCCGTTCCAGCGGTGGACAGCCAGGTCGAAGCACTCCGCGCCACGGCTACCCGGCCATCCGGCGTGGCGATCACGCTGTCCGCGCCCTTGTAGACCACAACCGACCTCGCCATGCGCGCACCTGCCAGCGCCCGATCAATCTTGCTGCCCGGCAGATCGCCGAACAGCCGGACGAATTCGCCTTCATGCGGGGTGAGGATCGATCCGGCCGGGACATGAGTAGGCGCCCTTCCTGCCAGCAAGGTAAGTGCATCGGCGTCCAGCACCAGCGGCCGTCCGCATGCCAGCACTGCCTCAAGCCGCACCTGTGCCCCATCCTCCCGGCCCAATCCCGGACCGACCAGCACGGACGCCAGCCGAGCGTCGGAAAAAGCATCGCTGAGGACAGTTTCATCCTCAATCTGCTGATGAACGATGGCATGTGGCCCGACCTCGCAAGGCGAAGCGTCATAGCGCCTGACCATGCCGGCACCGGAATGGGCCGCCGCGGCGGCTGCCAGCGCTGCCGCGCCCGGCATAAGACCGCCGACAACGCCGACCAGACCTCGGCTATATTTATGCGCAGCAGCGACAGGCGCGCGAAGCTGCGGCGGTGCAAGCACATGCATGTCCTGCGGCATGGTCAGGCCAATGTCAGCCCGCACCAGCCTTCCCATGAGGCTGGCCGCCGGCTGCAACAGATGCGCGGGCTTGAATGCGCCCAATGCGATCGTCACGTCGAACTTCGGCACCGCCGACAACAACAGGCCATCATCGGCCCCCACCCCGCTGGGTAGGTCGATCGCATAGCTGTGATTGGCATACGCCACCAATTCGTCCAACCGCTCCGCCACCGCCGCATCCAGGCCGCGCGTCAGCCCCGTGCCGAACAGCGCGTCGACCAGTTGTGCCGCCGGCGCGGCATCGGCCAGCAACTCTACCGGGCCGTCCCATAATGCCCTGGCCCGCTGGGCGGACTCAGTGCGGCTATCACCCAGGGAGGCGACCCGCACCAGCACACCAAGTTCGCGCAATATATGCGCAATAACAAAGCCATCACCGCCGTTATTGCCAGGTCCACAGAGGATCAGCGCGTCCCGTCGATGCCCGGCTCGCCAGATGATCTGCGCCGCCGCCGCACCGGCTCGTTCCATCAGTTCATAGGGATCGACGCCAGCATCGAACGCCGCCTGCTCGGCCGCGCGCATGGCTGCTTCCGTCAATATCGGGTCGGGCGCCATCAATTCGGCTTGGCCGCCACGGTAGCGGGCAGCCGATACTGGTCGGCACCGATCGCCACTTCGATCAGCCCCTTGCCGATGATGACAAGCTTTGCCTCCTCGGCGCCATCGGCCGAAACCAGGCCACGCCCGTCCTGCACGATCCTTAGCCGCCGGAACCCGCCGTCGGGATGGCGCAGGGTCAGCATGTCGCCCTCGCGGTCGACGCCACATTCTCGCGACCAATCGCCCTTGCCGATCGCGCAGTCGATCAGGCTGTCGTCAGCGGCGATCGCCCCGCTCCCGCCGCCCTTGCCGTCACATCCCGCCAGGGCCAGCCCCGCCAGCATCAGTGCGCCAGACAATCGCAGCCCCATCAGAATATCCTCTTTTTGACACCCTTTATAACCCGGCGCGCCAGGCCCGACCATTAACTCAGCCGGTTACGGCATTCCAACACGATCGGCCCGAGCAGATCGGCAAAGCGGCGCTGCCCCGCAGCATCGCCAACCAGATCCTGCCGCATCTCGATCCCCAGATAGGGGATGCCATTGGCCTCGGCATGGCGGTTCATGGTCGCGTTGAGCAACTGCCCCGAATAGGGCAGCTGGTCGCCCACATTGAGGCCCGCCGCCTCCAGGATCGGAATGGCGATCCGCGCCGCCCGATCATCCTGATTATAGAGAATGCCGATGTCCCAGGGCCGCTGCTGCGCCGGATCGCTCGCCAGGCGCGGCGTGAAGCTATGCACGGACAGGATGAAGGGTGACGTCATGCCGTCAAGCATGGCCGCCACCTGCTGATGATAGGGATGATGGAAGCGGCGCATCCGTTCGGCCAGATCGGCGTCGCGGTTGCCCGGAATGGCATGGCCGTCGCTCATCACCGGCAACAGGCCGGGCGCATCCTCTTCGCGGTTGAGATCGATGACCAGGCGAGAGATGCCAGCCAGGATCGCGGAGCAGTTCAGTTGCGCCGCGAGCAACTGGCTGACCTCTGCCACGCCGATGTCGATCGCGATATGTTCGCGAAGCAGCGTCGGATCGATGCCCAGGTCGATATCGTCGGGGACATGGGCCGAGGCATGATCGACGATGATCAGCAGGTCGAGATCACCCTCGCGCACGGTGGTGAAGGCTTCGCTCATAATGTCCTGATCCTCGTTTCCATCACCCACCAATCCGGATGATCGCGGCGCAGTGCGTCCGCCGCCTGCCCCCTTCCCTGCTCGTGATCGAACAGCGCGAAACAAGTCGCACCCGACCCGGACATGCGCGCCAGCCGGGGAGTTTGCGCCTGCAACGCCTGCAGCACATCACCGATCACCGGCGCCAGCAGCAGAGCCGGCGCCTCCAGATCATTGCGGCCTGCGCAGGCAAGCCCGTCAATATCGAGCGCATCGAGCGCACCGCGATCGATCCTGTCCCAGCCGGCAAAGACCGACGCCGTCGAGACGCCGACCCGCGGATTGACCAGCAGCATCGGCCGGCTCGACAGATCATCCAGCGCCTGCGCCTCCAGCAGTTCGCCACGGCCGCGGACAAGTTGCGTGATGCTGGCCAGGCAGGCCGGCACGTCCGACCCCAGCGACAGGGATAATTGCTGTAATACAGCATCTTCCACGACAATATTCCAAAGACGCATCAGCAGGCGCAGCGTCGCGGCCGCATCCGCCGAGCCACCACCGATGCCCGACGCAACCGGCAGCCGCTTGTCGAGCCGGATATCGGCGCCGGCCGTTATCCCGGTGGCCGCCTGAAGACTTCTCGCCGCCCGCATCACCAGATTGTCATCGTCACCGCTCAGGCCTGCGCCGCAAGGGCCTTCCACGGCGAGCGTGATGACGCCATCGTCGCGCTGCCGGGCGCGGAGAATATCCCCATCCTCGGCGAAAACGAACAGGCTTTCCAGCGCATGATAGCCATCCGCGCGGCGCTCGCGCACATGCAAGGCCAGATTGACCTTTGCATAAGCAATTTCAGTTAGTTGTTCATATATATTCACAGGATTTCAATGCAATCTCAGGGCGCGGCATATTCGGGTTTCAGCCCTTCACGGGCCTTGGCGTCAAGCCGATTGGCGACATCCCCCTCCGCGAACACCGCCGCTGCGCGCCAGGCGTAGCGCGCTTCATAGCGGCGGCCGGCGGTCCACAATGCGTCGCCCAGATGCTCGTTGATCGTCGCGTCACTGGGCGCTCCGGCCGCGGCGCGTTCCAGCACCGGAACAGCGCCCTTGACGTCCCCGGTCACGAATTTCGCCCAGCCGAGCGAGTCCGTGATCGACGCATCCTGCGGCTTGAGCGCACTCGCCTTTTTCAGCAGGTCGAGCGCCACATCGACATTCTGCCGCCGTTCGATCTGGGCATAGCCGAGATAATTGAGGATGACCGGTTCATTCGGGGCCATGATGGCCGCCTTTTCCAGCACCGCACGGGCCTCGTCCCACCGCTTCCCCTGCTCCAGCGCGCTGCCTTCGAACAGCAGCAATGCCCAGGGCAGGCTGTCGGCCGAATAGCCTGCCTGCGCGCGATGAAAGGCCGATGCAGCGCCATCAAAATCGCCCGAGTCCGCCAGCAATCGTCCAAGTCTTACAAGGCGTTCTGGTTCGGCATTCGGAGCCGATGCCAGGCTTTGTGCCAGTGCGATTGCACCGTCGCGATCCCCCGAGGCCGCCAGTGCCTCGACCAGTTCCGCCTGGGCGAGCGCGCCATACCAGCCAGTCACCGGCACCTTGCGCGCTTCCGCCGCCGCGTAATTGGCGAGATCGCCCGCCACCAGCAGTTTCGCCGCCACCAGATGCGGCTCCGCCGCCGCCGGATCGGCAAAGGTCGCAATCCGCGCCAGGCGAATACCCAGCGCCGTGCCCGTTTCATCGGACGCGATGTCGACCGCCAGACGGGCCAGCAATTGGGCAAATCCCTGCCTGGGCGTGAAGGGCGCGGCAATCGCTCCCGGCACCTTGCCGCGCGCAACGTCCGCACGGGCCTTGGCGAAACTCGCTTCATCGGCGGGCAGCAGGGCCAGGGCATCCGCCTTCGCCCGGCGCCCGGCCAGTTGCGCGGCGAAGGTCAGGCGCAGTGCTTCGTCATCCGTCACGCGCAAGGCCAAGGCGCGGCGCATCGCGCCAATCGCCTCTTCCTTGTCGCCCCGTGCCATGGTCTGCAACGCCAGATGCTCATCGAGATAGCGGGCGCCCAGCGCGCCAAACTTGTCCTTGCCGTCGATGACGGGCGCCACATAGCGGCGCTGGCCCAGCGATATCCAGCTCTGCACGATCGGGGCGAGGAAGGAGAAATTGCCCTCCTCCACCAGTCGGTCGGTGAAGGTCTGCGCCGCCACCCAATCCTTGCGCCCCAATGCGTCGCAAATCCGCAGCAAAGTGCCGTCGCGCGGCAGCATGCCGCCCTCGTCCAGCAACGCGGCCGATTGCAGCGCCAGCGGCATGTCGCCGCTTTCCAGTGCCTGGACATAGGAACGACGGGCAATGGCGAGGCTGGTCGGATCGCCGGCGAGGGCCACACGATAGCTGTCGACCGCAACGCCCAGCGCGCCTTCGCCATCGGCAAGGCGCGCGCGGGCATAGGCATGCAAGGCCATATCGGGATCAACCGATGCGCCGGCCACGGCCGGCAGCATCAGCAACAGTCCTGGAATCAGGCCCCTACATGTTCGGATAATTCGGTCCTCCACCGCCCTCGGGCACGACCCAGTTGATATTCTGGGTCGGGTCCTTGATGTCGCATGTCTTGCAGTGGACGCAATTCTGCGCGTTGATCTGGAAGCGAGGCTCCCCTTCATCCAGACCGACCACCTCATAGACACCGGCAGGACAATAACGCTGAGCCGGCTCGTCATAAAGGGGCAGATTGTAGGAAATCGGGACCGACGGATCCTTCAACTGCAGATGGACCGGCTGGTCCTCCTCATGATTGGTGTTCGACAGGAACACCGAGGACAGACGGTCGAAGCTGATCACGCCATCGGGCTTGGGATAGGCGATCTTCTCGCACTGGTCCTTGCGCCACAATTTCTCGCAATCCGGCTTGTGCTTCATGGTGAAGGGCAGGCCGATCTTGAGCGTGCGCATCCACATGTCGATGCCCGCCAGCAGCGTGCCGATGGTGTTGCCGAACTTGGCCAGCAGCGGCTCGGCATTCTTCACCAACTTCAGTTCGTCCGCGATCCAGCTGGACCGCAAACGATCCTCATAATCGTGCAGCACGTCGCGCGCGCGCTCGTCCTGGATCGCCTCGAACGCGGCCTCTGCGGCCAGCATGCCCGACTTCATGGCGGTATGGCTGCCCTTGATGCGCGGTACGTTGACGAAGCCGGCCGAGCAACCGATCAGCGCGCCACCGGGGAAGACCAGCTTGGGGATTGACTGCCAACCGCCCTCGTTGATCGCGCGCGCGCCATAGGAAACGCGGCGACCACCCTCTAGGAACTTGCGGATTTCCGGATGCTGCTTCCAGCGCTGGAATTCCTCGAACGGATAGAGGTGCGGGTTGCGATAGCCAAGGCCGACGACGAAGCCGAGCGCAACCTGCCCATTGGCCTGATGATACAGGAAACCGCCGCCATATGCGTCAGTTAGCGGCCAACCCTGACTATGGATAACAAGTCCCGGCTGATGCTTGGCGGGATCGATGTCCCACAATTCCTTCATCCCCAGGCCATAGACCTGCGGCTCGCAATCGGCCTCCAGGTCGAACTGGCGCTTGAGGATCTTGGTCAGGTGGCCCCGCGCGCCTTCGGCAAAGAAGGTATATTTGGCGTGCAGCTCCAGGCCTGGCTGATAGTCCACCTTGCGCTCGCCATCACGGGCAATGCCCATGTCGCCGGTCGCGACGCCCTTCACGCTGCCATCCTCATTGTAGAGGATTTCGGCGGCGGCGAAGCCGGGGAAGATTTCGACGCCCAGCCCCTCGGCCTGCTCGGCCAGCCAGCGGCATAGATTGCCCAGCGATCCGGTATAGGTGCCCTTGTTGTGCATCCAGCCCGGCGTCATGATGTGCGGCATCGCCATCTTGCCCGCCTTGGACAAGACCCAATGCTGGTTGTCGGTGACCGGAACATCGGCCATCGGGCAGCCCTGCTCCTTCCAGTCAGGGATCAGCTCATCCAGCGCCTTGGGATCGACCACCGCGCCCGACAGGATATGGGCGCCGATTTCCGACCCTTTTTCCAGCACGCAGACGGCCAGCTCCTGCCCGGCGGCATTGGCCAGTTGCTTCAGCCGGATCGCTGCAGACAGGCCAGCCGGTCCCCCACCGACGATGACGATGTCATAGGGCATCGATTCCCGTTCGCTCATAATCCCTCCATAGAGGCGCCCGCCAGCACATGTCCGGCCATCCGGTCGCCTTATTACTCCAACGTTTTGACATTCCACGCGATGAAGATTCTTGACCCTCGCGTCAACCTCTGGCCCAAGGGCATCGTGATGCGGGGATTAGAGCGGGACTTTGGAGCCGCAGCGCCTGACGCCTATCTGGCGTGGTGGTCGCTGGCGGGGGTGGATGGCGCCGTAGCGGAAGCTCCAGTCAACTGGTTGCGGCCGCAGCCGACGCGCGCGCAGCTGGCCGAGCAAGCTGCGAAGGCCTTTGCTCCGCCGCCCCCCGAAAAACCCAAGACGCTCGACGCCTATCTCGAATGGCTTGCCAGTGATTCGGCCCAGCCCGAACGCAAATGGCCCGGCACCGCTATCCTGCCGACCGGCCCGGCCGAAGCATCGCTGATGGTCATCACTGACATGCCTGACATGGCAGATGCCGGCGCGGGCCATTTGTTCGCCGATCGCGCCGGCGCTTTGTTCGATGCCATGATGCGGGCCATCGGCATGCGCCGTGACGATATCTGCCTGGCCTCGCTGTTCACCGTCCGCCCCGCCGGCGGCATGGTGGAGGCCAGCGATCTGGCGCATGTCGCCGATCGCATCAGGCTCCATGTCCATCTCGCCGCGCCGCGCCGCCTGCTCCTGCTGGGCGATCGGACGGTCCGTGCGCTGCTTCCGACCGATGGCGCCGACCGGCCCGCCGGTTTACGCCCCTTTAACCATGATGGCGGCACTGTGCCCGCCATTGCCACATTCCATCCGCGCCTGCTGCTCAGCCAGCCCGCGGCCAAGGCGGAATGCTGGCGCGCCCTGCAAAGCCTGATTGAGGAAGATCGCCCGTGATTCGCGTTGCAACCCGCATTTCCAGCCTTGCCCTGCTCAGCATGAGCGCGGCGCTGGCGATCCCGGCCAGTGCCAAGGCGGCCGAAACCCTGCCAATCTTGCCGACCAGTTCCACCGCCAACACGCCGCTGCAGCTGTCCGATGGCGACAAGTCGCGTTACAATGCCATCTTCGCCGCCCTGCGCGACCAGAAATGGTCGGATGCCAAGGCGATGATCCTGGCGCTCGATCCACAGGACGCGGTCCGTCCGCTCGCCTTGTCGGAACTCTATCTTGCCAAGGGGTCGCCGCGTGTCGAGCTGTTCGACCTGCTCGACCTCGTCAACAAGGCAGCCTGGCTGCCCAAGGCCGACCAGCTTTCCCGCCTGGCCCAGAAGCGCGGCGCGACCATCCTGCCCGATCTGCCGCAGGTGCAGAAGCTGGTATGGCTGGGCTCCGCCCCGCGCCGCCAATATGTCAGCGGCAGCAAGACGGACGTTCTCGCGCAGAGCCTTTCGGCCCAGATCCTGACCTTCATCAAGAATGACGATCCGGCCGGCGCGGAAGGGCTGCTTTCCGCTGGCGAAGCCGGGCTGACGCCCGAAGGCCTGACCGAAGTGCGCCAGCGTGTTGCCTGGGCCTATTATATCGAAAGCGATGATCTCAACGCCCGCCGCATGGCCGCGCGCGCGCTCGAAACCCGTACCGGCGGGGATTGGACCGTGCAGGCCCATTGGACGACGGGCCTGGCCGCCTGGCGCCAGAATGACTGCCGCGCCGCCGGCCCGGCTTTCGCCAATGTCGCCGCGCTGGCGGGCGACGCCGACATGCGCGCCGCTGGCGCCTATTGGGCATCGCGCGCCTACATGGTCTGCGGCGAGGCCGAAAAGGTCGAGAATATGCTGAAGCTCGCGGCCCGGTCCGACGAGACCTTCTATGGCCTGCTCGCCCGCGAAAGCCTGGGCATGCCGCTGGGCGGCGCGACCATGAACGCGCGTTTCAGCGACAATGATTGGCGCCAGCTCAAGGACAGCCCCAATGTCCGCAGCGCGATCGCGCTGGCCGATATTGGCGAGAATGGCCGCGCCGACGAGATATTGCGCTATCAGGCGAAGCTGGGCGGCACCGCCCAATATGATGCGCTGCTGCGGCTCGCCAGCGCGCTCAACCTGCCCGCAACCCAGCTCTGGCTCGCCCATAATGGCCCGGCCGGCAAACAGCCCGACAGTTTCGCCCGCTTCCCGGCGCCGGCCTGGCGGCCGGACGGTGGCTGGCGCGTCGACCCGTCGCTGATCTACGCCCATACGTTGCAGGAATCCGGCTTCCGTTCGGACGTCGTCTCCAGCGCCGGCGCCCGCGGCCTGATGCAGGTGCGCCCCGGAACCGCCGGCGATGTCGGCCTGTCCAACGCATCGCAATTGTTCGTGCCGTCCACCAACATGGAATATGGCCAGCGCTATCTGGAATCGCTGCGCGACATGAGCGCGACCGGCGGCCTGCTGCCCAAGGTGATGGCCGCCTATAATGCCGGCCCGCTCCCGGTCGAACGCTGGAATAGCGAGGTGAAGGACAAGGGCGATCCGCTGCTCTTCATCGAATCCCTGCCCTATTATGAAACCCGCGCCTATGTGAACATCGTCATGCGCAACTACTGGATGTACCAGATCCAGGCGAAGGGCGAGGCGGATTGCCTGACCGGCATGGCGCAGGGCATGTGGCCAACCTTCCCCAATGCCAAGGGCGTCAAGCTGGTGCGCCTCAGCAAGGCCGATGGCCGGGCGATGATCGCCGGCGGATCGGACTGATGCCGATCGACGAGGGCCGGACCTTCCTGCCCGTCCGCATCGCCGTCCTGACCGTTTCCGACACCCGCACCCTGGCCGATGACCGGTCCGGCGACACGCTGGTCGATCGCCTGACCGGCGCGGGCCATGTCCTGGCCGACCGGCTGATCGTTACCGATGATCGCAGCGCCATCGTCGCGCGCCTTCACGCCTGGATCGACGATCCGCAGGTTGATGTGATCCTGACCACCGGTGGCACCGGCGTCACCGGCCGGGATGTCACGCCCGAGGCACTGGCCCAGGTGCAGGACAAGGAAATTCCCGGTTTCGGCGAACTCTTCCGGTGGCTCAGCTATCAGTCGATCGGCACCTCGACCATCCAGTCGCGCGCCACCGCCTGCGTCGCGCGCGGCACCTATATCTTCGCCCTGCCCGGCTCGACCGGCGCGGTCCGCGACGCCTGGGACGGCATTCTCGCCAGCCAGCTCGACAGCCGGTTCCGCCCCTGCAATTTCGTCGAGCTGATGCCGCGCCTCACCGAGCGCTGAGCGGCTGTTTGAAAAATCGCGAAAGGGCGATTTTTCGTTACGGCTCCAGCCCGCTCTCCCGCCCAACCGCCCGATCCAGTGTCACCCTGTCGGGTGGTTGGGCGGGGGAGCGGGCCGGAGCCGGCTTTCTCAAACAGTCTCTGCGCCCTCACTTCTTGAGCGTGGGCGCCGGGTTCTCCTTGAAGAATTTGCTGAGTTCGCCGAGCATCACCGACCACCAGTCAACCACGTCGGCGAAATTCTCCTGGTTGAGACCGCCGATCGTGCTGACATCATAGGAAACGTCCATGGTCTTGTCGTCCGCGATCGACATCTGGATGAAGCGCTTGGACTGGTTCCACTTGTTCGCGACTTCCGGCGTATTACCACCATCATCAGCGAAATTGATACCGAACTGCAATGAGTTGCAGTTCTTCGTTTCCTCGCAGCCGTAGAAATAGATGGTAAAATTATAGCCGCTGGCAGCGCTCTCGATCATCGGATTGCCGGTCGACTTGCTCTTGGTCAGCGCCGCCTTGTAGCCCGCTGCCTGTAGCGCATCGACCACCGACTGTGGGCGGCTCGCACAGACCATATTGGCCGCGCAATCCGTTGTCGGCGTCGCGGCATCGGCGGCGCCTGCCATCGTTATCAGAGCCGGAACAAACCACCAGGCACGCATGATATTTCCCCCTGCTTTCAAGGGCACAGCCATGACGGATGGGAAGCGATCTTGTCAATAAGTTCATGATATGTTCTTATTTCGAAATGACAAACATCCCCGGACGCGGCGCAACGCACAACCAGGCCAGCAGCCGGTTCAACCTGGCCGCGCGCGAGGCGGACGGCGACTGGCTCGATGCCGTGGAAGCGATCGACGGCCCAGCCCAGAAACTGCGCACCAGCGTTTCGCTGATCACCCCGCGCACGATCATCTCACGCAACGCGTCGCCCGACATCGCCTTCTCCCAGTCGATCAACGCCTATGCCGGCTGCGAGCATGGCTGCATCTATTGCTTTGCCCGGCCGACCCACGCCTATCATGACCTGTCGCCCGGCCTGGATTTCGAGACGCGGCTGTTTGCCAAGCCGGATGCAGCAGCGCTGCTGCGCAAGGAACTGACGCGCAGCAACTACAGCGTCTCACCGATCGCCATGGGCACGAATACCGACCCCTATCAGCCGATCGAGAAAGATTGGGGCATTACCCGCCAATTGCTGGAGGTGATGGTGGAATGCCGCCATCCGGTCTTCATCACCACCAAGTCCGACCGCATCCTGCGCGACATCGACCTGCTTGCCGATCTGGCGCGCGACAATCTGGTCGCGGTGATGATTTCGGTCACCTCGCTCGATCCCAAGGTCGCGCGCACGCTGGAGCCGCGCGCGCCCCATCCCGAACGGCGGATCGCCGCCATCGCCCGACTGGCCGAAGCCGGCGTGCCGGTATCGGCGAACATGTCGCCGATCATCCCGGCAATCAACGACCATGAGATCGAACAGGTGGTGGCGCGGCTCGCCATGGCCGGCGCGCAGGACGTCAATTACATCCTGATCCGCCTGCCGCATGAGGTCGCGCCGTTGTTCCGCGCCTGGCTGGAAACCCATTATCCCGATCGCGCTGCCAAGGTGATGGCGATGATCCGGGACATTCGCGGCGGGCGCGACAATGATCCCGATTTCGGCAGCCGGATGCGCGGCCAGGGCGTCTGGGCCGACCTGACCCGCGCCCGCTTCACCAAGGCCCGCCGCAAGGCCAATCTGGGCCAGGCGCGAATCAGCGTCCGCACCGACCTGTTCCGGCCGCCCGAGGGTGCCCAGATGCAGCTCTTCTAAGCGCCCCTAAATCTCGACCTGGCTGCCCAGTTCGACCACGCGATTGGTCGGCAGGCGGAAGAATTCCATCGCGCTTTCCGCGTTGCGGAGCATCCAGGCGAAGATCTTCTCGCGCCACAGCGGCATGCCGGGATTGGCCGAAGGCAGCAGCGTCTGGCGCGCCAGGAAGAAGCTGGTGTCCATCATCTTGAACGCCTGGCCGCAGCCGGTGACGTTCTTGAGCGCGGCCGGAACATCCGGCTCCTGCATGAAGCCATATTGCAGCACCAGACGGAAGAAGCCGCGCCCCAGATCCTCCAGCTTGCACCGGCCGTCATCCTCGACCACCGGTACATCCTTGATCTTGACGGTCAGCAGGATCACCCGCTCATGCAGCACCTTGTTGTGCTTGAGATTATGCAGCAGCGCATGCGGCACGCCATCGGGCGTCGACGTCATGAAGACAGCGGTGCCCGGCACGCGCACCGCGCTGTTGGCGGCCGAGGCCACGAATACCGGGATCGGCATCGCTGCCTCGCGCAGCCGTTCCTGCACCAGCCGGCGCCCGCGCGACCAGGTGGTCAGCAAGGTAAAGACGACGAAGCCGATCAGCAGCGGGAACCAGCCGCCGTCGGGCACCTTGGTCAGATTGGCCGCCAGATAGGCGCCATCGACCAGGTAGAAGACGGCAAGCAGCGGCGCGGCATAATACCATTTCCAGTGCCATAGGCGGTAAAGCACCACGGTCAGCAGCACATTGTCGATGAACATCGCACCGGTGACGGCAATGCCATAGGCCGCGGTCAGGTTGGACGATGTCTTGAACACCAGCACCAGCAGGATGACCATGACCATCAACCCCCAGTTGATCAGGGGAATGTAGATCTGGCCGGCCGTCGAGGCGCTGGTATGCTCGATCCGCAACCGCGGCATGAAACCGAGCTGGATCGCCTGCTGCGTGACCGAGAAAGCGCCGGATATCACCGCCTGCGACGCGATGATCGCCGCCAGCGTGGCAAGACCGATCAGCGGCAACTGCATCCATTGCGGCGCGAGATTGTAGAAGGGGCTGTGCAGCGCCGCGGCGCCCTCACGAAAGAGCAGCGCGCCCTGTCCCATATAGTTGAGCATCAGCGCAGGCAGCACGAAGATCAGCCAGGACACGCGGATCGGACTGCGGCCGAAATGGCCCATATCGGCATAGAGCGCCTCAGCGCCCGTCACCGCCAGCACGACCGAGCCCAGCGCCAGGAAGGCGGGCAGCGGATCGGTGGCAAAGAACATCACCGCCCAATAGGGATTGAAGGCGTAGAGAATGCCCGGCGTCTTGACGATGCTGAGTACGCCGAGCGACGCGATCGTCACGAAATAGATCAGCATGATCGGCCCGAACAGGGTCGCAACCTTGTTGGTCCCCAAACCCTGGATCCAGAACAGGCCGAGCAGGATCAGCACCGCAACCGGCAGGATCGCCGGCGCTAGGTTGGCGTTGTAGACCGCCAGGCCTTCCACCGCCGACAGCACGGAAACCGCCGGCGTGATCATCGAATCGCCGTAGAAGAGCGACGTCGCAAACACGCCCAGCAGCACGATGCCGCGCGACCAGCGCTGCGTCTTGGTCTGCCCGTTGATCAGCGCCAGCAGCGCCAGGCTGCCGCCCTCGCCCTTATTGTCGGCGCGCATGATGATGCTGACATATTTAAGCGTCACGACCAGCATCATCGACCAGAACATCAGGCTGATGACGCCCAATATATGGTCGGGATCGAGGTCGAGATGATGGTGCCCCGCAAAGGTTTCGCGGAAGGCGTAGAGCGGGCTGGTGCCGATATCGCCGAAGACGATGCCGATCGCGCCGACGACCAGCTTGGCCGTGGCTTTCTGGCGGGCATGGCCATGCCCTTCCTGCTCGCCGTCTTCGGGGACGGCGACCGCGCTGTCATCAGCCATGAAGGAAATGCTCGATCATCAATATCATGTCGCAACCCTTGCCAGGGCAATTCTCATTCCAAGGACGGAGCCCAGCAAACCGCCGGCCCCTACCATGGGCACAGGGTTCACGCAATGATCGCCCCGATGCGGATCATCGCGAAGCCGCATCCATCGCCAGCATGGCATCGATACGCGCGATATTGGCCTGCAGTTCCGCCTTGATCTTGCTGCCTTTGGGCGCCGATTGCGCCAGCGGCAACCATTGCTTGCGCGCCGCGTCCAACTGCCCGGCCTGGGCGAGGGCAAGGCCATAGAAATAGCGCGGCGCCGGCCCTTCCGGATCAAGCTTTAGCGCCTGGCGATAGGCATAGTCGGCCGCCGGCGCGACCACGCCATCGGCATGCGCGACCAGCGCATTCCCCATGCCGAGCCACAGATTGGCGTCTTCCGGTGTCTGCTTGAGGCCGGAGAGCAGGATATTGGCCGCCTCCTTGGTCAGGCCGCGGCGCCCGTAGGAATCCGACATGATCAGCCATTGGCCGGCCGGGCCATAGCGCTCCGCCAGGCTGCGGCGTCGCTCCGCCAGCTTCTCGTCGAACTGCGCTTCCTTCTCGGCCGCGACCTGTCGCGGCGCGCCGGCAAGGCCGGGATGCCCCTGCCAGGCATAGCCCGCGAGGCCAACCAGCAAAGCCGCTGCAACGATCTCCCGCGTCACGCGCGGGATACGCCCGATGAAGCAGAGCGCCGCCATGACAAGGATGGCGATGCCGAAAGCGATGATCCAGCCCGTCATGCCCGCGGCCTCCGCTTGATCCGTCCGCGCATCAACAGCAGCCCCAATGACAGCAGCACGATCGGCGCCGCCCAGAGCGGCCAGAGGATCGGCGCAGCCGTCGGCTCATAGCTGACCCAATCGCCATAACGCTCGATCAGCCAGCGCCTGATATGCTCCGGCTCTTCCCCCGCCCTGATCCGCTCGCGTATCTCGGAGCGCATGTCGCCCGCCATGCTGGCGTTCGAATCGGCGATCGACTGGCTCTGGCAGGTTAGGCAGCGGATGGTTTCCATCAGCGCCTTCGCCTTGCGCTCCAGCGCCGGGTCATCAAGCTGCCGGTCGGCATAGGGCGCCGGCGGCAGGGCGGTCTGTGCCTGAACCGGCGCTGCCAGCATCAGCAGGAGAAGAGAAAGCAGCCCCCTCGTCATTGTGCGTCCTTCAGCCGTTGCAGCAGCATCGGCACGTCATCGGCGCGGATGTCACCAATATGCTGATAGGCAATCCTGCCCTTGCCATCGATCACGAAGGTTTCCGGCACGCCTGACGAGCCCAGCGCGATCTGCACGCCACTGCGCGCATCCAGGCCAATCCGGCTATAGGGATTGCCGTTGCGCGCCAGGAAGGCGTCCACATCGGGCCGGGCATCGCGGATCGCAATCGCATCGATTTCCACCCCGGCCTGCTTGAGCGCCATTAGTTGCGGCGCCTCCGCCGCGCAGGGAATGCACCAGCTGGCAAAGATGTTGAGCAGGCGTGGCTTGCCATCCGCCAATTGCGTGCTGGCGAGCGCGGGACGATCGCTGGCCGCAGCCGGCAGGGTGAAGGCCGGCAAAGCCTGGCCGATCAGCTTGGAGGTGATGACACGGTCATCCGGCTTGAACAGGCCGCTTGCGAACAGCGCGAGGAAGCCGAGGAACAGGACAAGCGGCAGCCAGATCAGCAGCTTCCTCATGCCATCGCCCTCCGCGCCCGCCATTTCATCAGCCAGCCGCGCCGCTCTCGCCCGACCAGCGCCAGCAGGCCGCCCAGCGCGATCATGATGCCGCCCAGCCAGATCAGCGTCACGAACGGCTTCCACCAGATCCGCATCTGCCAGCGACCGGCATCGGCTTCCTGCCCCAGCACGACATAGAGCTGGCCATTCCACCGGGTCAGCAGCGCCGCTTCCGTCGTGGTCGTCGGCGGCGAGGCGAAGAAGCGCGATTGCGGATGGATCACGACCGCGCGGCCGCTGCGCTCCGCAATGACGTCCGCCTGCAACGCCGTCCAGTTGTCGCCGGCAAGCGGCAGGATGCGCTGGAAGCGCAGCGTCCAGCCAGCCGTCTCGATGCTGTCGCCCGGTCGGACGGCCACCAGCTTCTCGACCGTGAACGCCGAATCGCAGGCCATGCCCGCAAGGCTGACGGCACAGCCCAGATGGGCGATCACCATACCATAGGTGAAGAGCGGGGTGCGGCGCAGATTGCGCTTCCACAGCGGCGCCAGCGATCCCACGCCGACGACAAGAGCCACCACCAGCCCGCAATAGGGCAACAGCCCGATCCGGCCCCAGGCGAGCGCACCAACCAGCACCACGGCCGCCAGTGCGACCGCAGCCGGAACAAGCATGCGCCCGGCCACGGCGCGCGCCTGATCCCGGCGCCAGCGGGTAAGCGGCCCCGCCGCCATGACGATCAGCAGGATGAGCGCGATCGGCCCGGCAATGCGATCGAAATAGGGCGCGCCGACCGACACCTTGTGCCCGAATGCTTCGGTCATCAGCGGGTAAAGCGTACCGATCAGCACCAGCCCAAGGATTACCGAGAGCAACAGATTATTGACCACCAGGAAGGTCTCGCGGCTGACCAGTTCGAACGGCGCGCCCTCGCGCACCGTGCCGATCCGCCAGCCGAACAGGGCCAAGGCGCCGCCAATATAAAGCGCCAGCAAGGCCAGGATGAAGCTGCCCCGCTCCGGATCGACGGCGAAGGCATGGACGCTGGTCAATATGCCCGACCGGACCAGGAAGGTGCCGACCATCGACATGGAGAAGGCAACGACGGCCAACATCACCGTCCAGGCGCGCAGCGCGTCGCGGGTCGCGAGCACGGTCACGCTGTGCAGCAGCGCGGTGGCCGCCAGCCAGGGCATCAGCGACGCATTTTCGACCGGATCCCAGAACCACCAGCCGCCCCAGCCCAGCTCATAATAGGCCCAATAGCTGCCCGCGGTGATGCCAAGCGTCAGCATCACCCAGGCGGCCAGCACCCAGGGGCGCATGGCGCGGGCGAACGCCGCATCGACCTGCCGCGTCAGCAAGGCCCCGACCGCGAAGGAGAAGGCAACCGACAGGCCGACATAGCCAAGATAGAGCGTCGGCGGATGGAAGGCGAGGCCGGGATCCTGCAGCAGCGGGTTGAGCCCCTGCCCGTCCGCCGGCGCCGGCGCAATGCGGGCGAAGGGATTGGAGGAGAAGAGCAGGAAGGCATAGAAACCGAGGCTGATCGCCGCCTGCGCCCCCAGCGTCGCCATGTGCGCATCGCGCTTCAACGCCCGCTCGAACAGCGCCACGGCCGCGCCGGCGACGCCCATCACCGTGACCCAGAGCAGCATCGACCCTTCATGATTGCCCCAGGTTCCGGCGAATTTGTAGAGCCAGGGCTTGGCCGAATGGCTGTTGGTCGCCACCAGCAGCACCGACATGTCGGACCGCAGGAACAGGCTGATCAGCGCAACAAAGGCGGCTGCCGTCAGCACGCCCTGCAAAATAGCGACAGGACGGACGGCGCCCAGCACCTCGCCCTTGCCGCCCGCCAACCCCATGCCGACCAGAAACAGCTGGAGCAGCGCGAGGACCGCGGCAAACCACAGGGCGGCGAGACCGGCTTCGGCGATCATGGCGCGGCCTTCATCTCATGCGTGGTTTCATTATAGGTCATGCCGTCCAGTTCGCGCGGCATGTAACGCTCGTCATGCTTGGCCAGCAAATTGGTGGCGACGAACCGCCCCTGCCGATCAAAAGCGCCCTCCGCCACGACACCGCTGCCTTCCTTGAACAGGTCGGGCGCGATGCCACTGAAGGTCGCCGGCACGGTCGCCTTGCCGTCGGTCACGTCGAAATTGATCGTCACGCCATCGGCCGCGTGCTTGAGGCTGCCCTTCACCACCATGCCGCCCAGACGGATCGCCTTGCCGGGCTCCACACCCTTGGTCTTCACGTCGTTTGGCGCGTAGAAATAGGCCGCTTCGTCCTTCAGCGCCGATACGGCGAGCAGCCCGGCGCCGATGATCGCCACAAGCGCTGCGAGCGCCAGGATCAGCCGTTGATGCTTGGCCTTCATGTCCGGTCAGACAGTCGTTCGGCCTGACGTTCCGCCGCCCGCATCGCGCGCCAGCTGGCGATGGTGACGATCGCCGTACCCACCGCCGTCACGGCATAGGCGGCGATCACGAAAGCCCATTGGTTCATCTCTACCCTCTCGTCAGGCGCTGCATTCGCGCCTCGACCTTATTTTGTGCCAATATTGCCCGCATCCGCATCAGCACGATCGCCGCGAACAACAAGGTGAAACCGAACAGCGTCAGGCCGAGCGGCCAGAGCAATGATCCGTCGATGCTCGATCCGCGCATCGTGATGCTGGGCCCCTGGTGCAGGCTGTTCCACCAGACCACCGACCGATTGATGATCGGGATGTTGATCGCGCCGACCAGGCCGAAGATCGCGGTTACCGGGCTGACCCCGCCTTGCCCCTGCCGCGCCGATGCATTGGCCAGGGCGATATAGCCGAGATAAAGGAAGAGCAGGACCAGCATGGACGTCATGCGCCCGTCCCATTCCCACCAGGTGCCCCAGGTCGGCCGGCCCCAGATCGAACCAGTCATCAGGCAGATGGCGGTGAACAACGCGCCCGGCGCGGCGATCGCGCGTCCGGCCACGGAAGCCAGCGGATGGCGCCACACCAGTTGCATCAGCCCGGACACGGCAATGCCGGTCCAGCCCGCCATGCCCAACCACGCGGCCGGCACATGTATATAGAGTATCCGCACCGTATCGCCCTGCAGATAATCCGCCGGCGTCAGGAACAGACCCGAAGCGCAGCCGGCCAGCAGCAGCACGAGGCCGGGCCAGAACAGCCAGCCCGTCATCGGACGGGCGATCTTCAGGAAGCGGGCGGGATTGGCAAAACGGTGCATGAGTACAGGTTTCTTAGCGACACCCGAACGTCAACGCCAGTGGCCGTTTAGCCCATGGAAAAGCCAGCAAAACGCAGCGTTGCCACGATTGGCCACGCTTTTTTGTTACAGGCAGGCGACAAATCGAGCGGGAGGGACTATATGCGCGCGAAAGGTCGCCCCAGAGGGGTGGTCAGGAACGGCAATGGACCCGCTCACACCCATGATTACGACGAATCCTTTCGACGACGACAAGTTGCGCGAAGAATGCGGCATTTTTGGCGTATCTGGCGCAGAAACCGCGTCCGCGATGGTAGCGCTCGGCCTTCACGCCCTGCAGCATCGCGGCCAGGAAGCGGCAGGCATCACCAGCTGGGACGGGCATGATTTCCATACCCATCGCGCCATGGGCCATGTCGCCGGCAATTTCGACCGCGACGAGGTGATTCGGGGCCTTCCCGGCGACACGGCCTGTGGCCATGTCCGTTACTCGACCACCGGCGAAACCTCGCTGCGCAATGTCCAGCCGCTCTATGCCGAACTCAATTCCGGCGGTTTCGCGGTTGCCCATAACGGCAATATCTCCAATGCGATGAAGGTCCGCCGCGAACTGATCCGCCGCGGCTCCATCTTCCAGTCGACCTCGGACACCGAAGTCATCATCCATCTGGTCGCGACGTCCAATTATCGCACCCTGCTCGACAAGTTCATCGATGCGCTCAAGCAGATCGAAGGCGCCTATTCGCTGATCGTCATGACCCCCGAGGGCATGATCGCCTGCCGCGATCCACTCGGCATCCGCCCGCTGGTGATGGGCAAGCTGGGCGATTCGACCATCTTCGCTTCTGAAACCGTCGCACTCGACGTGGTCGGCGCCGACTATGTCCGCTCGATCGATCCGGGCGAACTCGTCATCGTCACCAAGGATGGCGAAATGCGATCGATCCGCCCGTTCGGCGAAGTGCATCCGCGTCCCTGCATCTTCGAGCATGTCTATTTCAGCCGCCCCGATTCGATCATCGACAATTCCAGCGTCTATTCGGTCCGCAAGGCGATCGGCGCGCAGCTGGCGATCGAAAATCCGGTCGAGGCCGACTATGTCATCCCGGTGCCCGACAGCGGTGTGCCGGCCGCCATCGGCTATGCGCAGGAATCGGGCATCCCGTTCGAACTGGGCATCATCCGTTCGCACTATATCGGCCGCACCTTCATCCAGCCGGGCGACAAGGTCCGCCACCTGGGCGTCAAGCTGAAGCATAATGCCAACCGCGCCCTCATCCAGGGCAAGCGCATCGTGCTGATCGACGACTCGATCGTGCGCGGTACCACCTCGCTGAAGATCGTGCAGATGATGCGCGAAGCGGGCGCCGCCGAAGTGCATATGCGCATCGCATCGCCGCCGACCAAGCATAGCTGCTTCTATGGCGTCGATACGCCCGAGCGCACCAAGCTGCTGGCGCACAAGCTGGACATTGGCGGCATGCAGGACTTCATCCATGCCGACAGCCTGGCCTTCATCTCGATCGACGGCTTGTACAAGGCGCTGGGCGAGGCGAAGCGCGCCGACATCCGTCCGCAATATTGCGACGCCTGCTTCACCGGCGACTATCCGACCAAGCTCACCGACCAGGATGAAGCCGTGGTCGAAAACCAGTTCGAACTGCTGGCAGAACGGGTCTCCTGATCCACGGGCAAGGCCCGACCGGGCGGGGTCGCACGACCCCGCCCTTTCCTTTTCCCACGACGACACCCGGCATCGGTCGGGGCGAACGGAGAGCCGATGTCTGATACCTTGCCGCTGTTCGGAAAACTTGCGCTCGTCACCGGCGCCAGCCGAGGCATCGGCGCCGCAACGGCGGAGGCACTGGCCGCAGCCGGCGCCCATGTGATCCTGACCGCGCGCACCAGCGGCGGGCTGGAAGAGGTGGAAGATCGCATTCACCAGGCCGGCGGCAGCGCCACCATCGCGCCGCTCGACCTGATCGACGGCGAAAGCATCGGCCGCCTGGCCCAGGCCATTTCTGGCCGCTGGAAGGCACTCGACATCCTCGTCCTCAACGCGGCGACGCTCGGGTCGCTGGCATCGGTTCCGGCGATCGATGCCAAGGAATTTGCCCGGCTGCTGATGCTCAACATCGCTGCGCCGCAGGCGCTGATCGCCGCCTTCGATCCGATGCTGCGGGCCAGCGCCGATGCGCGGGTGATCGCGCTGACATCCTCGGTCGGCGCCACGCCGCGCGCCTATTGGGGCGCCTATGGCGCGTCCAAGGCGGCGCTCGAAACGCTGGTCGGCGCCTATGGCGAGGAGGTGAAGAACATCTCCGCCATCCGCACCCATATCATCGATCCCGGCGCCACCCGTACCGCGATGCGCGCCCGCGCCTTCCCCGGCGAGGATCCGGCAACGCTCAAGGGACCGGAAACGGTCGCCAGGGCCATCCATGATCTGGTGCTGAGCGATGCCCCGAACGGCCACCGCCTGCGCGTCGAGGGTTAAGCGGCCGGCTTCACCAGCGTGACCTGGGCGACATCAATGGTGCCGCCCCGGAAACCGCCTTCACAGTACATCAGATAATAGCGCCACAAGCCGACGAAATGCTGGTCGAAACTGGCCGGCAATCGTCCTTCGTCGATCGCCCGGTCGAACCGCTCGCGCCAGCGGCGCAGCGTTTCGGCATAATGGCCGCCAAAGTGACGCGTATCGCGCCATTCCAGCCCGCGCTCCTGCGCCAATGCCCGAAAGCGACTTTCGGATATCAGCATGCCGCCGGGGAAGATGTAGGTCTGGATGAAATCGGCGCCGCGCGCATAATGATCGAAGATCGCATCGTCGATCAAAATATATTGGATCGCGGCGCGCCCGCCGGGCTTCAGCAGGCGCGCGACCGAATCCAGATAATCGGGCCAATAATGTTGGCCGACGGCCTCCACCATTTCCACGCTGGCGATGGCCTCATATTGCCCCTGTGCGTCGCGATAGTCGGTCAGGTGGATCTGCGCGCCGGACCCCAGCCGATCGCGCGCATAATCGGCCTGCTCGACCGACAGGGTCAGCCCATCATATCGGATGGCGCAGCGCTCCATCGCCTGCTCGGCGAGGCCGCCCCAGCCGCATCCGATTTCCAGCAGCGCCTGTCCGTCGCGCAGGTCCAGCCGTTCCAGCAGGGCGTCCACCTTGCGCTGCTGCGCCCGTTCCAGGCTTTCGATCCGATCCTCAGGATTGAGAAACAAGGCGCTGGAATAATGCATATTCTGGTCCAGCCACAGGCTGTAGAAGTCATTACCCAGATCATAATGAAAGGCGATGTTCCGGCGCGAGCCATTACGATTATTCCGCCGCGCCCAATGCAGCAACCGTCCTGTCCAACGGGCCGGCCCATGGGGTCGCGCGACACGCCCCAGCGATACGGCGTTGGCCATGAACAGCGCGAACAGCGGCACCGGATCGGCACTGCGCCACTCGCCCGCCGCCCAGGCGCGATACCAGCCCGCCGAGCCACCCATCGCCAGCCGCACCAAGGCGCGCCAATCGACCAGGTCCACGACACAGTCGAATCCCGGCGCCCGTCCGCCCAGCAGCCGGCGCGTGCCGTCCGGCAAAGTCGCGTCCAGCGAGCCCTGCTCCAATCCCTGGTCGATACGATCGAGCATGCGATGGAAAAGCGGCGCGAACAGGCGTGCGCGCCATCCCGGCGTCCGGTCTGCCGGCGGTCGCCGGATCGATAATGCGGCCTTGCCGCGACGGGGGTCGACTGCATTCATCGGGCCTCTTTCTGCCCCATGCCGCGCGTCGCTGCAATCACCCCTTCATCTGGCGATAGGCCGCCAGCGCGCGCTCGCGACCTTCGCGATGGCCGATCCGCTTTTCGGGATAGGATGATGGTCTAACCCCATGAAAATCCGGATCATGGATGACACGATCGTCGAGATACGCCAGTTCCGGCACCCATTGGCGGATATAGTCGGCGGCATCAAATTTGTCCGACTGGGTCAGCGGCGCCATGATCCGGGTGAAGAGATTGGCATCGACGCCGCTGCCCGCCACCCACTGCCAGTTGACGCTGTTATTGGCGTAATCCGCGTCGACCAGCGTGTCCCAAAACCAGCGCGCCCCATGGCGCCAGTCGATCAGCAGATGCTTGATGAGAAAACTGGCCGCGATCATCCGCACACGATTGTGCATCCAACCCGTCTGCCAGAGCTGGCGCATGCCGGCATCGACGATCGGATAGCCGGTTTGCCCCCGTTTCCACGCCGTCCAGTCGCCTCGCGCCTCGCGCAGATCGCGCCAGTGCATGGCATCGAATGCCGGCTGGGCATTTTCCGATCCATAGGTTGGCAGGGCCCAGACCTGATTATGCGCATAGTCGCGCCAGATCAGTTCCTTGAGATAGACGGTCGCGTCCCCCGGCGCCTGCGCCACCCGATGCCAGACCTTGGCCGGCGAAATCTCCCCGAAGTGAAGATGCGGAGACAGGCGGGAAGTTCCCTCCTGCGACGGCAGATCGCGCGCGAAGGCATAGTCACCAACTTCTCCAAGAAAACTGTCGAGATAGCGCTTTGCCCCCTCTTCGCCCGGTGACCAGTCGGCAGGGAAGCCGCGCGCCCAGTCCGGGTCGCGCGGCAACAAGTTCCACTCTTCCAGCCTGTCGCTGACCGGCCAGTGCGATGGCGCCTCGATCCGCTGCGGCGCTGGCTGTGGTGGCGCGGGCGGCATGTGCAGCATCACCGCGCGAGAAAAGGGCGTGTAGATGCGATAGGGTGCCCCGCCCCCCGTCCGCACCGCCTCCACCGGCAATAGCAGCCCGCCATCATGAAGTCGCAGGTCGATCTGCCTTGCCACCGCCTTTTCGGCGTTGCGCCACCAGGGCTCATGATGGCGGATGGCATGAACGACCTGCGCGCCGCTTTCCTGAGCCACCTGCGCCAGCACATCGGCGCAGCGTCCGCGCCGCAGGATCAATCGCGACCCCTTGGCCCTCAGTCGCTTGTCCAGGCTGGCAAGGCTGTGATGCAGCCACCAGCGCGACGCACCACCCATCGCCCATTGGCGCGGGCTTTCATCATCAAGGATATAGAGCGGAATGACCGGGCCGGCCTGCGCGGCGGCGGCGAGCGCCGCTTGGTCCGAAAGGCGCAGATCCTGACGGAACCAGATAATTGTGGGGGATGGCATGATCGCCCAATGCCTGCCTAGCCCCCCGGTTCCAAATGAATTTTCCGCGCCCTTCCGGGAGATGGCCGGCAAATCCGATGAATGTCGATTCGGCCAATGGACGCGCGCATCGCCGCCGCCTATTCTGGAACCCAACACACTAGCCATGGGTCGTCAACCGGCCATGGCTGCAGCGATGCAGGGGAAGACATGGCGTCGATGCCAGATAATGCAGAACTGAATTACCGGCCCTGCGTCGGAATCATGCTGGTCAACATGGCGGGCAAGGTCTTCGTTGGCCAGCGCCTCGATAATGTCGTGGAAGCCTGGCAGATGCCACAGGGCGGGATCGACGAAGGCGAAGACGCCAAGACGGCAGCGCTGCGCGAACTGGGCGAAGAGACCGGCATCACGCCCGAACATGTCGAAATCATCGCCAAGAGCCGCGACGAGCATTTCTATGATCTGCCGCCTGAACTGATCGGCAAGCTGTGGGGCGGCAAATATCGCGGCCAGCGCCAGATCTGGTTCCTCGCCCGCTTCCTGGGCAAGGACAGCCATATCGACATCCAGACCAAGCATCCCGAATTCCGGGAGTGGAAATGGGCTGCGCCCGAAACGCTGCCGGAGCTGATCGTGCCGTTCAAGCGCAAGCTTTACCGCGACATATTGCAGGAATTCCACGACTTGATCTGATGGGGGCTTAAAATCCCCGGTCGGTTCGCTATGACAGCGGCATGCGTCACTGTCTGGCTATCTTGCCCTTTCTCTTTGCCACCCAGGCCTGGGCCAACGCGCCTGCGCTGCTGCCGCCGTCCGTCCGCGAGATGCTGGAGGCGGCGATTGCCAATGGCAATGAGACCGAAATTGCGACCGTCGCCAAGATCGCCAAGCAGACCAATCCGCAATCGGCCGATCAGATCCAGCAGATGGTCAACAGCTGGAAGGAACGGACCAAGGCGACCCATGACACGGTGATTCGCGAGGCGCGCTTCACCGAATTATGGACCGGCAAGCTGGAGGCCGGCGGCTTCCGCTCGACCGGTTCGACCAGCGAAATCGGCATCAGCGCCGCGGCGCAGGTCAAGCGCGAAGGGCTGGAATGGAGCCATAAGCTGAGCGCCACGGTGGATTATCGCCGCGCCAATGGCGTCACCTCGCGCGAACGCTACACCGCCAGCTACGAGCCGCGCTACCAGTTCGACCCCCGCGGCTTCGCCTATGGCCTGACCCAGTTCGAACGCGATCCCTCGATCGGCTATGACGAGCGCTACACCGCCTCGGCCGGCATCGGTTACAAGGTGATCGTCAGCAAGCCGATCGACCTGTCGCTCGATGTTGGCCCGTCCGTCCGTCATGCCAAATATGTGATCGGGCCGCGCGAAACCAAGCTCGGCGCGCGTGCATCTATGGACTTGGCCTGGCGCCTGGCGCCCAATGTCACCTTCAAGCAGACCGCTGCAGGTTACGCGGAAACTGACGTATTTTCCGTCAACTCCCTGACGCAGCTGCAAACCAAGGTGAGCACCCGTCTGTCCGCTGGCCTCTCCTATACGGTGCAGTATGAGTCGGAGACCCTGCTGTCCGCGCGCGACTTCGACACGCTCAGCCGCCTGACCCTCAGCTACGATTTCTGATCGGGGTGGAGCAGGCGCCCGCGCTCTGATAGACCTCCGGGATGAACGGCATCCACCCGCCCGTAACAGCCCCTGAAACCACCCTGCTGGAGCAGGCCGCCGCCGCGCCGATGCTGGCACAGGTCGAGTCATGGGCCAGCATCAACAGCGGATCGCGCAACCTGACCGGGCTTGCCACCATGGCCACCACGCTCGCCGACGCCTTTTCGGCGCTGCCGGGCGAGGTAGACTTGATCGACCCTGATCCGGTCGAAACCGTGGCGCCCGACGGCCGGATATCGGTGATCGGCCATGGTCAGCATCTTCGCCTGACCGTTCGCCCTGATGCGCCGGTCCAGCTGCTGCTGACAGGGCATATGGACACGGTATTTCCCGTCGATCATCCATTTCAGACGCTTCGCTGGCTGGAACCCGGCGTCCTTAACGGCCCCGGCGTCGCCGACATGAAGGGCGGCATCGCCGTCATGCTCGCCGCCCTGACGGCAATCGAGCATAGCGAGGCGCCCCGGACGCTGGGCTATCAGGTGGTGATCAACAGCGACGAGGAAGTCGGCAGCCCCTCCTCCGCCGCCCTGCTCCGCCGGGCTGCAGCCGGCAAGCGCGCCGCCTTCACCTATGAACCGGCCCTGCCCGATGGCACGCTGGCCGGCGCGCGGGCGGGCAGCGGCAATTTCTCGATCGTCGTCACCGGCCTCAGCGCCCATGCCGGTCGCAATCCCGACGATGGCCGCAATGCCCTGCTCGCGGCCGCCGATCTCGCGCTGCGCCTGAAGGCCGGCAGCGGCAGCGGCTTTTCCTGCAACCCCGCCAAGATCGACGGCGGCAGCCCGAATAATGTCGTGCCCGACCATGCCGTGCTGCGGGTCAATTTCCGCCCGCGCACGCCGGACGATGAAATCGCGGCCCGTGCCCTGTTGGATCGGGCCATGGCCGATGTCGCCCGCGACCATGGCGTCAGCCTGCATCTCCACGGCGGCTTTGGTCGCCCGCCCAAGCCCATGGACGCCAAGGCCGAGCGGCTGTTCGGCCTGGTCAGGCGTTGCGGCGCCGAACTCGGCCTCGACATCGGCTGGCGCGACACCGGCGGGGTCTGCGACGGCAACAATATCGCGGCTTGCGGCGTCCCGGTGGTCGACACGATGGGCGTGCGCGGCGGCAGCATCCACAGCGACGCCGAATTTCTGATCAGCGACAGCCTGGCCGAGCGCGCGCAACTGTCCGCGCTGGCACTGCTGCGGATCGCCCAAGGACAATATTGAGAGAGAGGACCGCCTTTTGAGTTTCTACATGCGCACCGCGCGAGCGGACGACCTGCAGACCCTGTATGAAATGGCGAAGCTGACCGGCGGTGGCTTCACCAACCTCCCGCCCGATCGCGCCGCCCTGACCGCCAAGCTGGAGCGCACCGAACAGGCGCTCGGCCGGCAGGATGGCGGGATCAAGGATGATCTGATCGTCCTGGTGCTGGTCAATGCGCAGACCGGCCAGGTGCGCGGCACCTGCCAAATCTTCAGCACCGTAGGGCAGAGCTGGCCCTTCTATTCCTATCGCCTGGGCGTGCTGACCCAGCATAGCCGCGAACTGGCCCGCACCTTCCGCGCGCAGATGCTCTCGCTCACGACCGATCTGGAAGGATCGACCGAGGTTGGCGGCCTTTTCCTCCATCCGCGCGAGCGGGCCGAGGGGCTTGGCCTGCTGCTCGCGCGCAGCCGCTATCTCTATATCCGCAACCATCGCGATCGCTTCGGCGACCGGGTCATCGCCGAATTGCGCGGCGTGATCGACGAAGCGGGCGGCTCGCCCTTCTGGGACGGGCTTGCCGGCCGTTTCTTCGGCATGAATTTCCAGGAGGCCGACGAGTTCAACGCCGTCAACGGCAACCAGTTCATCGCCGACCTGATGCCCAAGACGCCGATCTACACCGCGATGCTGACCGACAGCGCCCGTGCCGTCATCGGCCTGCCCCATCCCAATGGCCGCGCGGCGATGCGGATGCTGGAGACCGAGGGCTTCACCAATGCCGGCTATGTCGACATCTTCGACGGCGGCCCGACCATGGTGGGCCAGATCGACCAGCTCCGCACCGTGGCCCAGGCACGCGACGTGACGCTGGCGTCCACCCATGACAAGGGCGGCGACAAGATGCTGGTGTCGACCGGCCTGCTCGCCGATTATCGCTGCACCTATGGCTATGTGCAGGAGGGCGAGGATGGCAGCATCTCGCTCGACGCGGCCAGCGCCGCGCTGCTGCAACTGGACGTCGGACAGGCATTCACCATGGCGGGGCGGGCATGAGCGTGCGCGAGATCAATTTCGACGGGCTGGTCGGCCCCAGCCATAATTATGCCGGCCTCAGCCTTGGCAATCTGGCCTCGTCCCGCAATGCCGGTGCGGTGTCGCACCCCCGTGCGGCGGCCCTGCAGGGGATAGAGAAGATGCGCGGCAATCTGCGCCTCGGCCTTGCCCAGGGTATTTTCCTGCCGCAATGGCGCCCTGACGGCGCCTGGCTCGCGACCCTTGGCACCGACATCAGCAATGCCGATCCACATATCCGCGCCGCCGCCATGTCGGCCTCGTCCATGTGGGCAGCCAATGCCGCGACCGTCTCGCCGGCCGCCGACACCGCCGACGGACGCACCCACCTGACCGTCGCCAATCTCGTCACCATGGCGCATCGCAGCCATGAATGGCCCCAGACCCTGGCGCAACTGCGCCTCGCCTTTTCCGACACCCGCGCCTTTGCCGTGCATGGCCCGATCCCCGCGCCCTTTGGCGACGAAGGCGCGGCCAATCATATGCGCCTGTGCGACAGCCATGGCGCGCCGGGGATCGAGGTTTTCGTCTATGGCCAGTCGGGCGGTCCCTTCCCCGCCCGCCAGCATGTCGAGGCGAGCAAGGCCGTCGCGCGCATCCACAGCCTCAATCCGGCCCGCACCCTGTTCGTGCAGCAGTCGCAGGAGGCGATTGCCGCCGGCGCCTTCCACAATGACGTCGTCGCCGTCGCCAATGAACGCGTCCTCTTCACCCATGAACAGGCCTTTGCCGACAAGCAGGCCTTCTACGCCTCGCTGCGCACGCTGTTGCCGTCGGTGGAGATTGTCGAAGTGCCCGCCAGCGCCGTCAGCCTGGCCGATGCGATCAAGAGCTATTTGTTCAACGCGCAGCTCGTCACGCTTCCTGACGGCACCATGGCGCTGATCCTGCCAAGCGAGGCACAGGCCGTGCCGACCGTATGGACCTGGCTGGAACAGATGGTTGCCGGCAATGGCCCGATCCGTCGCCTCATTCCCGTCGATGTGCGTCAGTCCATGGCCAATGGTGGCGGCCCCGCCTGCCTGCGCCTGCGCGTGGTCGCGGATCCAAAGGATATCGACCCGCGTTTCCTGGTCGATGAGCCGCGCCTGGATGAAATCGCCCGCATCGTTTCGGACTATTGGCCCGAAACCATTGCACCGGACGACTTGTCCGACACGCGCCTTATTGCCCGGATCGAACAATCATGGTTAAGTCTTGTTGACCATTTGCAACTTTCGGGCGACTTAATGCCTTAGAAGATGGACGAAAGCCTCGGATGAGTCTGATGGAACGGATCAAACGCCTCTTCACGATCAAGACCAAGTTCGAGGCTTTTCTCGTGATCTACGCGCTTGCACTGGGTGCCAGCGAGCGCGGGGTCGTCTATATGCATCAATATCCCGGCGTCGGCGGCCAGTTGCTCGCCCTCGCTTGCTCCGGTGCCGTCTTCATGGCGGGCGGAAAAATGCTCGATGCCCTGGAACTCCAGCGCAGTTACGGCTCTTGATACTGCCTGAACACCATTGCTCGCAAAGCAACACCAGTTCGCCGCACATAAGGGATATTACGTAGCCGCCACCCGTTGGTGAGGGTCTTTGTGCCTGCACCCAGATTTGGGAGAGGGTCAACCATGCCGGACGACATAAGCGACAGGAGTGTCACCGCTGCGGAACTGGTCCGCAACTTCGCCCATTGGCGCGAGATCGGCGCGCGACACCCCCTGCTGATCACCCATCATGGCCGCGAAACCCATGTCTTCATGGGGCTGGACCGGTTCAAGGCGCTCGCCAGCCAGGACGAACTCGATCAAAATCCGGATCGATTGCGCGAACTGGCAGTGCGCATGGCCCAGGGACTGATCCTGTGCCGCGCCGATTTCCGCATCGACCTGATCAACCCGGTGGCGCTGGCCATGGCCCGTCGTTGGGACCGGCGATTGGAAGGTCAAATGCTTTGGGATGCGCTGCCAGAACTGGTCGGCACGCTGACCGAGGCGCATGCCCGGCATAGCCAGGTGTCCGGCGAAATCAGCGCTGCGGATATTCCATCCCCCTTCCGCGACGATAGCTGGCTCCACGTCGAAACCTTTCCCTTCGCGGACGGGATCGGCCTGCTGCTACGCGACATCACGTCGGACGTGCAGCGCCATCGTCTGGCCGACGTCAAATCGGCCATTCTCAAGGCGATGGGCATCCATGGCGGCGTCGGCTATGCCCGCCTCTCCAACCGGGGTTTCATCGAATATGTCGATGCCACCATCTGCACCCTGGTCGGGCTGCCCGAAGCTCGCCTGATCAACGTCTATATGACCGACCTCATCGCCCTGCCACAGCGGCCGCATTTCCGTCAGGAGCTGGAAGCCGTGCTGCGCGGCGAGGGCGACCGCCGGGTCCAGGCCCATCTGCTCACCAATGGCGGCGCCTTGCTTCCGATGGAGGGTGCGCTGGTCCAGTTGCGCGGCACCTACGGAACGGAGGGCGTCGTGCTGGTCATGACCCCGCCCTGCTCGAGCGAAAACGACCAAGCCGAAGCTCAATGATGTAAAATCCAGCGGTCGTAGCGGATTTGTCTGTGTAGACCGTTCAGTATCACCCCAAAATGTCCGAAAAGCCCCGAAAACGCTGCCTCGGATTTACACAATTCGCACAAAAGGTGCGCGAATTTCACATACCGCTTTTTGAATGTTGCGCCTTTATTGGAGTGACATGCGGAACCAACCTCTCCATGCGGTGCTTCGCCTCGCCCGACTGGGCCAGGCCATGTCCCGCCATGAGCGTGGCAGCGTGCTTGTCGAAGCCGCCTTCGCCCTCCCCCTGATGATCGTCCTGTTGCTCGGCATCCTGCTCTATGGCGGCTGGTTGATGACCGCCCATAGCCTGCAGCAGGCGGCCAATGACGCGGCACGCGCGGCCGTGGCCGGCATGACCGCGACCGAGCGCCGAGCGCTGGTCGACGAAAGCGTCAATGCCAGCCGCCCGTCCTTTCCGTTGCCGGGGGCGCAGACGATTGGCGTCGCCGCAAATTCCAATAGCGGCTATTATACGGTCACCCTGACCTATAATCTCAGCAACGCCCCCTTCTTCTCCGCCGCCATCTTCCCGATGCCCGCTGCCCAGATACAGCGGAGCGCCGTCGTGCGGATCGCATCATGAGCCAGTCGCACAAGCGCATGCGCAACCTGCTCATCGACAAGCGCGGCGGCATCAGCGTTCTGCTTGCGGGTTCCTTGTTCATGCTTGCCGGTGCCGCCACGGTCGCCGTCGACCTGGGATCGGTCTATCTCGCCAAGCGCCAGTTGCAGGGCGTGGCCGATGCCGCCGCGCTGGCGGCCAGCAGCGGCGGGCGATCGGCCGCCGAAGCCTTGCTGACCAAGAGCGGCGTGCCTGGCGTGTCCCTGGTGGCGGTCCAGACCGGCTATTATGACCAGAATAGCGCAGTCGCGGTCGGCAATCGCTTTGTATCGGGCGACCCGCGCGCCAGCGCGATCCAGGTCCAGGTCCAGCGACGCACCCCCCTGTTCTTCGGCCGCCTGCTGGTCGGCAAGGATGGCGTAGACGTTCGCGCGCACGCCACTGCCGCGCGCTCCGACGCCGCCGCCTTCTCCATCGGCACCGGCCTTGCCTCGCTCAGCGGCGGCCTGCCGAACATGCTGCTGTCGGCCCTTGCCGGGACGGAACTCAATCTGTCGGTCATGGACTATCAGGGGCTGGCCAGCCTGAACGTCGACCTGCTCCATTTCGCCGACGCGCTCAAGGTCCGCACCGGACGCAATGACGCCGCCTATGGCGAATTATTCGGTGCCAATATTCCCTTGTCCGACGTCATCGGCGCCATCGCCGACACCGCGGACAATAGCGGCACGGCAGCCTTGCTCCGCAATATCGGCGCCAAGGTACCGGGCAAGAGCGTGAAGCTGAGCGACGTTATCGACCTCGGACCAATGAAGGGGACCGGTAGTTCAACCGGCCAGCCCAGCCTGCTGCTCGACTCCTTCTCGATGCTGCGCATGGTGCTGAGCCCGCCATCCTCGACCGCCGTGCCGCTCGACCTGACCCTGAACGTTCCGGGGCTGACCAGCACGCGACTGAAGCTCATCACCGGCACCGGCCAGGCCAGCACACCCCTGATCAGCATCACCAACGACAAGAATTTCATCCTGCGCACGGCACAGACCCGCATCTTCCTGGAAAGCCGGGTCGCCACCCTGCTGACCGGGATCGCGACGATCCGAATTCCGCTCTATGTCGAACTGGCATCGGCCGAAGCGCAATTGTCGAATATCGTCTGCGACCAGGGTGCCATCAACAATGGCGTGACGCTGGCGGTCAAGCCGTCGATCGGCACGGCGGTGATCGGTGACGTCGATGAAGCCGCGCTCACCAATTTCTCGACGCCCGCCAATCCGCGTACCGCGACTCTGGCTTCGGTCCTCGGATCGCTGACCCAGGTCCATGCCTATGCCAACATCGCGCTGGGCGGCGTGACCCAGCAGAATGTGCTGTTCACGCCCAGCGACATTTCCGGGCAGCAGAGCAAGACCGTCAGCACCCAGGATCTGACCCAGGGCCTGGCCTCCAGCCTGGCAAACCAGACCAAGGTCACGGTCACGCTCGCCGGCCTGCCACTGCCGCTCAGCCCCCTGATCTCGCCGGTTGCCGGCTTGCTGGGTACGACTGCACCCATCCTGGACGACCTGCTGAGCAACCTCACCGCCATCCTTGGCGTGAAGCTGGGCACCGCTACGGTCAAGGTCCACCAGATGCGGTGCGGGATGCCGACGCTGGTCGCCTGATGCGCTAAGCGCTTGCCATCATTGCCGCCGGCTTGCAGGAACAGGCCATGGGCGCAATCATGCTGCAGGGAACCGGATCGGACGTCGGCAAATCGGTGCTGGTGGCGGGGTTATGCCGCGCCTTGCTCCGCCGGGGTTATCGCGTCCGGCCATTCAAGCCACAGAATATGTCGAACAATGCCGCCGTCACCGTGGATGGCGGCGAGATTGGCCGCGCACAGGCGCTGCAGGCGATCGCCTGCGGGGTCGAGGCACATACGGACATGAACCCGGTGCTGATGAAGCCCCAGGCCGACCGGACATCCCAGCTGATCGTCCATGGCCAAGTGCGCGGCACATTGGGCAGCGGCAACTTTCGCAGTGCGCGCGAGCAGTTGCTGGGCGCCGTGCTGGAAAGCTATGAGCGGCTGAAAGCGCAATGCGACATTGTCGTCGTCGAAGGCGCCGGATCGCCGGCCGAGATCAACCTGCGCGCCGGCGACATTGCGAACATGGGCTTTGCCCGTGCCGCGAACGTGCCGGTGCTGCTGGTCGGCGATATCGACCGGGGCGGCGTGATCGCGGCGATCGTCGGCACCAGGGCCGTGATCGACCCGGACGATGCCGCGATGATCCGCGGCTTCCTGATCAACAAGTTCCGCGGCGACCCTGCGCTGTTCGAGGATGGCTATCGCCAGATCGAAGCGCTGTCGGCATGGCGCGGCTTTGGTGTCGTCCCCTGGCTGGAGGATACCGCCCGCCTGCCCAGCGAAGATGCGGTGGTGCTGGAGCGGACAGCACAGTCCGGAACCGCGCGCACTATCATCGCCTGCCCCATTCTGCCGCGCATTTCCAATTTCGACGATCTCGACCCGTTCAAGCTCGATCCTGGCGTGGAACTGCGCATGGTGCCGCCCGGTCAGCCAATCCCGGCCGAGGCCGCGCTGATCGTCCTGCCCGGCTCCAAGGCGACGATCGCCGACATGGCGGCCATGCGCGCGCAGGGGTGGAACATCGACATATTGGCGCATCATCGCCGGGGTGGCGCGATCCTCGGCATTTGCGGCGGATATCAGATGCTGGGGCACCATATCGCCGATCCCGACGGCATCGAGGGACCAGCCGGCACGGTCGAGGGCCTGGGCCTGCTCGACGTCGAGACGCGACTGTCGGCGGGCAAGCGACTGGAACGGGTCGACGGGGTGGCGCTGGGCGCCGCCTTTGGCGGCTATGAGATGCATATCGGCGAAACGACCGGCCCCGACAGCGACCGGCCCTTCGCACATCTTGGCGGCAATGCTGACGGCGCGATCAGCGCCGACGGCCGGGTGATGGGCACCTATGTCCATGGCCTGCTCGCCAGCAGCCCGTTGCGCGCGGCCCTGCTTGCCCGGCTGGGCGTCGATGGCGGCGTGGCGGATTATGACCGGTCGGTCGACATGGCACTGGATGCGATCGCCGCCCGGTTGGAAGAGCATCTGGACATCGACGCGATCGTCGCCTTGGCGCTCGGCTGAGCGCCCATTTCCCAAACGCCAAATGGGCCGGAAACCTTACGGTTTCCGGCCCATTTTATTCCTGTGAAGGAATGGTGCACCCGGAACGATTCGAACGTCCGACCCTCAGATTCGTAGTCTGATGCTCTATCCAGCTGAGCTACGGGTGCGTTGTGGAGGCGCAGATATAAGGGCCCGGCTGATCTGGCAACCCCCAAAAATCATCAATGTGAAATTTATGCGAAAATCGCCGACAAAAGCCCGTATTTCCGGGACTTGCCCCTCATCGCCTTATCGCTTGCGGCGCGGCCAGGGATGGAGAATCGGGATGTAGATGGCGGCAATGATGCCCAGCGCCAGGAATGTGAGGCCGATCGCCAGCGCAATCACCCAGTAGCGCGGGTCTTCCTGCGACACGAACCATCCCGCAATCAGCGACGGGATGAACAAAAGGAGGCGTGCGATCCAGACCATGGATATTCCCCGCATGTCGAACGATGCAATGATCCTAGCATGCTGACTTCGACAGGGAAAATAATCTGGAAGTCGCCTTGGCCGCCGATCGGTCATTCCCGATAGGGTGGCCGCAGCCGCATGCCCTTGGTCCGACTGGTCAGATGATATTGGCGACACAGGGCGCAGCGATAAGGCCGTAGGACGATATCGGCCCGATGGACGACCGCCCAGGCCTCCTCTTCCGTGGCATAGCGTGCCTTGCGGGTGCAAATGCCCAATGTCGTGCGCATAGAGGGATGCTTCGCCAGATCGCGCCCGGCGTCAATGCCGATTGACGCGGCAAAATCTCAAGCAACCACAGTGAGTTGCGTTCGATTATTCAGCGATGAAGGAAAATGGTGCACCCGGAACGATTCGAACGTCCGACCCTCAGATTCGTAGTCTGATGCTCTATCCAGCTGAGCTACGGGTGCGTTGGAATGGCGCTGTTAGAAGCGTCCGGCGGTGCTGGCAAGCACTTTCTTTCACTTTTTTTGACAATGCCCGAACCATGGGCATTTTCGGCAACTTCCCGGCGGGCTGATCGTTTCGACGCTGGAAAGGATGCCGACATGAGCTTCACACCCAATGAGATTGCGCTGCTGCTGGTGGCGCTGCTGGCCGGACTGGTGCTTGGCCTGATGATGAGCGGCCGGGGCAAATATAAGCGACTGTGGCGCGAAGAGCAGAGCGCCCACCACCATGCCATCCGGGATCGCGATGCGCGGCTGAATGCCGCCAATGAACGGATCGCCGAGTTGGAGCGCCAGTCCGCGCCGATCGGCCCCGGCACCGCCACCGCCGTGGCCGGCGGCGTGCATGGCCGCGATGACCTCAGCCGCATCAACGGCATCAGTCAGACGCAGGAGGTCGCGCTCAACGAGGCCGGCTATCATCGCTACGGTCAGATCGCGGCGCTCAATGGCGAGCAGGAGGCGACGCTGGAAGCCCGTCTTGGTCTCAAGCCCGGCACGATCGCGCATGAGGACTGGCGCGGCCAGGCGCATGATCTGGAACGGAGCGAGAAGCCGGGCCTGTTGAGCCGGCTCACCGGCCAGGCCTGAAACGAAGAAGGGCGGGAATTGCCTCCCGCCCTTTCCGCTTACTTCTTCGCCAGAGCGGCCTGCGCCGCAGCGAGGCGGGCGATCGGCACACGATAGGGCGAGGCCGAGACATAATCGAGGCCGGTCGCCTCGCAGAAGGCGATAGAGGCCGGGTCGCCGCCATGTTCGCCGCAGATGCCGAGCTTGATGCCGGGGCGGGTCGCCCGGCCGCGCTCGGCCGCCAGTTCGATGAGCTGGCCCACACCCTCCACATCGATGCTGACGAACGGATCGCGGGCGAAGATGCCCTTGTCAACATATTGCGTCAGGAAGCGGCCGGCGTCGTCACGGCTGATGCCGATGGTCGTCTGGGTGAGGTCGTTGGTGCCGAAGGAGAAGAATTCGCCGACTTCGGCAATCTCGCCGGCCTTGAGCGCCGCGCGCGGCAGTTCGATCATCGTGCCGACCAGATAGTCGACCGACGCACCCTGCTCCGCAAAGACATCCTTGGCGACCTGATCGACGATCGCCTTCATCAGCTCCAGCTCCTTCTTCGTCGCGACGAGCGGGATCATGACTTCGGGGATCGGCGCTTCGCCGCTGCGCTGCTTCACGATCAGCGCGGCTTCGAAGATGGCGCGGGCCTGCATCTCGTAGATTTCGGGATAAGTGACGCCCAGGCGGCAACCCCGATGGCCCAGCATCGGGTTGAATTCATGCAGTTCGGCGGCGCGACGCTTGAGCGCTTCGACACCGACGCCCGCCGCCTTGGCCACTTCCTCGAATTCCGCTTCGCCATGCGGCAGGAATTCGTGGAGCGGCGGGTCGAGCAGGCGGATGGTCACCGGCAGGCCGGCCATCACCATGAAGATCTGGGCGAAATCGTCCCGCTGTTCAGGCAGCAGCTTGTCGAGCGCGACGCGGCGGCCCTTCTCGCTGTCGGCCAGGATCATCTCGCGCACGGCGGTGATGCGGGCCGCGTCGAAGAACATATGCTCGGTCCGGCACAGGCCCACGCCTTCGGCACCGAAGTCGCGCGCGGTCTGGCAGTCGAGCGGCGTTTCCGCATTGGCGCGCACCTTCAGGCGACGGACCTTGTCGGCCCAGGCCATCAGGATGCCGAAGTCGCCGGCCAGTTCGGGCTGCACGGTCGGCACTTCACCCGCCATGACTTCGCCGGTGGCGCCGTCGATGGTCAGGATATCGCCTTCCTTCAGCTCGCGGCTGCCGATGCGCAGGATCTTGTTGGCATTGTCGATCGACAGGCTGCCCGCGCCCGAGACGCAGGGACGGCCCATGCCGCGCGCCACCACGGCGGCGTGGCTGGTCATGCCGCCACGCGCGGTCAGGATGCCTTTGGCCGCATGCATGCCGTGAATATCTTCCGGCGAAGTTTCGACGCGGACCAGGATGACGGCGTCGCCCAGTTCGTTGCGACGCTCGGCCGTGTCGGCATCGAACACGATCGCGCCACTGGCCGCGCCCGGCGAGGCGGGCAGGCCCTTGGTCAGCACATCGCGCGGCGCCTTGGGATCGAGCGTCGGATGGAGCAGCTGGTCGAGCGCGGCGGGATCGACGCGGGCGACGGCTTCCTCTTCCGAGATCAGGCCTTCACTGGCCATCTCGACTGCGATCTTGAGCGCAGCCTTGGCGGTGCGCTTGCCCGAGCGGGTCTGGAGCATCCAGAGCTTGCCCTGCTGCACCGTGAACTCAATGTCCTGCATATCGCGATAATGGGTCTCGAGGATGTCGAACACCCGTGCCAGTTCGGCATAGGTTTCGGGCATCGCCTCTTCCATCGACAGCGGCTTGGCCCCTGCCCGCTCGCGCGCCTGCTTGGTCAGATATTGCGGGGTGCGGATGCCGGCAACGACGTCCTCGCCCTGGGCGTTGATCAGATATTCGCCATAATAGGCGTTTTCGCCGGTCGCGGGGTCGCGGGTGAAGGCGACGCCGGTGGCCGATGTGTCGCCCATATTGCCGAACACCATCGCCTGCACATTGACGGCCGTGCCCCAGTCGCCGGGGATCGAGTTCAAGCGGCGATAGACCTTCGCGCGGTCCGCCTGCCAGCTGCCGAACACGGCCGAGATCGCGCCCCAGAGCTGGTCGGCGACATCCTGCGGGAAAGGCTTGTTCCAGAGCTTGGCGACCAGCGCCTTATATTCCGAAACCAGCGCCTTCCAGTCGTCGGCGGTCATTTCGGTGTCGAGCGTGTAGCCCTGATCTTCCTTGGCGATTTCAAGGGCTTCCTCGAATGCGCCATGATCGAGTTCCAGCACCACGTCCGAATACATCTGGATGAAACGGCGATAGCTGTCCCAGGCGAAACGCTCGTCGCCCGATGCGGCGGCCAGGCCCAGCACCGTCTCGTCATTGAGGCCGAGATTGAGGACCGTGTCCATCATGCCCGGCATCGAGATGCGCGCGCCCGAGCGGACCGAGACCAGCAGCGGATCGGCGGCGTCGCCGAACTTCTTGCCGGTGACCGCCTCGATATGGGCGATGCCATTGGCGACTTCCGCCTTCAGGCTCTCGGGATAGACGCCGCCATCGGTATAATAGCGGGTACACATTTCGGTGGTGATGGTGAAGCCCGGCGGCACCGGCAGGCCGATCGCGGCCATGCCGTCCAGGTTCGCACCCTTGCCGCCCAGCAGATTCTTGTCGCCCTTGCCCCCGTCGTTCACGCCACCGCCGAAACGATAAACATAGCGCGTCGAAGTGGTGCTCATCTGGGCCTCTTCCGTCATAACCATATACCGGCTCTCCCTGCACTGATTGCCGAGTTGTGCGTTGCAATAATAATGCCGCAATTAGCGGCTCAAGCCATTAGGGGATAGGACTTATCCCGCTTAACTTCGCATATTTCCCGCAGATTTTGGAATTTCGTTTCCTTATCCTGTAATCTTCGAAAAGTCGGCGACATTGTGCACTGCATCACGGACCCGCGCCAGCAGCGCGAGGCGAGTCGTGCGCTTCGCCGGATCAGCATCATTCACCGTCACGGTCTCAAAGAAGGCGTCGATCGGCGCACGGAGCGTCGCGAGCGCAGCCATGGCGCCCTCGAACTCCTCGGCCGCGACAGCCTGTGCCGCCTGCGGTTCCGCCGCGTCGAGCGCAGCGATCAGATCAGCTTCCGCCTTTTCGGGCTCATAGGAAAGCGAAATCGCCTCCGCCTGCTCCACGCCTTCTTTCATCACGCCCGCAGCGCGCCCGTAGCCGATGAGCAGATTCGCGCCATCGTCGGTTGCAACGAAAGACTGGAGCGCTTTAACGCGCCTGAGCAGGCGGACAAGATCGTCCTCACCGCCGAGCTCAAACACCGCGTCGATCAGGTCATGCCGAACGCCGGCTTCCTTCTGCTGGACCTTGAGGCGATCCGCGAAAAAGTCGAGGAGATCGAAGGATATCCCATTGTGGCGATCATCAAAACCCGATCGCACTGTCTCAAATTTGTCCGACTGACCTTTGCGCTCAACTTCGGTTTGAGCGAAGTTTTCCAATGCTTTGTCGAAAATAATAGCTAAGTTTATTCTCAAATTATTTGATACAACTAGAGCAATGGCAGCCAGCGCCGCGCGTCGGAGAGCGTAAGGATCGCGCGAACCGGTGGGCTTCTGATTAATGGCAAAGAAGCACGCAAGGGTATCCAGCTTGTCCGCGAGGCTGACCGCCACCGTGACCGGCGCGGTGGGGACGTCATCGCCCTGCCCGACCGGCTTGTAATGGTCGCGGATCGCGTCGGCGACGGCGTCGGGCAGACCTTCGGCGCGGGCATAATAGCCGCCCATAACGCCCTGCAACTCAGGGAATTCGCCGACCATTTCGGTGACGAGGTCCGCCTTCGCAAGGCGGGCGGCCTGTTCGGCGAGATCGGCCAGTTCTTCCTTCGTCATGCCAGCGAAGGCTGGCATCTCATTGCCTTCCACAGCCGTTGAAGAAGGCAGAGAGACCCCAGCCTTCGCTGGGGTGACGGATGTGGTGGGGGTGACAATATCCTCTTCCACAAGCCAACGGGCCAGCTTGGCGACGCGCTCCACCTTGTCGGCGAGCGTGCCCAGCTTCTCATGGAAGGTGATGCGGCTAAGCTTCTGCGCCTGATCGACCAGCGGGGTCTTGCGGTCCTGCTGCCAGAAGAAGCGGGCGTCGCTGAGACGCGCGGCCAGCACCTTGCGGTTGCCAGCGGCGATCGCCACGCCGCCATCCTTCGCCTCGATATTGGCGGTGCAGATGAAGGCCGGAGCCAGCTTTCCAGCGGCATCGCGCAGAACGAAATATTTCTGGTTGATACGCAGGGTTAGCTGAATAACTTCAGGCGGAACCTCAAGAAATTCCGGATCGAAATCGCCCAGCAAGGGCACCGGCCATTCGGTGAGGCCGGCATTTTCCGCGACCAGGCCCTTGTCCTCGATCACGCTATAGCCCTTGGCCGCAGCGGCCTCGCCGGCCTTCGCCTCGATGATCGCCTGACGCTCCTGATGCGAGACGATGACATAGGCGGCGCGCAGCTTGTCGGCATAATCGTCGGCGCCGTCGATGCGGATCGCGCCGGTCGAATGGAAGCGATGGCCCACCGTCTCGCGACCAGCCTCGATCCCTTCGATCGACAACGGCACGATCTCGCCGCCGAGCAGCGCGATGATGCCCTGCAGCGGGCGGACCCAGCGCAGGCTTTCGGTGGTGGCGCTGGCCGCGCCCCAGCGCATCGACTTGGGCCAGGGGAAGGCACGGATGACTGCCGGCACGGCTTCGGCCAGCACGTCGGTGGTGGCGCGGCCGGGCTTGTTCACCACGGCGAACCAGACGCCGTCGCGATCCTCAAGCTGATCCTGGGTCAGGCCGGTCTTGCGCAGGAAGCCTTCAAGCGCCTGCGCCGGGGCGCTGGTGCGGGGACCCTTGAGCTCCTCGCTGACCGCCGCGGTTTCCAGCGGCAGGTCGCGAGCGATCAGCGCCAGGCGGCGCGGCGTGACGAAGCTGTCGATCGACGCGGGCTTGAGCCCGGCCTTGGCCAGTTCCTCGGTGAAGAGGCGCGCCAGATCGTCGGACGCCTTCAATTGCATGCGCGCGGGAATTTCCTCGCAGCGCAGTTCGAGGAGGAAATCGGTCATCAGCATTCCTCCCCGGCACGGGGAGGGGGACCGCCAGCCTCCGGCTGGTGGTGGAGGGGGCTGGCCGCAAGAGCGCCGATCGAAGCGGCGACCATGTCGGCATCCTTCAAGATTTCAGAGGCAGCCAAGCGAAGCACCTTATATCCATTCTCTTCCATGAACCTGTCCCGACGAAGATCATGTTCTGGGGCAAAGCCCCGATTATGCCCTTCGCCATCGACTTCAACGACCAGCTTCAAGCTGCTGCAGTAGAAGTCCGCTATATAGTTGCCGATCGGATGTTGCCGCCGAAATTTCAGTCCCGTGGCCTGGCCTCTCAACCTTTGCCACAAAAGCACTTCCGGCAGCGACATGTCGCGACGCAATTTCCGGGCGGTGTAGGTTTCCGGGCGACGCGCCTGAGGCGCTCCCCCTCCACCACGACGCTGCGCGTCGTGGTCCCCCTCCCCGTCCCGGGGAGGATTCACCTGGACCAACCCGGGAATTGTTCGGTCCATTCCTTCCCATTATGTTCGATCCACGCTTCGCAGCTACCCTTCGCCATGTCGCGGACCTGGCCCATATAGCTGGCGCGCTCCTGCACGGAGATCACGCCGCGCGCCTGCAGCAGATTGAAGGTGTGGCTGGCCTTGATCGCCTGCTCGAAAGCCGCGAGCGGCACATCATTGGCGATGCACTGGTCGTACTCGGCCTTGCAGTCCTTGAACCAGCGGAACAGCTTTTCGGTGTCGGCGACCTCGAAATTCCACTTCGACATCTGCCGCTCATTTTCCAGGAACACGTCGCCATAGGTGACGCCCTGGTCGTTGAACTTCAGGTCATAGACGCTGTCGACGCCCTGAATATACATGGCCAGGCGTTCCAGGCCGTAGGTCAGCTCGCCCGCGACCGGCTTGCAGTCATAGCCGCCCATCTGCTGGAAATAGGTGAACTGGGTGACTTCCATGCCGTCGCACCAGACTTCCCAGCCCAGGCCCCAGGCGCCCAGCGTCGGGCTTTCCCAGTCATCCTCGACAAAGCGGATGTCGTGGACCAGCGGGTCGATGCCGATTTCCCGGAGGCTGCCCAGATACAGCTCCTGCAGGTTCGCGGGGCTGGGCTTCATGATCACCTGATATTGGTAATAATGCTGCAGCCGGTTCGGGTTCTCGCCATAGCGGCCGTCGGTCGGACGGCGGCTGGGCTGGACATAGGCCGCGTTCCAGGGCTTGGGCCCCAGGCTGCGCAGCGTGGTCGCCGGGTGGAAGGTGCCCGCCCCCACTTCCATGTCGTAGGGCTGAAGAATGACACAACCCTGCTTGCCCCAATAGGCGTGCAGGGTGAGAATGAGGTCCTGGAAGGAAAGCGCTTTGCCCTCGGCCACCGGTGGTCCTTGCAATAATGACAGATTATGGTCGGCCGCGCCTTGGCGCAGCGCGGGCCAAGGGTCAAGGAAAAGCCGCGTCGAACAGGGTTAAGCCGCTTGCCCTGCGCGCCCGGCGCCCGCATGGAAGGGATATGAGACTGACCGCTTTCCCGTCCCGCTGGCTTTCCGCGGGACTTTTGCTGCTCGGCGCCTGGGGCCAGACCCAGCCCGTCGCCGCCCGCGAACCCACCCTCACCAATGTAGCGCCCGCCCTGTGGCAGGTGAAGGACGCCGACACGACTATCTATCTGTTTGGCACCGTCCATGTGCTGAAGCCGGGGATCGACTGGTTCAAGGACGGGGTGAAACGGGCGTTCGACGCGTCGGACGAACTGGTGCTGGAAATCATCGAGCCCGAAAATCCCGGCGAGATGGCGCAGATGATGGCGGGCAAGGCGATGGCGACCGACCGGGTCGCCCTGTCCACCCGCCTCGCACCCGACGCCGCGCAGAAATATCGCGCGGCGATGGTGGCGGCCGGCGTACCCTGGCAGTCGTTCGAGGCGTTCAATCCGTGGATGGCCGGCATGATCCTGTCGGTCGCGCCGCTGCAGAAACTGGGCTATCAGTCCGATATCGGCGCGGAGAAGATCTTGCGCGCCGCAGCCGAGAAGGCCGGCAAGAAGGTCGGCGCGCTGGAAACGGTGGAACAGCAACTCAATTTCTTCGCCGACCTGCCGATGGCGCAGCAGGTCCAGTTCCTCAACGCCACGGTCGAGGGCATGGACGGGATGGAAGGCGAGTTCGCCGCCCTGCTCAACCATTGGCAAACCGGCCAGCCGGAAAAATTGGCGGACGAAATGAACGATTCGCTCAAGGCCACGCCGGAACTGGCGCAAGTGCTGCTGATCAACCGCAACGCCAATTGGGCCAAGTGGATCAAGGCGCGACTGGATCAGCCGGGCACCGTCTTCGTCGCGGTCGGCGCGGGCCATCTGGCCGGCAAGGGCAGCGTGCAGGATCAGTTGAAGGCGCTGGGCATCGCCAGCGCGCGTGTGAAGCAGGGGGAATAAGGCCATGAAAAGCTGGATGATCCGTTTCCTGGCCCTCTGCGGCCTTGCCCTCATCGCCGCCTGCGGCAGCGAACAGAAGGCCCCCGCCCCCAAGGTCGAGGCCGGCCAAGGGCCAGCGCTGTGGCGGGTGGAACGCGCCGGGCTGGACGGCTGGATCTTCGGCACCATCCATGTCCTGCCCGAAGGGGTCGACTGGCAGACGCCGACGATCAAGCAGGCGTGGAAGGATGCCGACCAGCTGGTGCTGGAGGCCGCCGACCTGCAGGACCAGCAGAAGACGCTGAGCCTGTTCGAAAGCATGGGCCGCAGCCCCAACCTGCCCGCGCTCGACGCGCGCGTGCCGGCGGGCGAGCGGCCCGAGCTCGACCGGATCGTCAAGGAAGGCGGCACCAGCGCGCAGGCGCTGTCGGGCTATGAAAGCTGGGCGGCGGCCATGCTGCTGTCCGCCGCGTCGCAGGAAAGCCTGAACGTCAGCCAGGCCAATGGCGTCGAGCCGGTGCTGATCGCCGCCTTCAAGGGCCGACCGATCGGCGGACTGGAAACCGTCGAGCGCCAGTTCGGCGCCTTTGACGGCCTACCCGAAGCGGCGCAGCGCAAGCTGCTGATCCAGACCATCCATGAAGCCAAGGACATGAAGGCGCTCTATAATCGCATCCTGAGCGCCTGGGCCAAGGGCGACATGGAGGCGATCGCGAAAGAGGACCAGAATGGCGAGCAGCCCGACCCGGTGGTCGAGGACGCGATCCTGACCGCGCGCAACCGCGACTGGGTCGGCGCGGTCGACAAGTTGAAGGGCCGTCCCTTCATCGCCGTGGGCGCCGGCCACCTGACCGGCAAGGATAATCTCATCGATCTGCTCAAGGCCAAGGGCTACAAGGTCACGCGCGTGCAATAAGCCAACGCTAAACTTGCTTTATCGCCGCTTTCTGCTACAGGGCCGCCTTCCCGCGATGGTCATCCCTGGAGGCGTGGCGGGAAAATTGTATCAAATTTGCTTTTGGAGACACGCAATGAGCGAGCAGCTTACGCTGTCGGCCGAGGCACGCGATCGGGCAGGCAAGGGAGCCTCCCGCGCCCTCCGCCGTGAGGGCCGCGTACCCGCCGTCATCTATGGTATGAACGAAGAACCCCTGTCGATCCACGTTGAGGAAAAGCTCCTCAACAAGCAGCTCGGCACCGGTCACTTCTTCAATTCGGTCATCATGGTCGAAGTCGGCGGCAAGACCGTCCGCACCCTCGCCAAGGATGTGGCCTTCCACCCCGTGACCGATCGTCCGCTGCACGCCGACTTCCTGCGCGTTTCGGAACATGCCACCGTGACCGTCGCTGTCCCGGTGCGCTTCGAGAATGAAGACGCCTCGCCCGGCCTCAAGAAGGGTGGCGTGCTGAACGTCGTCCGTCACGACGTCGAACTGGTCGTCGATGCCGCCGAGATCCCCGATGACGTCGTCGTGGACCTTAAGGGCTTCGAAGTCGGCGATTCGATCCACATCAGCGCCGTGACCCTGCCCAAGGGCGCGAAGGCTGCGATCGAAGACCGCGACTTCACCATCGCCACCATCGTCGCTCCCTCGGCTCTCAAGAGCGCCGAAGGCGAAGCCGCCGAGGGCGAAGGCGAGTAATCGCCTTACAGCTTGCTTGCAGGCTGGAAATTCCGATCCCGCCGGAGGGCGGTCCACTCCATATCGGAGAGGGCCGCCCTCCGGTTTTTCTGCCGCATTTTCCGAGCCGCCAGGCGTACCGCCCGACTTGAAAATGCTATGCCTGCTCGGCGGGCGGGATTTTTCTTTGGAGCCATGAAACATGCAGATCTGGGCCGGCCTCGGCAATCCGGGGCAGCAATATGCGATGCACCGGCACAATGTCGGCTTCATGACCGTGGACCTGATCGCCGACATGTATCGCTTCTCGCCGCCCAAGAAGCAGTTCCAGGGCTGGGTGCAGGAAGGGCGGATCGGCCCGGAGAAGATCATCCTGCTCAAGCCCGCCACCTTCATGAACGAAAGCGGCCGCGCGATCGGCGAGGCGATGCGCTTCTACAAGCTGACGACGCAGGACGTGACCGTCTTCCATGACGAACTCGACCTCGCGCCGATGAAGGTCAAGGTGAAGCGCGGCGGCGGCAATGCCGGCCATAATGGCCTGCGTTCGACCGACGCCCATATTGGCAATGATTTCCGCCGCGTGCGCCTGGGCATCGGCCATCCCGGCCACAAGGACAAGGTCCATGGCTATGTGCTGGGCAATTACCACAAGAGCGAGATGGACGCGCTCGCCGACATGCTGGGCGCGATCGGTGCCGAGGCGGAATGGCTGGCCAAGAATGACGACGCCCGCTTCATGAACGAAGTGGCGCTGCGACTGGCCGACTGAGCCGGTTCAGAGGCCCAGGAATTTGAAGGCCGGCGCATCCCTGAACTGGCCGCCGACCTCGCCCGAATAGGTTTTGGTCTGGTTCGGGCCAAGGTCGAGCTTCCTCACCTTAGCCGACGGCGCAAAGTCGATCGTCTTCAGGTCGACCCAGAAGCTGTTGGGCGTCATCGCGGATTCGAAGAAATAGAGCTTGCGCTTGTGATCCGCGACCGTGCGCCAGCGGGTCGAGGAGATATTGGGCTGGTCGGGGGTCGAGATGCCGAATGGCACCGAGACATTGCGGATCACGCTGAACACGCTGGCCAGCGCCGTCACCGGGTCTTCGCTCTTGGGAATGGCCTTCACATAGAAGGAGGCGCGGGCGAAACGATCGGCCGAGCGGTTGGTGCCCGGCAACATGGTGATGCCGCCAATATCCTTCCAATAGGCGTTGAGCGCCAATTGCTCGTCGAAGATCGGCGAATTGGTCATCACCGGATATTGCGGGCCGTGATGGATCACCAGCTTGCCCTTGATATATTCGAAGATGGCGCTGTCGCCCGATGCGTCCGAGATCGCGAGATGAAGCGTGCCGAGCCGCTCCTCGCCCGGAATATTGTCGGTGACGACGACGAAGCTTTCCTTGCCTAGCGCGTCGACCGCCGCCTTCACCGTGGCGAAATTGTCGAGCACATATTGGGTCCAGATGGCGATGCTCATGCCCGGCTGCTTGCCGTCATAATGGGGATATTCGGACTCGACCAGCCACAGGAGGTTGGCGGTCAGCCCCGCCTCGTTCATCCCGTCGGTGGTGGAAATGTCGTAGCCGGTGGCAATCACGCTGCCATAGCGGGACGTCCATTTGACCGAATTGGGACCGGCCTCCCCACTGCGCGCTATGCCGCGCGGAAAGATCCAGAGGTTGGTGCCGACATCGACCTTCCAGTCCATCGACCGGGCGGTGATCACATCGTCATTGGCGCCATGATAGACCAGGCGCGTGCAGGCATCGGCCGACGCCGAATCCAGTTGCGCCGTCAGCAGCGCAAGTCCGGACAGGAAAGCGGGCAGACGAGACATGGAACCTCCCGATATGGTCGCGATACTACCCCTGAAAATGCCGATTTTCTGAATAGTTGCCATGGGTGATAACCCGCATGAGGGCTTTGCCCGACCATTCTCTCGCGCAGTAATGGACCCTGATCACGGCCGCCCGCACCTTCGGCGCGACAAAGCGCATTGCGCAGTGCAGCATGAACAAGCCATAGAGGCGTAACGACTTATTAGGCAAAGCAGGGGACAGAGGTGATCCAGACCGTCGCGACCACGCCTTTCGACGACCAGAAGCCCGGCACATCGGGCCTGCGCAAGAAGGTTCGGGTCTTCCAGCAGCCCCATTATGCGGAAAATTTCATCCAGTCGGTGTTCGACAGCCTGGACGGCTTTGCCGGCCAGACCCTGGTGATCGGCGGCGATGGCCGCTATCTCAACCGGGAGGTCATCCAGATCGCGCTCAGGATGGCGGCAGCCAATGGCTTTGGCCGGGTGCTGGTTGGCCAGGGCGGTATCTTGTCCACCCCCGCCGCGTCGCACCTGATCCGCTCGTCCGGCGCCTTTGGCGGACTGGTGCTGTCCGCCAGCCATAATCCCGGCGGGCCGGACGAGGATTTCGGCATCAAATATAATGTGTCGAACGGCGGGCCAGCCCCGGAGAAGGTGACCGACGCGATCCACGCGCGGACCCTGACCATCGACAGCTATCGCATCCTCGACGCCGCCGACGTCGATATCGACACGCTGGGGTCCAGCCAGCTCGGCGCCATGACCGTCGAAGTGGTCGATCCGGTCGCCGGCTATGCCGCGCTGATGGAAAGCCTGTTCGACTTCCCCGCGATCAGGGCGATGATCGCCGGCGGCTTCACCCTCGCCTTCGACTCGATGAGCGCGGTGACCGGCCCCTATGCGACCGAGATTTTCGAGAAGCGACTGGGCGCGCCGGCCGGCACGGTGATGAACGGCACGCCCCTGCCCGATTTCGGCCATCATCATCCCGACCCCAATCTGGTCCATGCCAAGGCGCTCTATGAGCGGATGATGGCCGCCGACGCGCCCGACTTCGGCGCGGCGTCGGACGGCGACGGCGATCGCAACCTGATCATCGGCCGCCATTGCTATGTGACGCCATCGGACTCGCTCGCGGTGCTGGCCGCCAATGCCCATCTGGCGCCGGGCTATGCCGGTGGCCTGAAAGGCATCGCCCGCTCCATGCCGACCAGTGGCGCGGCCGACCGGGTGGCGCAGAAGCTGGGCATCCCGCTCTACGAGACGCCGACTGGCTGGAAATTCTTCGGCAACCTGCTCGACGCCGGCATGGCGACGATCTGCGGCGAGGAAAGCGCCGGCACCGGGTCCGACCATGTGCGCGAGAAGGACGGCATCTGGGCGGTGCTGCTGTGGCTCAATATCCTCGCCGCGCGCCAGCAGAGCGTGGCCGACATCATGGCCGATCATTGGGCGACCTATGGCCGCAACTATTATGCCCGCCACGACTATGAAGCGATCGCCAAGGACAAGGCCGACGCGCTGATGGCGGCCCTGCGCGACACGCTCGCCAGCCTGCCCGGCACTGGCAACAGCGGCGGCACGGTGAAGGCGGCGGACGATTTCGCCTATACCGACCCGACCGACCAGTCAGTGAGCAAGAACCAGGGCGTGCGCATATTGTTCGAGGATGGATCGCGCGTCGTCTTCCGCCTGTCGGGCACCGGCACCGAAGGGGCCACCTTGCGCGTCTATATCGAACGCTATGTCGGGCCGGACGGCGATCTGGCGCTGGCGACCGGCGATGCGCTGGCGCCGCTGGTGGCGGCGGCGCAGGAACTGGCCGACATTGCCGGCTATACCGGCATGGACCAGCCCAGCGTCATCACCTGAACCGGTTCACCATCGCTTACCCCGCAGCAACGGGACAGCAATGACAGCAACCTAAAGGCGGTGGGAATGTCGCTTTCCATCGCCAGAGGTTTCATGCGTTTCCCGTCCCTTGCTGCAGCCCTGTCCCTTGCCACCCTCGCCCTGCCCGCTCAAGCCGCGACGAGCGAGGACGAGCAGCTCTGGGTCAATCTGACGGCAATGGGGTCGATCAAGGACGAACTGGTCTATTTCGCGGAAATCCAGCCGCGCCTCGGCGACGGCGTGTCGCGCATCGACCAGGCGCTATTCCGCGGCGCGCTGGGCGTCAAATTGTCACGCGACGTCACCCTCTACCAGGGCTACGCCCATGTCGTCGTCCCGATCGAGGGCGGCAAGGACGCCAATGAGGAACGCAGTTTCCAGCAACTGAGCTGGACGCTGGCGCGGCCAAAGGATGCCGAGATTTCCTCGCGCACCCGGCTGGAACAACGCTGGCGCTCGAACGGCAGCGACATGGGCTGGCGCCTGCGCGAAATGCTGCGGGTGGAACATGCGCTGAAACCCGGCAGCGACGCGGTCAATGCGCTTGCCTATGGCGAGGTCTTCTTCGCCCTCAACGATACCGACTGGGGCGCCCGCAAGGGCTTCGACCAACTCCGCAGCTTCGCCGGGGTCGAAATCGGCCTGCCCGGTGCATCGACCATGGAAGTCGGCTATCTCAACCAGCTGATCGACCAGGGCGGCAGCCGCCAGCGCGTCAACCATGTCGCATCGGTGACGCTGTTCTTCCGCCACTGATCCTCCGGGTCAGACAAATTCGTTGGTGGCGGCGGAATAATGTTTCTGCCCCAGCCGCCCATCGTCCTTGGCGACCTTGATTGCCGCGCGCAGCCGATTGTTACGCCCGCTCCAGGCGGCATCATTGACCTTCAGCAGCGCCTCGACCGGGTTAGCGCTGCTGAGCAGCGGCTTGACGGCGGCAAAGGTCGATCGCCCCTGATGGAAAATATCCGCCACGATCGCGCAGATGATGTCGGACTTACCGTCCAGCGGCAGCTTCCGGGCGTAGCGCGCGGACATCTTGCGCTGCAGGATATCGGCGGCGGTCCGCACCTGGGCCAGCCGGGCAGCCGGATCATGCTGCGTCCAGTGGATCAGACGCGCCGCCTGCAAGACTTCCTGACGGTCGATCGGCACCCGCTGGGGGTTCAGGTAGTTCATGAACAACATGATCTGCCGTTCGCCGTTGCTGGCGGTGAATTCCTGCTCCAGATCCGTCGCCCCACCATTGGAATCCACGCGAAAAAGACGCCCGCCCCGCAGTTCCAGCTCGGGAAAATAGCCCTTGAAATCGGGCAATTCGGCCAGCCGGTGGAACATCAGGATCAGATTGTCCTGCGGCGTATGCGCGGCCAGCTGATAGAAGCCGAAGGTGAATTTCGCCCGGTCATAGGTGTTGACCAGATTGAAGTGATTTTCGCTCTCGCAGGCCCCCGTCACTTCCAGCAGCGTCGCCCAGGTCCGCAAGCCGGGCCGATACTCCTCCGCCCGATAAATCTCGCCCCAATAGCTGGCGCCCGGCATGAAGATGCCGTGATATTTGCGGGCGGCGTCATTGACCTCCTTCCCCACCAGGAAGAAATCGGGTTCGCCGACCAGTCGCGCCTTCCAGCGACCATCGACCGGATCGGGCAGTTCGAACTTCTTGGCGGCGCTGACCGATCGCGGCTCCGCCTGCACGTCGAGCATCAGATTTTCGCCCGGTATCCAGCCAAAGAAAAGGCCCTGATTACCGGCATAGAGCGCCTGAAACTTGGCAAAGAAGCTGTCAGGCGATTCCGACGTCACCTGATCGGCGGTGTTGCTGTAATGATAGACCTTCCCGCCATGATAGACGCCGATATGCTTTTGCGGGATGTTGACCATCTCCTTGCGGGCAAGGTCGACATTGCTGGCCAGCGTCACGAAAATCAGCTGGGTTTTGGCGAGATCGGCATCGTCCCAGCGCCCCACGCGCGGACATTGGGCGAACACTTCATGCACACGAACATTGGCGCCAGGCTTGTTCCCGCCGGCGAACTGTTTGCAGTTAAAGGAAAATGTTAGATCACATATATGCGAAACGAAATGCGCACAGTGATTCGCAGCCGGATCGTGAAATTTATTTTCGCATATCTTGTTGATATTCTTGCCAAGAGCAGCATCAAGCCTTGTCGCGATGGTCATAATCGTCTCCCGATTGCCAGCGCGACCCGCTTATTTTTCGGCCATAGTAGAAAAAGCCCGATTCCCCACAATAGGGGGCAACCCGGAGGAACCCCCAAAACAGGAGCCGCAACCACTGTTTTCCGCCCCCGCATCGCGGAAATGCTGGCCTTGCAGGCGGGAAGGCGCTAGCGGGCAGAGCATCAATCTGCGTCTTCAAAGGTTTCGATAATGGGTTTTCGTTGCGGTATCGTCGGGCTTCCCAATGTGGGCAAGTCCACCCTGTTCAATGCGCTGACCGAGACGCAGGCGGCGCAGGCGGCGAATTATCCCTTCTGCACGATCGAGCCCAATGAGGGCCGCGTCGCCGTGCCCGACGATCGGCTGCAGACCATCGCCAGGATCGGCGGCAGCGCCAAGATCATCGAGACCCAGCTCGCCTTCGTCGACATTGCCGGCCTGGTGCGCGGCGCGTCGAAGGGCGAAGGGCTGGGCAACCAGTTCCTGGCGAACATCCGCGAGACCGACGCCATCGTCCACGTCCTGCGCTGTTTCGAGGATGACGACATCACCCATGTCGAGGGCAAGGTCGATCCGATCGCCGACGCCGAGACGGTCGAGACCGAACTGATGCTCGCCGACCTCGAAAGCCTGGAAAAGCGCGTTCCCAACCTGCTCAAGAAGGGCGCGCAGGGCGACAAGGAAGCCAAGGCCGCAGCATCCGTGCTGGGCCAGACGCTGGAACTGCTGCGCGACGGCAAGCCCGCCCGCCTGACCCAGCCGCGCGACGAGGAAGAAGCCCGCCTGTTCGCCCAGGCGCAGCTGCTGACCGCCAAGCCGGTCCTCTATGTCTGCAATGTCGAGGAAGGCGCCGCGGCCGAGGGCAACGCATTTTCCGCCCGCGTGTTCGAGAAGGCGGCGGCCGAAAATGCCAGCGCGGTGATCGTCTCGGCCGCGATCGAGGCCGAACTCATCACCATGCCGGTCGAGGAACGTGGCGAATATCTCGAAGCGCTGGGCCTGACCGAAGCCGGCCTCGCCCGCATCATCCGCGCCGGCTATGATCTGCTCGGCCTCATCACCTTCTTCACCGTCGGCCCCAAGGAAGCCCGCGCCTGGACCGTCGCCAAGGGCAGCAAGGCCCCGCAGGCCGCCGGCGCGATCCACTCGGACTTTGAAAAGGGCTTCATCCGCGCCGAAACCATGGCCTATGCCGACTATGTCCAGTTCAATGGCGAAGCCGGTGCCAAGGAAGCGGGCAAGTGGCGCTCGGAAGGCAAGGATTATGTGACGCAGGACGGCGACATCATGCTGTTCCGCTTCAACGTCTGATCCGATGGCGCTGCGCATTGGCCAGCGGCCTGCGCAGCGCAAGGCCGCCTTCCCGCCCAGCGTGGACGCGGGAACGCGGCTGCTGATCCTGGGCAGCCTGCCCGGCGACGCCTCCATCAAGCAGGGCGAATATTATGCCCATCGCGGCAATGCCTTCTGGGCGCTGGTCAGCGATTTACTGGGCGAGGATCTGCGCAGCGCACCCTATGCCATGAAGCTCAAGCGGCTGCGCGCACGGGGCATCGGCCTGTGGGACGTGATCGAAAGCGCCGATCGCGACGGCAGCCTGGACAGCAGCATCCGGGGCGCGGAACTACGCGACCTCAGCGCCTTCCTGTCCCGCCTGCCCAATCTCCGCGCGATCGCCTTCAACGGCAAGACCGCCGCCCAGCATGGCCGCCGCCAATTGGGGGACAGGTCCGATCTGGTGATGATCGACCTCCCCTCCTCCAGCGGCGCCTATGCCAGTCTTTCGCGCGATGCGAAGCGACAGGCGTGGAGCGCGCTGGCGCCCTATGTCGATCCGACATGAAGCATTCGTCACTTTACCGACATGGTTGGACTGCTAAGCAGCGGTCAAATCTCCCTTTTGCCATGAGGCCATGATGTCCGCCCGTCGCCTGTCGCTCGCTTTTGCCCTGTCCGTTTCCGCCCTGCTTGGCGCCTGCGCCCCGGTGCAGCAGCATCCAGCGAGCGTCGCCGCCGCCCCGGCCGAACAGCGCGCACCGGTGACGATCCTGGTGTCGATCGACGGCTTCCGTCCCGATTATCTGACCCGTGGCGTCTCGCCCAATCTCAACGGGCTGGCGGCCGGCGGCACCGAAGCATCGATGCGCCCGTCCTTCCCGACCAAGACCTTTCCCAATCATTGGGCGATCGTGACCGGCGACCGGCCGGATCGCAGCGGCATCGTCGCCAATAATATGGAAGATGACAGCCGGCCCAAGGACAAGTTCACCATGGCCAGCGACGATCCATACTGGTGGAACGAGGCCGAGCCGATCTGGATCACCGCCGAAAAGCAGGGCGTGCGCACCGCGACCATGTTCTGGCCCGGCTCCAACGTCGCCTGGGGCGGCAACAAGGCGGCCGAATGGCCCTACAAGATCAGCGGCGGATCGCGCCCGAGCGACTGGGCCCAGTTCAACGAGGCGATCAGCCCGACCCAGCGCGTCAACGGCGTGCTGGACGTGCTGCGCCGCCCGGCCGACATCCGTCCCCGCTTCGTCACCCTCTATTTCGATGAGGTCGACACCGCTGGCCATGTGAACGGACCGGCCGCACCGGAAACGACCCAGGCAGTCGCAGACGTCGACGCCCATATCGGCGACCTGATCGCCGGCCTCAAGGCGCTGGGCCAGCCGGCCAATATCGTCATCGTCTCCGACCATGGCATGGCCGCCAAGGCGAATGACCGGGTTCTGCCGATCGACAAGATCGCCGACCCGGCCGACTATCGCGTGGTCGAGGCCGGCCCCTATGCCAGCCTGGTCGCCAATCCCGGCCGCGAAAAGGCGCTGGAGGCCGCGCTGTTCAAGCCGCGCGACCATATGCAGTGCTGGCGCAAGGGCGAAATCCCGGCGCGCTTCCACTATGGCACCCATCGCCGCATCCCGCCCTATTTCTGCCTGGCCGAAACCGGCTGGGTGTTCCAGAACACGACGCCGACCAAGCCGGTCACCGGCGGCGACCATGGCTGGGACGATCGCGCGCCCGAAATGCGGGCTTTGTTCATCGCCAACGGCCCGGCCTTCGTCGGCGGCTTCCGTCCCTCGGCCGATTTCACCAATGTCGATGTCTATCCGCTGCTCGCTCGCCTGCTGGGCGTGACGCCGGTGGCGAGCGACGGCAACCCGGCGGTGCTGCAGGGGCTGGTCAAGCCCTGAACAGGCGACATGCGTTTGTCATAAAGCGGTTCTAGGCGGCGCGTCATGTTCACGCGCCGCTCGCTCCTTTCCGCCGCCGCCATCGCCCCGATCGCCGGCGCGCCCGCCATCCTCCACGCCCAGAGCTGGTTCGCCGGCTATCCCTTTGCGCTGGGCGTGACATCGGGCGATCCGGCGCCCGACGGCTTCGTCATCTGGACCAAGCTGGCGCCGCGCCCGTTCGAGCCGCATGGCGGCATGCCGATGACGCCGATCCCGGTGAAATGGGAGGTCGCGGCGGATGATCGCTTCAGGAGCATCGTTGCCGGTGGCGAAGCGGTCGCCCGGCCGGAACTGGGCCACAGCGTCCATGTCGAGGTGACCGGCCTTCAGCCCGATCGGCCCTATTGGTATCGTTTTGTGCTGGGCAATGACCAGTCGACGCGTGGCCGCGCTCGCACCCTGCCACTGGCGTCGGCCAGTCCGAAGCTGCTGAAATTCGGCGTCGCCGGCTGCCAGAATTATCAGGACGGCCTGTTCACCGCCTTTCGCCATCTGGCGCGCGAAGACGATCTCGCCTTCGTCTATCATTATGGCGACTTCATCTATGAATATAGCCAGCGCGGGCCGGACTATGACAAGGACGGCCTGCCCGGCCCGCAGGTGCGCGACCATATTGGCCAGGATTGTTACGACCTTGCCGACTATCGCCTGCGCTACGCCCAATATCTGAGCGATTATGACCTGCAGGCGGCGCGCTGCCGCCATAGCTGGTTCCCGACCTTCGACGACCATGAGGTCGCCAACAACTGGGTCGGTGACATCGACGCCAGAGGCGCGCCGGCCGATGCCTTCCGCATGCGTCGCGCCGCCGGCATGCAGGCCTGGTATGAATATATGCCGGTCCGCGCGGCGATGGCGCCGCGCAGCGAGATGATCGGCACCATGTATCGCCAGGCCCGCTTCGGCGACCTGCTGTCGATCGACTTCCTCGACACCCGGACGTTCCGCACCGATCAACCCTGTGGCGACAATTTCAAGCCGGCCTGCGCCGAAATGGCCGCCACCCAGGCACAGGTCATTTCCGCCGAGGAGGAAAGCTGGCTGGCCCGCAACCTCGCTCGCCGCGACGCCAAGTGGAACTGCCTGGCGCAACAGGTGATGATGATGGCGCTCGACCGCCGCAACAGCGCGGACGCGGCGGAGCCGATCTACAATATGGACACCTGGGCGGGCTACAAGATGCAGCGCCAGCGGCTGCTCGGCCGGATGAAGGGGCTGGACAATGTCGTGGTCCTGACCGGCGACGAGCATCAGAATTTCGCCGGCCTGCTGGACGACGGCACGAAACCGGTGGCGGTGGAGTTCGTGTCGACCTCCATCTCTTCGGGCGGCGACGGATCGGACCAGCGCCCGGGGAGCGACATCATCCTCAAGAACAACCCGCAGCTCAAATTCATCAACGATCAGCGCGGCTATCTGACCTGCGAGGTGACGCCTGACGCCTGGACGACGCGGGCGATGGTGATGGATCAGGTATCAGCGCCCGGCGGCCAGATCCGCACCCGCGCGACCATGACCGTTCCGCGCGGCACGCCGGGGTTGAGCATCAGCTGACAGTTGACGTAAACGGAAAGCGCCCATACACCGTCTCCGTTGCAATAGGAGACGGACAACATGGACGAGATTCTCTATTTCGAGGATATCGTGGTGGGCGACAGCGTGGCGTTCGGGCCGCTGACCCTGTCGCGCGAGGAAACGATAGCCTTTGCAGCGGAGTTTGATCCCCAACCCTTCCATCTGTCCGACGAGGCAGCGGCCACCACCCATTTTCGAACCATCTCGGCCAGCGGCTGGCACACCACAGCTCTGTTCATGAAGATGTTCGTCGCCGAGATGCAGAAGCAGCCCGGCCGGCAGGCCGCGAGCCTAGGCGCCATGGGCGTCGACGAACTGCGTTGGCTGCGCCCGGTCCGCCCCGGCGACACGCTGCGCGGCACCAATGAGGTGATCGACAAGAAGATTTCCCAGAGCCGCCCGGAAATGGGTATCGTCCGCAATCGGGTGACGCTCTACAACCAGAAGGACGAACCCGTGCTGACCATGTGCCCGATTGCCATGTGGCGCACCCGCCCGGCCTGAGCTGCGTCCATATCCGGGGGTGGCCAATTGCTGTCCCCCGGACCTGTCGGCGCTGATCGTTCATCCCTAGACGAAGCCGAACGCTCATCCGGGGAACCCAGCCATGCCCAGCGCCGCGCATCTTGCCGCCTTCGCCCTAATCTCGCTCGGCATGGTGCTGACGCCGGGTCCGAACATGATCTACCTGATCTCGCGCTCGATCAGTCAGGGCCGCGCCGCCGGCATGGTCTCGCTGCTCGGCGTCGCCTGCGGCTTCCTCTTCTACATGGTCGCTGCCGCCTTCGGCATCACCGCGCTGCTGATGGCGGTCCCCTTCGCCTATGACGTGCTGCGGCTGGGCGGTGCGCTCTATCTGCTGTGGCTCGCCTGGAATGCGGTGCGGCCCGGCGGCCGTTCGCCCTTCCAGGTGAAGCAATTGCCGCTGGACGGCCCACGCAAGCTGTTCGCCATGGGACTGCTTACCAATCTGCTCAATCCCAAGGTGGCGATGATTTATCTCTCGCTGCTGCCCCAGTTCGTCGATCCCGCACGCGGCCATGTCCTTGGCCAGTCGCTGATCCTGGGCGCGACCCAGATCGCCATCAGCCTGTCGGTCAACGCGATCATCGCCTGCCTTGCCGGATCGATCGCGGGCTTCCTCGGCACCCGGCCGCGCTGGCTGACGATCCAGCGCTGGCTGATGGGCACGGTGCTGGGCGGCCTCGCCGTACGCATGGCGGTGGAACGATAGGCCGCGTTAGCCGTCCACATCCTTGTAGGCGGGAAGCCCCAACCCCCGGCGGATCGCCAGCGCACGAAGGCCGAAACCCAGCAGTGCAGCGATCACCCCGGCTACCGGAACGTCCAGCCCAGCGAGACGCAGCAGCACGAACAGCCCGGAAGCAAAAGCAGCCGCCGTCACATAGAGTTCGGGCCGCAGCAGGATCGACGGTTCTCCCGCCAGCGTATCACGCATGATGCCGCCGACGCAGCCAGTGACCACACCCATCATGCCGGCGACAAAGGGCGGAACGCCGAAATTCATCGCTTTAGCCGCGCCGAACACCGCAAAGGCAGCGAGGCCGACCGCATCGAGCCAGTCCAGCGCATGATCGCTCCACCAGCGGCGCGGCGTGACCCAGACCGTGACCGCCGCTGCCATGCAGACGATGGAAGGCGCCGGATCATGGATCCAGAAGACCGGCGCATCGATCAGCAGGTCGCGCACTGTGCCGCCCCCTACCCCGGTCAGAAGGGCGAAAAAGGCAAAGGTCACCAATGTCTGGCGCAAATGCGCGGCCGCCAATGCGCCGGACGCGGCAAAAACGAAAGTGCCGATCAGGCTGAGCGTTTCCAGCACCGGACCGATATGGGTGACAAGCAAGGGCGGAGCAGGCAGCATGGCTTTCCCTAGCTGCTATCGGGCTCGCATGAAAGCGGGCGCCCGGCCAGCCTTCATTTCCGTCCCTTCTCCATCGACAGCCGGGTCATCAGCATGGCGGCACGCTTGGCCTGGCGCGGCATGGTGGACAGGTCCGCCTTTTCCGCCGGGCTATGGTCGCCGGTCGAGGCAAGGCCCAGGCCCACCAGCCCGTCGACATACTGCGCGACGAAGCTGATATCGCCCGCCCCGCGCTTGAGCGGATCGAGCTCGGGCATTTCAGGCAGGCCCAGATCCTTGTTGATGCCGTTGAGCTTGCCGAGCAGCGCGCGATTGCCCGCCGTGGGCGCCATGGAGGGATAGCCCAGGTCGAAGGCGATGCTGGCGCCAGTGCCGGGCAAATGGCCGTTATCGACGATCGCCTGCATCTTCGCCCGCACCCGCTCGGTCTGGTCCTGGCTCAAGGTGCGGAAATCGCCCTTGGCGACGGCGATCGGCGGGATGATGTTGGTCTTGCCGGTCACGGCGATGCGCACGCCATCCTCGTCGACATCGGCGCTCTGGCCGCCACCGATCAGGCCGACATTGAAGGTCAGGTTGGGCTCCGGCAGTTCCTTGCGGAAAGCGGTGATGATCCGCGCCATTTCATAGACGGCGCCATCACCGGCGGCGGCGGAGAAGATGCCCGAACTGTGCGCCGACTTGCCGCTGGTGGTCAGCGTCCAGCTGTTGGAGGAGCGGCGCGCGATCGAGCCCATATCCTTGCCGTCCTCGCGGCTCAGCCCCTCGAAATCGAGCGCGACGTCGGCGCGCTTGCCAGCCGCGATCAGGTCAGCGCGCGAGATCGAGACCGGATCGCCCGAATCCTCCTCATCACCGGTCAGCACCACCTCGATATTGGCATTCTTGAGCGTGCCCGCCGCCTGCATTGCTTTGAGCGCGAGCAGCATCGTGACCACGCCGCCCTTGTCGTCGCCGACACCCGGTCCGGCGGCCCAGTCGCCATCCCGCTTGAAGGTCTGGAACGGCGAGTCCGGCTCGAACACCGTGTCGAGATGGCCGATCAGCAGCATCTTCGTCGTGCCCGCCTTGCCCTTGTGAACGGCGATGAAATGGCCGGCACGCTTGACCTGATCCATCGGTTTCCAGCTAACGGTGAAGCCCAGCGCCTCGAACTCGGGACGCAGCATGTCGGCCACCGCCTTGACGCCGGCGACATTCATCGACCCGCTATTCTGGTTCACGATCTTTTCGAGGAGGGCGATCGCGGGCTCATGGCCGGCATCGACGCTGCCGCCGATCTTCTGTTCGGCCGGGCTCAGCGCCGCCTGTGCCGTGGTCGCCAGCAGCATCGCGCCGCACAGCGCCGCCTTCACAATAGTCTGTCGCATGGGTTCGTAACTTCACCGAAACAAAGGAAGAATGGGCCGCTCCGGGGCAGCCGTAAAATAGAACGGGTGGCGCGCGCAGACACGCCACCCGTCGAATGCTTATTTCGCCAGTTCGGCTTCGATCGCAGCAATCAGCGCCGGATCGTCGGGCGCGGTCGTCGGCGCGAAACGGGCCGCGACGCTGCCATCCTTGGCGATCACGAACTTCTCGAAATTCCACAGGATTTCCGGCACCGGATTGGGCGTCATGCCATAGCCCTTGAGCCGCTCGCGAAAGCTGTCGCCATCGCCCTGCGCCTCGGGCTGCGCGCTCGTCAGTGCGGCATAAAGCGGATGCTTGTCCGGCCCGCTGACCACGATCTTCTCGAACATCGGGAAATCGACGCCGAAATTGGTGGTGCAGAAGGTCGCGATCTCGTCATTGCTGCCCGGTTCCTGGGCGCCGAAATCATTGGCCGGGAAGCCCGCGACCACCAGCCCCTTGTCCCGATAATCGGCATAGAGCTTTTCCAGCCCCTCATATTGCGGCGTCAGCCCGCATTTGGAGGCGACATTGACCGCGAGCACCACCTTGCCGGCATAATCGGCCAGGGTCGCGTCGGCGCCCTTGATGGTCTTGAGCGGTATCTGCTGGATGTCGGTCATGCATCGTCTCCCTTGGATATCAGGCGGCGGACCTTGCCATCATATGGCAGCGCCGAAAAGATGCCCCGCCGCCGCCGTCACAGCCATCGCCAGCGCGCCCCAGAAGAAGGTGCGCAGCATCGACCGCCCCGGCCGCGCTCCACCCAGCCGCGCCCCGACATAGCCCAGCAGCAACAGGCAGAGCAGCGACACCGGCACGACGCTGATCCCGGCCAGCGACGGCGCGATGGCTGCGGCGACGACCGGTGGCGCCGCGCCGCAGGCGAAGCTTGCCGCCGAGGCCAGCCCTGCCTGCACCGGGCGCGGCGTGCTGAGGTCGGAAATGCCCAGCTCATCGCGGGCATGGGCGCACAGCGGATCGGTCGCCATCAATTGGGTAGCCACCTGCCCAGCCAAGTCCCGGTCCAGCCCGCGCTCGACATAAATGTCGCGCAACTCTTCCCATTCGGCATGAGGCTGCGTCGCCAGCGCCTTCTTTTCCTTGGCGAGGTCGGCGCGCTCGGTATCCGACTGGGCGCTCACCGACACATATTCGCCCGCCGCCATCGACATGGCGCCCGCGACCAGCGCGGCAATGCCCGACAATAATATGGACTCGCCCGTCGCACCCGATGCGGCGATGCCTGTCATCAGGCTCGCCGTCGACACGATGCCGTCATTGGCGCCTAGCACGGCCGCGCGCAGCCAGCCGACCCGGTTGACATAATGGACGGCATGATGCGGTCGTGGCGGCTCGACGCGCGGCGTGGTCATGGCAGTGTCTCCGTCGGGCTGATCCGTCGCGCCGCGATATGCATGGTCAGGAAACGGCCATGCCGTTCGACATCGACCAGCGCCTGGCCAAAGCCGCGCAGGTGCATCATCGAGAAGATGGCGGACACGGGATATTCGTTCATCTGCATCATCGGCTCGCTCGGCTTCTTCCCGCGCAGCCGATGGACCAGCCGCTGCAGGCCGGGAATATGGGTGCGTGCGCGATAGAAGGCGGCACGGACCGGCGTGTCACCGCGCCGGATCGCCACATGGATATTGGCCATCCCGCCGATCGCCACGCGATCAAGCAGGCGCCCGATCAGCGGCAGGCCGCGCTCGACAGCGATATGCTGGAACACGATATAGCTATGGACGAAGTCGAACTCGCCGACGGCCATGCTCAGCCGATCATCGGACTGACGAAAATGGGCGTTGCCGATGCCCCGCTCCAGCCGCAGCCGCTCGGCCTCCTTGAGCATGCCCGGCGCGACATCGAGCCCGACCACCTCGTCGAACAATCCCGCCAGCGGAAGGGCGACGCGGCCGACGCCGCATCCGAAATCCAGCGCCCGTCGACGCGGGAGCATCCCCAATTGCCGTTCCAGCCGGCCCAGCCGTTCCTGGATATAGGCATCGCCGGTCTGGAAAAATGCGTCGAGATCGACCTGTTCGCGTCGGAACTGAGGCGCGGAGACCACGCCATAATAGGGGTCGGTCTCCCCCCATATCCGCCAGTCCCTGTCGGTATCGATCATGCGACCATCCTGAAGTCTCGACGCCGTCTGGCTATCAGATGCAGGGGGCAGCGCAAGGGGCTCAGCCCAGCCCCTCGGCCTTCTCCGCCAGTTCGAGCCAGCGTTCCTCGGCCGCGTCCTTCTCGGCGCGCGCCTTCTCGATCGCAGCGGTGAGCGCGGCGAATTTCTTGGGATCGCGGGTATAGAGCGCCGGATCGGCCAGCGCCTCCTCGTCGCGGGCGATCGCCGCTTCCAGTTCCTCGATCTTCTTGGGCAGCAGGTCGAGGTCACGCTGATCCTTGTAGGTCAGCTTGGTCGAGGCCGGCTTGGGCGGCGGCGGGGCCGCAGCCTCCTTCTTCTCCGCTTTGGGCGCGCGGCGCGGATCGCGCTTGGCGATCCAGTCGGCATAGCCGCCGACGATCACGTCGACCTTGCCCGATCCGTCGAGGCCGAGCGTGACGGTCACGGTGCGATCGAGGAAATCGCGGTCATGGCTGACGATCAGCACCGTGCCATCATAGTCCGCGATGACTTCCTGCAGCAGGTCGAGCGTTTCGAGGTCGAGGTCGTTGGTCGGTTCGTCCAGCACCAGCAGGTTGGATTCGCGGGCAAATTCGCGCGCGAACAGCAGACGCGAACGCTCGCCACCCGACAAGGTGCCGACCTTGGCCTCGGCCAGCGAGGGATCGAACAGGAAGTCCTTGAGATAGCCATGGACATGTTTGCGGACGCCGCGCACGTCGATCCAGTCGCCGCCTTCGGCCAGCACGTCGCGCACGCTCTTGTCGCCCTGCATCAGGCTGCGCTGCTGGTCGATGAAGATCATGTCCAGCGTCTTGGCCAGCGTCACCGCACCGCTGTCAGGCGCCAGTTCGCCGGTCAGCAGCTTGAGCAGGGTCGACTTGCCCGCACCATTGCCGCCGACGATGCCGATCCGGTCGCCACGCTGCACGCGCAGGGAAAAGTCGTTGATGATGGTGCGGTCACCGAATGTCTTGGTGACATGCTCGGCCTTGATGACGCTCTTGGTCTTGCTGTCGTCGCTCGCCACCGCGATCTTGGCGGTGCCCTGCGGCCCCTGCATCGCAGCACGCTGGGCGCGCATCTCCCACAGCTTGGCCAGGCGCCCCTGGTTGCGCTTGCGCCGGGCGGTAACACCGCGCTCCAGCCAGTGCGCCTCGATCTTGAGCTTGGCGTCCAGCTTCTCGGCGGCGCGCGCCTCCTCGGCATAGACCGCCTCCATCCAGTCCTCGAAACCGCCGAAGCCAATTTCGTTGCGGCGCATCTGGCCGCGATCGAGCCACAGCGTCTGCCGGGTCAGGCGGGTCAGGAAGGCACGGTCATGGCTGATGACGATGAAGGCGCCGGTATAGCGGGCGAGCCAGCTTTCCAGCCAGTCGATCGCCGCGATATCCAGATGGTTGGTCGGCTCGTCCAGCAGCAGCAGGTCGGGTTCGCTCGCCAGCGCGCGGGCGATCGCGGCGCGGCGGCGCTCACCGCCGCTCGCAGTCGCGGCCTCGCGCGACAGGTCGATGCCCAGCTGGTCGGCGATCGCCTCCACCTCATGCGCGGGCGGCGCGAATGCGCCGGCCAGCGCGAAATCATGCAGCGTCTTGAAGGCAGTGACGTCCGGATCCTGTTCCAGCGTCACCACCCGCGCGCCCGGCTGCACCGACCGAATGCCCTCATCCGCCTCGATCTGACCGCCGATCAGCTTGAGCAAGGTGGTCTTGCCCGCGCCGTTGCGCCCGATCAGCGCCAGCCGGTCACGCTGGCCGACATGGATGTCGATATGCCGGAACAGCCAGTGGCTGCCCTGCGAGAGGCCGAGATTTTCGAACGAGAGAATGGGTGCTGCCATGGCGGTGCAGCTAGGGCCTATCGGGCGTCGGGGCAAGAGTGGAACCGGAAAGCTGTCGGACGGCTTTCAACGCAGGACAGCGTCCATTCATCGCACCCAGGCCAAAAACGGGTGCAGGACTTACAGAGGAGACCATGTCCATGAAATCCGCTCTCGCCCTGATGGCGCTCGGCGCCGCCGCACTGCCTGTCGCGGCTGTCGCCCAGACCAGCGTCACCATCGCCGAGACCGCGCCGGTGGTGACGTTGAACGTCACCGAAAGCGTCGAGGCCGCGCCTGATGTCGCGACCATCGGCACCGGCGTCCAGACCAAGGCCCCGACCGCGGCCCAGGCGATGAAGGACAATGCTGCCAAGATGGACGGGCTGATCGCCGCGCTGGCCAAGGCGGGCATCGCCAAGGCCGACATCCAGACCAGCGGCATCAACCTCAACGCCCAATATGACTACAGCAACCGCGACGGCCAGCCGTCCGGCCCGCGTTTCCTGGGCTATGAGGCGTCGAACCAGCTCAGCGTCAAGGTGCGCGACGTGAAGAAGGTCGGCGCGCTGCTCGATACGCTGGTGCAGGCCGGCGCGACCAACATCAACGGGCCCAGCTTCTCGGTCGAGGATCCAAGCCCGCTGCAGGCCCAGGCCCGCGCCACCGCGCTCAAGACAGCCAAGGCCCAGGCCGATTTCTATGCCCAGGCGGCGGGCTATCGCTCGGCCCGGCTGGTCTCGATCTCGGAAAGCAGCAGCGGCGGCAATGCGCCGATGCCGCTGATGGCCGCCCGGTTCAAGGCCGACGCCGCACCGACCCCGGTGGAACCGGGCCAGGTCAGCGCATCGATCAGCCTGACGGTCCAGTACGCGCTGGAACGCTAAACCGTCATTCCTCGACGCGCCAGTGCGGCACCGCAAGGTCCGCGCTGGCGCCTTTCACCAGCCGCGCGTCGATGCCACGATCGGCAAAGGGCCTGAGCAGCCCCTCATGCCCCTCCCCCTTGATCGACAGGTCGATCGGCAGGCCGGTGCGCTGCGCCGCCCACAGGACAAGCGCCAGCCGATCCTTGTCCGCCACGGCCCCTTTATCATCCAGCGCCAGTGACGGCAGTGGCAGGGTCGGCGGCGTAATCTCGATCGCCCAGCCCGGCGTTGCCGCCGCCGCCCGCCGCTCCAGCGCCCAATAGGCGCCGAGACCCGCATCCGGCAAAGCCCGCGCCCGCACCACCGCCCGCTTGCGCGCAGTATCGACCGTCACCGCATCGGGATTGACACCAGCGACCAGTGCCAGCCGGTCGGTCAGGCGATCGACCTGGCCCTGCACCTCACGCCGCGCGGTCTGGGCGGCGAGCAACTGGGCATTGTCGGCATCCGTCCCCTCACCCACCCGGATCTGTTCGATATCCAGCGACACCGGCTTGCCCAGCATGTCGCCCAGGATATGGCCGGCCCGCGCCGCAGCGTCGCGCTCATAATGGCTGGTGAGGACGCTGGCGGTCACGGCAAGCGGCCTGGCGGCAAAATCCAGATCGAGCTGCGCGATCCGGGCGCCATCAGGAAATTCGCGCCGGATGACATCGCGCGCATCGCGGGCGGCCCGCGCTTCCCAGGCGATCTGGCCAAGCGACAGGCCGAGCGGCACTGCCAGTGCGACGAAGATTGCGCCTATGAAAACCATCTGCAGCCAGCTCTGGCTGGGCGACAGGCGCCGGCCAAAGCCATAGAGGCGCGCCATGATCGCCGCAGCCAGGGCGATCGTCACGAAATTGGTGAAGAAGAGCAGGAAGGCACCGCCCGCGACCGTCGCATTGAGCGTCGCCAGACCAAAGCCCACCGTTGCCAGCGGCGGCATCAGCGCAGTGGCGATCGCGACGCCGACGATCGTGCCGGCCTTGCCGCGAATCATCGCATAGGCGCCCGCCAGCGCGGAAAAGAGCGCGACCATCAGGTCGAACAGATTGGGCCGGGTGCGCGCGGCGATTTCACTGGTCACCGTCTGCAACGGCGACAGCAGGACGATGAAGGCCGTGAACGCAATCGCCACCAGCGCCCCGCCCGCCAGCGCGACGATCGTCCGTCGGATTTCACGCGCATCGGTCATGGCGAGGCCAAAGCCCAGCCCGACGATCGGCCCCATCAGCGGCGAGATCAGCATCGCGCCGATCACCACGGCCGGCGAGGAGAGCAGCAGGCCGAGCACCGCAATGCCTGCCGACATCAGGATCATGAAGGCATAGGACGGGCTCCAGCCATCATCGGCCCGGACCCTTTCGAGCACGGCCTGATGATCGATCCCGCGGATCACATGGCTGCGCCACCAGCGCGGCACGGAGCGCCACAAGGGCGCATCGGCTACGGGCCTGTCATCTTCCATCTGCATGGCTGGCAAGCCTAATTCGCCCGGCCGCTCCTTTCCAGCGCGGAATGACCGGTCATTCACCACCTGTTCAATGCGCTTCGCCTATGCCATGCCCATGACAATGATCGCCAAAAGCCTGACTGCCGGACTGGGCGCCCTACTGGCCCTGTCCCTGATGACACCGGTCGCCGAAGCCGGTGGCCGCCGTGACGAGCAGGATGCCGCGCGCCGCGCGATGCTGGACGGCCAGGTCATGCCCTTTTCGATGATCAAGCGCCGGGTCGACGCCCAGGTGGGCGGTGCCACCTATGTCGGCAGCGAGTTCAACCCCTCCACCAATCGCTATCGCCTGAAATATGTGAAGGACGGCAAGGTGATGTGGGTTGATGCCGACGGCCGGACAGGCGATATCATCGGCTGGGCACGCTGACCGCGTGCCGGCCAAACCCATTGCGTCGATAACAAGAAACGGAACCCTATGCGCCTGCTGATCGTCGAGGATGAACCGAGTCTGGGCCAGCAGCTCAGGAACACGCTGGAAGGTGCCGGCTATGCCGTCGATCTCGCCACTGATGGCGAGGATGGCCATTTCCTGGGCTCGACCGAAAATTATGACGCCGTGGTCCTGGACCTGGGCCTGCCGACGATCGACGGCCTGACCGTGCTTGATCGCTGGCGCAAGGAAGGGCGCAGCTTCCCGGTGCTGGTGCTGACCGCGCGGGACAGCTGGTCGGACAAGGTTGCCGGCCTCGACGCCGGCGCCGACGATTATCTGGCCAAGCCGTTCCAGAGCGAGGAACTGATTGCCCGCCTGCGCGCGCTCATCCGCCGTGCCAGTGGCAATGCGTCGAGCGAACTGATCGCCGGCGACGTGCGTCTTGATACCCGCTCGGGCAAGGTGACGCTCAAGGGCGATCCGGTAAAACTGACCGCGCAGGAATATAAGCTGCTGTCCTATCTGCTTCACCACAAGGGCAAGGTGGTCAGCCGCACCGAGCTGATCGAGCATATCTACGATCAGGATTTCGATCGCGATTCCAACACGATCGAGGTGTTCGTCACGCGCATCCGCAAGAAACTCGGCGCCGATGTCATCACCACCATCCGCGGCCTTGGCTACAGCCTGGACGAGCCGGGGCGCTGATCCGCGCCCCATCCGCCTCCGTTCGCTGCGGGCGAAGTCGACAGGCAAATAGGTCCGTCCCATCGGCCATGTTTCTCGGCTGCGTCAACAGTGAACGGGTGTAGGATCATTTCGCATGGCCAGCCCGTCGCCCTCCCCCGTCCGGTCCACCGGGTCGATCAGCCGCCGCATGATCGGCATTGCCGCGCTGTGGATCAGCGTGCTGCTGCTGGGCGGCGGCGTCGCGCTCGACCGGGTGCTGTCGGACGCGGTGACGCGCAATTTCGACGACGGCATGAATTATGTGCTGACCGCGATGATCGCGGCGGCCGAGATCGGCCCGGACGGCGAAGTGCTGTTCAACCGCGAACTGGCCGACCAGCGCTTCCTGGAACCCAATAGCGGCCTCTATTACCAGATCAGCGCCAAGGGGCATGAGGATTGGCGGTCGCGATCGCTGTGGGACCGGGCGCTCAAGGTGCCGGGCGACCATGCCGACCGCAATTTCCATGTCTATGACAGCAAGCAGTTTCCCGGCGAGGATCTGCGCGTCATGGAGCGCAGCGTCATCCTGCCCGGTTCCGACGCGCGCTGGATGTTCATGGTGGCGCAGGCGCGCCAGGGCCTCGATGGCCAGATCAAGACGCTGCGATCCACCCTGTTCAAGAGCTTCGCGCTGCTGGCGCTGGGCCTTATCGTGCTCGCCACCTTGCAGACCATCTATGGCCTGCGGCCGCTGCGCAAGGTGCGGCTGGAAATCATCAAGATGCGCGATGGCGACAAGAGCCGGGTGACCGAACCCATGCCCGCCGAAGTCCTGCCGATGGTCGAGGAACTGAACGCGCTGCTCGCCCATAATGAGCGGCAGGCAGAGGAAGCGCGCACCCATGCCGGCAACCTCGCCCATGCGCTCAAGACCCCGCTGACGGTCATCATGAACGCCGCGACCGCCAATGCGCCGGACCTGGGCGAAACGGTCGTGCGCGAGGCGACGACGATGCGGCGCCAGGTCGACCATCACCTCGCCCGCGCCCGCGCCGTCGGCCGGCGCGGCGCGGCGCAGAGCCGGGCCGAGGTCTGGGCCAGCCTGGAGGCGGTCGAGCGCGCGGTGCGCCATCTCTATCAGGATGCGCGGGTCGACATGGACGGCGACAAGCATGCGGCGGTCCGCGTTGAGCGGCAGGATCTGGACGAAATGCTGGGCAATCTGGTCGAAAATGCCGCCAAATATGGCGGCGGCAGCGTGTTCGCGACGGTCAGCCGGGTTGGCGCCATGGTCGAGATCATGGTCGAGGATGACGGCATGGGCATTCCCGAAGCCGACCGGGTGCGCATCTTCGATCGCGGCGTACGGCTCGATTCGGGCAAGCCCGGCACTGGCCTTGGCCTCGCCATCGTCCGCGACGTCGCCGAAATCTATGGCGGGTCGGTGGCGCTGGAGGAGAGCGAGGATCTGGGCGGACTGCTGGTCCGGCTGCGCCTGCCGGCCGCCTGACAAAGGGCACCCGACGAAAGGCAATTGCGTTCCTGCAAATCAATAGCATAGACAGGACAGACCGGGCCGCATCGGCCCATTCCAGACGGGATCGACGGGTGCGGCGCCATCTCTATCTCATTGCCGGCTTTCTCTCGATCGGATTGGGCACGCTGGGCGCCTTCCTGCCGCTGCTGCCGACCGTGCCGTTCATGATCCTCGCGGCCTATTGCTTCGCTCGATCCAGCCCGGAACTGGAGGCAAAGCTGCTGGATCACAAGCATTTCGGTCCGCATATCCGCCGCTGGCGCGAACGCGGCGCGATCAGCCGGAGGGGCAAGAAGGCCGCGCTCGGCGCCTTCGCCTTCAGCGCGATCCTGGCGCTGATCTTCTCCCCCTTCCCCTGGTATCTGATCCCGCTGGCCGCGGCGCTGATCGGCGGCAGCTGGATCTGGACCCGGCCGGAAGCCTAGCCCGGCAATGCCCAAGCCACGGGAGACCGGCCGCCGCATGGCCGCGAACCGCGTCGACAGCACATGATGATCGGAAGGAAATGGCTCCTCCCATGGGCGCCGGCCGCCCGCCTTTGCACACACCGAACATATTCGCCTGCCATGGGATGGCATCGAAAACGGATCGGCCCGTTACGACCGGTTTCAGACCTGTTCCCCCTCCCGCAGGCGGGAGGGGTTGATGGGAGGCGCGTGACTCCCATCAAGGGGGTGGGCTGGACGTCGCCAAAGCCCACCCCGCTGCGACTAACGCGCTGCGCGCGCAAGTCTCGCTACCCCTCCCGCGTGCGGGAGGGGAGTGGCAGGAAACCACCCATCTCGGCGATATGGTCGGATGGCTGGCGCAGCGAGTAGCGCTTGTCCCGCCGGTCCGCTTTTTGCCCATACCAGATCCGAAGCCAGAATGGCGGTGACGGGTGGTTTGCGGACGGTCCGGTTTTCGCAGTTTTTCGTCGCTTTCGGACGTTCAATAACCGCCTGTTGCCTTTTCCTCGATCAAGCGACCGTTGCGATTATCGTAGCAAGCTAAGTAGGTGCCAGCAGGAGCCTTCGAATATGGGCGTAACTCAACGCATGTGCGATCAGACATCCGTATGACCACGGGCAATCTGGAAGCTTTATTGATGGCTTCCGAGCGGAATAGTTTTTGAGCGTCGTTCAGAGCATTGCTCACGACAGGCTCATCGCCTGGTTGGATGGCAGTAGCATTCGCCAGTGGATAGAGCCTTGCTATTATCAATCCAGCGGTAATGAGCAGCGCGATCAACACCAAGGTCACATAGCGGCTATATTTCTGCATCACGGCTTTATGACCACGTGACCGAAATTCTGCAATTGGTCGCTTCGCGCCGGGCAGCTTTCCCGCCTAGGAGTGGACGGGCAGCTATCGGGGGAGCGGGGCGCCAGGCGCGTAGGTGAACGGCGATCGAGGGTGGGAAGCGGAAAGTCTAGTTCGGAGCGCTATCACCGCGAAAGCGGAAATTCAGACATTCTTTTACCCCTCCTGCCCTCCCAAGTTGCACCAAATATAAAAAATATGATGAACAGATGCCCGTTATTTTTTCACCTTATTGCCGTTCATTGCTGCCGTTGATCCGAATGTGTTTAAAAAATCAAAACCTTCTCTTTTTTCAAATTTCCGAATACGAATGGTATGTATGTCATCTACCAAAAATCCGTTCCTCGTTATTTTTCCAGACATATCAGTTTCTATAAAGTCAAGAATATCGGCACGATTTAGTTCTGTAAAAAATTTACGTTTTGCATTTTCATTTGCTAAAATTATCTGCACCCCTCTTTCGCGACATTCATAGCTAAATAGAGAAAATCCATGCTGTATGTCGCCAATCAAGACCCCATTCCAACGCGCATTGCTTCCGATCCATCCCTGAAAATTTTTAGGAATTTCGCACATTGATCTTGGCGCGTCGACGGATGGCGCACACGATATCAATGATAATATTAATAAGGGGAGAAAAATATTGCGCATTTCACGATCAAATCAATGCCTGAAGTTCTATATCCTGCCAAGAAAGCAGGATGTCAGAAAATGGCCGGAACCAGTCACGGGTCACCGTGCATGAAAGCACCTGAGTAGAACAAGGCGATCATAATCAGAATGACGACGGCCGCCGTCACTGCAATGCCGCGCCACCCCATTACCACCTCCGTTGAATTCGCAAGCTGAACGAATGTCCGCTTGCAAGCAAGATCACTTCCTTTGCGAACGGCCATTTCTGGTCGACGACCGACCGGCAGCTATTGCCTGGCGCCCATCGGAAAACCGACATTCCGCAACCGGCCAATTGCGGACAGTCCCAATATCGCAGTTCGCTCGCGAGAACCGGACATGCTTCATTGGCTCATACCAACTACTCGGCAGGCTGCCCTTCGAACAATTCCTTGACAACCTCAACGCCAGCTTTTTGAAGGAGGGGCGTTGATTTGGAATTCATATCTGCGCCGACACGGTCAGCAAGGCGCCTGAAGATCGCCTTGTCATTCTCGTTCATTGCAGCGCAGAGAGCCGACAATTCCTGCTGATTGAGCGTATCGGAATAGGCCTGCGCCAAATTCGATTGCCACTGATTTCCATGACGTTCTAAAGCGTGATCCACCGCCAGCGACAAACGTTTTTCGAAGCCTGTGGGGTCTTTTTCCGCAACCATTTTACCCGTCACGGTGGATTTTGCGACGTTTGTCAGCATGGCGCGAAATTGCTCACGACCATATAACGCTCCGGCAATCGCCCTTGGATCAGAAGACGAGCATTTTGGCAGCGGTGGCGAACAACCTCCCAGAGCTATAATCGCTACGATGATCGAGGCGAACTTGTTCATACAATCGAACTACATAGGCGGAATTGCCAATGAGTTAATCGGCAAAAGGCAGCTATGCTGTTCGACCCGGTCCAAACCCGACGGTCCCCTCACCATCCCTGATCGCCGCTCACTCGGTCGACCACCGTCAGGCTGAGCACATAGCGGCAGGCACACTCCGGGGCGAAAGCCGCCCGCTGCTAACGGCCTGTTGCGGATATTCAATAGATGCAGCATGCGTGCATATATGAGCGGCAATTCGAACGATAGCATACCCTATATCACCATAGGCCTCGCCACGATCGCAGGCTTGACGATCACGGATTTCACGCGTGACGCCGGATTTTCCACTGTGATTGCATTGATTTTTGGCGTGCTGGCCAGTTTCTTATTTGTCGCAGTTAGTGGATGGTTGCGCCGTAAAGTGAGCGGGTAACGAACGGTCCGCTATCCATCCCCCCATCACTCACCCCAAGCCTCGTCATTCCCCATCTCTTCCCGACGACAAGCCCGCACGCCCTTGCCCCTTTCAAAATAGGATTTCGTCTGATCTATCCTTGTCGATGGAACAGCACAGCCCCAATCCGCCCGCGCCCGGCGCGATCCCGCCCCACAGCCTTCCCGTCGAGCGCGTCCGCTGGACGCCGGAGCGGCAGAGGCTCTTTCTGACCAGTCTGCTGGCGACCGGCAATGTGACGCAGGCCGCACGGGCCGCCGGCATGTCGCCCGCTAGCGCGCATCGCCTGCGCAAGCGACTGGCCGGCACGCCGTTCGATCGGACCTGGGCGCGCGCGCTCGCCCTCCATGCCCAGAGCCTGGCGGATCCCTTCACCGATCCGGCGGCGCGGGCCGTGACCACCCAGCCGCGTGGCTGACGCGTCACAGGCGCGCGACTGTGACCCTGGAGGCGCGCCGGCCTGACCCAACTGGTGCATGGACGGCGCGTCGCAGGCGCATGAGCGCCATTTTTGCCCGCTTTTGCGCCGTATGAACGGTGTGAACTTCGCCAGGATGACCCGATGATGACCCTGATCCGGACCTCTCTCCAGCCATTTTGTCCCATAGCGGGGCAGGCGCGATCGGGCCGCGCAGGCGCCTTGGCCTTGGCCCGATATCGGCCTATCGTCGCGGCCATGCGCATCTTCTCGACCCTGCTGCTGGTGTCCGCAGCCATCACCGCGTCGGCCTTTGCCCAGAGCGCGCCGGCCCCGTTCACCCTTGCCGAAAATGGCAGGGGCTTTGCCTCGCTGGCCGATGCGATCAGCGCGATCGGCGATGGCAAGGGCACGGTCATCGTCGCGCCGGGCACCTATCGCCAGTGCGCGGTGCAGAATGGCGGCGAGGTGACGATCAAGGCGGCAACGCCGGGCAGCGCGATCTTCGACGGCGCGATCTGCGAGGAAAAGGCAGCCCTGGTGCTGCGCGGCCGCGCCACCATGGTCGACGGCCTGATCTTCCAGAATCTCCGCGTCCCCGACGGCAATGGCTCGGGCATTCGCCTCGAAAAGGGCAATCTGTCCGTCAGCAACAGCCTGTTCCGCAACAGCGAGCAGGGCATATTGAGCAATGAGGATCGGGCGGCGACGGTCCTGATCGACAAGTCGACCTTCCGCCACCTTGGCCGGTGCGACCGCGATCTCGACTGCGCTCATGGCATCTATATCGGCCGGGTCGCGCGCCTCACCGTCACCCGTTCCCGCTTCGACCAGGGCGATGGCGGCCATTATCTCAAGAGCCGCGCCGCACAGGTCGACATTCGCGACAACAGCTTCGACGACAGCGGCGGCCATCTCACCAACTACATGATCGACCTCAGCAACGGGGCCAGCGGCCAGATCGTCGGCAACGACATGGTGCAGGGCAAGGACAAGGATAATTGGTCCGCCTTCATCACTGTCGCGCCCGAGGGCCGCGAGCAGGACAGCAGCGCTCTGGTGATCGAAGGGAACAAGGCCGGTTTCGTGCCGGGCCTGGCGCGCGGTTCGACCTTCGTCGCCAATTTCACCGACGATGTCGTCCGGATCGGCCAGAACCAGCTTGCCCCCAGCATGAAGGTGAAGGACCGGCGCTGACTTTACCGCGCTGACCTGTTAGGGAAGAGCGATGCGCACCACCTATGACAGCGCGACCGTCCGCCTCTATCATCTGGGCGACGACGGCGCGGCGATGACGATCCTGTATGGCCCCCTGAGCGAAGCCCTGCGCGTCGCCGAGCAACAGCCGCACGACGTGCAGGACGGCCTGTTCCTCGCCACAGACAATGATGTCGTCGCCTATCTCGACCTGATCGAAAGCTGACCGCTTACGACATGCTAACCCGCTGGCATTAAAGGGGCTGGCATGAAGCCTGTCCGCTGGATGCTGATCGCCCTGTTTGCACTGCCGCTTGCCGTCTTTGCGGCTGGGGCATTCTGGCCCCAAGGCCTTCTGCTCGACGCTGCAGCCCGACAGGAAGGGCTGTTGATCCTGCCCGAAAGCGGGTGGACCAATGCCCGGTTCGAACCGCGCGCCAATATCGAACGCAATTTGCACCAGCGCGGCCAGGGACGCTACACGGTCGATGATCGCTGTGTCGACGCCGGGCCGCTGCAAGCAACCCTCGACCATGTATTGCACCAGCCGCGGCCACATCGTGGTGACCGCGCGCTCTGGATCTCGGTGATGGCCGAAACACGCTGGCGCCCCAGCCCCTGCATGCAGCGCCTCGCCCATCGCGGCCGCGGCGCCGTCCATTATGGCCGCCATCTACGGATCCTGTCGGTCGAGCGTGCAACGCCGATCCGCTGCAATATCGACCTGTTTGTCCGCAACGGCCGCTCCTGCCCGCCGCCGTCGGCACCACCAGCAGCACTGCACCTCGACCGCCCCGATCTCTATCCGCAAGCAGCGCGTCAGGCCGGCGTCGAAGGCGAAGCCCAGGTCGAACTGCTGGTCGGGCCAGGCAACGCCATCGCGCGATGCCGCATCCTCCGCTCCAGCGGCCATGCCGATCTCGACGCAGCAGCCTGCCCGACAGCCACCGCCAACCCCCAGGCGCTTCAGGGCAAGGGATCTGCCGCGGGCCTTGCCACCGGCATGCGTCGGCTCATCCGCACCGTGTGCTGGCAACTGAAAGAACAGCACCAAACACGCTGAACGCGCATACCACCATCAAGAAAAATCGATAAGCGCGTTTCCATTTTTGAAAAGATTTACGTAATTACAATCTGCAATTCATGCCTAATTTTTCCATTATTCTATATGATATGAAATTATTATAATGGATATCTAATTATATTTTATTATTTCCATAATTGGAAACAAAAAGAAACCAACTGCAATATAATTCACTTATATGTCGTGTCACTTTTAACAAAATTGTCATAGCGAAATCCCAGTTGCAGGGCGGGACTGTCACGGACAGCTCGGTGCCAGAACAGATAATCGGCACCCTTGTCGCACATGGTAAAAAGGGATTTCGGGTCAATGAAACAGCTATTGATGTGCAGCGCCGCGCTGGTCGTGGCGGCTGCGCCGACGATCGCGTTCGCGCAATCGACCGGATCGCAGGATTTCGAGGACAGTATCATCGTCACCGGTGCGCAGGGCGACCAGAGCGTCGGCGGCGTCAAGATCCCGGAGACGCCCAAGGCCAAGGTCACGCTCGACCAGGAGATCATCGCCCGCCAGCGCCCCGGCCAGGCGATCAACGAAACGCTGAACCTGGTGCCCGGCGTCAGCTTCTCCAACCAGGATCCCTGGGGATCGCTGGGCGGCAGCTTCACCGTGCGCGGCTTCAGCTCCGACCGGGTGTCGCAGACGATCGACGGCATTCCGCTCAATGACTCGGGCAATTACGCGCTTTACACCAACCAGCAGCTCGACCCGGAAATCATCGAGGCGGCGACCGTCAGCCTGGGCTCGACCGATGTCGACAGTCCGACCGCCTCCGCCGCCGCCGGCACGATCAATATCCGTTCGCTGATGCCATCGGACGAGATGGGCGCGATGATCAGCGCCAGCTACGGCAATATCGTCGCCCGCGGCAATGACGATGATCGCGCCTATCACCGCGTCTTCGGCATGTTCCAGACCGGCGTCTTCACGCCCTTCGGCACCAAGGCCTGGTTCTCCGCCTCGCGCGCGACCAACAAGTCGACCTACACCAATTATGGCGGCGTCGATAAGCAGCAATATAATGGCAAGATCTACCAGCCGATCGGCAGCAATGGCGACTTCATCGCGCTGGCCGGCCATTACAACCAGAACCGCAACACCTTCAACGGTTCGACCTATACCACCGCGACCTTCCCCGGCACGACCGACGGCCGCTTCTACGACACCGCGACCTGCACCGTCGACACGCCGCAGGCCGGCGTGACCGACTATGCCAATAGCTGCGGTTCGGCGTTCGAGCGGCGCTACAACCCGTCCAACACCGGCAATGTCCGGCTAAATTCACGCTTCACCCTGGCCAGCGGCCTCACGCTGACGGTCGATCCCAGCTTCCAATATACCAAGGCCAATGGCGGCGGCACATCCTATGCCTATGAAGGCGCCAGCGCCGACGGCAATACGGGCGGCTATTATCTCAAGGACAGCCGCAACACCGCCACCAGCAGCTCGACCCAATATTATTATGTCGGCGGCGTGGACCTGAATGGCGATGGCGACACGCAGGATTTCGTCCGCGTCCTGTCACCCAGCCAGACGGTGACCAAGCGCTATGGCGTGATCGCCAACCTGTCCTACGATATCGACCCTGACAATCGCCTGCGCCTGTCCTACACCTATGACCGCGCCCGCCATCGCCAGACCGGCGAAGCCGGCTATCTGGAGCTGGACGGCGATCCGGTCGATGTCTTCCCGGTCAACAATCCGATCGTCGATGCCGACGGCAATGTCGTGCAGAAGCGCAACCGCCTGTCCTATGCCACGCTGAACCAGATTTCGGGCGAATATCGCGGTTCCTATCTCGACGATCAGGTCATCCTGCTGCTGGGCGCGCGCATGCCCTTCTTCAGCCGCGACCTCAATCAATATTGCGTCACTACCGACGCATCGGGCAACGTCAACTGCCCGGCGACCCAGGCTGGCATCGATGCCCAGCTCGCCGCCAACAGCGCCTATGCCGCGCCGCAGTCGCGCAAGTTCGACTATAACAAGCTGCTGCCCAACCTTGGCGTCACCTACAAGTTCACCAGCAAGGCCAGCGTCTTCACCAGCTATGCCAAGAACCTGTCCGTGCCCGGCACCGACGCCCTCTATGGCGCGCTCTATTTCGACGAAGGTTCCAGCTCGGGCAATCCCAAGCCGGAAACCTCCGACGCGTTCGACCTTGGCGTGCGCTATCAGTCGGGCATCGTCCAGGCGCAGCTGTCGGGCTGGTACACCCGCTACAACAACCGCCTGGCGACCGCCTATGACGCCGATTGCGATTGCAGCGTGACCCGCAACCTCGGCCGCGTCGACAAATATGGCGTCGACGGCAGCGTCGCGGTGCGCCCGGTCAAGGATCTGATGCTCTACGTCTTCGGCTCCTACCTCAAGTCGGAGATCAAGGACGATGTCCAGACCGGCGCCAGCACCTATGCCGCAACCGCCGGCAAGCGCGAGGCCGGCGCGCCGGTCTATACGCTGGGCAGCCGCATCCAGGGCACGCTCGGCCCGGTCGACCTCGGCCTCCAGATCAAGCGGACCGGCGAACGCTATGTCAACGACATCAACACGGTGAAGCTGCCCGGCTATACGCTGGTCGATCTCGACGCCCGCTTCTCGCTGGAGCAATGGGGCCTCAAGAAGACCTTCTTCCAGCTCAACGTCACCAACCTGTTCGACAAGGTCTATATCGGCTATTCGGGCACCGGCCTCACCAGCACCGCCACCACCGCCTATCTCGGCTCGCCCCGCGCAATCAGCGGGTCGATGGTCGTGGCCTTCTGACCGGACGAAGGGGCGCCGGCACCAGCGGGCGCCCCTTCAGCCCACCACGGGCATCGCCCCGTCCAGATAGTCGAGAAAAGCGCGCACCCGCGCCGCCGTGCGGTCTTCTGCGGCATAGAGGGCGTGAATGTCCTCGCCATCGCCGGGATTATAGTCGGCCAGCACTTCGACCAGGCGCCCCGCCCTGATGTCGCTGGCGACATGGAAATGGCCGTGCCGGGCGATGCCGCCGCCGGCGACCGCCATCTGGCGCACCACCTCCCCGGAATTGCCGTAGAAGCTGCCCTGCACCGGCCGCTGCACCAGCTTTCCGCCGATCCGGAATGGCCAGCCGTCGATCGAGCGGCGGAAGCTGAAGCGCAGGCAGTCATGATCGTCCAAATCATCCGGCGTCTGCGGCGTGCCGCGCCGGGCAAGATAGACGGGGCTGGCCACCAGCACCATCGCGCTATGGCCCAGCTTCTTCGCCCGCAGGTTGGTGTCGCGCAGCGGACCGATGCGGATGGCGATATCGGCCCGCTCCTCGACCAGATCGACGATCGTGTCGGACAGGGTCAGGTCCACCGTCACCGCCGGATACAGGTCACGGAAGCCGGGCAGGATCGGGATCAGGCATTCGATGCCGAAGGAGGGCGAAGCGTTGATCCGCAACAGTCCGCGCGGCGCGGTCCGATCCTCGCCCAGCCCCGCCTCCAGCGCCATCATGTCGCCCAGCAGCACCGCCATACGGTCGCGATAGGTGACGCCTTCCGGCGTGAGCGCCAGCGCCCGCGTCGTCCGCCGCAACAGGGTGACGCCCAGCCGCTGTTCCAGCCGGGCGATCGACCGGCTGACCGCCGATGGCGTCAGCCGCAGCGCCTTGGCGGCGGCCGCCAGACTGCCCTCGCCCGCCACCATCAGGAAGGTCTCGATATCACCGAACCGATTATCCATGATTTAAAATCACTTCTGAAATGCGAAAGTGCAATCTAATCACCAATGATAAATAGTCTATCTTGGTGTCAACGTCGCTGTCACTTTTCAGAGGAATGCATCATGGATCTTCAGCTTTCGGGCAAGGCCGCCCTCGTCACCGGATCGACCGCCGGAATCGGCTTCGCCATCGCCAAGCGCCTGGCTGAGGAAGGGGTCGAGGTCGTCATCACCGGTCGCAACCAGGCCAAGCTGGACGCTGCCGCCGCCGAGCTTTCGCAGGCCGGCACCATCCGCCCGGTCCTGGCCGACCCCGCCACCGCTGCGGGCGCCGACGCGCTGATCGCCGCCGTCCCGGATATCGACATCCTCGTCAACAATCTCGGCATCTACGAGGCCAAGGACTTCACCGACATCACGGACGCGGACTGGCACCATCTGTTTGAGGTCAACGTGGTGAGCGGCGCCCGCCTCGCCCGCCATTATTTCCCGAAGATGCTGGCAAAGAACTGGGGTCGCGTCCTGTTCATCGCCAGCGAAAGCGGCCTGCTGCCGCCCGCCGAGATGATCCATTATGGCATGACCAAGTCGGCCCAGCTTGCCATTTCGCGGGGCCTGGCCGAACATACGCGCGGCACCGGCGTCACCGTCAATTCGGTGCTGCCCGGCCCGACCCGCTCGGAAGGCATTGTCGAGTTCATCCGCTCCGTGGTCGAGAATAAGGACGCATCCGAAGCCGAGCGCGAGGCCGAATTCTTCACCAAGCTGCGCCCGCTCTCGCTGATCAAGCGGCTGATCGAGGCGGATGAGGTCGGCGCGATGACCGCCTATCTCGCCAGCCCGCTGGCCGCCGCTACCAATGGCGCGGCCGTCAAGGTCGAAGGCGGCATGGTGCCGACGATCTACTGACGGCTTAGAAAACCAGTAACCGTTCGTGCTGAGTAGGGACTGAGCCTGTCGAAGTCCCATATCGAAGCATCCTTCGATATGCCATTTCGACTTCGCTCAATGGCTACTCAGGACGAACGGCTTTTCCTGTATCCTGCTTGTGGCAACTGGCCCTGTCGCTCGTTTCCTCCTCTGCCTATGAGGATGGAAATGAGCGATACGGACTGCCTGACCACCATCGACCAGGCGCTGGAACAGGATGGCTATGCCCGTCTGGCCGGCGCCGACCTGCTGCGCCTGCTGGATATCGGCGCAGCCGACTGGGCGCCCTTTGCCCGCAGTTGGGACGATCTTGGCCCCGACCTCTTCATGGCCGATGGCGGCCGTTATCGCCGCCGCCGCCACGCCACCTTCCACTGCGCCGCCGGGCAGTTCAGCCGCCAGCCGCACCAGCCCCATTATCAGAGCCGCGACTATAACCCGCTGAACGGCGACGTGCAGCGCTGGTTCGATCCGGTCGAGGATGCCACGATCGCGCTGCCGGTGACGCGGGCGCTGCTGGCCTTTTGCGTCGGCCATTTCGATCCGGCGTCATCGGGCGACTGGCATGTCGAGATGCACCAGTTCCGGATCGAGGCGAAGCCGGGCGAGCTTGGCCGTCCCACGCCCGAAGGCATGCACCGCGACGGCGTGGACCGGGTCTTCGTGATGCTGGTCGAGCGCCGCAACGTGCGCGAGGGCGTCACCCGCATCGGCGGTGCCGACGGCACGCCGATGGGCGAATTCACCCTGGCCCGGCCCGGCGACGCGATGCTGATCGACGATCACCGCATCTTCCACGGCGTGACCGAAATCCACGCCGTCGATCCCAACCAGCCCGCCTGGCGCGATGCGCTGGTGATTACCTTTCAATCCTCCCCGGCACGGGGAGGTGGCATCGCGTAGCGATGACGGAGGGGGCTGGCCGGCGGCACGCCCCCTCCACCCCTGGCTTCGCCAGCGGTCCCCCTCCCCGCAAGCGGGGAGGATTATTTCAGCAGCACCAGCTCTTCGGCCATGCTGGGGTGCAGCGCCACGGTATCATCGAAATCCTGCTTGGTGAGGCCCGCCTTCACCGCGACCGCCGCCGCCTGCAGGATTTCCGGCGCGTCCGGGCCGATCATGTGCAGGCCCACCACCTTGTTGGTGGTCGCATCCACGACCATCTTGTAGAGCGCCCGCTCGTCGCGCCCGGCCAGCACATTCTTCATCGGCCGGAAGTCGGACGTATAGACCTTCACCGTGCCATATTTGTTCTTGGCCTGCGCTTCGGTCAGGCCGACGCCAGCCAGCGGCGGATGGCTGAACACGGCCGACGGCACGCAGCTATAGTCGACGGTACGCGGATTGTTGCCGAACACGGTGTCGGCAAAGGCATGGCCCTCGCGGATCGCCACCGGGGTGAGTTGCAGCCGATCGGTGACGTCGCCCACCGCATAGATGCTCTCACAGCTGGTGCGGCTATATTCATCGACCTTGATCGCGCCCTTCTCGTCGATCTCGACGCCGGCATTCTCCAGCCCCAGCCCGTCGGTGTGCGGGCGGCGGCCGGTCGCGAACAGCACGATATCCGCCGCGACCGGATCGCCATTCTTGAAGTGGACGCACAAGGTGCCATCCTCCTTCTTCTCGATCTTCTCCATCTGCGCGTTGAAGCGGAAATTAATCCCCTTCATCGTCGAAATCTGGAGCAGGCGGTCGCGGATCTGCTCGTCATAGCCGCGCAGCAGCGTGCCGCCCCGGTTGACCATCGTCACATGGCTGCCGAACTGGTGGAAGATGCCGGCAAATTCATTGGCGATATAGCCGCCGCCGACGATGACGATGCGCTTGGGGCATTCGTCCAGGTGGAACACCTCGTTGGAAGTGATGCCATGTTCGGCGCCTTCCACCTCGGGGATCAGCGGCCAGGCACCGGTCGCGACCAGGATGATCTTGGCCGTCACTTCGCGTCCGCTGGCGAGCTTCACGCTATGCGGCCCGGTCACCGTCACCCGTTCGGCGATCAGCTCGACCTTATGGCTGTTGAGGGTGTTGGTGTAGAGCCCTTCGAGCCGGTCGACATCGGCCAGCACATTGTCGCGCAGCGTCGCCCATTCAAAGCCGCAGTCCGGCACATTCCAGCCGAAGCGGCGGGCGTCCTTCAGATCCTCGGCGAAATGCGCGCCATAGATGAGCAGCTTCTTGGGCACGCAGCCGCGGATGACGCAGGTGCCGCCAACGCGAAATTCCTCGGCCACCGCGACCTTGACGCCATGCGCGGCGGCGACACGCGACGCGCGTACCCCGCCCGATCCTGCGCCGATGACGAAAAGGTCGAAATCATAATCGCTCATGCCAGTCTCCGCTCGGCGCACATTCTTGGCGGCGGATATGGCGGCTGGACCGCGCAGTTACAAATGGGAATTTTTGCTGCAACTTCCGTTCGCTTCGAGCCTGTCGAGAAGCATTTCCCGACATCGCCCGAAACGAACGGTCGTCATTGCCTTATTCGCCCAGCGCGATCTCGATCAGCGCCATGGTCGAGGGGTCGAAACCGGTCGGGCCATTGGCCTCGATCGACTTGGCGATCTCCTTGCCCAGTTCGACGCCGAACTGGTCATAGGGGTTGATGCCCATCAGCACGGCATTGGCGAAGGTGCGATGCTCGTAGAAGGCGATCAGCGCGCCTAGCGCCTCCGGGTTCACATCATCCATCAGGATGGTGGTCGACGGACGGTTGCCGGCATAGGCACGGGCCGGATCTTCATTGTCCTTGCCGCGCATCAGCGCCGCGCCCTGGGCGAAGCAATTGACCAGCAGCGCGCGATGATGCGCCGGGTCGAGCGCATTGCCCGGCTCGATCGAGGCGATGAACTCGACCGGGGTCAGGATCGTGCCCTGGTGCAGCAGCTGGAACACCGCATGCTGCGCATCGGTGCCGACGCCGCCCCAGGTGATCGGCGCGGTCGGCCCATCCACCGGCGAGCCGTCCAGCTTCACCGACTTGCCGTTGCTCTCCATCTCCAGCTGCTGGAGATAGGAGGGCAGTAGCGCCAGCCGCTCGTCATAGGCAAACAGCGCGCGGGTCTCGCAGCCCAATATGCGGGCATAATATTGATCGACGAAGGCGGCGATCAGCGGGATATTCTCGCGCGGATCGGTCAGCTGGAAATGACGGTCCATCGCCGCCGCGCCCTCCAGCAGGCTTTCGAACGCATCCCAGCCCAACGCCAGTGCGGCGGGGAAGCCGATCGACGACCAGAGCGAATAGCGGCCGCCGACGCTTTCGGGGAAAGGCAGGATGCGGGTCTCGTCGACGCCCCATTCCATCGCCTTTTCCGGCGCGGCGGTCAGCGCGATGATCTTGCCATAAGGGTCTTCGACACCGGCCTCGACCATCCAGTTGATTGCGCTCGCCGCGTTCAGCATGGTTTCGCTGGTGGTGAAGGTCTTGGACGCGATCGCGATCAGCGTGGCGTCGGGATCGAACGCATCCATCGCCTTTTCGAGCGCCGTGCCGTCGACATTGGAGACGATCGCGACATCATAGCGCATGCCGTCGCCGCCCAGCGCATCGACGATCAGGTCGGGGCCGAGAGCCGACCCGCCAATGCCGATATGCAGGATATGCCGGATCGGGCCGAGCGCTTCCGCCTCGATCGCGTCGATCAGCGCGCGGGTGCGATTGTGCAGCGCCTTGGCCAGCGCCACGCTGTCGGCATTGCCGACGCCGCGCTGCGCGGTGTGCTCTGCCGCGCGGCCTTCGGTATTGTTGACCGCCGCGCCTGCAAACAGCGCCTCGCGCCGGCCGGTGAAATCCTGTTCCTGCGCCAGCTTTAGGAAGCCGTCGACCAGATCGTTGGTCAGGTGCGTCTTGGACCAGTCGAAACGCAGCGGCCCGTGGCTCAGCACCAGCTTGGACAGGCGGTCGGGATCACTCTCGAAGATGGTCTTGAGTTCAGCTTGAGGCAGGGCGGCAAGGGCCGCCAGTGCGGGACTGGACATGCGGGAGATCCTCTTGGTCGTTGGTCGATATCGACGCTGCACCGGTCGATTCTTCCTCTCCTTATCCAAAAGCGGCACGCATTGCATCGTCCACGCGCTTGACGCGGCGCGGGCGACCCCGCAAAAGCCGCGACAGGCCGCAGCGACACGTCGCAGCGCGGCACGATCTTGAAGGAACATTAGGCAAACATGAGCGCAAAATCGGAAACGCGGGACTTCATCTGGTTCCTCGCCAAGCTGGCGGTGTTCGTCTTCGTCCTGCGCAGCTTCATCGTCTCCCCCTTCAACATCCCCTCGGAATCGATGCAGCCGCGGCTGCTGATCGGCGACTATCTGCTGGTCGCCAAATGGCCCTATGGCTATTCGCGCTATTCGCTGCCCTTCTCGGTGCCGCTGATCCCCGGCCGCATCTTCGCCTCGACGCCGCAGCGCGGCGACGTGGTTGTGTTCAAGGCGCCGCCGAGCCAGAAGAACGACTATATCAAGCGGGTGATCGGCCTGCCGGGCGACATGATCTCGGTTCGGGGCGGCACCGTCTATCTGAATGGCCAGGCGATCCCGAAGCAGAAGGTCGCCGACCTCGTCATTCCGGTGACGCCCAACATGGAAGATGCCGCGCAAAAGGAAGGCAGCCCCTCCCCCTGCTACCGCCCCGAATTCGAGCAGGCCGCGCCAGGCGGTGGCAAGCAGTGCCGCTATCCCCAGTTCCGCGAGACTCTGCCGGGCGGCAAGAGCTATAACGTCCTCGACCTGGTGCCCGATGGCGCCGCCGATGACCGTGACACCGTACTGGTGCCGCAAGGCCATCTCTTCATGATGGGCGACAACCGCGATCGCAGCGCCGACAGCCGCTTCCCTGCTGTCGAAGGCGGCGGCATCGGCCTCGTCCCCGAGGAAAATCTGGTCGGCAAGGCGCTGGTTTCCGTCTTCTCGACCGATGGCAGCGCCAACTGGCTGCTGCCCTGGACCTGGTTCACCGCCGCACGCTGGAGCCGGATCGGGGAAGGCTTTTGATGGTGGCTTCGCACAGGCCTGATACCGCAGCCTGGCTGATCGCGCTGATCGGCCGCGCGCCGATCAACCCCGCCGCCTTCGAACAGGCGCTGACCCATGGCAGCGCCAAGGCGGAAAATTACGAGCGGCTGGAATTTCTGGGCGACCGCATCCTGGGGCTGCTGATCGCCGAATGGCTCTACGCCCGCTTCCCGGCCGAACCGGAAGGCAAGCTGTCGCGCCGGTTCAACGCGCTGGTCTCGGGCGAAACCTGTGCGGCGGTTGCCCGCGCCGCTGGCGTCCCGACCCATCTGGTGCTGGGCAAGCAGGCCCGCGACGATGGCGCCGCCGACAGCGACAATGTGCTGGGCGACGTGATGGAGGCGCTGATCGGCGCCCTCTATCTGGAGGCCGGACTGGACGAGGCACGCACGCTGGTCCGTCGCCTGTGGGGCGACCGGGTCGACACCCAGACCGCCGCGCCGCGCCACCCCAAGTCGGCGCTGCAGGAATGGGCCGCGTCGAACAAGCGCAAGCCGCCCGAATATGTGATGACGGACCGGTCGGGGCCGCACCATGCGCTGCGCTTCACCGTCACCGTCTCGATCAAGGGCGCGGGCGAGGCGAGCGCCACCGGCGGCTCCAAGCAGGAAGCCGAAACCGCTGCCGCGAAAGCCCTGCTGGAGCAATTGGCGGGCTAAGCCTGTCCCCAACATTCATTTTGGTTTAGGAAGACGTCTCCGCGCATTGGCGTGGAGCGAACGGAGCATGTGATTGACCATCGAGTTTGAAAATCAGCGCTGTGGCGTCATCGCCATCGTCGGCGCCCCCAATGCCGGCAAGTCGACGCTGGTCAATGCGCTTGTCGGGCAGAAGGTGGCGATCACCAGCCCCAAGGCGCAGACCACGCGCACCCGCGTCATGGGTGTCGCGATCGAGGGCGATGCGCAGATGGTGCTGGTCGACACGCCCGGCATCTTCGCGCCGCGTCGCCGCCTCGACCGCGCGATGGTGCAGGCCGCCTGGGGCGGCGCACAGGGCGCCGACCTGATCGTCCTGCTGGTCGATGGCAAGGCGGGCCTTGGTGCCAAGATGGAGCCGATCATCGCTGCGCTGAAGGCCCGGCCGGAACGCAAATGGCTGGTACTCAACAAGGTCGACATCGCGGTCAAGGAGAAGCTGCTGGTCCATACCCAGCGCCTCTATGAGGAGCTGGAGTTCGAGGAGACCTTCTTCGTTTCCGCCGCGACCGGCGACGGCCTGCCCGAACTCAAGACCGCCTTTGCGAACGCCATGCCCGAAGGCCCCTGGCACTTCCCCGAGGATCAGGTGTCGGACGCGACCGACCGCATGCTCGCGGCCGAAATCACCCGCGAGCAGCTTTATCACCAGCTCCACGCCGAACTTCCCTATGCCGCGGCGGTCGATACCGAGCAGTATAAGGAACGCGACGACGGTTCGGTCGAAATCCACCAGCAGATCCTGGTCGGCCGCTCCAGCCAGCGCGCGATCGTGCTCGGCAAAGGTGGCCAGCGCCTCAAGGAAATCGGGTCCAAGGCGCGCGCAGAACTGGCCAACCTCCTGGGCGTCAAGGTCCACCTCTACCTCCACGTCAAGGTGAAGGAAGACTGGGAAGAAGACCGCTTCATCTATCGCGACATCGGCCTCGACTGGGTCGACTGATCCACTTCGCTGCACAAGCGAAACATAATCCCGGTCCGGGTCGTTGAGCCACCATGCTCAAGACCATCATGGTGGCCACGCGGGATCGCGCACGACTGGCCGAGATTACCAGCGTCGCGACCCGCTTCGGCCTCGACATGCTGCTCGCCCGGCTGGGACTGGCGAAAGGCGATAACAGTGCCGCCGCCGATCCGCCCGACCTGCCCCGCCGCACCCGGCAGGCGATGGAAGCGCTCGGCCCGACCTATGTGAAGCTGGGCCAGATCCTCGCCACCCGGCAGGATTTGCTGCCCGAAGCCTGGATCGCCGAATTCGGCAAGCTGCACAGCGACGCGCCGACCCTGCCCTTCGACCAGCTTCGCCCGCGCCTTGAAGCCGTACTGGGTGAGCCCGTCGAGACAGCCTTTGCCCGCTTCGACACGGCCCCGCTCGCCGCCGCCTCCATGGCACAGGTCCATCGCGCCACGCTGACCGACGGGCAGGAGGTGGTGGTCAAGATCCGTCGCCCTGGCATCCGCAAGGCGATGGAGGCGGATCTGCGCCTCATCACCCATCTGGCCGGCATCGTCGAGGCCAGCAGCCGCGAGGCGCGCCGTTTCCAGCCGCAGGCACTGGTGCAGCAATTGCTCGATACCGTGCTGGAGGAACTGGATTTCACCCAGGAAGGCCGCAATGCCGACCGGCTGCGCGAAGACCTGGCCGACAACCCGGCCGTGGTCATCCCGGCGATCCACTGGACCTATTGCGCGGAAACCGTGCTGGTGATGGACTATATCGACGGTGTGCCGCCGCGCGACGGCGACGCCTTGCGCACAGCCGGCATCGATCCGGTCGCGATCGCCGACCTCGGTGCCGCGCTGGTGCTCGACATGGTGCTGGTCCATGGCCGTTTCCATGGCGATCCGCATCCGGGCAATCTTCTCTGCCTGCCCGGCGACCGGCTCGCCTTGCTCGACCTGGGCCTGATCGGCCATGTCAGCGCGCGACGCCGGCAGGAATTCCTGTCCTTCATCCTCTCGCTGCGCTCCGGCGACGCGCGCACCCTGGCCGACACGCTGCTGGTCTGGTCAAAAGCCAGCGCGCCCGATCCCGGCCGGGTGCTGGACGCGGCCGAGCAACTCGTCGCGCGCCATGGCAGCGGCCCGCTGGTGCTGACCCGCATGGTCGCCGATTTCTTCCCGCTGCTGCGCAAGGAGGGGCTAGTGCTGCCGCCCGACCTTGCCCTCATCTTCAAGGCGCTGATCACCATGGACGGGGTGCTGGGCGCGATCCAGCCTGGCTTCGACCTGTCGCAAGCCCTGCAAAAGGCGCGCGGCCGGCTGGTGATGAACCAGGTCGCGGCAGCGCATGCCCCCGAAAAGACCGTCGCCCTGCTGCTCGAACTCTCGCGCATCGCCGACGACGCCCCGCGCCTGTTGCGCGCGCTGACCCACCGACTGGAGGCGGACACTACGCCCGTCGCCCCATCACGGCCGGACAATGGTTCGAAATGGATCGCCGCCGCCATCCTCGCCGCAGGCGCCCTGATCGCCGCCGCGCAATATTGGGGTTAGTTGATTGCCAAAACAAAATGGGGACCGACATTGCTGTCGGTCCCCACTAACGTCGGCTCCTTTCGGCCACATACCCTTGCAGGTTGCGCCTTCCGGTCCGGCGATGTGATGCGTTTCCGCATCTTCGCGCAGGAGAACGAGCCCGAAGGTCTGTTCACCCTTGCTGACCTTTCATCCGAAGCCCGACGTTCACTTTCGCGCGTACCCGGCATCATCCTGAAAGGCTTGGATCCGATCGTCCCTGCCATCCTCGCGCATGGCAGCTCCCAACGGATCATCAGGGCAAAAAATCCTTGATTTCTCTTGGATTTTCCGGCTCTGGATCGCTCCTTGCCGACTGTCCCGATAAGAGGATGCTGTCACGATCAGCGAGTCGGACAAAGCGAATTCCGACAATTTGAAGACAGGCCGCGCCACAAATCTGTGGATAACTTTGGATAAGTCTGAAAATCGGCGGGAATCCGTGCGCTTCACGAGGGCATCCAATCGGGCGGTGCCAGCGTGAAGCCGGCAAAGTCGAAACCCGGCGTTACCGTGCAACTGACGAGCGCCCATCCGCCAACCGGTCGCGCGGCCTGCCAATGATGCGCCGGGACCAGGCGCTGCGGCAGCTGATCTGCTGCAATGTCCGGCCCCAAAAGATGATCGATCGCAGGCCCCTCCGGCGGAGCGATACCAAGGATGATCGGCGCCCCTGCGTGCCAGAACCACATCTCGTCGGCATCGACCCGATGCCAGTGCGATCGCTGATGCGCCTCCAGCAGGAACAGGATCGCGGTGCCGGCCGCTCTCTGGCCCGCAGCCGCCTGTGCCCGCCAGGTTTCACGATACCAGCCGCCTTCGGGATGCGGAGCCAGGTCGAGCGCCCGGATCAGTGCGGCAGCATCCTGCCCGTCGCCTGCGTTCATCGCTTCACCTCAAATTTAATTTCCGCTGAAACAAAAACTTATGCCGTTGTCAGAGGTTCATGCAACCTAGGTCAATAGGCAGGGGTTCAATCGGCTGACAACGCAATTCGGAGGAGATATTATGCGTAACGCCCTGATGGCCATGGCCGCCCTGTCGCTGGCCATTCCCGTGTCGATGGCCGTTCCCACGGACGGCGCGCAGGCCCGCAAACATTATCGTTACAAGGAATGGCGCGGTCGCGACGGTCGCACCTATTGCCGCAAGTCCGACGGCACGACTGGCCTGATCATCGGCGGCGTCGGCGGCGCGCTGGTCGGCCGTGCGATCGACACCCGTGGCGACCGTGCGACCGGCACGATCCTGGGCGCTGCCGGTGGCGCGCTGCTCGGCAAGGAAATCGACAGCAAGCGTCGCTGCCGCTGATCCCGTCGTCAAGGACAACGAAAAAGGGCGGCTTCCCATTGGGAAGCCGCCCTTTTTGATGGCCGAGGCCAGGCTGCTTAGTTGGCAGCGCCGGCAGCCGCGCCGCGCGCGTCATCGACCTTGAACGAAACCGACTGGCCGCCCGAAACGCCCGAAACCTTGTCACCCTTGACCTGCAGGTTGAAGGCGACGGCGTCGGGGTAACGACGGCCCGAGATCACCTTGCCGGTCTTGGTATCCTTGACGTCATAGACGTAGGTGTAGCCTTCGTGGGTGAAGCGCTGCTTGGCGGCGTCCTGCGCATTGGCGGGGGCGGCGACGGCAACGATGGCGCTCAGGGCACCGGCGACAACAAACTTGGACAGCATTCGCATGGGTATACTCCTTGTGAATGCCCTCAAACACCTCTTGGACATTCTGTTCTGTTGCCACCCATATGTTGCAGCGCAAAAACTCATACAATCGCAAAAAAAGGCGTTCCAGTTGCGCGAAACGCAATCGAGGCAGTCTCGTTTTTCTAAGCCTTTGACAAGGCGACGATATGCTGGAACTGCTGCGGCGTCAGCGGCGCGACGGAAAGGCGCGATTGCCGTAACATCACCATGTCGGCCAATGCCGGGTCCGCCTTCATCGTCTTCAATGTCACCGGGCGATCCAGTTTCTTGTGCGGCGCAACATGGATCGCGATCCATTTGCCGGTCTCGTCGGTGCTGTCCGGCGCCGCTTCCTCGACAATCTCCATGATGCCGACCGCCTCGACCCCGATATTGCTGTGATAGAAGAAGGCCAGGTCGCCCTTGCGCATCGCCTTCATATGCAGTTGGGCCGCGTGGTTGCGCACCCCGTCCCATTCCGCCTTCCCCTTCTTGACCAGGTCGGCATAGGAAAAGACGTCGGGTTCCGATTTCATCAGCCAGTAGTTCATGCCGCATCCTTGCATCAGGCGCCAAGGACGATCAAGGATGGGAACCAGCGCGGCTGATCGCTATATCATCCGCAAGCCAAATCGATCTGGAGAATATACGTGTCGCAATCCGTGCTGGACCAGGTGCCCGTCCTGTCCATGGCAGAGATGAGCAAGGGCGATTTCGCCGCCGCCTTCGGCGGCTCCTTCCAACGCTTCGGCTTCGCCATGGTCAAGGACCATGGCATGGACCAGGCGCTGGTCGACAAGGGATGGGCGCTGGCGCGCGAATTTTTCGCCCAGCCGGTCGAGATGAAGCGCGCCTATGATGCCAAGTTCAATGGCGGCCAGCGTGGCTACACCGCTTTCGGCGTGGAGATCGCCAAGGGCGCGAGCGAGAATGACCTCAAGGAATTCTGGCATGTCGGCCGCGATCTGGCGCCCGGCGATCCGCTTGCCGAAACCATGCCGCCCAATGTCTGGCCGACCGAAATGCAGGCGTTCCGCGACGTGTTCGCGCCGCTCTATGCCGAGTTCGACCGGGTCGGCGCGGAACTGCTGTCGGCGATCGCCCTCTATCTGGGCCTGCCCGAACGCTGGTTCGACGGCCCGATCAAGGATGGCAACTCGATCCTGCGCCTGCTCCATTATCCGCCGGTGTCGCCCGAGGCGCCGGGCATCCGCGCCGGCGCGCATGAGGATATCAACCTCATCACCCTGCTGCTGGGCGCAGAAGAAGGCGGGCTGGAACTGAAGGACCGCGACGGCAACTGGCTGCCGGTCGTGCCGCCGCCGGGCGCGCTCGCGATCAATGTCGGCGACATGCTGCAGCGGCTGACCAACCATGTGCTGCCCTCGACCAGCCACCGCGTCGTCAATCCGCCGCCGGAACGGCGCGGCCATTCGCGCTATTCCATGCCCTTCTTCCTGCATCTGCGCCCCGACTTCATGATCGACGCGCTGCCGCAATGCGTGACGCCGGACAATCCGCGCCGCGAGGAGCCGATCAGCGCGCATGACTATCTGACCGAGCGGCTGATCGAGATCGGCCTCATCAAAAAGGCGTAAGAGCCCGTTTGAGAAAGTCGGTGCCAGCCCGCTCCCCCGCCCAACCACCCGACAGGATCGGGTGGTTGGGCGGGGGAGCGGGCTGGCACCGTACCGAAAAATCGCTCTTTCGCGATTTTTCAAACAGGCCATACGAAAAGGCCCGCCGCTGCGTCCGGCAGCGGCGGGCCTTTCATTCTCAGCGCAAGCAGCGCTTATTTCCGGCCACGGCCCAGGGTGATGCCGATTTCCTCGCCCCGCTCGCTCAGCGCCAGCTTGACGATCTTCACCTCGACATGGCGGACCTTGTCGTCCTGCAGGAAGATAGTCTCGATAATATGGTCGGCCACGCCCTCAATCAGGGTGAAATGCAGCCCCTCGGGCAGCGCGGTCGACGCGGCATGCTTGAGGTCCATGTAGTTTTTCGATTCGCTGAGCGGCGTATCGGGATCATAATGGTCCGCAATCCGCAGCTTGGCCCGGATCGAGATGCGCAGCGGCTGGGGCAGATGCGTCTCTTCCGAATAGATGCCGGTCAATACGTCGACGTGCAGGTTGTTGACCTCCAGCGTCAGATAATCGTCAAAAATGCTGTCCATAGCTCGCCATGTCCGGTCGCGCGAAGGGCGCGGGTCCAGTTTGATCTTTCCTTTTGCAGCATGGACGCTATAGGCCCGCCGCTTCCGGCGCGGTCCATGCGCCATTGATGGCGGATCGGCAAGACATGTCAGCAATTCTTCCCCTCGACAGCCAGCCCGCGGACGCGATCGAGGGCCTGCTGGACGCCGCCTTCGGTCCCGACCGGCACGGCCGCACCGCCTATCTGATCCGTGACGGCATGCCCTGGCTGCCTGCCCTGTCCTTTGCTGTGCTGGACGAAAAGGGCGAGCTGATCGGATCGCTGCAAAGCTGGCCGGTGGCGCTAACCCACGAGGATGGCAGCCAATTGCCGCTGATCATGGTCGGCCCGGTCGCGGTTGCGCCGGCGCATCAGAAGGGCGGCCACGGCCGCGCGATGATGGATGCGGTGGTCGCCGCTGCCCGCGCCCAGGCCTGCGAACCGCTGATGATGATCGGCGATCCGGAATATTATGGCCGCTTCTGGGGCTTCACCGCCGACGGCACCGCCGGCTGGGATTGCCCCGGCCCGTTCGAGGCCCGGCGCCTGCTCGCCTTGTCGGTCGATGGCCGCCCGGTCGGCGGAACCGGCATGCTGTCGCCGCGAATCACCGTTACCGCCTGACCCGACCGAAAGACCTTTGCCAAGCGGGCCGGCCGCTCCTATCTGCTTTCCATGCCGATGGAGCCCCTGCCCGACCTCGCCGACCTGTCGCTCGCCGACATTGCCCGCCTTGCCGCCGAAAAGCGCCTGCCGCCGGTCGAGAAATGGAATCCCGACCATTGCGGCGACAGCGAGATGCGGATCGCGCGTGACGGCACCTGGTTCCATCAGGGATCGCCGATCGGGCGCGAAGCGATGGTGCGGCTCTTTTCCACCATATTGCGGCGTGAGGGCGACGGCTCCTATGTACTGGTCACCCCGGTCGAGAAGCTGAGCATCGCGGTCGAGGATGCTCCCTTCGTTGCGGTCGAACTCAAGAGCGAGGGCGAAGGCGCCAGCCGCAACCTCGCCTTCCGGCTCAACACCGGCGAACTGGTACCGGCCGGCCCCGACCATGCGCTGACCCTGCGCGAAAAGGATGATGGCCCCCATCCCTATCTCCATGTCCGTGCCGGGCTCGACGCGCTGATCGTGCGCAGCGTCTATTATGAACTGATGAACCTGGCCCTGAATGAAGAAGGCGAGCGGGTCGGCCTGTGGAGCGAAGGCCGTTTCTTTCCGCTGGACGGCGCGGCATGACGCTGGCCGAGCGGCTGCGCGCCGCGCTGATCGACGGGCATAGCCGCGACATCCAGTTGCTTCCGTCCGAAACCCGCGATCCGCGCATCGTCGGCGACATGGCACTGGCCCCCGCCGCCGTGCTGGTCGCGATCACCGACCGGGCCAATCCCGGCCTTATCCTGACCCAGCGTTCGGAAAAGCTGCGCAAGCATGCGGGGCAAGTCGCCTTTCCCGGCGGCCGGGTCGATCCAGACGATCTCGACGAGATTGCCGGCGCCCTGCGCGAGGCCCATGAGGAAATCGCCCTGCCCTCCGACCGGGTCGACATCATTGGCACGTCGGACCGCTATCATACCTTCACCGGCTTCGACATCGTCCCGGTGCTGGGCGTCATCCCGCCCGACCTGCCGCTACGCCCACAGCCGGGCGAAGTGGCCGATTGGTTCGAACTGCCGCTTGACTATGCGCTCGATCCGGCCAATCGGGTGCGCCGCAGCCTGATGTTCGAAGGCATCGAGCGGCAATATTATGAAATCGACTGGCAGGGCCGCCGCATCTGGGGCGTGACCGCTGCCATCCTCGCCAATCTTTCCCGCAGGCTCGGCCATGACCCGCATTCTTCCTGACGCCCCATGGCGCCACCGCTCCGGCCTTTCCGGCCTTCTCGCCGCGCTCGACGCCGACCAGGGCCGTGCCCGCTATGTCGGCGGTGCGGTGCGCGACGGGCTGCTTGGCCTGCCGGTCAATGATCTCGACATCGCCACCAGCCTGATGCCGCAGGATGTGGTCGATCGGCTGAAGGCGGCCGGGATCAAGGCGGTGCCGACCGGGATCGAGCATGGCACGATCACCGCCGTGTTGCCCGACGGGCCGGTCGAGATCACCACGCTGCGCCGCGACGTCAGCACCGACGGCCGCCGCGCCACCATCGCCTATACCGACGACTGGCAGCAAGATGCCGCCCGGCGCGACTTCACCTTCAACGCCCTCTATGCCGATCCCCTGACCGGCGCGATCAACGACTATTTCGGCGGCGTGGCCGATCTCGACGCCCGGCACCTGCGCTTCATCGGCGATGCCAGCGCGCGGATCGCCGAGGATCATCTGCGCATCCTGCGCTATTTCCGCTTCCTGGCCCGTTATGGCGACAACGAAGTTGACGCATCGGCCTATGATGCCTGCGTCGCCGCAGCCAACAGCCTGATGGCCCTGTCGCGCGAGCGGATCGCCGACGAACTGCTCAAATTGCTGGTGGTGCGCGATCCCGTGCCGGCGCTGCGGTTGATGGTGGACGGCGGGATCTGGCTGCCGGTGCTGCCCGAAATCACGCACGAAGGCATCGACCGGCTGGCTAAGCTGATCGCACGGGAGAATGAGGCGAGCATGGCACCGTCGGCACTGCGCCGGCTGGCCGCGCTGGTGCCGGCCGACGCGGCGATCGCCGACCAGATCGGCGCGCGGCTGAAACTCTCCAACAAGGCACGCAAGCGACTGATCACCGCGCTCGAAACCGCCTCTGCACCCGAAGGCCCGCGCGCGCTGGCGCACCGGGTCGGCGTGGAAGGCGCGATCGACCGCATCTTGCTCGATCCTGCCGCCTCCTTGTCGGCACTGGCCCTGCTCGACGGCTGGACTCCGCCCAGCCTGCCGATCGGCGGCGGCGCGCTGATCGCGCGCGGCCTCCAGCCCGGCCCGGACGTCGCCCGTGCCTTGCAGGAAGTGCAGAAATCATGGGTGGCGGAGGATTTCCCCGACGCCGACCGGGTCGGCGAAATCGCCGATCAGATCGTCTCGAAATTCCAGCGCACGCGCCAATAGTCGAAGGCATCGGCTTCGCTCATCGGGCGGGCAAAATAATAGCCCTGCCCCTGCCAGCAGCCCATCTTCTGCAGCATGTCGGCCAGTTCCTGGGTTTCGATACCCTCCGCCGTGACCCGCAGGTTGAGCGATTCCGCCAGTGACAATATGGTGCGAACGATCACAGCTTTATCGTGATCTTCCAGCATGTTGGACACGAAACTTCGATCGATTTTTAGGATGTCGATCGGCAAGCTGTGCAGGCTCGCCAGGTTGGAGAAGCCGGTACCGAAATCGTCCATCGCGATCGGCATCTGCAGATCCTTGAGCGCGAACAGCAATTTGCGCGCCTTGTCCGGATCGGCGATGATCGCGCTTTCGGTCAGTTCGGCAGTCAGGCGATGGCCGCCAATGCCCGAATAGCGCAGCGCTTCCTCGAACATCGATGCGACATCGTCGCGCGCCATCTGGATCGGCGACAGGTTGACGTTGACGCCGACCGGCAGGGCCTGGCCGAATTTCGCGTCCCAGCGGCTCAGCGCCTGCGCCGCTTCATAGGCGGCCCAGCGACCGAGCGGCGTGATGAGACCGCTCTCTTCCGCGACCGGCACGAACTCGACCGGCGAGACATGGCCCAATTCCGGGTCGTCCCAACGCGCCAGCGCTTCAAAACCGGTAATTTCGCCGGTCTGGAGATGGATCAGCGGCTGATAGGCCAGGGTCAGCCCGCCATGGGCGAGCGCATCGCGCAGCCGGCTCTCGATCGAGAAGCGGCGCTGCGCTTCCTTGAGCACGCCGTTGCGATAAATCTCGACCTTTCCGGTGCGCTTGGCGATCTTGACCGCCGCCTGCGCCTTGCGGACGACATCGTCCGGATCATCCTCCAGATGCGTCGACAGGGCGCAGCCGATCGCGCAATCGACGCGTATCTGCAGGTCGGACAGGCGGATCGGCGAACTAAGCGCCTCCCTGATCCTCTGAACTATCTGAAGAGAGTCTGACAAACCATTGTTCAAGCGTGCAAAAATTGCAAAATCATTGCCGCCGATGCGGGCCAGCACATCACCCTGACGCAGGCAGGATTTGAGCCGCTTGGCGACCGTGATCAGCAGTTCGTCACCAGCCATCGGCCCCAGCGATTCATTCACCCGGCTAAACCGGCTGAGGTCGATCGCGATGATGCCGAACTGCGCATTGTCCGGCCAGCTGCCATTGGCGAGACGATCGTCAATTTCCTCGCCGAAGCCGGTGCGGTTTGGCAGCGCGGTCAGGCCGTCGGAGAGCAGCTCGCGCCGCAAATTCTTCTCCATCGTCCGCTCGCTGGTGCGATCGATCGCGGTGAAGAGAAATTGTTCGGTGCGCGCACCGGTGGCGCGCAGCCGTCCGAGCGTGCAGAGAAAATATTCAGGGCCAAGCTTGCCGTCGCGGCGGATTTCGAAACTTTCCGAATCGCGATCCGACTGGGCGAAACCGGTGACGCGCGCGCGCCATTCGGCCGATGCCTGGGCCGTTGCGGCCGTCCGTTCGCGATGTTCCCGGAACGCCTTGAGGAACGGCTCATTCGCTTCGACAATGTTTATTGCATTGTTTTCACATGATAAAATTGCAGCAGCCTGCGACAGGGCGGTGAGCCATTCGCTCGCTCCGATCATGTGCGGCAGATGCGTGTCATCACCCCCGGGCAAGGGGAGGCCACTGGTCTGTTCAGGGGGCCAGCTACGCACCGACATGGCTTTCATGCCTCTGCCTTATCCGCCAAGGGTAAATATTCGGGAAACGAACATCTGCCGATGGTGCTGAATTTGCGTCAGAACTTGTTGTCGCGCGGAAAGCCTGTCGGTGGCATGCGACCGGCGGCACCGCGGGCTACCCGCCATGGCGTCATGTCCGCCTCGGTCCGGGTCCGGCCCGTCTCGCCGCCCATCGCCCAACTGATCCCGTCGCTCAGGCGGAAGGCGATCGCGTCGGACAGGCCGCCGTCGCGATAGCGCTGCATCTGCACACCCTGCCCGCGCGCCATCTTGGGCATTTCGATGATCGAATAGACCAGCAGCTTCCGGTTCTCGCCGATGACGGCAATGCTGTCCGCCTCTGGATCGACCGCATGCACCACGGCAAGCTTCGCGCCCGTGCGGACATTGACCACCTGCTTGCCCTTGCGCGTCTCCGCCAGGATATCCGCCACATCAGCGAGGAAGCCGCGCCCGTCGGACGAAGCCAGCAGCAATTGCCCGCCCGTCCTGGCGGGCATCAGCGCGACGATGCCGCCCTGATCGTCCATGTCGACCATCATCCGCACCGGATCGCCAAAGCCGCGCCCGCCCGGCAGCTTGTCCGCCCCCAGCGTGTAGATGCGCCCGCTCGACGTCGCCATCAGCAGCTTGTCGGTGGTGTATGCGTGGAACGCGAATTGCGGCCCGTCGCCTTCCTTGAACTTCAGCGTATCGGCGGCGGCCAGGTCGCGATGTCCGCTCATCGCACGGATCCAGCCGCGTTCGGACAGGATCACCGTCACCGGCTCGCGCTCGATCATCGCTTCCAGCGGGATTTCGCGCGCCGGGCCGGCTTCCTCGACCAGCGTGCGGCGCCGGCCGATCACCGTATCGGGGCCATAGCGCTTGCGCAGGTCGGCAATGTCGCGCTTCAGCCGGGTGCGCTGCCGGGCCGGGCTCTCGACCAGCTTTTCCAGCTCCGCCTGTTCCTTGACCAGCTCGGCATGCTCGCGCCGCAGCTCCATTTCCTCCAGCTTGCGCAAGCTGCGCAGCCGCATGTTGAGGATCGCCTCGGCCTGACGGTCGGTCAGGCTGAATTCGTCCATCATCACCTGCTTGGGCTCATCTTCGGTGCGGATGATCTCGATCACCCGGTCGAGGTTGAGATAGGCGATGATATAGCCGTCGAGCAGCTCCAGCCGCGCGGCGATCTTCTCCAGCCGGTGCTGCGCCCGGCGGACCAACACCTCGATCTGGTGCTTGAGCCATTCGACCAGCACCGCGCGCAGCCCCAGCACGCGCGGCGTATGGCTGGCGTCGAGCACGTTGAGGTTGAGCGGAAAACGATTTTCCAGGTCGGTCAGCCGGAACAGGCTGTCCTTGAGTATATCGACCGGGACGTTGCGGCTCTTGGGGACGATGACGATGCGGATCGCCTCGTCGCTCTCGTCGCGCACATCCTCCAGGATCGGCAGCTTCTTGTCGTTGATCAGCGCCGCGATCTGCTCGATCAGCTTCGACTTCTGCACCTGATAGGGGATTTCGGAAATCACCAGCTGCCAGGTGCCGCCGGCCAGCTTCTCGATCCCCTCCGCTTCCCAGCTGCCATCCTCGTTGCGGCCGGTGGAGAAGCGGGCACGGGTGCGGAAGGAGCCACGCCCGGTGCGGTAGGCTTCGGAAATGATCGCCTGATTATCGACCAGCACGCCGCCGGTCGGGAAGTCCGGCCCCTTGACGATCTCCATCAGCGCGGCATCGTCCGCCTCCGGGCTGTCGATCAGCAGGGTGGCAGCATCCAGCAATTCACCGACATTGTGCGGCGGGATGCTGGTCGCCATGCCGACCGCGATGCCGCTGGCGCCATTGGCAAGCAGATTGGGGAAGAGGCCGGGAAAAACCTCCGGCTCCTCATCCTCGCCATTATAGGTCGGACGAAAATCGACCGTGCCTTCGTCAAGGCCCGCCATCAGGTCGGCTGCGGCCTGGGTCAGCCGCGCCTCGGTATAGCGCATGGCCGCCGCATTATCGCCGTCGATATTGCCGAAATTGCCCTGGCCATCGACCAGCGGCGTGCGCAGCGAGAAATCCTGCGCCAGACGCACCATCGCGTCATACACCGAGGCATCACCATGCGGGTGATATTTACCGATGACGTCGCCGACGACGCGGGCGCATTTCTTGTAGCTGGTGGTGTTGCGCGCCGGATTGGCGACCAGAATGTCCGGGTTCGCGCCGCCCGGCTCCATCCGCAACAGCCGCATCGCCCAGAGCAGGCGCCGATGCACCGGCTTCAGCCCGTCGCGCAGGTCCGGCAGCGAACGCGCGGTGATGGTGGAGAGCGCATAGACCAGATAGCGCTGCGAGAGCGCCGCGTCGAAAGGATGGTCCTTGATAGCGTCGAACGGGTCGCGAAAATCGGTCATCGGGAGTGGCTTAGCAGGATGGGGGCAAAACGGAAACGGATTTGCTCAGTAGCCGCTGACGAGCATGTCCAGCGCGGTGGTGATGACATAATGATGCTGCTCCAGCGACAATAGCGGCTTGCCGATGGAACGCGCCGACACCGCAGCGGAAAATTGCGTCATCATCACCAGTTCCTGCCCCTCGACATCGAAGCGCGGATTGAGCCGCGTCATCGGCGTCCCGACCTGCGCGATCGGCACCAGCGGCACGACGAAACGGGTGGTCAGATGCGATAATAATTCTGCCTGACAGTCCAGCACATAGGCGCCTTCGGGCAATCGGTGCGCGTGAAAGCGCGCCATCAGAACATCCGATATTTTTGGAGCGGCAGTCCGTATTTCTCGACATAGGCGTTCGACGCCGCGATCCCCTCGGCATTCTCCGCCTGCCATAGCCGACCACGTTCTGCCGCGATCTCCTGGCGCAAGGCATCTTCGCAAGCACGCGACAGGTTGATGCCAAGAGCCTTGGCTTCCTCCACCAAGGCACTGTCGAGCAACAGGTTGGTCGCCTTGCGCGCTCCGATCCGCTCCTGCTTGGTCATACCGGCACTCCTGTACATAGCATGCGCATAGATATACGCATGAACGCTCAACGCGGCAAGAAACGCGCGTCCGGATCGGCGGCGATGGCGCTTGCAAACTCCGCGCCGATCCAGTCGCGGAAGGCCTTGATCTTGGGCGTGTTGCGGGCGTGGGGCGGATAGACCAGCCAGTAGCTGGCGATCTCGCGGACATAGGAGGGCACCGCCTCCACCAGTTGCCCGGCCTCGACCTCCGCCTTCCAGAGGAAATGGTTGAGGATGGCCACCCCCTGCCCGGCGATCGCAGCGCGCCCCTCCATCACCTGGCTGTCGAGCGCGATGCCGGGCGGGCCATCGGCCGGGTCGGCCTCCACGCCCATCGCCGCGAACCATTCGTGCCACCACATGTCGTCGGGCGACAGGCGCGGCAGGGCATGGAGCGCCTGCGCATCGGCGATCGGCCCATGCCGGTCGCGCCAGGCCGGGCTGCACATCGGCACCAGCCGGTTATGGGTCAGCAGCTTCGCCTCCAGCCCCGGCCATTCGCCCTTGCCGCCGCGCACCGCCAGATCAATGCCGTCGCGCGCCAGGTCAACCACCGCGTCATCGGCCATGATCCGCACGGCGAGGTTCGGGTGCCGCATCTGGAAGGCGCCGATCCGCGGCGCCAGCCAGAGATGCGCGAAACTGTTGGTACAGCTTATGCTCAATACCGCCGAATGATCCTGGGTCAGCGCGGCAAAGCCCTGCCGCATCTGGTCGAAGGCGCGGGTCAGGATCGGCGCGATCTCCCGCCCCTTCTCGGTCAGCGCCACTTTGCGCCCGGTTCGCTGGAACAGGCTGATGCCCAGCCGCTCCTCCAGCAATTTCACCTGATAGCTGACCGCCGCCTGGGTCATCCCCAGCTCCTGCGCGGCGGCCGTGAAATTCTCCAGCCGCGCGGCGGCCTCGAACACACGAATGGCGGACAGGGGCGGCAGCGGCGACATGCGCCATTCGATAAGCCAGGCTTATCTATGCTGTCCATGCTTTTGTTGGCGCCAAGGGTGCCGTTCGGGCAGAGAGAGCGGTGCCGGCGGCCCTCCGCGCCCGGCGATGATCATGGACGGAAGGAACAGTGATGCGCGATCAATATGACGCCCGGCTGTGGAACGACAGCCATGAAGAAATCAGCAAAAGTGCCGACCATTTCCTGCATCGCGTGATGCAGGCATTTCGGGTGCTTCACCGCATCGAATGGAGCGCGCCCTGGGCCGATGAACGCCAATGCAAGCGCCCCTGCCAATCGTGAAAATCCCGGCAAGGGGCAAAACAGGGGTTGCGGTTTCCGGTACAGGCGCCACCTTTAGGCCGTGCCCGAAACCGCTCTTCCCCCTCTGCCCGATCTTCCCGCTCCCCCGCCCGCGCTGCTGACCGGCGCCGCCCTGTTCCTCGATTTCGACGGGACATTGGCGCCGATTGCGGACACGCCCGACGGGGTGCATGTCGATGATGATCTGCTTGCCCTGCTGGCGGCGCTACGACGCAAGCTGGACGGACGCCTCGCCATCGTCAGCGGCCGGTCGATCGCCACGCTGCGCGATTTCGGCTTTCAGGATTTCCTGCTTGCCGGCACCCACGGCCTGGAATTTGCAGCGCCCGGCGCAGCGCCGGATGCGCCGCCCCGCCTGCCCGCCATAGACGCGGTCGAACGGGCCTTCCACATCTTTGCCGACACCCGTCCGGGCGTTCTGGTCGAACGCAAGTCGATCAGCGTCGGCCTCCATTTCCGTGGCGCGCCCGATTGTGGTGAGGCCGCCGGCCTGCTTGCCCATCAGCTTGCAGAAGAACATGGCCTAGCCGTGCAGGCGGGCAAGATGCTGTTCGAACTGCGCCCCGGCGGCGCCGACAAGGGCAGTGCGCTCACCCGCCTGATGCAGCAGGCGCCGATGGCCGGCGGCACGCCGATCTTCATCGGCGACGATGTCACGGACGAGGAAGGTTTCGCCGCCGCCGCGCAATTGGGCGGCCATGGCATATTGGTCGGGCCCGCGCGGCACACGCACGCGGCCTTCGGCTTGGAACAGGTTGCCGCCGTCAGGCATTATCTGGCGCAGGGGGTCGCCGCGATCATCTGACCGGCGGCTACCATTCGCATGAACGAAGGGGGCCGAACATCATCGATACCAGCGACCATATCCTGGCCGGAAACGAGCGCGATCTCGACCTCTGGCCGATCGGAAACTGCCAGGCATCCGCCCTGATCGACCGCGCCGGGCGCATGGTCTGGGCCTGCGTGCCGCGGGTCGACGGCGACCCCGTCTTCTCAGCCCTGCTCGACAACAAGCATTGGGACAGCAAGGAAGCGCGTGGCTTCTGGGCAATCGAGCTGGAAAATTGCGTCGCGGTCGAGCAGCATTATATCCGCAACACGCCGATCCTGGTCACCCGCCAGAGCGACGGCCAGGGCAATGCGATCGAGATTTTCGATTTCTGCCCGCGCCACAAGCATAAGGGCCGCATGTATCGCCCGGTCGCCTTTGCGCGCATCGTGCGGCCCGCCGCCGGCAGCCCGCGCATCCGCGTCCGCCTGCGCCCCACGACAAGCTGGGGCAAGGAAAATGTCCCGGTCACCTACGGCTCCAACCATATCCGCATGGTCCTGTCCTACATGGCGATGCGGATATCGACCAATGCACCCATTGGCCTCATTTCCCAGGAAAGCTGGTTCCGGCTGGAATCGGACATGCATTTCTTCATGGGGCCTGACGAGGGGTTTTCCGACGCGCTGCGCCCGGCGATCGAGCGGATGCTGGACGACACCATCCTGGAATGGCAGCTTTGGGTGCGCGGCCTTGCCATCCCGCCCGAATGGCAGGAGGCGGTGATCCGCTCCGCCATTACGCTCAAGCTCTGCCAGCATGAGGAAACCGGCGCGATCGTCGCCGCGCTCACCACCTCCATCCCCGAACATGCCGACAGTGGCCGCAACTGGGACTATCGCTACTGCTGGGTGCGCGACGCCTATTATACGGTCGAGGCGCTGAACCGGCTCGGCGCCCTCGACGTGCTGGAAACCTACCTCGTCTATCTGCGCAACATCGTCGACGGCGCTAAGGGCGGCCATATCCAGCCGCTCTACGACGTGCGCGGCAATGCCACGCTGCATGAATGGGAGGCCGCGCACCTGCCCGGCTATCGCGGCATGGGGCCGGTGCGGGTCGGCAATGCCGCCTATGAACAGATCCAGCACGACGCCTATGGCCAGATCGTCCTGTCCTCGGTCCAGGGCTTCATCGACCGGCGCCTGTTGCGCATGGCCGGCCATGCCGATTTCGAGGCGCTGGAGGCGGTAGGCGAACGCGCTTGGCAGGTTTATGACCAGCCGGACGCGGGCCTGTGGGAATTGCGCACCCGCGCCCATGTCCACAGCTACAGCGCGGTGATGTGCTGGGCCGCCTGCGATCGTCTGGCCCATGCCGCCACCGCGCTCGACCTGCCCCTGCGCGCCGCCCATTGGGAAAACCGCGCCGAAACCATGCGCGCCCGCATCATCGAATCCGCCTGGCGCGCCGACAGCAAGGCGATCTCCGCCAATTTCGAGGATGACGCGCGCGACGCGTCGCTGCTGCAACTGCTCGACCTGCGCTTCCTGACCGCCGACGATCCGATGTTCACCGGCACGCTCGAAGCGCTGGAAAAGGATCTGCGCCGCGGCAACGACATGTTGCGCTACAGCGCGCCGGACGATTTCGGCGAACCGGTGACCGCCTTCAATGTCTGCACCTTCTGGCTGATCGAGGCGCTGCATCGCACCGGCCGGACCGAGGAGGCACGCGAACTGTTCGAGGAGATGCTGTCCCGCCGCACCGCCGCCGGCCTGCTGTCCGAAGATATCGATCCCCATAATGGGGAACTCTGGGGAAATTACCCGCAAACCTATTCGTTGGTCGGCATCATCAACTGCGCCGTCTTGCTGAGCAAACCGTGGAGCGTGATGCGATGAGCCGCCTTATAGTCATTTCCAACCGGGTCAGTCGCCCCAATGGCGCCGCCAACCAGGGCGGGCTTGCCGTGGCGCTGGCCCAGGCGCTGCGCGAAAGCCGGGGCATCTGGGTCGGCTGGTCGGGTGGCACGACCGACAATTTCACCGGCCATATCGGCTTTGCCGACGATGACGGGGTGAAGACCGCGACGATCGACCTGGAAGAACAGGATGTCGACGAATATTATAATGGCTATGCCAACAAGACGTTGTGGCCGCTCTTCCATTATCGCATCGACCTGGCCGAATATGCCCGCGATTTCGAGGGCGGATACAACCGCGTCAACCAGCGTTTCGCCGACACCGCCAGCCCGCTGATCGAACCGGAAGACATTATCTGGGTGCAGGATTATCACATGATCCCGCTGGGCCAGATGCTGCGTGATCGGGGCCATCAGAACCGGATGGGCTTCTTCCTGCACATTCCCTGGCCGCCGACCCGCCTGCTGGTATCCCTGCCCCATCATACCAAGCTGGTCAGCACCCTCTTCGCCTATGACGTGATCGGCTTCCATACCGAGGAATGGCTGGAATCCTTCCGCCACTATGTCGAGCGCGAGATGGGCGGCACCGTCGATGGCGATTTCGTCACCGTCGGCGGTCGCACGATCCAGGCCGTCGCCTGCCCGATCGGCATCAATGCCGAGGAGTTCAAGCAGGCCGCCGCCAGCGACGCGGCGGTCGAGATGCACCGCCAGGTCCGCGCATCGCTGCAGGATCGCTCGCTGATCGTCGGCGTCGACCGGCTCGACTATAGCAAGGGCCTGGAAGAACGGTTCAACGGTTACGCCCGCTTCCTGAAGGATCATGCCGAACATCATCGCCGCGTCGTGCTGGCGCAGATCGCCCCGCCCTCGCGCGGCGAGGTGGAAAGCTATCAGCAGATCCGCGCCACGCTGGACTCGCTCGCCGGGCGGATCAACGGCGAATATAGCGATGTCGACTGGACCCCGATCCGATACGTCAACCAGGGCTATCCGCGCGACAAGCTGGCCGGCATCTATCGCTCCGCCCGGATCGGCCTGGTGACGCCGCTGCGCGACGGCATGAACCTGGTCGCCAAGGAATATGTCGCGGCCCAGAACCCGGACGATCCCGGCGTCCTGATCCTGTCCCGCTTCGCCGGCGCGGCGATGCAGCTCAAGGACGCGCTGCTCATCAACCCCTATAGCCCCGAAGAGATGTCCGACGCGATCGACCGGGCGCTGGCCATGCCGCTCGACGAGCGCAAGCGGCGTTGGCGGGCGATGATGGACAGCGTAGAGCAGCAGGATATCAGCTGGTGGCGCAGCGCCTTTACCGACCGGCTGGCGGCGACCCGCCAGGAAGAGCCGGAGGCCGAGCCGGAACCGGCGACCGAATGATTGAGATCAGGCACCGGTCCCGCTAGGCCGGTGCCATGCATAGCGAAGATGATGACGAACCGCGTGGCCTGTGGGCCGCCATCAGCGCCAAATCCGGCGTGATCATTGGCAGCGTCGGCCTGATCGCCTGGCTGGCGCTGATCTGGTTCATGTTCGGCGACGTGCTGTAGCTCGTCCCCTGCGGATTTCCCCTTGCGCCTCGTTGAACCAGCGGCAGACATGATGCCGCTCCGGCTTCGGGAGCGCCAAACGGGGGATGTCCATGCTCGATCGCCGTTCCTTCCTCGGCAGTGCCGCTGCCGCCTCGCTCGCCGCGCCGATCGGTGCGGAGGCGCTGACCAGCGTGCCGCTCCCGGCCGCCGATCTCCATGCGAAGAATGAAGACGCCTATTGGGCGGCGCTGCGCAAACAGTTCCTGATCCCGGCCGATGTCGTGAACCTCAATGTCGGCACCGTCGGCTCCTCGCCGCGCCCGGTATTGAAGGCGATCTTCGACGGGTTCGAGACGACCGAGCAGATGACCCAGGAAGGGTCCGAGGATTATCCGATCTGGGGCTATGGCGCCTGGGACCAGTATCGCAAGCCCTTTGCCGACTTCATGGGCGCGAAGGTCGAGCAGATGGCGATCCTGCGCAACTGCACCGAGGCGAACAGCTATATCGCCAATGGCTTCGACATGAAGCCGGGCGACGAAGTGCTGATATCCGACGAGGAACATGGATCGGGCGAAATGCCCTGGATGCTGCGGTCGCGCCGCTATGGCGTGGTGGTCAAGAAATTCGCCATGCCCAAGCCTCCGAAGAACGCGGCCGAAATCCTTAACCGCATCAGTGACGCGATCACGCCGAAAACCCGGATCATCTTCGTCAGCCATATCAGCACCTCGACCGGCGTGGTGCTGCCGGCCAAGGAGATTGCCGCGCTCGCCCGGTCGAAGGGGATCATCTCCGCCTTCGACGGCGCCCATGCGCCGGGCATGATGAAGGTCGACCTCAACGATATCGGCTGCGACCTCTATACCGGGTCGATGCACAAATGGCTGTTCGCGACCAAGGGCACCGGCTTCCTCTATCTGCGCGACAGAAGCGTGATGGACCGGGTCTGGAACACGATCGCGACCGGCGGCTATGACGACCCGACCCGCATGGCGGACCGCTATATGCAGATCGGCTCCTCCTGCATCCCGACCTTGATGGGCCTCAACGCCGCGATCAGCTTCGCCGACAGCATCGGCATGGACCGGATCGAGGCGCGCAACCGCATGCTCGCCGACTATATCCATTCCGAAATGGTGAAGCGCGGCGCGCAGGACTGGACCTCGCCCGATCCGGCGCTGCGCTGCGCGATCGCGACCGTCAACGTGCCACCGGTGCAGCGGATGGAATTGCAGGACTGGCTCTGGAAAAATCACAAGGTGCGCATTCGCGGCGGCACCCCCAGCAAGCTGCGCCTCGCCACCCCCTATTTCCTGAGCAAGGCGGACATCGACCGCTTCCTCGGCCTGTTCGACGAATATCGGAAGATGAAGGGGGCATAGCTGCCACAATTGCACCCCCGCCTATATTGCTCTATGGGCCTGCCCAAGCAGCCCCGGCACCCGCTGATCCTTTCCGATTCGCGTTTGCCGGGGCAAAATCTTTTGTAAGAAAAAGACAGGAACGCGCATGGCCCGTCGCCGCCAGATCTACGAAGGCAAGGCAAAGATCCTTTACGAAGGCCCCGAGCCCGGCACGATCATCCAATATTTCAAGGATGATGCGACCGCCTTCAATGCCCAGAAGAAGGGCACGATTTCGGGCAAGGGCGTGCTCAACAACCGGATTTCCGAGCATATCTTCACCCTGCTCGGCCAGATTGGCGTGCCGACCCACTTCATCCGCCGCCTCAACATGCGCGAGCAGCTGGTCCGCCAGGTCGAGATCGTGCCGATCGAGGTCGTGGTGCGCAACGTCGCCGCTGGCTCGCTGTCGAAGAAGCTCGGCATCGAGGAAGGCACCCAGCTGCCCCGCACGCTGATCGAATATTGCTACAAGGATGATGCGCTGGGCGACCCGCTGATCTCCGAAGAGCATATCGCCTGCTTCGGCTGGGCCACGCAGGAAGAGATGCACGACATTGCCGACATGGCGATCCGCATCAACGACTTCATGTGCGGCCTGTTCGCCGGCATCGGCATCCGCCTCATTGACTTCAAGCTGGAATTCGGCCGCCTTTATGATGGCGACTACAGCCGCATCATCCTGGCCGACGAGATCAGCCCCGATGGCTGCCGTCTGTGGGACATGGCGACCAACGAGAAGCTGGACAAGGATCGCTTCCGTCGCGACCTCGGCGGCGAAGTCGAAGCCTATCAGGAAGTGGCGCGCCGTCTGGGCCTGCTGCCCGAAGGGCTGGACACCACCGTCCTCGACCTCGACACGCATCGCAAGAAGCGCGAGAAGGACTGATCTACGAAAAGGCCGGCCGCAACGCCGGCCTTTTTCTTCTAGGTCTTAGGCGAGGATGGCATCCGCCATCAGCTTGAGCCCCAGCAGCACCATCAGCACATAGATGAGCGTGTAGAAGCGCGCAGCGTCCACCCGCCGGACCAGCCAGACGCCGGCGAAGGTCGAGACCACCGCCACCGGCACCAGCAGCGCCGTCGCCATCAGATTGGCATGGGTGAACTGCCCCAGCGCAGCATAGGCCGGCACCTTCATCCAATTCATGACAGCGAAGGCGACAGCCGTGGTGCCGACCAGCATGTCGCGCGGCAGCTTTTTGGGCAGCACCCACATCTGGAAGGGCGGTGATCCGGCATGGGCGATCTGGCTGGTGAAGCCGCTGGCGATACCGAACAGGGTGCCGACCCAACCCGGCGAACTGGACGGCAGGACGATCGCCCCGCCCCGCTCGACCCAGAGCCGCTGCAGCCCGAACAAGGTGGAAATGGCGCCGAGAGCGCCCAGCACTACGGTTTCGGAAACTTGCGCCGCGAACCAGTAGCCCAGCCCGACGCCGATCGCCATGCCGGGCAGCATCACCGCCAGGATATGCCCGTCCCAGCTGCGGCGGAAGGCCCAGACGCTGACCGCGTCCTGCAGGATCAGGATCGGCAGCAGGATCGCCGCGCCGCGCACCGGATCGACTCCCAGCGCCATGATCGGCATCGCCAGCGCCCCGACACCGGCAAAGCCGCCCTTGGCGAGCCCCGATATGATGACGGCGATGATGGCACAGGCGAGATAGAGAAGGTCGGGACTCATGCCCCAGCCTTATAAGCAGTTGCCCGCAAAGAGAATAAGCGGGGCGACCTGGGCCGCCCCGCCCGTGACATTCAGTTCCGTTCGCGTCCCAGATTGGGCAGGAAGGCGGTGAGCAGGCCGATCGCCGGCAGGAAGGCGCAGACCCGGAACACCATCTCGATGCTGCTATGGTCGGCCAGCCAGCCCAGCCCGGCCGCGCCCAGCCCGCCCATGCCGAAGGAGAAGCCGAAGAACAGGCCGGAGATCATGCCGACCTTGCCCGGCACCAGTTCCTGCGCGAAGACGACGATCGCGGGAAAGGCGGAGGCGAGGATCAAGCCGATGATGACGGTCAGCGGCCCGCTCCAGAACAGCCCGGCATAGGGCAGCGCCAGGGTGAAGGGCAGCGCCCCCAGGATCGAGAACCAGATCACATATTTGCGCCCGAACCGGTCGCCCAGCGGCCCGCCCGCGACCGTGCCGACCGCCACCGCCGCCAGGAAGGCGAACAGATGGAGCTGCGCATTCTGCACCGACAGGTCGAAACGCTGGATCAGGTAGAAGGTGTAATAGCTCGTCAGGCTGGCGAGATAGACATATTTGGAGAAGATCAGCGCCAGCAGGATGGCGATGCCCCGCGCCGCCTGCCCACGCGGCAGTTCGATATGCAGCGTGCCGGCGCCACCAACCTGCAACCGGCTGAGGCCATGATGGCGATACCAGTTGGCGACATTCCACAGCACCGCGCCCGACAACAGCGCCAGCAGCGCGAAGAAGGCCAGGCTTGACTGGCCCCAGCGCACCACGACCAGCGCCGCCGCCAGCGGCCCCAGCGCCTGCCCCGCATTGCCGCCGACCTGGAACAGCGACTGGGCCAAACCATGGCGACCGCCCGCCGCCATCCGCGCCACGCGCGAGGATTCGGGGTGGAAGACCGAGGAGCCAACGCCCAGCAACGCCGCGCCGACCAGCACCAGTCCATAGCTGTGCGCGATCGACAGCACGGTCAGACCCGCCAGCGAGAAGAGCGTGCCACCCGGCAGCGCCATCGGCGTCGGCCGCTTGTCGGCATAAAGGCCGATCATCGGCTGCAGGATCGACGCGGTAATCTGATAGACCAGGGTCACCATGCCGATCTGGCCGAAGCTCAGATGTAGCTCGCTCTTGAGGCCCGGATAGATGGCGGGAAGCAGCGACTGCATCATGTCGTTGAGCAGATGGCAGAAGCTGATCGCCACGATCACGCCAAATGCCGTGCCGCCCGCTGCCAATTGTGCGCCTGCCTTTTCTATCCTTATCTCTTTCATTGTCCGTTCCTTTCTGAGGCCGGACCGATTAGCGCTTCCCTTCTCGTCCCGCTTCCGCATATGGGCCAATCTCTTTTGCGATCGGGACAATCATGGACCAGCGGCACCCTGACGATCATGAGCATGTGCCCCGGCCGGTGGTCGGCATCGGCAATGATTATCCGCCCTCCTTCGAACTGGCCGAGCATCAGCATCGGCGCGGGCAATTGCTTTATGCGGCGTCCGGCGTCGTCGCGGTCAGCACGCCGCAGGGCGCCTGGGTAGCCCCACCCGAACGGGCCGTCTGGATTCCGGGCGGCACGCCCCATGCGGTGCGGATGGTCGGCGCGGTGCAGACGCGCAGCGTGCTGGTCGACCAGGCCGTCTATCCCGGCCTGGCCCGGTCCTGCCGGGTGCTCGGCGTGTCACCGCTGCTGCGCCAGTTGCTGGTGGAGGCCGCCCATGTTCCGATCGAATATGAGGAAGCAGCGCGCGATGGCCTGGTCATGCGGCTGCTGGTGGCGGAGATCGAGCGGGCGCCCCTGATCCCGCTCGCCGTGCCCTTCCCGCGCCATGCCGCGCTTGCGGCGCGCTGCCACGCCTTTGTCGAACAGCCGCAGGCCCATGTGACGATCGACCAATGGGCCAACGCGCTGGCGATGAACCGGCGTCGCTTCACCCGGTTGTTCCGCCAGGAAACGGGGATGAGCTTCGCGCAATGGCGGCAACAGGCCTGCCTGTCGGCGGCCCTGCCCCGGCTGGCGGCGGGCGAAGCGATCACGACGATCGCGCTGGACCTGGGCTATGACGGGCCGGCCAATTTCTCGACCATGTTCAAGCGGGCGCTGGGAGTCTCGCCCAGCCGCTACCGGCCCTGAAGGATCAGGCGGACTTGGCCCGATAGCCGATCAGCAAGCCGAAGCAGAAGGTCGCCAGCAGCGCCAACTGGACCCGGCCATGCGGGTCGTCATAGCCGACAATCTGCTGCCCCCAGGCAAAAAGTCCCACAAACATCGCCAGTGCCAGACCGGACATGCCCCATATCCCCGCAAAAAACTCGCCGATCAGATTATCCTCAGCTTCCTAAGAAAGTCATAATCTCTTGCCTGCGCGCCGCGCCGCGCCTAGGGGGAGCGGCAAAGTTCATCCCCCCGCATCGGCGGGCGGCATGCCAAGGAGTTTGCACCTCATGAAAGCCCGCATCTTCGTCACTCTCAAGGGCGGCGTCCTCGATCCGCAGGGCCGTGCGATCCATCACGCGCTCGAAGGCCTGGGCTTTGGCGGCGTCAACGACGTGCGCGCCGGCAAGCTCATCGAACTGGACCTGGCCGATGGCACCAGCGACGAGGATATCGACGCCATGTGCCGCAAGCTGCTGGCCAACACGGTCATCGAAAATTATCGCATCGAAAAGGTGGCCTGAGCCATGAAGAGCGCCGTCATCGTCTTTCCGGGCAGCAATTGCGACCGCGACCTGGCGGTGGCGTTCGAGGCTGCGACCGGTTCCAAGCCCACCATGGTGTGGCATCGCGATACCGAACTGCCCGACGACATCGACCTGATCGGCGTGCCCGGCGGCTTTTCCTATGGCGACTATCTGCGCTCCGGCGCGATGGCCGCCCGCTCGCCGGTGATGCAGGCTGTCGCCCGCGCCGCCGACCGGGGCGCCTTCGTCCTGGGCATCTGCAACGGCTTCCAGGTGCTGACCGAAAGCGGTCTGCTGCCCGGCGCGCTGCTGCGCAACGCCGGCGGCCATTTCGTCTGCCGCGACGTCGCCCTGACCGTCGAGAATGCCCAGAGCGCCTTCACCAGCCGCTATGCCGCCGGCGAAGCGATCAGCTTCCCGGTCGCCCATCATGACGGCAATTATTTCGCCGACGACGGCACGCTCGATCGGCTGGAAGGCGAAGGCCGCGTCGCGCTGCGCTACGCGCAGAACATCAACGGCTCGGCCCGCAACATCGCCGGCGTCCTCAACGAAGCCGGCAATGTGCTGGGCATGATGCCACACCCCGAGCGCGTGATCGAACCGGCCCATGGCAACACCGACGGCCAGCGCCTGTTCGCCGGCCTGGTCGAAGGGCTGCTCGCCCGCGCCTGATCCACCGATCGAAATTGCAAAAAGCCCGCCGCGCTGATGCGTGGCGGGCTTTTTTTATGTACTCAGGTCGGTGTCCCAGCGGTCAGCCGCCCCGGTGATAGTCATATTCATAGGCCCGGCCATGCGCCTTGGTCAGCACGGCGCCGACGATCGAGCCGCCGGCCCGGCGCAGTCGCTCCACCGCGACCCGCAGGCCGCCATGATGGTTGCGGCCCCATTCGACCACCAGCAGCGTGACCTGCACCTTGGCAGCGAGCAGTTGCGCGTCGGACATGCCCAGGATCGGTGGCGCGTCGATCAGCACCGTGTCATAGCGGTCGCGCACCGCGCCCAGCAGCGCGTCGAGCGCTGGGGTGGAGAGCAGTTCCGCCGGATTGGGCGGCACCGCGCCACAGGGCAGCAGTGATACGCCCGCGACACCGCTGTCGAGGATCAGATCCTCGACCTTGCCCTGGCCCGTCAGCACCTCGCTGATGCCGCGCGTCGCGGTCACCCGGAACAGGCTGTGCTGCACCGGCCGGCGCATGTCGGCGTCGATCACCAGCACCTTCTTGTCCAATCGCGCCAGCGCGCGGGCCAGCGCGTTGACGGTCAGCGACTTGCCTTCCTCCTCCTGCGCGCTGGTGACGAGAATGGAGCGCGGCAGGCCGGCAACCGATGCCAGTTGCAGCGACGCCGCGATCGGCGCGAAGATGTCGGGCGCACTCGGCTGGTCGCCAGTGGTCGGCACTGCGCCCAGCAGCGGCAGGTCGACCCGCTCCGCCAGCGTATCGGCCGACGTCACCGCATCGTCGAACATGTGCCGCGCCGCGATCAGCAGCAGGCCCAGCAGCATGCCGCCCAGCAGCGCCAGCAGCATGATCTGGCCGGCATGGGGGGCAAAGGGCGTGGTAGGCACCGCCGCCCGGTCGAGCGGCTGGATGCGGCCGGCCTGGAAACCCGCCTGCGACGCCATGTCGCGATAGCGCTGCAACAGGCTGTCATGCAGCAGGCGATAGGTTTCGACCGACCGGCTCATCATGCTCATCTGCATGTCGCGGCCGCGCTCGACCCGCGCATCACCTTCCAGCGCGGCGATTTCCGAAGCGATCTGCTTCTCGCCATGCGCCGCCACCTCATATTCCTGGCGCAGCGACGCACGGATGGTGTTGGCCATGCTCTCGGCCTGATCGTCAAGCGCCGCCAGCCGCGCCCGCGCCTCGCGCATTTCGGGGTGGGCGTCCTTGCGGAACTGCCGCTCCTCGACCAGTGCCGCGCGCGCCTGCGCCCGTTCCGCCATCAACTGCTGCATGGCGCCGTTGCCCAGCACCTCGGGCAGCGTCTCGGCGCTCGCCGCCTTCGCGCTTTCCCAGCGCTTCTGCGCGGCGATACGGTCGGCGACCGCCTGCGCACGGAAGGCGTTGAGCTGCGCCAGACGCGCCGCAGTCGATCCTTCCGGCACCGGTGCGGCATCCGGCTTTGCCTCCTTGCCGTCGTTCTTCTTGTCCTCGTCCGTGGCCGCCTCGGCCGGCACCGCGCCGGTGCGCGAGGCATAGACCGCCAGATCCCGCTCGGCCCGTTCCAGATCCTTGCGCGCGCCATCCAGCTCGCCCAGCAGGAAACGACGCGCCTGCACGCCGGATTCAAAACCGCGCTTCAGGTCCGCCCGGATCAGGCTGTCGGCATAGCTGTTCGCCACCCGCGCCGACAAGGCGGGATCGGCGCTGACGAAGCTGATGCGCAATACCCGCGACTTGCCCGGCAGTTCGACCTGCAGATTGTCGCGCAGCAGCTTGATGACCTGCTCATGCTCGACCTGGCGCTGGGTCAGGCTGCCCTGCCCCTGTGCCGGCCGGCGCGCATCCATGCCCTGGAAGAAGACCGGGCTGCCGACCAGCGCCAGATCGCGCGCGACATCCTCGGCCAGTGCCCGGCTGCGCAGCACTTCCAGCTCGGTCTGCATCATGCTTTCCGTGTCGGCCGCGCTGACCGGCTTCTGCATTGCGCCGGCGCCGGCGGCCCCTGCCGGCACATCCTCCACCTCGACCGAGGCGGTCGCGCGATAGTCCGGCGTCGACAGCAGGATATAGATGACGCCCGCCAGCACGCAGAGCGCCATGGTGACGAACAGGATCACCCTGTGCCGCCGCACCACGGTCCATGTGCCGCGCGCGCTCTCGACAAAGCGGGTGGTGCGATCCTCCTCGCCGGCCTGACGCTGTTCCAGTTCGATGATCCGGGACACCATCAATTGCCTCCGTCTATGGCGATGAAGCCGGTCGCGACGGCGGGAATGGCGATCAGCGCGCCGCCAAGGATGGCCTTGGCGCGCGACAGGCCGACGATCACCAGATCGCCGGGCAATATTTCAGGATCGGGCGCTTCGCCCTTGCGGATGGCACCCAGGTCGAAGGTCGCGGCCTGGCGCTGCCCCTCGACGGTGCGGACCACCACCACCTGCCCCAGGCTCGCCAGCCGGGTCGGGCCATGGGCCAGCGCCACCGCTTGGATCAGGCCGATCCGTCCCTCGATCGGGAACAGGCCGGGCTCGCGCACCTCGCCATCGACGGTGATGCGGCGGCCGACCGCCTGCTTCACGAACACCGTGACCTGCGGCGACACCAGATAGCGTTCGCCAAGCCTACCGGCGATCACGTCCGATGCCTCGCCGGCGGTCAGTCCGCCGATCGACACATCGCCGACCAGCGGCATGCGGACCATGCCGGCCGCGCTGACCCGCGCATCCTCCAGCGACAGGTCCGGCTCATGATAGACCTGGACGCGCAGCACATCGTCGGGACTGATGACATAGTCGCGCCCCACCGCGGCGGGCGCGGGCATCAGCGCATAGGCGGCCTCGCCACGCGGGGCATCCTCCACGGTCGAGCAGCCGGCGAGCAGCATCGCCGCTGCCGCGACGGCGCCGCCCTTCATGCCCTTGCCATAGTGCCCCAAAATCTGGCGCTTCATGCGCATCAACACCCCATTGCGAACCGGGTGCGGCCCGCAAAAGGGCCGCTCGGCTCGGGGGTTAGCGACGCGGCACCGTCATGGCAACCGCGCGGGGGGCAGGACGAACCGCTCGGCCGACGATCAGACCGCGATGCGCTGTGCGGCCGGCTCGGGCTGACGACGCGGCTGGTCGGGCCAGATGCCGCGCGTATCATAGACGGCCTTGCCGGCACGTTCGTCGACGGGAACGGATTTGAACATGTCATGATCGACAAGAATGATGAACACGCCGCATTGTTCCAGAGCCGTATCGAGATCGATCAGTTCGGCGCCGGTGCCGGCAAACTCCATCGGCAGATCCTGCGCATAGGGTTCGACCAGCTTGACCCGCTTGCCGTAGCGGCGGGCGAGCCGGCTGGCGACCTTGACCGCCGGGCTTTCGCGGAAATCGTCGATGTTCGGCTTGAAGGCGAGGCCGAGGCAGGCGACATCCTCGCCGGCAAAGGCGTCGATCATGTCCGACGATTTGGCCACGACATAATCGGTCTTGCCGTCATTCACTTCGCGCGCGGTGCGGATGATGCGGGCATTTTCCGGGTCGCCATGGACGATGAACCAGGGATCGACGGCGATGCAATGGCCGCCGACGCCCGGCCCCGGCTGCAATATGTTGACGCGCGGATGGCGGTTGGCCAGGCGGATCACCTCCCACACGTCGATGTCCATGCGATCGGCGATCACCGACAATTCATTGGCGAAGGCGATGTTGACGTCGCGGAAGCTGTTTTCCACCAGCTTCACCATCTCGGCTGCCCGCGCCGTGGTGGTGATGCAGGCGCCGCGCACGAACTGGCGATAGAAGCCCAGCGCCTTGCGCGCGCAGCGCGGCGTGATGCCGCCGATGCAGCGATCATTGTCGATCAGCTCGACCAGGATGCGGCCGGGCAGCACTCGCTCGGGGCAATAGGCGATGGCGATGTCGCCCGCGACGCCGGGCGCCGGCATCTTGAGGTCGGGGCGCAGCTCGGCGATCAGGTCGCGCATCGCCTCGGTCGTGCCGACCGGCGAGGTGTACTCCAGGATCACCGTATCGCCGTTCTTCAGCACCGGGGCGACGGTCCGCGCCGCCTGCAACACATAGGAGATGTCGGGCGCGCGGTCCTCGGCCACCGGGGTCGGCACCGCGATGATGAAGACGTCGCTGGCCTCGACACTGAGCGACGCGCGCAGATTGCCACGTGCCACCACGCCCTGCACCAGGCCGTCCAGATCGACTTCCTCGATATGGACCCGACCCGAATTGACCGTCTCTACCACATGGGCGCTGACATCGACACCGACGACCTGCGCCCCGCCGCGCGCGATCAGCGCCGCAGTCGGCAGGCCGATATAGCCCAGGCCAATGACGGAAACCTTCTGCTTGCTGTCGACGGGCATGGGGGAGATAATCCTTCATTCACCAAAATTCGGAGCGACATTGCCGGAAAATGTTGAAGATTCCGGTAATGTCAGGCGGCAAGATGCGCCGCGCCGGCCGTTCCTGCAATGATATCGGCAATCCGCTCCGCCGCCTTGCCGTCGCCGAACGGGTTATGGGCACGGGCCATCGCCTGATAGGCGGCATCATCGTCGAGCAGCGCCAGCACTTCGCGCACGATCCGGTCCCGGTCCGCGCCGACCAGCTTCGCCGTGCCCGCCTGCACCCCTTCAGGCCGTTCGGTGGTCTCGCGCATCACCAGCACCGGCTTGCCGAGCGAGGGCGCCTCTTCCTGCACGCCGCCGCTGTCGGTCAGCACCAGATGGCACAAGTCGAGCAGGCGGACGAAATGGGGATAGTCGAGCGGTTCGATCATCGCGACATTGGGCAACTCGCCCAGCACCGCATCCATGACCGGACGGACATTGGGATTGGGATGGACGGGGAAGATCACCGCGACATCGGGCCGCGCGGCAATGTCCGCGATGGAACGGGCGATCGCCTCCATGCCGCCGCCGAAATTCTCGCGCCGGTGGCTGGTGACGGCCACGATCCGCTTGCCGGCGAAACGCGTGGCCAGATCGTCGAGACCGCTGGCCAGCGCCGGTTCGCCATGGACCCGATCGACCGTCGCCAGCAGCGCGTCGATCACGGTATTCCCAGTGACATGAATGCCGGCCGCATCGCGATTTTCCCGCAGCAGCGCATCGGCCGCCGCCTGGGTCGGCGCGAAATTCATGTCGGCAATGCACGCGACGACGCGGCGATTGACCTCCTCGGGCCAGGGATGATGGATGTCGCCGCTGCGCAGGCCGGCCTCGACATGGGCGACCGGGATCTTGCGATAATAGGCCGCCAGGCTCGCGACCATCGTCGTCAGCGTATCGCCATGCACCACCACCCGATCGGGCTTTTCCGCGTCGAACGCCTCGCCCAGCGCGACGATCAGCTTGGCGGTCAGCCCGTCCAGCGTCTGATTGGGGGTCATGACGTCCAGATCGATGTCGGGCACGATGCCGGCAATCTCCAGAACCTGGTCCAGCAGGCCGCGATGCTGCGCCGTCACGATCACGCGGGTGTCGATATCGGCACGCGCCTTGAGCGCGTGGATCACCGGAAACAGCTTGATCGCTTCGGGCCGTGTCCCAAATACCAGCGCTACCTTCATCTTCGCCCCATCCTGTTGCGGTTTCCGCCCCATCGCAGAAATTCGTAACCATCGCCTGAACGCGCAGCGCTTTTCCTGCCCACACCATTGATGCTATCGGCAGGGGCCTCCCTGCCCGACGCTATGGATCGCCAGTATGACAGCCATCAAACGGATCGCGCCATGATGTGGCCCTGGCAAGAGGAAGGGCCTGAGCACCTTCCCCCGCTGCGCCACTGGCTGCTGGCCGCCATGCTGATCCTGGGCGCGATGCTGGCCGTGCCGATCTTTGCGGCCCTGACCTGACGCCGTCAGGCCTTGAGCTTCCAGCCCTTGCGCAGCAGCACATAGCAGAGCACCGCCAGCCCGGCATTGAGCGCCAGCAGCACGACGCTGCCGACCAGCACATTGCCGTCCGCCGCCGCGACGAAGCCATAGCGGAAACCGGAAATGGCGTAGAAGAAGGGATTGGCGTGGCTGATCGCCCGGAAGAGCGGCGACAGGCGGTCGATCGAATAGAAGGTGCCCGACAACAGCGTCATCGGTCCGATCAAGAAATTGGTGATGGCCGCGGCATGATCGAATTTTTCCGCCCAGATCGACGTCATCACGCCGATGAAGGCAGTCAGGCTGGCGCCCATCAGGCCGAACCAGATCACCGCCCACAGATGCGTCGGCGTCACATGCACGCCGGGCCACAGCGCCATCGCCCCCCACAGCGCCAGACCGACCGCCACCGCGCGCGTCACCGCCGCGCCGACCAGCGCCAACAGCAATTCACCCACCGACAGCGGCGGCATCAGATAGTCGATCAGCGTCCCCTGCATCTTGCCCGCCAGCAGCGAGAAGCTGCTGTTGGCAAAGGCATTGTTCATCATGCCCATCATCATCAGGCCCGGCGCGATGAAATCGGCAAAGGGCACGCCCAGCACCTGGCGGTTCGCACCGCCCAGCGCGATGGTGAAAATCACCAGGAACATCAGCGTGGTGACAGCCGGCGCCCAGATCGTCTGGAGCTGCACCTTCATGAAGCGCCGCACCTCCTTGCGGTAGAGCGCACGCATGCCGGCCCAGTTGACGTTGCGAATCACCAACTCCCCCGGTTCATGGAAGGGAACGGGTGCGGGATGGGCGGCTGCAATTTTGGGCTGGTCGTTCATGATGGGATCGACTATCGGCTGGTCCGTTATGCCGCAAGGGCGTTCTGCGCGGTTGGAAGTCGCGCCTGCATGCCCCATATAGGGCGCATAGCACAGATTGTGAGGAGTTTTCATTGTCCTGGACCGACGAACGTATCGACCAGCTCAAGGCGATGTGGGAAAAGGGCCTGACCGCGAGCCAGATCGCGGACGAACTGGGCGGCGTCAGCCGTAACGCGGTGATCGGCAAGGCGCATCGCCTTGGCCTGCAGTCGCGCCCGTCCCCGGTGAAGGCCAACGAGGCGCCCAAGAAGGCCGCGCCCGCCCGCAAGCCGGCAGCCCCTGCCCCGGAAGCCGAAGCGCCCCGCGCCGCCGCGCCCGTGGCCGCCCCGCCGCCGCCGCCGCGTCCGGCCCCGGTCGCCGCACCGGCTGCGCCTGCCGCACCGGCTGCCGCCGCAGCCCCCAGCGACGCGCCTGCCGCGCCGCAGCCGCGCATCGTATCGGTCGGCCCCGGCGGCTTCCTGCGCCAAGGCCCCGGTGACCAGCAGGCCCCGATCCCGCCGGCGCCGCCGCGCCGTCTGGTGCCCGCCAAGCCGAGCGCCGAAATTGCCGGCAAGACCAGCCTGCTCGACCTGACCGAGCGGATCTGCAAGTGGCCGATGGGCCATCCGGGCGAGCCGGACTTCCATTTCTGCGGTGAAGCGGTGAACCCCGGCTTCCCCTATTGCGTCGAGCATTGCGGCCGCGCCTATCAGGCGCAGCTGCCGCGCGGCACGCGCCGCCCGCCCCCGCCACTGCCCTTCGGCGGCCCGCGGGTCCGCTGAGCGCAACGAGACAAGGAAGGCCGCCCCACCGGGCGGCCTTTTCTTTTGTCCCTATTTGCCGACCAGCTGGGGATTTTCCGCCTTCCAGACCATCGCCGCATGGATACGCCGTTCGACGCTGGGATGGTCGTAGAACAGGATTTCCTCCAGCCGAGAGGGCGATGAGGCGCGATATTCGATCGTCTTGACCAGCGCCTTGGCCAGGCCATCGGGTTCATGCGCGACCTTGAGCGAGAAACGGTCGGCGGCATTCTCGTCATAGCGGCTGATGCTGTTCATCAGCGGCACCAGGAATATCCCGACCACCGCTGCGACGGCCCAGGCGACCGGCATATGCGCCGGATCGCTGATCCCGCTTTCCGCGCCGAACCAGCGCGCCGCGACCGGATAGAGCCGGTCGACCAGGAAGAAGAGCAGCATCGCCAGCAGGCTCATGCCGGCCGCCAGCCACAGCACATGATGTTCGGCATAATGGCCCATTTCATGTCCCACCACGCCGCGCACCTCGGCCAGATCGGCACCGCGCTTGAACATGACATCGCTCATTGCCACCCGCGCCGTGCCGAACAGGCCGGATACATTGGCGGTATAGCGTTCCGACTGCTTCGACCCGTCATAGATATAGATTTTGTCGCCCGGCACGCCGGCACGATGGGCCAGCTCGACCACCGCATCGCGGGTCGGCCCGGCGGGCGCGGGCGTATAGTTATTGAACAGCGGCTCGATCGCCACCGGCGCAATGACCACCATCAGGATGATGCCCAGCACGACCACCAGCCCCGACCAGGCCCACCACCAGCGCGGCGTGCGGCGCATCAGCGCATAGATGGCGACCGCCAGCAGCGCCACCAACGGAATGCTGATCGCGCTCGACAATATATCCTCGCCCAGCCAGCCGCCGAAACCCTGGCTGGTCAGCCCATAGCTGCGCTCGCGTCCCCAATTGGCATAGACGGACCAGGGCAGTTCGATCAGCCAGTCGAGCAGGAAGAAGAGCAAGGCGGACAGGAACACCGCCAGATTGGGGCGCCGCACATGCACCCGCCGCCCCAGCCGCACCAGCAGGCCGCTGCGCCAGATCAGCGCCATGGCGACCAGTGTCACCAGCATGCCCCAAAGCAGCAGCCAATGCCCGCCCTGGGTATAGGCGATCGCCCGTTCATGCTGGGCCGGCGACAGCGTCGCCAGATAGGCGGCGGTCGCCGCATCGGGGTTGAAACCTGCCGCCATTTTCTCGACCTCCCGCCATATCCTGTCGGCGGGAAGCTATGTCGGGCGCGGGATCAGGTAAAGATCACAAGAGGAAAGGGCCGGAGCATCGTCCCGGCCCCTTCATTGCGGCGGATCAGAAGCGGAAGCTGGCGGTCGCCATCAGGCTCTGATTGTCGAACTTGTCGCCACGGTTGATGCTGGTGTCGCCGGATGGCGTAATGATGAAGGGGTTGGTCGCGGGCGCGCTGCCCTGCCCCACATCGACGCGATAGTCGCCCGTGTTATAACGGGTCCAAAGATAGCGGGCGCCGATCGAGAAATTCTGCGCAACCTTCGCCTCAATACCGCCGCCCATGGTGTAGCCCCAGGCATCTTCCTTGCGGTCATATTCGGTGAAGCTGTTGGCGGTGTTGCTGGTGTCGAAATGATTCTTCACCTTGGCATAGGCGAGACCGCCGGTGATGTAGGGCATGACGCCGCCATCGGTGGTATAGCCCAGACGTGCGCGCAGATTGGCGTTCCAGCCGATCCGCCGGGTCATGGTATAGCTGGCCGGCGTGGTCGAATATTCGGTCACGCTGTCGCTGACATAGGCCTTGCCCGCTTCGCCGACGATGCCCGCGACGATATTGCCGAACTGGCGATCATAGCCGACATGGCCCATCCAGCCGATCGCATCCTTGTCGCCATTGCAGCCGCTGGCGGGCGTCGCGCCCCGTGCCGAACCGCCGCAGGTGCCGGGCGAAAAGGCATTGGCCCCGGCCGCCGTGGTGACGACATTATCATAATTGCCGTCGCCGTCCGTGTCGAAGCGCAGATGCTCGCCACCATCACCCTTCGACCAGTTATAGCCGAAGGACCCGCCGACATAGGGGCCGGTCCAGTCGACCTTGCCGCTGTCCTGCTGCGCCATTGCCGGCGTCGCCAGGGCGAGCGCCAGCGTGGCGCCGATCGGCGCAAAATGCTTGAATGTCATGAATTTCTCCAGCCTGACCTTGGGAATATACCCTGATGGAGGCAACCGACCGGGCGGCCGATTTGTTGCACCACGGCTTGTAACAATTGATTGCTGACGATCGCGTGCGCGCAGCGCTTGCGCCCGACGTCCGGCTGCCTATAGCTTGGCGGAATGTCCGAAGACCTGTTCGCCTCCGCCCAGTCCACCACCTCGCCGGGCTATGACGCCTCCACCATCGAAGTGCTCGAAGGGCTGGAGCCGGTCCGGCGCCGTCCGGGCATGTATATTGGCGGCATCGACGAGCGCGCCTTCCACCATCTCGCCTCCGAAGTGCTCGACAACAGCATGGACGAAGCGGTGGCCGGTCATGCCACGCGGATCGAGATCAGCCTGGAACCGGGCAACAAGCTGACCATCACTGACAATGGTCGCGGCATTCCGGTGGATGATCACCCCAAATTCCCCGGCAAGTCGGCGCTGGAAGTCATCCTCACCACGCTCCATTCGGGCGGCAAGTTCGAGGGCAAGGCCTATGCCACCTCGGGCGGCCTGCATGGCGTCGGCATCAGCGTCGTCAACGCCCTGTCGATCAAGACGGTGATCGAGGTTGCGCGCAACAAGGAACTGTTCCGCCAGAGCTTCAGCCAGGGCCTGCCCACCAGCGGCCTGGAAAAGGTCGGCGCCGCCCCCAACCGGCGCGGCACCGCGGTCAGCTTCATCCCCGACAGCGAGATTTTCGGCGAGCAGAAGTTCAAGCCGGCCAAGCTCTATCGCCTTGCCCGGTCCAAGGCCTATCTGTTCGCCGGGGTCGAGATACGCTGGAAATGCGCGCCCGAACTGATCGGTGATGACACCCCGCCCGAAGCGGTGTTCCAGTTCCCCGGCGGCCTGGCCGACCATCTGAAGGAGCAACTGGGCGACCGCGAATGCGCCACCACCCAGTTCTTCTCTGGCAATCAGGATTTTCCGGGTGAAGCCGGCCGGGTCGAATGGGCGGTCGCCTGGCCGCTCTGGTCCGACGGCAGCTATAGCTGGTATTGCAACACCATCCCGACGCCCGATGGCGGCACCCATGAAAATGGCCTGCGCGCCGCACTGGTGAAGGGCATCCGTGCCTTTGGCGAACTGGTGGGGCAGAAGAAGGCGAAGGACATCACCGCCGACGACATCATGACGTCATCGGAAATCATGCTGTCGGTCTTCATTCGCGATCCCCAGTTTCAGAGCCAGACCAAGGATCGCCTGACCAGCCCCGACGCCGCGCGGTTGGTCGAAAATGCCGTGCGCGACCATTTCGACCATTTCCTGACCGACCATATGGACCGGGGCAAGGCGCTGCTCGCCTATGTCATCGACCGCATGGACGAGCGCCTGAAGCGCAAGCAGGAAAAGGAGGTCAAGCGCAAGACCGCCACCAGCGCGCGCAAGCTTCGCCTGCCCGGCAAGCTCACAGATTGTTCGAACGATGATCCAGAAGGCGCTGAAATCTTTCTGGTCGAAGGCGACTCGGCCGGCGGATCGGCCAAGCAGGCCCGCGACCGCAAGACGCAGGCGATCCTGCCCCTGCGCGGCAAGATCCTCAACGTCGCCTCAGCAAACACCGCCAAGATATTGGCAAATCAGGAAATTGCCGACATGATCCTGGCGCTGGGCTGCGGCACGCGCAAGGATTGCAACCCCGACAATCTGCGCTATGAACGCATCGTCATCATGACCGACGCCGATGTCGATGGCGCCCATATCGCCACCCTGTTGATGACCTTCTTTTTCCAGGAAATGCCCGAGCTGGTGCGGCGCGGCCATCTCTATCTGGCGCAGCCACCGCTCTATCGCCTGACCGCCGGCGGCAAGAGCCTCTATGCGATGGACGATGCCCAGCGCGAGGCGATGATGGCCAAGGAGTTCAAGGGCAAGAAGGTCGAGATCAGCCGCTTCAAGGGGCTGGGCGAAATGAACCCGATGCAGTTGCGCGAGACCACCATGGACCCCAAGACCCGCAGCCTGATCCGCATCACCCTGCCCGACGATATCGAGGATCGGCAGCAGGTGCGCGATCTGGTCGAGCGGCTGATGGGCACCAACCCGGCCCATCGCTTCGCCTTCATTCAGGAAAATGCGGCAGCGGTCGATGAGGAAGCGATTGACGCATGAGGCTGCTGGCGGCCGCGCTTGTCCTCATCGGGATGGCGCTGCTGCCGGGCCGCGCCATGGCTGATCCCGCCCCTGCCTTTCGCGCGCGCGCCACGCAACTGGTGGCCATCCTCGCTGCCCCCGGTAACGAGGCCGACTTCTTCTCCCCCGTCTTCATCGACGCGATCCCGGTCGACCGCTGGCGCGCGCTCGCCGCCGACCTGCGCCGCCAGCATGGCCGTCCGATCGCGCTTGGCGCCGTCACCCAGCAAAGCGCAACCGCCGGGCAGATGGAGGTCCGCTACGAACGGGCGATCGTCGCCATCACGCTGGTGATCGCGCCCGATCCGCCCAACCGCGTCGTCGGCCTGCGCATCATCGGCAGCCGCCAGGCCGATGACAGCATGGCTGCGGTGCTGCGCGACATTGCCGCCCTGCCCGGTCGCAGCAGCTTCGCCATCGCCCGGCTGACCGATGCCGGTCCCGTCCTGCTCCAGTCGCACCATCCCGACCAGCCGATGGCGACCGGCTCCTCCTTCAAGCTGACCGTGCTGGCCGAACTCGCGCGTGCGGTGCAGGCCGGCGAGCGGCGCTGGAGCGATGTCATCCCGCTCGGCCCGAAAAGCTTTTCCGGCCGGCTGATGGCATGGCCCGATCGTGCGCCGATGACGCTGCACAGCCTGGCGACCGCGATGATCGCCGAAAGTGACAATAGCGCGTCGGACACGTTGCTGCTGGGCCTGGGCCGCGACAAGGTCGACGCCATGCGCCAGCGCTTCGGCATCACCGATCCCCGCAGCCTGCCTATGCTGACCACGGCAGAGGCCTTTGCCCTCAAGATGCCGGCCAATGCCGAATTGCGCCGCCGCTATGAAGGCGGGACCATCGCCGATCGCCGCGCCCTGTTGCGGGATGCCGCCACCCGGCTGACCGCCGCTCATGTCGATGTCGGCACCGTGTCGGAAAATCCGGTGGCGATCGACACGCTCGAATGGTTCGCCAGCCCGCAGGAGGAAATCGCCCAGCTCGACTGGCTCCGCCGCAACGGTGGCGACGCCCTGTCGATCATGGCGGTCAATCCCGGCATCGCCCCCGCCAACGCGAAACGCTGGCGCTATTTCGGCTATAAGGGCGGCAGCGAACCCGGCGTCATTGCCATGAACTTCCTGGTGCAGGCGCAGGACGGCCAATTTTATGCGGTGAGCGGCGCCTGGAACGATCCGGTCGCTCGCGTCGACGAAGGCCGCTTCGTCATGCTGATGACGCGCGCGCTCAACCTGCTCGCCGACTGACCCCCCGGCCCGGCGCCTGTCCTACATCCCTTCGATCGGCTATAAATGCCCGAACGGACATGGACAGGGCACGTAACAATCCATCATCAGTTGGACATTTAATGTCGAGATCTGCGGGAAATATGCGAAGTTAAGCGGACGAAATCCTATTTTCGTCGCCAAGCCGGATCAGGCGGTCAGCGCCTCGACCAGCGCCTTGACCTTCTTCTGGCGCCATTGCGGCAACGGCGCGATCAGCCAGTAGCTGAGCATCGTCGGCAGGGTATCGCCCACCTTGCGCACCCGTCCATTCTCGATATCCGCCTGCGCCAGCAGCAGCGGCACGCTCGCCCGGCCGAAGCCGTTCGCCGCCGCCTCGATCGCCAGCCCCGCATCCGCCACCCGGATTGCGGCAGGCAGGTCGCCCGAGGGGCAACCCGGCCATTCGATCCGCTGCTCCGGCCCGCCCGCCGCCGCTTCCACGGTGACGAAGGCAGTTTCGCCGATCTTGATGCCCTCATGCTCGCCTGCGCCATCGGTCAGGCGCAGCGCCAGGTCCAGATTGGCCTCGGTAAAGTCCAGCGCCTCGTCGGCGGCGACCAATGAGAAGGTCAGGCCGGGCTGGCTCGCGGCATAGGCTGCGAGACGCGGCTGCAGCCATTTGGCGGTGATGTCGCGCGGCGCGGCGATCGTCAGCGACGAACTGGACTGGCCCGCCTGCATCGCCCGCACCGCTTCCTCGAACTCCAGGAAACCGGCACGCAGCGCTTCCAGCCCCGCCTCGGTCTCGGGCGTCAGTTCCAGCCCCTTGGGCGTGCGGCGAAACAGCACCACGCCCAGCATATCCTCCAGCGCGCGGATCTGCTGGCCGACCGCCGCCGGCGTCACCGCCAGTTCGTCAGCCGCGCGGGTGAATGACAGGTGACGCGCCGCAGCATCCAGCACGCGCAGGCCGTTGAGCGGCAAATGGGTCCGCTTCATTCGGCCACCGCCGGCGCGATCAGCGCGAAATGGGGAATGCTCACCTCGAACGTCTCGCCATCGGAACCGATCATCGTATAGGCGCCGCGCATCGACCCCGTCGCCGTGTTGAGCGGGCAGCCCGACACATAGTCATAGCTTTTGCCCGGTTGCACCACCGGCTGTTCCCCGATCACGCCTTCACCCTCCAATTCCTGCTGAATGCCCCGCCCATCGGTGATGATCCAGTGACGGCTCAGCAGTTGCACCGGCTGTTCGCCCTGATTTTCGATCCGGATATGATAGGCCCAGAACCAGCGCCCCCGGTCCGGCTCCGACTGTTCGGGCAGGAAAGTCACGGCGACATGGACGATGATGTCCCGCGTCGTCGCGTGCAGGGGGAACAATGCGTTCATATCTCCCGCATGCGCCTCCCTGCCCGGTTCCGTCAACGCCCTATCGTCTTGAGCGCCTGGTCGAAGTCCGCGATCACATCGTCCGGATCTTCCAGGCCGACGTTCAGGCGCAGCATATCCTCGGTGATGCCGACTTCCAGCCGCGCCTCTTCGGCCATGCCGAAATGGGTGGTCGATGCCGGATGGGTCATCAGCGAGCGCGAGTCGCCGATATTGTTGCTGATGTCGACCAGTTCCAGCGCGTTGAGCAGGCCATGCGCCTCGGCCCGGCCACCGCCGACATAGAGCGAGAAGATCGGCCCGGCCGCGTCCATCTGCTGCATCGCCAGCGCATGCTGCGGATGGCTCTCCAGCCCCGGATAATTGACCTTGGGCAGGCGGGTTTCCAGGAACTGGGCAACCTTGAGCGCATTCTCGCTCTGGCGGCGAATGCGCAGGTCCAGCGTCTCCAGCCCCTTCAGCACCACCCAGGCATTGAACGCGCTCAGCGTCGGGCCGGTGTTGCGGTGGAAGGGCAGCAGCACATTGTCGATCCAGTCGCGGGTGCCACAGATGGCACCGGCCAGCACGCGGCCCTGCCCGTCCATCATCTTGGTCGCGCTATAGGCGACGACATCGGCGCCGAATTCCATCGGCCGCTGCAGCGCGGGCGAGGCGAAGGCATTGTCGACAACGGTGGTGATGCCGCGTGCCCTGGCGATCGCGCAGACGGCGGCGATGTCGACCACGTCCATGGTCGGGTTGGCCGGCGTCTCGAAGAAGAAGACCTTGGTATTGGGCTGTGCCGCAGCTTCCCAGGCGGCGACATCGCTGCCGTCGATCGTCGTCGTCGCGATGCCGAACTTGGGCAGCAGCGTGTCGACCAGCCAGCGGCAGGAGCCAAAGGCCGCCTTGGCCGCGACGACATGGTCGCCGGCCGACAGCTGGCACAGCAGGGCAGCAGTCATCGCCGCCATGCCGGTCGCGGTCGCGCGACAGGCTTCGGCGCCTTCCAGCAGGGCGATGCGCTGCTCCAGCATCTCGACAGTCGGGTTCTGCAAGCGGCTATAGGTCATGCCCTGCTGTTCGCCGGCGAAGCGCGCGGCGGCATCCTCGGCCCGGTCATAGCAATAGCCGCTGGACAGGAACAAGGCCTCGGACGTCTCGCCATATTCGGTGCGCGCGGTGCCGCCCCGGATGGCCAGCGTCGCGGGCTTCCAGTTCTTGGTGATCTCAGGGTTCTGCCCGCTCTTCCGCTTCATATCGCCTTCCGCATATCCGTCGTGACGCGCGGCGTTTCGCCGCCCAATATCTGTGCCATCTGGCCCATGTCGCCATTACCGCCCGAGAGGATAACCGCAACCTTCTTGCCGCGCATCCGCTCCTTTTCCTGGATCAGCGCGGCCAGCGCCACCGCACCGGCGCCCTCGGCCAGATTATGGGTGTCCTGCCAATAGATGCGGATGGCGTCCGCCACCTCGTCATCGGTGACGCCGACGAAGCGGTCCGCGCGCGGCCCGAAATAGTCGAGCGCGGCCTGGACCGGGGTGCAGACGGCGACGCCATCGGCAAAGGTATAGGCGGTCGGACTGGTCAGCAATTGCCCTGCCTCAAACGAGCGCTTGGCGGCATCGACATGGGCGGACACGACGCCGACGACCTTGGTCTCGAGGCCCAGCGCATCCCTTGCCGCAATCGTGGCGCACAGGCCCGATCCGCAACCGACAGGGACGTAGACGGTGTCGAGATCCGGCACCGCATCGAACAGTTCCAGCCCATAGCTGGCGACGCCGCGCACCAGTTGCGCATGATAAGCCGGGACCATGAACAGACCTTGCTCGACGGCCAGGCGCACTGCCTCCGCCTTGGCGCTGTCGAAATCATGGCCATGTTCGATCAGCGTCGCGCCGAATGCCCGCATTGCGGCATTCTTCTCGAGCGCATTGCCATGGGGGACAACGATCGTCGCCTGAAGACCGGCAGCGCGGGCCGCGCGCACCTGCGCCTGGCCATGATTGCCGCGGGTCGCGGTGATGATGCCCGTCACCTCGGGATGGGTGCGGCGCAGCCAGTCGATATAGGTGATGGCGCCGCGCACCTTGAAGGCGCCGGTGGGCGTGTGGTTCTCATGCTTGACCCAGGTTTCAACGCCGATCCGCCCGGCCAGCAGCGGCCAGGCATATTGCGGGGTCGGCGGCACCTGGTCATGAACCATGGCGGCGGCGGCACGAAGGCTGGGCAGGGAAAAGTCGTCCATGCCGCTGCCTAGCTGGCGCGTGGAAGAGCCAACAGGACCGATATGCGCGAATTGGCCCCCTAGAGCCTGATCGTTTGAGGCGGAAGCGCCTTGCGCTTCCACCGATAGCGTGAATCAGGCTCTATTCTTGGATGCTAGACCTTGATTCACGCTTCAGGCAGATTCAGCCTGAAGCGATCAAGGTCTAGGCGGCCCTCCGCACCCTGCCCTCGATCAGCGGATGCAGATGCGCCTCTTCCCACTCCATATGGTCATAGAGCATGTCCTGCAGCCCCAAGGTGCCCCGGCGATAGCCATCCCAGTCAGCCATGATCTGGGCCGGGGTCCATTGCTTGATATGGTCGCTGTAGCGCAGGAACAGGGCCACCATGGTGGGGCCATGCTGATGCACGATCGGCTCGGCGTCCATCGCCAGCGGACCTTGGCGCAAGCCCCGCGCCAGCATGTCCTCACGCCCCATATGGTCGCGGAACAGCTGGGCGAAGCGGATGCGCCAGCGGGTCAGGAGTGCCATGTCGCGGACGTCATCGTCCATCATGCTGGCAAAATCCCGCATCATGCCCCGCAGGGCATGATGGTCTTCAATCAGTTCAGTCGGCATTTGCGTCCCCATTCACCGCTCATATCGACCGGAAACGAAGAAACTTAACGTTCGCGTCATGCAAATGCGACGAACCGAAGCGGAATTAAAGCGCAGCGAGGACCGCGTCGCCCATCTCCACCGTGTTCATCGTGCCACCCAGATCCGGCGAACGGGCACCGTCGGCCAGCGCCTTGGCCACAGCCGCCTCGATCCGGTCGGCCGGCTCGGGCAGGTTCAGCGAGTAACGCAGCATCATCGCTGCAGATAGGATGGTCGCCAGCGGATTGGCCTTGCCCTGGCCGGCAATGTCAGGCGCAGACCCATGGATCGGTTCATAGAGGCCCTGGCCGCTGCCGTTGAGCGTCGCCGACGCCAGCATGCCGATCGAGCCCACGCACATGCTCGCCTGATCGGACAGGATGTCGCCGAACATGTTGCCGGTGACGATGACGTCGAACTGGCCGGGATTGCGAACCAGTTGCATCGCGGCATTGTCGACATACATATGGGTCAGGGCGACGTCGGGATATTCGGCCGACACCTCGATCACCACGTCGCGCCATAGCTGGCTGGTTTCCAGCACATTGGCCTTGTCGACCGAGCAGAGCTTGCCGCGACGGGCGCGCGCCGCCTGGAAACCGGCATGGGCGATGCGGCGCACTTCGGCTTCGTTATAGGACATGATGTCATAGCCTTCGCGCAGGCCATCGGCAGTGGTGCGCATGCCCTTCTCGCCGAAATAGACGTCGCCATTGGTCTCACGCACGATCAGCAGGTCGATCGAACCAGCCACTTCGGGTTTCAACGCGCTTTCATGCGCCAGTTCCGGGAAGACCTTGGCCGGGCGCAGGTTGGAGAACAGGCCCAGTTCCTTGCGCAGGCCCAGGATCGCCTGTTCCGGCCGCAGATGACGCTCCAGCGAGTCGCAGTCGGGATCGCCGACCGCGCCGAACAGGATGGCCTCGGCGCGCTTGGCGATGTCCAGCGTCTCGGGCGGCAGCGGATGGCCGACCGCCTTGTAGGCTGAACCGCCGACCAAACCCTCTTCATAGGTGAGGCCGTCGATCGCCAGCGCATCAAGCACGCGCTTCGCCTGCGCGACGATCTCGGGGCCGATACCATCTCCAGGGAACAGGGCGATCAACATGGGAAACCTCTTTCTAAATCTCTGCCGGCACGGTTCCGCGAAAGAAAATGGCCGCCGCTGCCCAGCGGGCGAACGGAGAATGCGGAAACGGCGCGCCCGCCCTTGCAAAAACTGCGCGCGTTACGCAACCGCTCTTTTCAGCCGATCGACCAGTCTTTCGCGCGCGGCCATCACATCGGCCCGCCTTTCGGTCAGCACGGACCGCTCCAGGAAGAAGCCGGTCAGACGCAATCCATCCATGATCTGCGGCCAGTCACCAGCCCCGCCCTGCAACAGGAAAGGCGGCAGCGGCAGCAGGCGCGCCTCATAGCCCTCCGCCCCTGCCCGGCTGACCGCCGCTGCGCTGCGCGGGCTGACAAAGGCCAGCTCGTCGGCGGTGCCGGTGGCGGCGCAGCGGCTGAGGTCGAGGCCAAACCCCAGTTCCGCCAGCAACAGCAATTCGTAGCGGACCAAAGCCGCCGCCCAGCCCCGCGCCGCCGGCGCCGCCTCGACTGCGCCAAGCACGCCGTCCAGCGCTTCGTAGAGCGTCGGATAGGGCGTTCCCTCCGGCAGGGCCGCCGCCGTCAGCGCGCAGGCCCAGTCGATCGCCGCCGCCGGCAATGGCTCGCCCAGCAGGGGCGCGCGGCTATGCTCCAGTTCGACCGTCAGGCTGGCCAGTTGATCCTCGGTGCGAGCGCGAAACTCGGCCTTCACCGCATTGCCCGGCAGCAGCACCGGGCGCAGCGCCCGCGACCGCCCGCCGCGCACATAGCCCGCGACCAGCCCATGATCGGGCGTCAGCAGTCGCGCGACCGCGCCATGTTCGCCATGCGCGCGCAGCGCGCAGACGATGCCGGATGTGATGAGGACGGGCATGGCGCCTTCCTATCGACGATCCGGCATTCGTGCCAAATCTAATGTTGCGGCTGCGCCTCGCCACGGGTCCGCCACAGCGACAGGCCGATGCCTGCACCCAACACCCCGGCCGTCACCAGCAGGGAAAAGGCCGGCGGGATCTTCTCCAGCCCCAGCGCATCGGCCAGGAAGATCTTGGCGCCGATGAAGATCAGCACCACCGACAGCGCATATTTGAGATAATGGAAGCGGTGGACCGCCGCCGCCAGCGCGAAATAGAGCGCGCGCAGCCCCAGGATCGCGAAGATGTTGGAGGTATAGACTAGATAGGGATCGGTGGTGATGGCGAAGATCGCCGGCACGGAATCCACCGCGAAGATGACGTCAGCAATCTCGATCATCACCAGCGCCAGGAACAGCGGCGTCGCATGGAGCAGCGGCTTGCCACCCGGCTCGGCCGGCTGGCGCACGAAGAAATGATCGCCCTCCACCCGGTCGGTCACGCGCATGTGACGGCGCAGGAAACTGAGCAGCCGGTTGCCCTCCATCGTCTGTTCCTTGCCCACCGTCCACAACATGCGGATGCCGGTAAAGATCAGGATCGCCGCGAAGAAATAGAGCGCCCAGGAGACATTCTGGACCAGCGCCGCGCCCAGCCCGATCATGATCGCGCGCAGGACGATGACGCCGATGATCCCCCAGAACAGCACCTCATGCTGATATCGGCGCGGCACATGGAAGAAGGAGAAGATCATCGCGATGACGAAGACATTGTCGAGCGCCAGCGATTTTTCGACGACGAAGCCGGTCAGATAGGCGACTGCCGCCTCCTGCCCCATCTGCCAGGCGATCCAGCCGCCAAAGGCCAGGCCGATCGCAATGTAGAAACCCGCCAGCTTCACGCTCTCCCGCACGCCGATCTCGCGCTGCTTGCGGTGCAGCACGCCCAGATCCAGCGCCAGCAGCGCGACGATGATCGTCAGGAAGAGCGCCCACATCCAGATGGGCTTGTCGAGAAAGTCGGTCGTCAGGAAATCCATGATGGGTCCGTGCTGCGAATATGCAGGTCAAGCGGACGGCATGGCTCCCGGTTCCCTCAGCGGGAATATGTCGGAAAGCGGCAATCGAACAGCAATGATCAGTGGCCCGGCGCAGGTCAGGCTGCACCGGGCCATTGATTATCAGCCCGGCATCATGGAGCCGGTATCGATGAAGCGCTGGTGCCAGGCGAAGGCCTCGGCCGGCAGCATCGGCGACTGGAGGCCGTAGCTGCCCTTCATAGCGCGCGCGAAATAATCCTTCAGCATCGGGCGATAATCGGGATGGGCGCAATTGTTGATGATCAACTCGGCTCGCTGGCGCGGCGCCAGCCCTCGCAGGTCGGCCAGCCCCTGTTCGGTGACGATCACCTGCACATCCTGGTTGATATGGTCGACATGGCTGGCATGCGGCACGATCGCCGAAATCTTGCCCTGCTTGGCGGTCGAGGGCGTCATGAAGATCGACAGATAGGCGTTGCGGGCAAAGTCACCCGATCCGCCGATGCCGTTCTGGATGCGCGATCCCATGACATGGGTGGAGTTCACATTGCCATAAATGTCCGCCTCGATGAGGCCGTTCATGGCGATGCAGCCCAGGCGGCGAACCAGTTCGGGATGGTTGCTGATTTCCTGCGGGCGCAGGATCATCTTGTTGCGGAAGCGGGCCATGTCGGCATTGAGCCGCGCCGCCGCCTCGGGGCTGAGCGAGAAGGCGGTGGCGCTCGCCATGCGCAGCTTGCCGGATTCCAGCAGGTCCAGCATGCCATCCTGAATGACCTCCGTATAGGAGACCATATTGTCGAACGGCGCGTCGATCAGGCCCGTCAGCACGGCATTGGCGATATTGCCGACGCCCGACTGAAGCGGCAGCAGCGACGCCGGAATGCGGCCCATCTTCACTTCATGGCCGAGGAATTCGAGCAGATGGCCGGCAATCGCCCGCGCACTGTCATCGGGCGGGGTGAAGGGCGCGTTGCGATCGGGCGAGTCGGTTTCGACCACCGCCAGCACCTTGGCGGGATCGACGCGGAAATAGGGTTCGCCGATGCGATCGTCGGCGCGGGTCAGCGGGATCGGCACGCGGCTCGGCGGCAACGCCGTGCCGTAATAAATATCGTGCATCCCTTCGAGCGCGGCATTCTGCCAGCTATTGACCTCCAGGATGATGCCCTTGGCGCGATCGAGCCAGGTCTTGTTGTTGCCGACCGAAGCGGACGGGATCAGCAGGCCGTCGGGGGTGATGCCGGTCACTTCGACCACGGCGATGTCGAGATCGCCCAGGAAGCCCTGCCACGCCATCGGCGCGACCTGGCTCAGATGCATGTCGAAATATTGCATCTCGCCGCGGTTGATCCGCTCACGGGCGATCGGATCGCTATTATAGGGAAGACGAAATTCGACGCCGTCGGCCTTGGCGAGCGCACCGTCCAGTTCCGGCCCGGTCGACGCGCCGGTCCACACCTTCACCCGGAACGGATCGCCGGCCGAATGGGCGGCGGTGATTCGATCGGCGAGCGCCAGAGGGACGGCCTTGGGATAGCCCGAACCGGTGAAGCCGCTCATGCCCACGGTCATGCCGTCGGCAATCAGGGTAGCCGCGTCCTGCGCGCTCCGCCTCTTTGCCGCGAAACCTGCATGACCGATACGATCCGATGCCATCCTCTCGTCTCCATTAAATGTCTGGCTGGCGTCCTTGCGCCGGCGCTTAGGTCTGGCTTTTCCGTTCTCCGCACAATAGGGATTCCCGGCACAATATCTGTGCAGGACATGTTCAAATGAGCGACCTGCTTCTTTCGATCCGCACCTTCATACGGCTATGCGAAAAGCCCAGTTTCACGCGCGTCGCTGCCGAGATGCATGCGAGCCACACCACCATAGCGCGACGGCTCGATCAGGTGGAAGCCCATTTCGGCACCGTGCTGTTTCATCGCACCACGCGCCGGCTGGTCCCGACGCCCGAAGCCGACCAGTTGCTGGTCCATGCCCGCACGCTGGTCGATGCGCTGGAAGTGGCCGAGCAGGAATTGCGCCCGGTCCAGGGCGATGTCAGCGGCACGGTACGGATCGGCGTTACTACCGCGCTAGGCCTCTATTATCTCGGCCTGCTGAGCCTGCTGAGCGATCAGCATCCCGGCCTGCGGATCGACATGGCGATGACCGACTGGCAACGCGATCTGGTCCAGGACCGGCTCGATCTGGCGCTGCGCGTCGGCCCGGTCGGGGACGATATGCTGGTCGTGCATCGGCTCGGCGCCCTGCCCCGCATGCTGGTCGCCCATCCCGACTATGTCGCGCGCCATGGCCTGCCAACCAGCGCCGACGACCTGCCCGGCCATCGCTGCATCGCCTATGGCTATGGCGACCTGCCCGCCAAATGGACGGTGGATGGCCGCGACCAGTTGATCAGCGGCCCGTTCCGCAGTGACAATAGCGAAGCGGTGCATCGCGCCGCGCTCGCCGGCCTCGGCATCGCGATGCTGCCCGCGGTTCGTGTCGCGGACGATCTGGAGGCGGGGCGCCTCGTGCGCGTTCTTCCCGCCAGCCAGATCGACCCGATCGACATATTGGCGGTGCATCCCGCGCTGAAGCGCCTGCCCGCTCGCGCCAGGCTGGTGCTCGATTTCCTGAAGGCGAATTTTCCCGGCGATCCGCCCCAGCGCTAAGCGGCGCGCAGTTCCTCCAGCACGTTACGCACCGTTTCCTGCAATTCCTGCGAACGACTGGACAAGGCCGTCGCCGCCGCATCGGTTTCGCCCATGGCCGATTGCGCCTCCGCCAGCGCCAGGCTCAGCGCTTCGGCCTGGGACGCCGCTTCGGCGATATGGCGGGCCATCTCCTCGGTTGCCGCGGCGATCTCGCCAGTGGCGCGTATCTGTTCCGCGACATCATCGACGATGCCGGCGGTCGACCGGTCTATGGTGTCGGCCGATTGGGTCGCCACATCGATCGCGCCCGACACGCTGTCGGCCGCACGGCGAATATCCTGCAGATAGATGTCGATCTGGCGGGTGGCCTCCGCCGTCTGCGCCGCCAGGCTCTTCATCTCCGATGCCACGACGGCAAAACCGCGCACTTCGCTGCCGCTACGTGCCGCCTCGATCCCGGCATTGAGCGACAGGGTTCGGCTCTGCGCCGCGATCTGGGAAATCAGCGCGACGATCGAACTGGCGGAATCGACCGTCGCCGACAGCATGTCGACCTCCGGCGTCAGCGCACGGGTTGCCATCGCGCCACGCAGCGCATTGTCGCGGGTGTGGCTGGCGCTGCCGCCCACGCCACTGATCGACGTCGCTAGCCTCTCCGTATCCTGCGCCACCGCACGAACGTCGCCATCGGCGCGGGCATGGGCCTTGCGCAATTCGGCCGAGCGCTGGGTCGTGCGGTCGAGCAGATCGAACAGCCATTGCTTGCTGGCCGACAATTGCCCGGCCAGTTGCCCCAGATCGCCGACCACCGCGCCCAACCGCGCCTCCAGCGCATCGGCCACCAGCCGACGCCGCTCGCTTGCCTCTTCGGCCCGCCGCGCCGCCTCCTCGATCGCGCGCTGCCGGGTGGCAATCGTCTGCGCCCGCTCCAGTTCGGCCAGCGCGACCTCGGCCCGCTCCTTCGCCGCATCGGCTTCCTTGCGCAGCCCTTCACTTCGCTGCCGTTCCTCGGTCTGTAGCCGAATGGTCTGGGTCAGCAAGGTCACGATCCACCACAGCATCAGGGTCTGGATCACCACGATCAGCGCATGCACCAGCACCCGCGGCAAGTCGCCCTCGCTGGCGAACACCCAGGCGGGATAGCTATAGTTGAGGACCAGATGATGGAGCGCCGTCACGCCGGCCGCGACCAGCAACGCCCGCCGATCAAGCAGAACGGTCTGCGCTGCCAGCGCCGCAAAGAAGCCCATATGCATGTCCATCTGCCAGCCATGGCCGCGCAGCAGGAAGACATAGAGCGCCGGGATCGCCACCGATGTCACCGCGAGCGTCATGCGCGCTGGCGTCGAAATGTCGCGCCGCCGCACCATATGGGTCGGCAACAACGCCAGCAATGCCGCGGCCAGCGCGCCGACTTCCGCGTCGGGTGCCTTCAACCACCAGCCGATCAGCATCAGTGCCGGCACATTCAGCCAGAACAGCCACATCAGCATGCGCGCACCGGCCAAGCGGATGCTTTCCATCGGGCGTTCGACGTTCATGCCCGCCCTCCCTTGCCAGCGCAGAGGAAATCGGGCGCCGCCAGCAGCAATACGCCGCGCGCCAGCATCGGCCAGGCCAAGCGATCGCGATCGCCATGCACCACCAATGCCCCCTCGAACTGCCCCTTGCCGACCGGGATCGCGCCGACCGCAATCACCCCCGCCGCCAATCCATGACCGCTGGCCGTCGTCAGGGGAATGGCGAGCATGTCGCCCCGCGCCGGCGGCACGAAAACGCCCGCCACCATCATAAAACCGACTGTCGCCAATTGCGCAGCCGCAAGCCCCCACCTGTTCCCCACTCTTGTCTCCCCCGCCGATCGGCTGGGGAAACATCACCAACAATTGTTAACGCGATACTTATGAGCCAGCAAAAATCATTGCGTTATCGTCACATTTTTCAGCCGTGGAAATAATCATAGACCTGCTGGGCCACTGCCTTCGACACGCCGGGTGCGCGTTGCAGATCCTCCAGCGCCGCATCGCGCACCGCTCGCGCCGTCCCGAAATGCATCAGAAGCGCCTTTTTCCGGGCCGGGCCGATGCCCGGCACCTCGTCCAGCGACGACACGGTGATCGCCTTGCTGCGCTTCGCCCGATGCGCGCCGATGGCAAAGCGGTGCGCTTCATCGCGCAGGCGCTGCATGTAGAAAAGCAGCGGATGATTGATCGGGAAACTCACCTCCCGCCCGTCCATCAGGTGGAAAACCTCGCGCCCGTCGCGGCCATGATGTGGCCCCTTGGCGATACCAATCATGCAGACATCCTCGATGCCCATATCCTCCAGCATCGCCCGCGCCGCCGACAACTGCCCCTTGCCGCCGTCGATCAGCACAAGGTCCGGCCATTCGCCGCCGTCGCGATCAGGGTCTTCGCGCGCCGCCCGGCCAAAGCGCCGCTCGAACATTTCGCGCATCATCGCGAAATCGTCGTTCGAGATTTCGGGGTTCTTCATGTTGAACTTGCGATAGGCGTTCTTGCGGAAGCCCTCCGGCCCGGCGACCACCATCGCCCCCAGCGCATGGGCGCCCTGGATGTGGCTGTTGTCGTAGATTTCGATCCGGTCGGGCACGCCGTCCAGCCCGAAGGCCTCGACCATCTCGTCCAATATCTTGGCCTGCGTCGTGGTCTCGGCCAGACGCCGGTCGAGTGCCTCCACCGCGTTCCGCTGCGCCTGTTTGATGAGCCGCGTGCGCTCGCCGCGCTGGGGCACCTCGATCCGCACCTTGCTGCCCAGCCTTTCGCTCAGCGCCAGCGCCATCAACTCGCACTCGGCCGGCTCACGGTCGGTCAGGATCAGCTTGGGCGGCGGCACTTCCTCGTAAAATTGCGCCATGAAGCTTTCCAGCACCTCTTCGGTCGCCACATCATTGGTGTGGACCGGGAAGAAGCTGCGATGTCCCCAATTCTGGCCGCCGCGAATGAAGAAGGCCTGGATGCAAATCGATCCGCCCTTCTCCGCCAGCGCGAAGATATCGGCGTCGCCCAGCCCCTCGGCGTTGATCGCCTGCGATCCCTGGATGAAAGTCAGCGCCTTTAGCCGGTCGCGGATCATCGCCGCCTGTTCGAAATCCAGCGCCTCGGCCGCTGCCTCCATCGCCGCGCCCAGCTTCTGCTGCACGGCGGTCGACTTGCCGCCCAGGAAATCCTGTGCGTCCTGCACCAGTTCGGCATAGCCGGCCGCGTCGATGCGATCGACGCAAGGCGCCGAACAGCGCTTGATCTGGTACAACAGGCAGGGCCGCGAACGATTGGCGAAGAAGCTGTCGGTGCAGGACCGCAGCAGGAACAGCTTCTGCAGCGCATTGATCGTCCGCGTCACCGATCCGGCGCTGGCGAAGGGGCCATAATAGCGCCCCTTATATTTGCGCACGCCGCGATGCTTCTGCACGCGGGGAAAGGCGTGATCCTCGCGCAGCAGGATGAAGGGGAAGCTTTTGTCGTCGCGCAGCAGCACATTATAGGGCGGGCGATAGCGCTTGATGAGCTGCGCCTCCAGCAGCAGCGCTTCCGCCTCGCTGTTGGTGGTGACGATCGTCATGCTGCGCGTCTGCGCCACCATGCGCCGCAGCCGGTTGGGCAGCCGGTCGACCTGGGTATAATTGGCGACCCGGTTCTTCAGCGCCCGCGCCTTGCCGACATAGAGGACATCGCCGCGCGCATCCTGCATCCGATAGACGCCGGGCCGGGTCGGCAAGGTCTTGAGCGTCGTGCGGATCGCCTCCACCCCCGCATCGATATCGGGCTGGCTGCCGGTGACGGTATAGGTCGCCTTGTCTTCGTTGAAACGGTCGGGGGATTGCGGCTGCGACATGGCCGCAGAGATAGCGGCACCGGCGCGGATCGCAATGGCGGTGTGGAACAAAGGGCGGCCAACACCCCCATTCATGATTGCCATTCATGGCTGTTTTACCGAAAGCCGGCCTAATCAACAGCCTGTCGACTTCCTACATGGGACAGGCACAGGCCGTCCCACGGCCCGCGCCCATCCAAGAATAGCAGCGGAGGGGCATATCGGCCCTGCACACCGCAAACCTCAAGCAAAGGGACATCCCCATGGCCACCAAAGCCTATGGCGCCAACGCCGCCGACAAGCCGCTCGAAGCCCTCGACATCGAACGCCGCGCCGTCGGTCCGCATGATGTCGCGATCGATATCGCCTATTGCGGCGTCTGCCATTCGGACCTGCACCAGGTCCGTTCCGAATGGGACGGCACCCTCTATCCCTGCGTTCCCGGCCACGAGATCGTCGGCCATGTGACCGCCGTTGGCGATCATGTCAGCGCCTTCAAGGTCGGCGACACGGTCGGCGTCGGCTGCATGGTCGACAGCTGCCAGGGCTGCCCCTCCTGCGACGAAGGGCTGGAGCAATATTGCGAGAGCGGCTTTGTCGGCACCTATAATGGCAAGACCGACGATGCGCCGGGCCACACGCTGGGCGGCTATTCGCAGAATATCGTGGTGAAGGACAAGTTCGTCCTGAAGATCAGCCACCCCGCCGAGCAACTCGCCGCCGTGGCGCCGCTGCTGTGCGCGGGCATCACCACCTGGTCGCCGCTGCGCCACTGGAAGGTCGGCCCCGGCCAGAAGGTCGGCATCGTCGGAATCGGCGGCCTGGGCCATATGGGCATCAAGCTGGCCCATGCCATGGGCGCCAAGGTGGTCGCCTTCACCACCTCGGAATCCAAGCGCCAGGACGCGCTGGACCTCGGCGCGGACGAAGTCGTCGTCTCGCGCAATGCCGAAGAGATGCAGGCCCATGCCAACAGCTTCGACTTCATCCTGAACACGGTTGCGGCAAGCCATAATCTCGACGCCTTCACCACCCTGCTGAAGCGCGACGGGACGATGACGCTGGTCGGCGTGCCCGAACATGCCCACCCTTCGCCCAATGTCGGCGCGCTGATCTTCAAGCGCCGCAGCATCGCCGGCTCGCTGATCGGCGGCATCGCCGAGACCCAGGAGATGCTCGACTTCTGCGCCGAGAAGGGCATCGTCGCCGATATCGAGATGATCCGCATCCAGGACATCGAAGACGCCTATGCCCGCATGCAGAAGAGCGACGTCAAATATCGCTTCGTGATCGACAACGCCACGCTGGCGGCCTGATCGTATCAAGGAAGGGCGGCCGAAAGGTCGCCCTTTTCCCTATATGGCGCCACTTTGCCGCGATCGGCCGTGGCGTTCGCCAGCCGCCGCTCTATCCCGACCCGATGCTGGCCCTCCTTCCCTTCACCCCCGATCATTTCCCCACCCTGTCGGGCTGGTTTGGCAGCGACGCGGATGTCGTTCAGTGGGGCGGGCCCTATGTCCATTTCCCGCTGTCCGACGAACAGATGACGGCGATGCTGGACGAAGGACGCAGCAATCCGCCCGCGCGCCTGTGCTGGATGGCGCAGGACGGCGATCGACTGGTCGGCCATGTCCAGATCGCCTTCGACTGGCGCAACGGCAATGCCACGCTGGGCCGGGTCGCGATCGCGCCCGATGCGCGGGGCCGGGGTCTGGCGGTGCCGATGCTGCGCCTTGCGCTCGCCAGCGCCTTTGCCTTCGACGCCGTCGAGCGGCTGGAACTCAATGTCTATGCCTGGAACCGCCCCGCCATCCGCAGCTATGAACGGCTGGGCTTCGTGACCGAAGGCGTCCGCCTGTCCTCCGTCCGGGTCGGCGATGCGCGATGGGATACCGCGATCATGCGAATGCTGCGATCCGAATGGACCGACGGCACGCCAGCCTGAACCCAAACAAAAAGGGCCGGCGCCTTTCGGTGCCGACCCTTTTGCTAATTCTGCCTGTTTCGATCAGGCGACCGGGCCAAGACCCTTGATCGCATCATCGACCAGCGCCTTGTCCGCCTTGGCATCATGGCCTTCGGCAATCAGGGCGGCGGCAGCGCCGGTAGCGGCCTTCACCGCCTTGGCACGAATATCGGCCAGTGCGCTGCGCTCAGCCGCACCGATCTTGTCTTCCGCCATCTTCTGGCGACGGGCGACCAGATCGGCAGCCTGCACCTTGGCATCGGACAGAAGCGTTTCGGCTTCATGCTCGGCCGACTTGCGCATGGCGTCGGCTTCGCCGGCCGCAGCGGCCAGCTTGGCTTCATATTCGCCCTTGAGCGCTTCGGCTTCGGCACGAAGCTTCGATGCTTCGGCCAGCTGTTCCTTGATCTGGGCGATCCGGCCATCCAGCACGCCGCCGATCAGGCTGGGCACCTTCTTGATCAGCAGGATGACGATGAACACCGCCATCGCCAGGCTGACCCAGGCGGTCGCGTCCATGCCGACCGCCTTGGGATCGGTATGCGGCGCGACGCCTTCATGCGCCACGGTGCCAACCGGCTCCATGCCTTCGGCGTGGATTGCCTGATTGAGGTGCGGGGCCTGCGCCTCGCTATGCTCTACTGCTGCCTCAGCCATGAGCCAGTGCCGCCTTTACTGCGTTGCGGGCCGCTTCGTCCGACGCTTCCACGCCGGAAATCCGGACGACCATGTCGCGCGCCGCATCGGCGGCGACGGTTTCAATCTGTGCCATGGCGGCATCCGTGGCGGTCTTGATCCGGGCTTCGGCAGCGCCGATCTTGTCCTGGATCTCCGCATCGGCGGCGGCCAGCTTCGCTTCCGAAGCCTTGGCGGCATCCGCCTTCGCCTTGGCCAGCGTCGCCTGGGCGGCGGTGCGGCTTTCGGCATCACGGACGCGATAGTCCGCTTCCGCTTCGTCGGCGCGGGCGAAGGCTGCCTTGGCAGCATCGAGATCACCCGAAATCTTCGCGTCGCGCGCGTCGGCCGTCGCCTGCACCTTGGGCACCATGCCGCGGCCGATGACGAAGAAGACGAAGCCGAACGTCAGCAGCAGCCAGAATATCTGGGAAGCATAGGTATCGGCGATTTGCGCGATTTGAGGCATTTTTATCCGTCCGAAAAGGGGGCGGTCGTCAAGGGGCAGGCAGCCAGGCTGCCCGCCCCGTCGATCTTTAGGCCACGAAGACCAGGATCATGGCGATAACGAACGCCAGCAGACCCAGAAGTTCGGCGGCGGCGAAGCCGATGAACAGGCGACCCTGCTGGCCGTCAGCGGCACCCGGATTGCGCAGCGCGCCTTCGAGGAACGAGCTGAAGACGTTGCCCACACCGAGGGCGGCAATGCCCGCACCGATCGCGGCCAGGCCAGCACCGAGCAGCTTTGCGGCTTCTGCGTCCATGTTCTAAACTCCTTTTTCTAAACCAATTAAGCGTTGAAGAATGTACGAAAACTCAGTGCAGGTTTTCGGCGTCGTTGATGTAGACCGAGGTCAGCAGCGCGAACACATAGGCCTGGATCACGGCGACCAGCACTTCGAGTGCGCTGATACCGACCATCAGCACGAAGCTGGCGGCACCGACGGTCAGACCGAAACCGGGGCCAGCATTCGAGCTGTTGATGACGAAGCCGGCCAGCACCTTGAGCAGCACGTGTCCGGCGGTCATCGCCACGAACAGTCGCAGGCCCAGGCTGAACGGACGCACCATGAACGAGATCAGCTCGATCGGGAAAATGACCGGGATCATCGGCAGGGGCGTGCCGTGCGGCACGAACAGGGAGAAGAAGTGCAGCCCATGCTTCCAGAAGCCGACGATCAGCACGATCGAGAAGCTCATGATCGCCAGCACGCCGGTGGCGGTGAAGTGGCTGGTGAAGGTGAAGGGGTGGACCCCGACCAGACCCAGCGGCAGCAGACCCAGAAGGTTGGCCATCAGGATGAACATGAAGAGCGAGAAGACATAAGGAATGTACTTCTTGCCGCCCTCGCCCACGTTCGAGATCAGCAGGTTCTTGATGAAGCCGGTGAAATATTCGACCGCCATCTGCCAACGACCGGGCACCAGTTCGCGCTTCATGCCGCCGATCACGAAGATCCACAGCACCACCGCAGCGGCGACCATATAGAGCGCGCTGTTGGTGAAGGCGATGTTGAAGCCGCCGATGGACAGGTGATCGGTACCGAACAGCGGTTCGATCGCAAACTGATGCATCGGATCGATTTTGCCGGATTCTGCCACTTGGACCCCTGTACCGTCTAATATTCGGACTAAGACAAAAGCGCCCCTATTGATCGGAACGCTTCGTCGTCGTCAATCTGATGATGTTCCTGAACGCCGCCACGATCCCGAGACCGAGGAAGACAAGCAGGAGCCATGGGGATGTGCCGAGCAGCCGGTCGAGAACCCAGCCGATCAACGCACCACCGACAAGACCACCGATCAGCTCTGCGAGAACCCTGTTGCCCAGACGCGAACCATCGTCCGCCTGCTGCACCTTCGTCCCCTGTCTGACCTGCTCGGCATGTTCCGCCTGCGCAATTCTCGCTTCCAGTGAAGCGATCCGCGCATCTTCCCCCGCCGGGTCCTGCCCGGATTCACCCGCAACCATTGCCAATCCTTCCATCAGGCTGAAACCCAATGGCAGGCGGCATGGCGCTTGCGGCTGCACCCGTCAAGGCGCGGCCCGTTTAGAAAGGGGATGACGGATAGTCAACTATACTTGGGCAGGAGATTATCCTGCCCAGACGAACTGGCGGTCAAAGTCCGCCAGCCACGCGCGTTTTACTGGCCTGCGGTGGCGCAATAGGCCGGCAAAGAGATCGCCCCGGCGCCCTTGGTCTGCCAGGCACCACCGCCGACGCGATAGACCTGCCCCGGCTTCACCCGGCTGCTGAGCGTCTGGCAACCGGTTGCGGCCGCCACATCCTGCACTGTCACGCCGCGCTTGCCGGCAAGATCGGTATAGACGGCGCGGCGCTTGATGTTGATCGATTCGACCTCGGCCCGCACATCCGCGCCCACCGTGCCGGCGATGCCCAGATAGCCATCGGCCTGCTCGCCCACCGTGCCGGCGGCGATCGCGGCGGCCGCACCACCCTGGGCCTGCGCGGCACCGGCCAGGACCAGGCCACCCAGCACAGCGGCGGCCAGCATGAACTTGCGTGTCATTGCGGGAACAACTCCGGGTTATTGTTGATCAGATCCTTGGCGTCCTTCTCCAGACGGACGACGACCTCCTGCTGGACCTTCACGTTCAGATTGATCTCGATCGGCTTGTCCGGGGCCTTGACCTGGATGCAGCCCCCCAGGGCCGAAGCGGCCAGACCGGCCATCATGATTGCTGCTATCTTCATTTCGGCTCCGTATTTGACACAGTCTCGCTTGCCGCAGGCTGAACCGCAAGACCAGATTGCAGATCGGCCGCGCTTTGTGCGCGCATCTTCTGCTGGGCATCCTCGCCAATCTGGTCGCGGATCACCTGCGACGGATCGACATAGGATTGGGCGGATTTCATCAGGCCGCGGAAAGGCGCGGAAATCCGCACGTTGAAGATGAAGGGCAGGCCGACGAAGCTTTTCGCTATCCCCTGCGGCGCACCGCCCAATTGCCCCCGGTTGACGCCGTTGAACACCACATTGGTCACCATCTCGCCATCCAGCGCGCCATCCATCAGGATGGTGAGGCATTTATATTGCAGATCCTTCAGCGCGTCGAAGGCGACCTTGCCCATAACTCCGACTTGTTCGTTCGACACCGGCCCCACATAGGACAGCACGCCGGACTGGCGCGTGGGGTCGCAGGGGATGCTCGGCAGCACGCCCTCGGGCATGATCAGCGGCGCCATGCCCTGCTGCCGCGCGACCAGCACGCCGCCGGCAACCCGTCCGCCCTGCGCATTGAAGATTAGCGGCATGATGCCGTCAAACGTGCCGGTGGCCGACACGTTCTTGAGGTCCATCGCCTGGATGAAGGCACCAGCGTCGAGGCCGATGACCCGGAAGGTCAGATATCGGTCGACATCGGCACCAAAGTCCATGGTCGTCGGCAGAAGCACCAGTTCGCCACCCGAGAAAGGAAAGCCGCCGCCCTCGATATGCACCTTCTGCCCGGCACCCAGGCGATAGCGGATCGTGCCGTCGCGTGCCTCGACACCCGGATTGACCAGCGCGATTCGCGCCTCCTGTCCGGTCGGCGTCACCATGTTGAGCAGGTCGGAGAAGCGGATCTCGCCAGACAGTCCCTCGACCGGGCCGAATGCCGCCGCCAGATCCAGCCGATCGGTCCGGAAGACGCCATCGCTGCTGACATCGGAACCGGTCCAGCGGATATGCCCCTCGCCGGTTACGCGGCCAGCGACATTGGCGATCACGCCGAGCGTCAATGGCGTCAGTTCCTCCGGCTGCAATCCCGGCCCGAAACCCAGGTCCGGCACGGTCAGGTCGGCACGTCCCTTCCCGCTGCCCAGGTCGTGCACAATATCGGCGCGCGCCACCGTGGCCCCCTTGCCCGGCACCTGCAGCGTGCCGGTCGCGGTGATTCGGCCATCCTTCATCGCTAGGGCAAAGTCAGGCACAGACAACGGGTTGAAGCGCACCGAAGGCTGCGCATCGCGCACCTGCGTCGCCGCCTTGAGCGACAGCGCCCCCTTGGCAAAGGCCCAGCCGCCCGCCCCCTGTTCGACGATCAGTGGCACGGTGCCAATCCGTCCGCCCGCGCCCTTTATGTCGCCGGCAAAGCCATTCTTCGTCGCCGCACCGGTGACGCTCGTTGCAGACAGGCGAACCGGCGCATCCTCCGGGCCAATGGCGAAGTCTGCATTGCCCAGGGTGAAGCCGGTCTGGCCCAATATCAGCCGGGCATTGTCCGCCCTGAGCCGCATCGGGCTGTCACCGCTTCGCCCGTTCAGCGCCACATTGCGAAGCTCCGCACCGCCCTTCATGCCACCCGGCCCCATGGCGAAAAGCGCCGAATTGGGCAGTGGGCAGAGTGTCTGCCGGGTCTGCCCCAGCGCAAAGCTGCCATAGCGCGCTTCCAGCAATGTCAGTGGCGCGCAATGTTCGTTGATCGCGATCGCGCCATTGGACGCCAGCCGGCCATCGATCGACAGGCCAAGACCGCGAACAGCCCCATCGGGCAGCGGCCCATCCAGCCGCAGCGCGGTCGTGAAGCGCGTATCACCCTTCGGCCCGGCAACGAATCGGACAGGCTCGAACGCCAGTCGGGCACCGTCGGCCGTGTAGGGATCGATGAACAACTGCCCGCCAAAGCCACCGCCGGCGCGGCGGGCCAGTCGGAGCGCCGCCTTGGGCAAGCCCCCGCCCTGCGACGTGATCGCGCCGTCCAGCGCCCAGTCGATCGCTGCGCCGCCCTTGCCCGGCCAGGCCAGCGTCACCCGGCCGTCCCGCGCCACGGCCACCTGCGCGCCGCTGCGCGCTGCAAATTCGGTATCGGTCAGCACCAGACTGCCGGCGTCGCCCTTCTGCGCCAGCGCCACCCGCGCCCGCAGCAGATTATCCGCCCCGGCCCGCCGGGCTGCATCCGCCAACCGCAGTGCCAGCGGCGCCACCGGCGTGCCAGCCGTCGACGTGCGCAAAGCCGCCAGCGGATCGCGCCCGGCCATCCGCCCGTTTCGCGCGGTCAGATCGCCATTGAAGGTCGCATCACCGCCGCGCAGCGTCCAGTCACCGGCCAGTTCGGTTGGCCCCGCCAGCACGCCGGCACCGGAAAAGGCGCGCGCGCCGATCCGCGCCCGCCCGGCCATGGCCTTGGCCGTACCGTCGAACTCGATCCGACCGACGGGGGCCGCCAGCAGCATGCCCTGCGCCTTGAGCGCCTCGCCCGCCAGCTTGGCCGATCCGTTCCAGCGGTCCAGCCCCTGCCCCAGCCACAAATCGATCTCGGCCGTCGGCGCAGCCATCGCCATGTCGGCGCAGGCCAGCGCATCGCCCTTGATCGGCCCGCGCAGATGCGGCCGGCCGTCCACCATCGCCACATCCAGCCAGGCACTGGCCTTGGCCACGCCACAGCCGGCCATCCGTGCCCTGGGCATGGCAGCGGCCAGCTTGCCGCGGAAACCCGATTTCAGATTGCCGTTACCATCAATTTGCATGCCGACTGCCCCCGCATCGGTATCCAGCCGCAACTGCGCGTCACGCAGGTGAAGCAGCAGGTCGGGCATGGCGAAGGGGGCAGTCGAATCGGGATCGCGAAACTTGTCCAGTTCGCCCAGCGTCAGCACGCCGTCGCGATAGGCGCCGCGCATCCGCACGCCACCGGCGCGAACCGCTGCCACCTGTGGCGTCACCCCGGAAAAGGCGATGTCGACCTCCACCCAGCGGGCGATCAGGTCCGGCCGCGCCGGATCGCCCAGCACGACATTCTCGATCCGCTGGGTGCGCAGGCCCACCTGCGTCAGGTCATAATTGGCCTGGACCCCGCGCCGGTTCAGTTCGCGGTTGACGAAATTCTCGGCGATCGGCGCGCGCTGCGTCCACAGCGCAACCAGCACCAGGCCGAGCGAACCCGTCCCGACACCCAGCCAGCGCAGCCAGCCCCGGCGAATTTCGGCTTCGCCGTTTTCGTCTTCCATCTGCCTGGCCAACCCCGACTTTCGCTCGCACTTCAGGTCCGTAACGCATCCATAACGTCCGACCCATTGGAAATATCCACCCCTGAAATAGCCTTGCCCACGAAATCCGCAAAGCCTAGCCTTCATTTGCCGGGGAATGGGGGATCGCCAGCATGACCGAAAAGGACGAACGCGCGAGCCAGGATGGCGCCGGTCATCGCGCCCGCCTGCGCCAGCGCCTGGCCGAAGGCGGCGACGGGCTGCTCGACCATGAACTGATCGAATATCTGCTCGCCCTCGCCATCCCCCGCCGCGACACCAAGCCGCTGGCCCGGCTGCTGCTGCGCGAATTTGGCGGGATCGGCGGATTGATGGCGGCCGACTGGCAGGCGATCGCACGGGTGCCCGGCATGGGCGACACCAGCGTCGCCGCGATCAAGATCGTCCAGGCCACCGCGCTGCGAATGCTGCGCAACGATGTAGCGGAACGACCGGTGCTGGGCAGTTGGCAGGCGCTGCTCGACTATCTGCGCGCCGACATGGCCTATCTCCATGTCGAACGCGTGCGGGTGCTGCACCTCAACAGCCGCAACATGCTGATCCGCGACGAGAATATGGGCGACGGATCGATCGACCAGGCGGCCATATATACGCGCGAGGTTATCAAGCGGGCAATGGAACTGGGATCAGCAGCCCTGATCCTGGTGCATAATCACCCGTCGGGCGATCCATCGCCAAGCAAGCAGGATATCGAGATCACCCGCCAGATCGTCGAGGCCGGCAAGCGACTGGGTATCGGCGTCCACGACCATATCATCATCGGCGCGCAGGGGCATAGCAGCCTGCGCGCGCAGGGACTGTTATAGCGTCAGGCGTTTTCGATCAGTTCGGACGGCCAGCCGATGCGCACCAGCAGCCCATCCGGCCCGTTGATCCCGACCTCATACAGTCCCCATTCGCGATGGCGCAAAATGCCGCCCGGCCGGATGACCAGATCATCGACCAGCGCCGCGATCGCCGCCACATCGGGCGTGCGCAGATAGACGCCAAAGGGATTATGCGCCGGCACATCCCAGGGCGGCGCACCGGCCTGGGTCAGATGCACCTCGCACCCCCATCCCTCCATGATATGATAATGGTGATCGCCGCCAATCCGCGCGAAGCCCAACCTTTCCCAGAAGGCCAGGGCAATGGTGACATCATTGCTGGGCACGATCGCGAAAGCGCCAACACCTGGAATTGCCGTCATGGCCAATCTCTCCCCTGGCCCCGCCATGGCCACATAACAAAAAAGCCCCCGCCATGCCTGTGCGTGACGGGGGCCTTTTCAATCAATGTGGCGCCGTTCAGCCGCCAAAACCGAAGTTTAGGAATTCGGGCACCGGACCGTTCCAGCCATCATCCGGACCATCATCGGGTTCCTGACGGCGGGCATGCGGCGCTGGCCGTGCAGCCGGCGCATCGCGGCGGTCGTCACGACGATCATCCCGCTTGTCGCTGCGCCGGTCATCCTTGCGCTCGGGCTTGCGACGCGCGTCGCGGCCGCCGGACCGCTCATTGTCGCGCTCCTCGCGATCGGCCTTGCGCGGCTCTTCCTTCGCGCGCGGCGCAGGCGCAGCCGCGACCGGCGTTTCGACATAGTCGATCTTGGTGCCGATCAGCTTCTGGATATTGTCGATCGCCTCGGCATCCTCGGCCGCGACGAAAGTATAGGCGACACCCTTGGCCCCCGCGCGACCGGTACGGCCGATGCGGTGGACATAGTCATCGGGATGCCAGGGCGCATCGAAATTGAAGACATGGCTGACGCCCTTGATATCGAGGCCGCGCGCCGCGACGTCCGACGCCACCAGGATGTTGACGCTGCCATCGCGGAACCGCTCCAGTTCGGCGATGCGCGATGCCTGGTCGATATCGCCATGGATCTCGCCCGACTTGAAGCCGTGACGCTGCAGGCTCTTGTTCAGTTCGCGAACCGTGGTCTTGCGGTTGCAGAAGATCACCGCGCTCTGCACGTCCTCCGCCTCCAGCATCGCGCGCAGCGCTTCACGCTTCTTGCGCGAATCGACCTTCACCAGTCGCTGGGTGATGTTGGTCGACGCCGTTGCCGGGCGCGCCACCTCGATCGACTTGGGATTGTCCAGGAAACGATCGGCCAGCTTCTTGATGACCGGCGGCATGGTGGCAGAGAAGAGAAGTGTCTGGCGCTGCGCCGGCAGCTTGGTGCAGATTTCCTCGATATCCGGGATGAAGCCCATGTCGAGCATGCGGTCGGCTTCGTCGATGACCAGCATGTTGCAGCCGTTGAGCAGGATCTTGCCACGCTGGAACAGGTCCATCAGGCGGCCCGGCGTCGCGATCAGAACGTCGACGCCCTTTTCCAGCGCCTTGATCTGGTCGCCCATCTGCACGCCGCCGATCAGCAGCGCCATGGAGAGCTTGTGATATTTGCCGTATTTCTCGAAGTTCTCGGCCACCTGGGCGGCGAGTTCGCGGGTCGGCTCCAGGATCAGGCTGCGCGGCATCAGCGCACGGGCGCGGCCATGCGCCAGGATGTCGATCATCGGTAGCACGAAGCTGGCGGTCTTGCCGGTGCCCGTCTGCGCGATGCCGATGATGTCCTTCATCATCAGCACCGGCGGGATCGCCTGCGCCTGGATCGGCGTGGGCGTGTCGTAACCCGCCTCGGTTACGGCCTTGAGCAATTCGTCGGAGAGGCCGAGATCGGCAAAAGTCATTCAAATGTCCGGGACAGGAGGTTGGCCGTCCTGCGCGTCCGCACGACGGAAATCGCGCGCGACTTGCGAAAATATCGCCATCTTGTCAAGGAAATCGCGCAATATGCTGGCCAAACCCGCCGTTTTTCTGCCGATCAATCCTCGGCGTCCGCTTCCACCAGCCGCCTGAAGCTGTCGATCCCGCAACTCGCGCCACTGCGCGCCTGCAACTCGTCCCGCCCCGAACAGAGCGATCCATCCTCGTCCGGCTCGACATAGAAGCCCGAATAGAAGCTGGCGGAATCGCATCCCCGCTCCAGCCGCGCACGATAGCGATGCTTGTCCACCAGGATCAGGTCGACCCCGTTGGACACCACGATGCTGGCCCCGCGAATCGATCGCAGCGCCACACAGCGCGGCCCCTTCTTCTCTTCCCAGCGCTCGTCGCTCTTGGGCACGACTCGCGTCGGCGCTCGCCCCTTGGCCATCGGAACACGAATGATCACGCGCTGCTCGATCGTCAGTTGCGCCCATTGCACCGGGTCGGCAGCAGGCGCTGCAAGCAGCATCAGGATGGTATGAACCAAGCGGAACCCCTTTTGGGAGTGGCAAGCTATCGGCCAACGGTTGAACCGTCGATGAATTCCGGGGCATAGCATGTCCCATGACAGAACAAGCCATAATCGCACAGGATGCCATCGATCGCTTCATCGCCCTGCTCGGCCCCAAGGGCGTCATCACCGATGCCGACGATATCGCCCCCTGGGTCAGCGACTGGCGCGGCCGATATCATGGCGCGGCTCGCGCAATCCTGTCGCCCGCCACGACACGCGAAGTGGCCGACTGCGTGGCGTTGGCAGCGGAATTGGGCATTGCGCTGGTGCCCCAAGGCGGAAACACCTCAATGGTCGGTGGCGCCACGCCGCCGGCCGATGGATCGGCCTTGATCCTTTCACTCCGCCGCATGAACCAGATCCGCAGCCTGTCGGCCGACGACAATCTGGCAGTGTGCGAGGCTGGGGTCATCCTTTCCAACCTGCACGACGCCGCCGAAGCGGCCGGCCGTCGCTTTCCGCTCAGCCTGGGCGCCAAGGGATCAGCGACGATCGGCGGCCTCGCCTCGACCAATGCCGGCGGCACCCAGGTGCTGCGCCACGGCACGATGCGCGCGCTGGTCGAGGGGATCGAGGCGGTGCTGCCCGACGGCAGCATCTTCGACGGGCTGGACGCGCTCAAGAAGGATAATCGCGGCTATGATATCAAGCAGTTGCTGATCGGCGCGGAAGGCACGCTCGGCGTCATCACCGCGGCCGCCCTGCGGCTGGTGCCCGCCATTGCCGCCCGCGCGGTCGGCTGGGTCGGCGTGCAGACACCGGCCGATGCCCTCGCCCTGCTGCGCCTGGTCGAAGGCGAACTGGGTGACAGCGTCGAGGGGTTCGAGGTGATTGCCGACGATGGCCTTGGCCATGTCCTCTCCCATATTCCTGGCACGCGCTGCCCGATCGAGACCCGCACGCCCTGGCATGTGCTGATCGAGGTCGACCATGGCGACATGCGCGAGCCCGGCCCCGCCGAGCGGCTGGAAGGCGCGCTCGGCCTGGCGCTGGAGCGCGGCATCGCCATCGACGCCGCCATTGCCGCCAGTGAAGCCCAGGCAGAGGCCTTCTGGCGCATCCGCGAATCCCTGTCGGAATCCGAAAAGGCACAGGGCCCCGCGCTGCAATATGACATCAGCGTGCCGGTGCCGCGCATGCCCGCCTTCATGGTAGAGGCCGCCGCCGCCGCCGAAGCCGCCTTCCCCGGCACGACCGCCTCTTCCTTCGGCCATCTGGGCGATGGCAATGTCCATTTCCATGTCCGCGCGCCCAGGGGCACCAGCGACGGTCCGGCCTGGATCGCCGCACAGGGCCAGGCGATCAACGCCTTCGTCCACGACGCAGTGGTCGCCGCGGGCGGCTCGATCTCAGCCGAACATGGCATCGGCCAGATGAAACGCGCCGAGCTCGGACGCCTTGCCAGCCCGGCCCGCATCCATGCCCTGCGCGCGATCAAGGCTGCCTTCGACCCTCGCGGCATCATGAACCCCGACAAGCTCATCCCTCGCCCCGGCGAGAGTTGAGCGCAGCATATCCACAAAGCGATTGCCTAGCGGGATAGCTCCGATTATCCCGTCAGCCCCATATTCGGATCAGCGACGCAAGCCTTGCGCGCTTTCTAACAGGACGGAACAACATCATGGCCAGCGCGCCCGCGAACAGCCTTCCCATCTTCTACAACGACCTGATCCCGCTCAGCACCGTCGATCATGCGGATTATCGCACCCTGTCGGTCGATGCCGCTCCGTTCCTGGTGACCCAGCACGCCGTGCCGCTGACCATCGACGAATTCGTCTCGGCCCAGCGCTTCGTGCCGATCATCTTCTCGGCTGGCCAGGATTCGGTGCCGCTCGCGCTGATGGGCCTCAATGAAGGCGTGAACATCTTCGTCGACGACGAAGGCAAGCTGCGCGGCCCGGCCTATATCCCGGCCTATGTCCGTCGCTATCCCTGGATGCTGGCCAAGCTGCGCCCCGACAGCGACGAACTCTCGCTCTGCTTCGACCCGACCAGCAAGGCGATCGGCGCCGAAGGCGACGGCCCGGCCCTGTTCGAAAATGGCCAGCCGACCGACGTGACCAAGAGCATCCTGAAATTCTGCGAGGATTTCGAGCAGGCCGCCGCCCGCACTGGCCAGTTCATGAAGGATCTGGCCGAAATGGACCTGCTGATGGACGGCGAAGTCGCGATCCAGACCCCGAACAACGAACAGCCCTTCGTCTATCGCGGCTTCCGCATGGTGAACGAGGAAAAGCTGCGCGACCTGCGTGGTGACCAGCTGCGCAAGATCAACCAGAACGGCCTGCTGCCGCTGATCCACGCCCACCTCTTCTCGCTGCAGCTGATGCGCGAGATTTTCGAAGCGCAGATCGGTCAAGGCAAGGGCCCGATCGCCGCGCCGACCGCGCCGGTGGCGGTGGAAGCCTGAAAGCCCGATTAACTCCGCTAATCGCAAATATATGGGGACAGGGCGGGGCTTGCTCTTGAAAGCAGCCGCGCCCTGTCCTATTTCTGTTGCATGCGATGCACCTGCCCCCCTTTCGGGTGTGTCGTATAGGGCGCCTCCCCCTTGGAGGCGTCTCCTCCCTGAACCTGGCCACCCCGTGCATCGCATGGGGTGGTTTTTTATGGGCCGCAGTCGACGTAGGGGCCGCGAAAACTTTTCACCGCTTTCGCTTGACGCCATCGCCTACCCTGCCTAAAGGCACGCCCCTGCCTGTCGCCGATGCGACATATGGCCCCTTCGTCTAGCGGTTAGGACGCGGCCCTCTCACGGCTGAAACACGGGTTCGATTCCCGTAGGGGTCACCATTTTTTTCGATTTTCGGCATGTTCGCGAGAAAATCCTGCAGATATACCTATATACTGAGATTATGTGATCCATTCGGATAGCTCCAATGGACAGTCGATAAGCGCACGTGCGGCCGAACAATATCGATCAAATCGCCCGCGGCCAGGCACAAGATCGTTCCGATTACAGCCTCCGTCCGTTTCTCCATATGTTCCTCTGAACAGACATCTATAAGTTTCAAACTCATCGCATTGACCAAACTCGTTTGCCCAATTTGTCTACTTCATTAGTTGGCAATTCACCGCTGGAGCCACGCCCCGGCGGACCAGGACAAGCGGGGACATATGAAAAACAGATTGCTGACGAGCGCCGGCATTGCCGCGATCGCACTGACCGTTGCGAATGCCGATGCCCAGACCGCCCAGCCGGCCGACAGCGCTGAAGCGATCGACGCGGCAGGTGGCGGCGGCATCATCGTCACCGCCGAGCGGCGCGCCACGGACCTTCAGAAGACCGCGATCGCGATTTCCGCCTTCACGCCCGAGACGCTGGAGCAGCACAACATCACCAATGTCCGCGACTTGGCCGGCCAGGTACCCAACCTGTTCGTGGCGCGAACGTCGATCAGCCACACCACCCAGACCTTCTCGCTGCGCGGCGTGGGCGAGTCCGATCCGATCCAGGAGCCGGTGCTCGCCATCTATGTCGATGACGTCTACATCCCCCGTCAGATCGCCTCGATGAGCGAATTTGTCGATCTGGAACGGATCGAGCTGCTGCGCGGGCCGCAGGGGACGCTCTATGGCCGCAACTCGTCGGCCGGTGCGCTGCGGATCATTACCCGCGCGCCCGACGAGACCACCCATGTCACCGCCGAACTGGACTATGGCAGCTATAATGACGTACAGGGCCGGGCGCTGGTCAGCGGCAAGATCGCGGGCGACCTGTCGGGCAGCATCGCCTGGATACATCGCACCCGTGACGGCGTCACCTATGACCCGACGCTGGGCCATGACGTCAACCGGATCGACCTCGACGCCTGGCGCGGCAAGCTGCGCTATACCGGCATCGCCAATCTCGATGCGCTGCTGACCGTCAATATCCTGCGCGATCGCAGCGATACGCGGTCCTATATTCCGGTCAACCAACCCGGCAGCTTCAGCCGCCGCCGATCCTATTCGGAGGTCGAACCGGACCAGCATCTCAATTCGCGCAGCGCCTCGCTGCGGCTGGTCTATGATCTGTCGCCCAGCCTCTCTATCAAGTCGATCAGCGCCTATACCGGCTTCAACCTCAACCCCGTCAATTACGAGAATGACGGCGAGGCCGCGCTGATTCAGAAGAACCTGATCCATTATAATGACCGGGCCTTCAGCCAGGAGGTGCAGCTGAACGGTGACTTTGGCGACCTCAGCTTCACCAGCGGCCTGTTCTACCTGCATGAACGCTTCTTCGTGGAGCGCGACGGCTTCAGCCGTACCGGCACCGCCGCGACCGCGCCGGTCAACCGGCTGCGCGCCCACAACATCACCTATACCGATGCCTATGCTATGTTCGGCGAGGGCACCTGGAAGGCGAATGACATATTCAGCCTGACCGCCGGCCTGCGCGGCACGATCGAAAAGAAGCGCTTCGTCTTCGACAACAAGGTGATCGACGATGATCGCAATGTCGTGGCCCAGTCGATCGCCGGCGAGGCGGAAAAGACCTGGAAGGCACTGACACCGAAATTGTCGGTGCAGGCGCAATGGACGCCCAATCTGCTCAATTACCTCACCTATTCGCGCGGCTTCAAATCCGGCGGTTTCGACAATCGCGCCACCCGGCTGGACCTGGCTACCCTGCCCTTCGACCCGGAAAAGGTCTCGACCTATGAAGGCGGGCTCAAGGCCACCTTGTTCGGCGGCGCGCTGCGCAGCAATCTCGCCATCTTCTACAATGATTATAAGGATCTCCAGGTCTCCTTCTACGACCCCGCCTATGTCGGCTCACGCCGCGGCAATGCCGGCAAGGCGCATAGCTGGGGCGTGGAGCTGGAGAATGACCTGCGCCTGTCGGAGCGTTTCTCGCTTCAGGCATCGGCCGGCTACCTCAAGGCCATTTATGACGATTATAAGGGCGCGGGCGGCAATGGCGTGGACGCCGATGGCAATCCGCTGCTGAACGCGCCCAAATGGTCCCTGTCGGGCGGCGCCAATTATGCGCTGCCGCTGGGCGCATCCGGCAGCACATTGCGCCTGTCGGCCAATGCCCAATATCAGAGCAGCTTCTATCAGAACGCCCTGGCCCGGCCGCAGGACCAGGTGCCGGGCCAAACCTTCGTCAACGGCTCGATCACCTGGATATTGCCGGACGACCGTTTCCAGTTCGCCATCCAGGGCCGGAACATCCTGGGCGCGAACAAGCCGGTCAGTTCGACCTACATCCCATCGACCGGGGTCTATTATAAAAATTACGCCGATCCCGCGACGGTGCTGCTGAGCGCCCGCTTCTCCTACTGACGCCCGCCCTATTGGTCCATTTCATATGGGCTTGAGGAGACCGCGTTGGTCGCGTGCGGCATCCCGGCATAGATGGAATGGGCTCACCCTCCCCTCCAGCAGAAGGACAAGGCCATGGCCCGTTCTCCGCATATCAAGCTCGGCTTCATCCTGCATGGCGTCGGCCGCACCTGGCATGACTGGCGCCATCCCGATCGTGACGTGAATGCCAGCACCAGCCTTGCCCGCTATCAGGAACAGGCGGCGATCGCCGAACGCGGCAAGTTCGACTTCCTGTTCGTCGCCGACAGTCTGTCGATCACCGAACGATCCAGCCCCCATTATCTCAACCGGTTCGAGCCGATCACCATCCTGTCGGCGCTGGCCGCGACCACCAGCCGGATCGGCCTGGTCGGCACATTGACGGTCAGTTATTCCGAGCCATTCAACGTCGCGCGGCAATTCGCATCGCTCGATCACCTCAGCGGCGGGCGCGCCGGCTGGAACGTCGTCACATCCTGGCTAGGCGACACCGCCGCCAATTTCAGCAAGAGCGAACATCCCGCCCATGCCGTGCGCTATCGTATCGCCGCCGAATATCTCGATGTGGTCCAGGGCTTGTGGGACAGTTGGGAAGACGGCGCCCATGTCGCCGACAAGGAAAGCGGCCAGTTCGTCGATCCCGATCGGCTGCATGTGCTCGACCATAAGGGCGAGTTCTTCCAGGTGCGTGGCCCGCTCAACATCAAGCGCACGCCGCAGGGCCAGCCGGTAATCTTCCAGGCCGGCGCATCGGACGATGGCCGCAACTTCGCCGCCCGCCGGGCCGAAGTGATCTTCACCCATGCCGAGACGATCGAGGCGGGCCAGGCCTATTATGCCGATGTGAAGGCGCGGGCGAAGGGCTTTGGCCGCGATGCCGACCAGCTGTTCATCCTGCCGGGCATCGCCGCGATCGTCGGTGACAGCGATGAGGAGGCCGAGGCGCACTACCGCGAACTCGCCGCGCTGGAGTCGATCGACACCGGCCTTGGCTTCCTGTCACGCACCTTCAACGACCATGATTTCCGCCAATATGATCTCGATGCGCCCTTCCCCGATGTCGCGCACCTGGGCCTCAACAGCCAGCAGAGCGGGACGCTGCGCATCCTGGCCGAAGTCGAAGCGGAGGGGCTGACCCTGCGGCAGGTGGCCGAACGGCTGGCGACGCCGCGCGGCGCTTTCGTGGGCTCGGCCGAGACGGTAGCGGATCAGTTGCAGCGCTGGTTCGAAAGTGGCGCGGCCGACGGCTTCGTCCTGTTCGAGCCACTGCCGGGACAACTGGCCCTGTTCGTCGACAAGGTGATCCCGATCCTGCAGCAGCGTGGCCTGTTCCGCACCGACTATGAAGGCACGACCTTCCGCGAACATCTGGGCCTGTCGGTGCCCGTCAATCGATACAGCGCCGCACGGGAAGCCCGGTCAGCCGCTTGATCCCATCAAACAAAAAGGCCCGGCAATCAAATTGCCGGGCCTTTTTGTTGCGTTCAGCGCAGCCAGGCGAGGATATCGTCCGCCTCCGGTCGGTCGAGCCAGTCGGGGCTGACCTGCAGCCGCTGCACCACCCGACCCGGCCCCAGCAGCAGCGCCGCGGGCTGCGGTAACTCCCAGCTGCCCGTGCCGGTCACCTCGCCGATCCAGCCGGCGGGCGGCGGCGACGGTCGATCATCGGGGACGAAGGCGATGCCGAGCAGGCGGGCGAGCTGATTGTCGCGATCGGTTGCGACGGCGAAGGGTAGATCGTGGCGGCGCTTGATCTCCACCAGCCGATCGGGCTGCTGCGGGCTGAGCGCGACCAGCGGGATTCCGCGCGCGCGCAGCACCGGCCAGAGCGTCTCGGCATAATAGGGCAAGGCGATGTTGCAGGCGGGGCAGCCGGCGAAGCGGAAGAAGATCAGCAGCGCCGGCCCCTGCGCCGTCAGCGCGTCGAGCGTCAGCACGGCACCTTCCACATCGTCGAGTGCCAGATCGGGCAGAACATCGCCGGGCTGCGCCACCGTCGCCGCATCGAAGCGCGCCACCAGCTGCTGCCGCTGCGCCGCGTTGCGCGCCAGTTGGGCGGGCGACCAGTCCCGTTCCCGTTCCGCCTGAAGCGCGGCATAGCGCGCCCTCAAATTGTCGCCGACGATCGTCGCCATCTGCCTGTCTCCTTTGCTGGAGATAGGAAAATGGCGCCGCGTGTGACGCGACGCCAATGAGACTTGGCGGAAAGCCGCCGATTAATCCTTATAGATCAGGCGTCATAGCCCGCTGCCTGGCGCGATGCCTTGCGCAGCGCCGCTTCCCAGACCAGATCATAATGGGTGCGCCGCCCCTCGACCGGCTGGCGCTCGCGCGACATCTGGCGCTTCACTTCCGCCTGCGCCTCCTCCGGCGCGATCAGCACATTGTCGCGCCCGACGCTGAGCGAGCGGACCTGCGCGGTGCAAGCCGATTCCAGCTGATAGATGCCGCTCCATGCTTCCCCCGGAGAAGCGCCGAGCGCCAGCGTGCCATGGTTGCGCAGCAGCATGACCTTGGTATCGCCCAGATCGGCCACCAGCCGCTCGCGCTCGTCCAGGTTCAGTGCCACGCCCTCATAATCATGATAGGACAGGCGCGGGATCAGGGCCAGCGCGCGCTGGTTCAAGGGCAGCAGCCCTTCGGCATGGGCAGACACCGCCATGCCGTCGGCGCTGTGGAAATGAGCGATATAATGGGCGTCGTCGCGCGCGCCGTGGATCGCCGAATGGATCACATAGCCAGCATAGTTGATGCCATAGTCGCTCTCCCCGATGACATTGCCGTCGAGGTCGACCTTGACCAGGCTGGATGCGGTGATCTCGTCGAACATCAGGCCGAACGGATTGATCAGGAAATGATGGTCCGGTCCCGGCACGCGGGCGGAAATATGGGTGTAGATGAAATCGTCCCAGCCATAGAGCGCCGAGAGGCGATAGAAGGCGGCGAGATCGACCCGCACCTTCCATTCGGCTTCGCTGATGCCGGTGCGCGAAAAACGATCATCCTTGAGGATGGTGGCCATGGGGAAAGCTCCTTGCGTCAGGATCCGAAACTGGTGTCGAAGGCCTGCGCCACGTCCCGTTTGGGATCGATTAGGCCGGCGCGGCGATAGCGGTCTACGATCGCCTGTTCATGGGCGATCACCTTGGCATCGACGGGCTGCGAAATGCGGTTGCTGCGCTCGAAACTGGCGCGGGCGATGTCCAGTGGCAGGCCGGTTTCCCTGGCCAGCACGGCGGCGAACTGGTCGGGATGGGCGCGGGCCCAGGCGACCGCCTTCGCCTCGCGCTTCAGGAAATCGGCCAGCAGCGCGCGCTTGGGCGCAATCGATGCGTCGTGAGCAATATCGATGTAAAGCGGCAGGCCATAATCCTTGGCATCGGCAACCGCCCGCGCCCCTTCCTTGACCGCGACATTGGTATAGGGGGTCCAGGTCGACCAGGCGTCGATCGATCCGCTGTCGAACGCAGCCTTGGCATCGCCCGGCGGCAGGAAGGTGACCTTGACCCTGTCGGCCGGGATATGCGCCCGCTCCAGCGCCTGGAGCAGCAGATGATGGCCGATCGATCCGCGCGTGGTGGCGATCGTCCTGCCGACCAGATCCTGCGGCGAGCGGATCGGCGATCCATCCTTCACCAGGATCGCCAGCGCCTCGGCCGCCTGGTTGGCTGGCGCCTGCACCGCGATTGCCTTGACCGGGCTGCCGCTCTGATAGGCGAAGATGAAGGGCGCGTCGGCGGCAAGGCCCAGATCGGCCGCGCCGCCGCCGACCGCTTCCAGCAGCGGCTGGGCGGCGGGAAATTCCGACCATTCGACCTTGTAGGAGGCGCCATCGAGCGCGCCGGAGGCAAGCATCATCGCCTTGACCTGCCCCTTCTGGTTGGCGACGCGCAGCACCGGCACCTGTTCGGCGCGATATTGGGTGACAGCGAAAGCGACACCGGCGGAGGCGATCAGCGCGCCGGCGATCAGGATCAGCTTTGTCTTCGCCATGTCAGCCCGCGAGCGCGACGTCGACCTTCTCCCGCTCGGCCACCTTGCGGCGGACGACCGGCAGCAGTTCGCGGCCATAGAGGATGGAATCGCCTAGCGGATCGAAGCCGCGGATCAGGAAATGGTCGATGCCGATGTCGTAATAATCGAGCATCGCATCGGCCACCTGATCGGGCGTGCCGACCAGGCCGGTGGAATTGCCCACCGCGCCGGTGAGCGCAGCGACGCCGGTCCACAGGCGCTTGTCCTGTCGGTTGGCCCTCGCCGCCTCCAGCAGGCGCAGCGATCCGACATTGGGCGGGCGATGGCCGGTCAACGGCAGGCCGGCGGCGACGCGGTTTTCGCGCACCTGCTCCTCAATCTCCGCCGCGCGCTTCCAGGCCGCTTCCTCGGTATCGGCGATCACCGGGCGCAGCGACAGCGAGAAGCCGGGATTACGGCCATGGCGGGCAGCGGCACGGCGCACCTGGCGCACCGTGTCCTGCACCGCTTCGAGCGTTTCGCCCCAGAGCGCATAGACATCGGCATGGCGCCCGGCGACCTCGATCGCCTCGGCCGAGGAACCGCCGAAGAAGACCGGCAGATTGTCCGGCTTGATCGCGCTGAAAGCCTGGCGAATGTCGTAGAAGTCGCCGCGATGATCGAACGGCTGGGCCGCCGTCCATTCCTGGCGCAGGATGGTCAGATATTCGTCGGTGCGCTGATAGCGCTGGGCCTTGACCGTGCCGGTGTCGCCATCGCGCGCCATTTCCTCGTCGGCGCCACCGGTGATGATATGCACCGCGACCCGCCCGCCCGACAACTGGTCGAGCGTGGCCAGCTGGCGCGCCGCCACGGTCGGCTGGGTGAAACCGGGGCGATGGGCGACGAGGAAGCCGAGCCTGCTGGTCAGCGCAGCGGCATGCGCCGCTACGATCTGGCTTTCCGGGCTGTTCGAGCCGAAGGGGATGAGGACGCGATCAAAGCCGCCCTCCTCCTGTGCCTTGGCCGCCGCCTCGACATACTCCTTGTCGAGCACACGGCTGCGCACCGCCGCCTGGGTTTCCGAGCCATTGTTGAAGCCGATATAGCCGATGAACTTGACGCTCATGGGGTCATTCCTTCCCGCTGATCAGATGACGTAGAAGCCGTGGGTGCCGTCCTTTTCGAGCTGGGCGACAAGGCCATATTCCCAGTCGAGATAGGCCTGCATCTTCTCGGCCTTGTTGTCGGTGCCCTCATAGGGGCGCTTGTAGCGGCCCTCCGGCCCGCGCGGGGGTGGCGCGCCGTCACTGCCGCGTTCCAGCACCACCGCTGACCAGTCGACCGACAGGACATAGACTTCCCAGCCCAGCTGGGCGAGCCAGGAGGCGCTCATGTCGGCGCGCGGTCCCAGATCGTCGGTGACGACGATGCGGGCACCGCGCACCGGGGCATTATGGTCGGTTTCCTGCACCAGCTGGCCGCCCTGCGCATTGCGGAAGCCGGGCAGATGCCCCGCCTCATATTCGCGCGGCTGGCGCACATCATAGAGATAGAGGGTGCGGGCGGTGTCGGCCTTCAGATGCTCCAGTTCGTCCCAGCCGATCCACTTGACCCCGGCGCGATAGGCGACGTCGCGGGCATGGGCACGGGCTGCCTCAATCGCCTTGCCATCGACCTCCGGCGCGGCGCGCACCTGGCCGGTTTCAAGCCCCTGCCCGGCCAGCGTCCAGCCGATCGTGCCATTGCGCAGCGCATAGACCTTGTTCGGCAGGCCGGCATTGACCAGCGACTGGGTGCCGATGATCGATCGGGTGCGACCGGCGCAGTTGACGATGATGGTCGTGTCGGGATCGGGCGCAATCGTGCCGGCGCGCAGCACCAGTTCGGCGCCCGGCACGCTGGTCCCGGTAGGGATGCTCATCGTGTGATATTCGTCATAACGGCGCGCGTCGAGGATCGCGATGTCGGCCTTCTCGTCGATCAGCGCCTGCACATCTTCGGCCGCAAGGCTGGGCGTATGGCGGCGATGCTCGACCAGTTCGCCGAACGCCTTGGAATAGCTGTTCACATCCTCGAACAATTCATAGCCGGCGTCGCGCCAGGCGCTGAGCCCGCCTTCCAGTTCGCGGACGTCGGTATAGCCAAGCCCCTGCAGCCGCACGGCCGCGCGACGCGCCAGCCCCTCGCCCGCATCATAGACGATGATCGGCGTGTCGAGCCGGGGGATTCGCCAGCGCGCTTCCTCATCGATGCGGCGTAGCGGGATCTGGGCAGCGAAGAGCGGATGGCCCTGCGCAAACTCATGCTCCTCGCGCACGTCGATCAGGGCGATCTCGTCGCGAGCGATCAGGGCGGTGCGGATATCGGCCGGGGTCGCGACCTGGGTACGGTCCAATATGTCGGTGGTCATGCGTTTCTCGATCTGTCCCAGAGGTTGGGGATGACGCGATTGGCGTATCCGGAGATGAAGCTTTTGGGCGTGCCGTCGGGCGTGAAGGTCGCGCGCTCGACCGCGCCGATATTGTCGCCATAGACATGGATGCTGACCGACGGCGCATCGGCCCGGCCGTTGGAGACGCGGTGGATGTCGCCGATCCGAGGCGAGACGGCATCCACCTCGCCTTCACGCAATATATCGGTGCCCTGGGCGACCAGCCCGCCGCCGGGCAGGCGATGGAAGCGCTCGACCTGCTCGCTGCCGCGCAGCACGCCGACTAGCCCCCAGACACCATGGTCGTGGATCGGGGTCGACTGACCCGGCCCCCAGACGAAGCTGACGATGCTGAACCGCTCGCGACTGTCGCAGTGAAGCAGATATTGCTGATAGCGATCGGGATCGGGCCGGGCATATTCGGGCGGCAGCCAGTCATCGCGGGCGATCAGCCGGGCAAGCAGGGTGCGGCCGCTTTCCAGTAGCGCCTGTTCGTCGCGGGTGCAGGCAATCAGGTCAGCCAATGCCGTGACGAAGCCGCGCAGCCGGCTGGTATCGACCGGCCGGTCGATGGTGGTGACGGCGTTCATTCCGCCGCCTCCGCCTGGCGGGCGAAGGGCAATACGCCTTCACCATGATGGTCACCGCCCAGATGGGACAGAAGCTGTTCGCGCAGCCGGCTGGCAAGGCCCGCGCGCTCGCCGCGCGCGGCGTGAATGCGCTCCTCCGCAACGATCCGCCCCTTGTCGAGCACCAGCACCCGGTCGGCCAGCGCGATCGCTTCCTCGACATCATGGGTGACGATCAGCACGGCCGGCTTGTGCGTCCGCCAGAGCGAGAGGACCAGGTCATGCATGCGATAGCGGGTCAGCGCATCGAGCGCGGCAAAGGGCTCGTCGAGCAGCAGCAATTGGGGTTCGCGCACCAGCGCGCGGGCCAGCGCGGCGCGCTGCGCCTCACCACCGGACAGGGTGAGCGGCCAAGCGTCGAGCCGATGGCCAAGGCCGACTTCCTTCAGCGCGGCTTGCGCCCGGTCGCGGATGGCGCCGCCTTTGAGGCCCAGCGCGACATTCTTCCAGACCGGCTTCCATGGCAGCAGCCGGGCATCCTGGAACACGACGGCGCGGCTGTCGGGAACTTCGACATCCTGTGCGCCAGCATCGTCCAGCCCGGCGAGGGTGCGCAGCAAGGTGGTCTTGCCCGATCCCGACCGGCCCAGCAGGGCGATGAACTCGCCCGGCGCGATCTCCAGGTCCAGCCCGTCGATGATGCGGTTGGCGCCAAAGCTGCGGGTGAAGTGCTGCAGGCGGACGACCGGTTCGGGGTGCGGCTGGTGCGCCGCGCTGTCGATGCTGGAAAAGCCGAGGCGCGCGTCCATGATCAATTCTCCACTATGCTGGGGCGCCAGACGAGGGCGCGGGCTTCGAGGGACCGGACCAACCAGTCGGCACCAAGGCCGAGAATGGCGTAGACCATGAGGCAGACGACGATGATGTCGGTGCGCATGAAGTCGCGGGCATTGTTGATGAGATAGCCAAGTCCGGCCGAGGCGTTGATCTGTTCCGCCACCACCAGCACCAGGATCGAGATGGAGAGCGCATAGCGCAGCCCGACCAGCAGCGAGGGCAAGGCGGCGGGCAGCACGACATGCCAGACCTGTTCCCAGCGGCTGAGGCCGAAGCTCTTGGCGGCATCTAACAGGCGCGGATCGACGCCGCGAATGCCGGCATAGAGGTTGAGATAGACCGGGAAGATAGTGCCGAATGCGATCAGCGCGATCTTGGGCGTCTCGCCAATGCCGAACCAGACGATGAACAGCGGCGTCAGCGCCAGCGCGGGAATGGTCCGCTTGATCTGCATCAGCGGGTCGATCGCCAGTTCCGCGCCGCGCGACAGGCCCGCCGCCAGCCCCAGCGCCAGCCCCAGGCCGACGCCAATCAGCAGGCCGACCGCGACGCGGGCGAAGGAGACGAGCAGGTTGGAGGGCAGTTCGCCACTCAGCACCATCTGGATCAGCGTGCCGATCACGGCGGACGGCGCGGCCAGCGTGCGTTCGGGGATAAGGCCGGTGCGCGAGCCCAATTCCCACAGCAAAAGTAGCAGCAAAGGTGACAGCCATCGGCCGCCGAAGCGAGCGAGGGAAAAGCGGCGTCTGGCGCGCTGTAGCGGCGTGTCGCCCCTTATTGCCAATGCGGTCATGTCCATCCGTCATGCTGGTGAAGTCGCCTTCATCCAACACTAATTCTCTACTGATTCAATTGAGTTTTATCCGACGGGTCTATGAGGGAAAATCATAGGTGGTCATTCGCCCCCGATTCCGGGCGTTTCGGCGCGCGACGGCCGCGATAGCTTTTCCTGTCCCCGGACAAACTCTACTATTTTGATTGATATATTGCCATGGATCATAAGCACAGGCCCGTGCCCGGCATCGGATCGGCCCCTTTCACCATCAAAAGGATATGCCGTGCCGGTCAATCTGCCGACCAATCTCCTGCGCAGCTTCGTCGCGATCGTCGACACCGGGTCGATGCTCAATGCGTCGGAACAGGTGTTCGTCACCCAATCCGCCCTCAGCCTGCAGATCAAGCGGCTGGAGGAACTGGTGCAGCAGTCGCTGTTCCTGCGCGAAGGCCGCCGCCTGCACCTGACCGCGGCGGGCGAGGTGCTGCTCGACTATGCGCGCCGGGTGCTGAGCCTGCATGACGAGGCGGTGGCGGCGGTCAGTGCCGGCCGCTTCGCCGGCCCGGCGCGGATCGGCATGGTCCAGGACTTCGCCGACAGCCTGCTCTCGGGCCTGCTCTCCCGCTTTGCCGAGTTGCATCCCGACGCGCAAATCTATGCGCGGGTCGCGGGCACGGCGGAGTTGCAGGCGCTGCTGGACCGGCGCGAACTGGACATATTGCTGGGCTTTGCCGCCCCCAATGACGGCAGCGCGGTCACGGTGGCGCCGATGAGCTGGTATGGCACGGCCGAACTGGTTGATCGCGACACGATCCCGCTGGCGGTGCTGGAGGAACCGTGCCGTTTCCGCGAGGCGGCGATCCGCGCGCTGGAGGATATGGGGCTGCAATGGCGGATCGCGGTCGAGACCCCCAACCTCGCCACGCTGCGCGCGGCAGTGGCCGCGGGGCTGGGCATCACCGCGCGTACCCATTTGTTCCAGGATGACATGACGGTGCTGGAGCATGAGCGGCTGCCCACCCTGCCCCGCGTCGCCGCGATCCTGCGCACGAGCGACAAGCTGGATCGCGCCGCGCACCGGCTGGCGGAACTGGCGCGCGAGACGGTGACCGGGCTTTAGATCGGAATGATGTAGACTGATCCACTGCGTCATCAACTCAGTTTGAGTGCGGCATTTGCGAATGTGATGAGCTTTCGCATGACGGCGGTGATGGCGACGATAGGCTTTTTGCCGTTTTGGATGAGGCGTTGGTAGAAGGGCTTGATGAGGGGGT